>Ga0247727_10010210_pt1 | contig 16705 bp, 12 predicted proteins | sample WisWelCaveWW1625_FD_202498 | JGI IMG/M metagenome (GOLD analysis project Ga0247727, IMG submission 202498) | Biofilm microbial communities from Wishing Well Cave, Virginia, United States - WW16-25 | ecosystem: Environmental > Aquatic > Deep subsurface > Groundwater > Cave microbial mat | place...
TTTCGGGGCAGAATGACAAGTTGAGTAGTTGCGCGAATAGTCGAGTTTAACTTTTTGTCCAATCAAAAAATCAAACCACGGCCAAGCCGTGGTTGAACAGAATAAATGATCAGTGCAATTCCACCACCGTCACGCCGTAATCGCCTTCGCCCATGGCCGCGGTGCGAAACGCGCGCACAGCGGGATGATTTTTTAAATAGTCCATCACGCCTTTGCGCAACGCGCCGGTGCCTTTGCCGTGAATGATGCGCACTTCCGACCAACCCGCGAGCAGCACGTCGTCTAAATATTTATCAACCTCTGCCAGCGCTTCATCGAGGCGCAGGCCGCGCAAATCAATCTCGGAGGAACGTTGTGCGCCCGCGGGCTTGGCTTTGGGCAAAGGCGATGCGGCGCGCGGAGTGGGCTGGGCGGTCGCGCTCAATTCGTCGATGGCAACGCGCGCGCGCATGCCGCCAATGCCGATCAATACTTTGCCGGAGGCCTCGGGCATTTCGAGCACGGTGGCGAGCGCGTTTTGTTTGAGCCACTTGACTTGCACGCCGGGTTGCAAGCCTGGAATAAAGCCGGCTATTTCTTCCTCAACAACCGCGGGCGCGATTTTTTTCTGCTCGGCCTGAACTTGCTCGCGCAGCGTGCTCAAACTTTCTTTGGCCGCGCGAATGGCCTCGCGCGAAGCGTTTTGCTCGCGCACTTCGCGAATGGCTTTTTCCAGCGCAGCGTTGGCGTTTTGCACGAGCTGCTCGGCCTGGGCAACGGCTTCTTTTTTTAATCTCTGCTCATGCGCTTTGAACTGCGCCCATTTTTCTTCATACCGCTGGCGCGTCTCGCGCAGTTTTTGTTCTTCGAATTGCAAAGCGGCCGAGCGCTGCTGCTGCTCGGAAAGCTGCGTTTGCAAATCCGCGAGCAAGCTTTCGATTTTGCTCTTATCGCTGCCCACCATTTCGCGCGCTTGCGCGATTAAGTTTTCATTCAAACCCAGACGCGCGGCAATTTCGAACGCATAACTTGCTCCGGGCAAGCCGGGCCGAAAGCGATACGTGGGCTTTAAACTGGCTTGATCAAAATCCATGGAGCCGTTGAGCACGCCGCGCTCATTCTGCGCAAAACTTTTGAGCGCGCCGTGGTGCGTGGTCACGATACTCAAGCAGCCGCGGGTGTTGAGTTCCTTGAGCATGGCAACGGCCAGCGCCGCGCCGGCTTCGGGATCGGTGCCTGCGCCAATTTCATCGATCAAAACCAAGTCCGTGGCGCGAGCATGCCGCAAAATTTCCACGAGGCGCGACATGTGCGAGGTGAATGTGGAGAGATCGTCTTCGATGGATTGGCGGTCGCCAATATCGACAAAGAAATTTTCAATGAGAGGAATCTCGCTGTCCGGCTCCGCGGGGATGTGCAAGCCGGAGAGCGTCATGAGCGCGAGCAGCCCCACGGTTTTGAGCGCCACGGTTTTGCCGCCGGCATTAGGCCCGCTGATGATGAGCGTGAAGACGGGCGTGCGCTCGGCGTGCGCGCCCAACTCAATATCCAACGGAATGACTTTCTGCGGCGCGGCGTTGCCTTCATTGCGCAAGAGCAAGAGCGGATGGCGCGCGCCGAGGAGATTGAAGCGAGCGTGCGTGAGCACTTGCGGCGCGTGCGCGTTGAACCGTTGCGAGGCCCGCGCCTTGGCGTGAACCACGTCGAGCTGAATCATGCGTTGGTGATTTTCATGCAACGCGGGCAGCACGGCGCGAAAGCGCTCGGTGAGCATGAGCAGAATGCGCTCGATCTCTTCGCGCTCCGCGCTTTGCAATTGGCGAATGCGATTATTGATCGCCACGGACTCCATGGGCTCGAGGAACAACGTTTTGCCGCTCGCGGATTCGTCATGAATCAAGCCCGGCACGCGATGGCGATATTCGTCTTTGAGCATGAGCACGAGGCGGCCTTCGCGCAGCGTGACCATGTTCTCTTGCAGCATGTCGCGCGAAGCGAGCTTCTTGGCAATTCCTTGCAGCGTCTCACGGGCCTCGGCCGTGGCGCGGGTGATCTCTTTGCGCAGTCTGGATAACGTCGGACTGGCGGAGTCTTTTACGGAGCCGTCAACAAAACTGAGGGCGGATTCAACGGCATGTTCTTCGGCTTGCAAAGTGGTCATGCTTGAAATGATCTCAGCCAAGCACGGGCATTGTTCGCGGCGCGTGGCAATGAAGCCGCGCGTGCGGCGCGCGACCGATAAAAATGTAGTGAGCTCAATCAATTCCCGCGCAGCCAGAGCACGAGCGGAGATTTGCAAATGCTTGAGCGTTGCGCGCAAGTCGGGCAACGCAGAAAGCGGAAGGGCTTCGCCCGCATCGAGCAGGCCGCGCATTTCGGAAGTCTCGTCTAAAAATGTTTGAATCGTGGCAAGATGTTGGAGCGGCCTGAGCTGCAACACGGCTTCCTCGCCAGGCGGGGAGAGGGTGAAGCCGGCAACGTGCTGGAGTATTTTGTGAAATTCCAGAGCGGCAAGGGCGGAGTGAAGTACGGCGCTCATTTATTTTTGCGGCTTGCAGTTTTGCAGTTCTTGGAGCAGCGCCGCGCTGCGAGCATCGGAACCGGCGAGGCGCGTCATGGTGAGGGCGAGAGTGTTTTCAAAATTCGGAATCATCGGCATGAGCTTGCCGATCAAATTGAAATTTTGCGAGAGCACACAGCGCGTGGGCCGAAAGAAGAGACTGCTGCTTTCCGTTCTTTGAATCTCGCGCGTCATCGGCAGCAGCGAGAATCCCAAAGTCACGAGACTCGCGGCGAGCAAGCCCTTGAAGGCGCCGAGGATCGTGCCGGACGCGAGGTTGAACCACTTGACGACTTCCATCTTGATGATCTGGCGCATCCAGTGCACGAAGAATACTTGCAGCAACATCAGCAAGCCGAAGATGAACGCGAAGCCGAGCAGGAGGCTCATGTTCGGCGGCAATTGCATCACGTAGTTGAAGAAGCGCGCCAAGTATTGCAGCAGAGCGAGGCTGATCGTAACCGCGCCATAGAAACCGGAAAGCCGCAGCAGGCTTTCGTAGAAGCCGGCGCGATAACCCGCATAGCCGGACAAGGCCACCAACACGACAATCACAATATCCGTCGGGCCGATCGAGATGGTCATTTCGGTTTTGCCTCGTTCATGAAATAAAATTGGCCTGAACATCTCAGGCCATTATTGGGTGCAGCGTGAAATCTGTCGGCGGTTGCCATCGAATGCGAGACGAGTTTGCTCATGCGCCGAGACGTTCGCGCACGAGTTGTTGCACGAGCTTGCCGTCGGCGCGGCCTTTCACTTGCGCCATGATCTTGCCCATGACTTTGCCCACGTCGCCGGGGCCTTTCGCGCCAAGCTCCGTGATCGCCGCGGCGATGATCGCCGCGACTTCTTCTGGCGTCAAACCTTGGGGCAGATACTCCGAGATGATCGCCATCTCCGCCGCTTCTTTGTCGGCCAAATCTTGCCGGCCGGCTTTGGTATAGGCGTCGATGGCTTCGCGGCGTCTCTTGGCGGCGCTGACGAGCAAGTTGATTTCTTCGTCCGCGCTCGGCTCGTGCTGTTGGTTGATGCGAAAATCTTTCAACTGGCCGCGCAACAGGCGCACGGTCTCCACGCGCACTTTATCGCCGCTCTTCATGGCGGCTTTCAAATCTTCGCTGAGTTTATCTAAAAGCGACATCACGTTCTCCAACGATTGCCCGGCTTGCGTCGAATCTCCGGCGTCCGCGTCTTATTGGTTTTCCATAATGGAGAGCCGGCGTTGCTTGCGTTGCGCGAGCTTGAGTTTGCGCTTTTTCTTCTCGCTGGGTTTTTCAAAATGCTTGCGCTTCCGCAATTCCGACATCAATCCCGCTTTTTCACAAGCTTTGGTAAAGCGCCGCAACGCCTTTTCAAAACTTTCATTGTCACGAATTTTAACGCCAGTCGGCATAAGCTTTGACAACCTCCTTGAAATGAAATAGAGATGAACAGGTGAATAGATTGGTTCTACGGGCGCGAAAAATATTAAGAACGCCCCAGAGATGCAAGCGATTTGTTTAATGAAAACCTTCGCCAGGGTTCAGCTCAACTGCCCGAAAACCGTGAGCAGCTTCGTCACGGCAACTAGGCCGGCCGTGTCCGAACGCAAGCGCCGCGGGCCTAAGCTCAAGCTCTGAAAATTGTGCTCGCGCGCGCGGTGCAATTCCGCCTCGGTAAAGCCGCCTTCCGGGCCAATGGCGATCATTGCTTTACGCGGCGGAGTGGTTTCGGCGAGGCGGAGGGCATCGGCACTGCCTTCGTGCGCGATCAAATTGAATTGGTGCTCACGGCTTTGCCGGCACAATGCCTCAAATGTGATCGGCGCGTGGATGATCGGCCAAAACGAGCGGCACGATTGCTTCATCGCGGCCAGCGCGAGTCTGCGCCAGCGCTCGACTTTGCCCGCGCCGGCTTCCACTTCGCCGCGCTCGCACATCACGGGAATGAACTCCGAGACGCCGATCTCCGTGCCTTTTTCTATCACCCAATCAAAACGCGAACCCTTGGGCACGGCTTGCGCAAGCGCGAGATGAATATGCGCTTCGCCATAGCGGCGCATTTTTTTTAAAATGCGCACGCGCGCAAACTCGCGCGTGATCTCGATGATCTCGCTATCCACCGCGGCCACGCCGGCGCCATCGACGACCGTTATGCGATCACCGACTTTGTGGTGCAGTACGCGCGTGAGGTGATGCAATTCGTCGGCGGTTATGGCGACAAAGTCGCCTGCAAAGTTTTGCGCAGGGGCAAAGAAATTTTCGCGACGAGGCATAGGAGGTTGAAGGTTGGATTAGCGTAACGCAAGCTGTGAGCTTGCCTCTTTTTTATGAGAATGAAAATGAACGCTTGTAGTGATGCCTTATGAAATTTGACGATCAAAATCGGTAATGCTGTTTTGATCTGCCACGGCTTGGCCGTGGCATTGACAGTTGATCCCCGCCAAAACGCAAGCCACGGCCAAGCCGTGGCTGAACATTGCCGAATTTGAAAATCAAAACTCATCAGGCATTTCAAGATAGCGGCATCAAACGCCTAAAGGCGATACTACCAGCGCATTTTTGTGGTAAACTTTTTATCGGGCATCGCAATCACCACGGCCTGGCCGGAGGGCAACACCAGCGGCACTTCGGGTTTGTCGTGGAAGAACTCATCCACGGCTTGCCGCGCGCCGGGGCAGGAGGGAAAGCCATAGTCATCGAACACGATGAACCCGCCGGGCAATAAACGAGGATAGATAAACCCGCAACAATCGCGCACGGCGTGATAGATATCGACGTCAACGTGCGCAAAGGCAATGCGAGAATTTTCTCTGCCGGCAAAGGTTTGCGGAATCACGCCGGCATGAAATTCGACAAAACTCGCGTGCGGGATTCTTTGCCGCACCGTCTCTAAGCTCGTGTCATGGAAATCGCCGCGACGATGGCGGTCTTTCTCGGCGTCGGTTTCCGGCATGCCGTCAAACGTATCGAAGAGGCGCAGCCGAACGCCGCGGCCGTTGCCGTGCTCGTGCAGCAGCTTCGAAAACAAAATCGCGGTGCCGCCTTTGTACACGCCGCACTCCCAAAACTCGCCGTTGAGCGCGAGCGCTTGCCGGGCCAGGCTAAAGAGCACGTAGCAACGTTCTTCCGACACGAGCGAGTGGCTCTGCACAGCGCGGTAGTATTCATTGAAATCGCCATAACCGCGCCACGGGCTGAACAACGGCGCATAAAATTCCGCGTCGGGAATCGCGGTGACTCTCGGGATTTTTTGAATATCAAATCCCAACCGGCGAAAGAGGCCTCGAATTTTTCGCGCGAGCGTAAGGTTCACTTCGTCTCCAAATCTAGTGTTTCGTTTTATACCGCTCCAGGGTACAGTCGCAATGCTTCTCTTTGAAATGTCATTCTGGAAGAACCTTCCCTCGCACTCGGCACAACGCGCAAAACAGGCTGCGTCGCAAGCACTAGGGAAGTTTCTTCCAGAATGACACGTGGGGAATTTGTATCCGCTAAATGATATCGTCTTGGGCGCAAATCCATTGCGGCGAGGCAATGATAGAGATTATCTCTCCACGACGCAATGGCTTTTTTAGCTTCCTCAAAAACGCCGATTCAAATTCTCCTGCCACACGCGCAGAAAATTTTCTCCCATGATCTTGCGAAGATCACTCTCGGAATAGCCCAGCTTCAGCAACTCCGCCGTGATCTTGGGATAGCACGTCACGTCTTCCAGCCCCGCCGGCACGACGTCGATGCCGTCAAAGTCGCTGCCCAAGCCGACGTGATCGACGCCGATGAGCTTCACGGCATAGTCGAGGTGTTTGATGAGATCCGCCAGCGTCGCGTTCACGAGCGGAAACTCGGCGCGAATTTTCTTCAACGCGTTTTCTAAACGCGCCGGTTCGCCTTTGAAAGCCCGCCGCGCCTCCGCAAGTTTGCGGTCTTGCTTGACCACGGAGGATTGAAAGGCTTCGCTTAAAAAGAACGAGCCGAAGTTGAGGTGAACCACGCCGCCATTCCTCTTCAGCGCCACGAGCATGGAGTCGGAAAGATTGCGCTGCATGAGCCGAAACTTGCGCACACTCGAATGCGAGGCAATCACCGGCGATTTCGTGAGGCCGAGCACTTGCCAAAACGCTTCGTCGGAAATATGCGAAACGTCGATCATCACGCCGAGGCGATTCATTTCACGCACGGCTTGTTTGCCAAATTCGGACAAGCCGCGATGCGTGCGGCGAGGGTCATAAGCCGAGTCCGCAATCTGATTGTCCTTCGAGTGCGTGAGCGTGATATAGCAGAGGCCGCGCTGCGCGAGCGCGCACAAGTTTGCGAGATCGTTTGCAATCGCGCTGCCGTTTTCCAAACCAAAAATGACGGCGTGCTTGCCGGCGTGCACCACGCGGCGCACCTCTGCCGGCGTGAAGGCTTGCCCCGCAACGCTCGCATTCTGCGCGAGAATGTTGTCGATCATTTTGAGCAGGCGTTGCGCCTCGGCAAAGGCTCCGGCTTTGGTGCTGCCATCATAGCTGAAGCGGCTCGCCACATAAACCGCGAACACGGAAGCATCCAACCCGCCTTCGCGGCTGCGCACGAAATCAAAATGCCCGCGCGCGCTGCGCTGCGAAATATCGCCGCCCTCGCGCGTGAGGCGATACGGCACGTCGAGATGCGCATCGAGCACGAGCGCGCGTTCGTGAATTTGGCGGGCGCGTGTTGCGAACTCCGCGGGAGCTGTCGGGTTATTGCTTTGCGGAGCTTGCGCAAAAACGCCGGCACCCAGCGCGAGAATCAAACCAAGTGTTTTCATCAGACGTCCTTTCATCAACCGAAGATAGTTATAAGCGTTGGCGTTTCGCAAGCTTCTTGTATATCGAAGAAGTCAAGCTTTGCAAAAAAACTAAGAGGGCACGCACCCAACAATTCCCCCCTTGAGGGGGGTTAGGGGGGGTGTTCTTCAACTTGATGATCCCCTTCAAATTCATCATATCATGTTTTCATACTATTCGAGCTGCTCTTGACTTCGATCACGCTAACGAGCGACACCCCCCGAACCCCCTCAAGGGGGACTTTTCAAATACGCTCTCAGACTTTTAAAATGCCCATTAAAGCACTGTCGCAGAAAAAATCCCGCTTGCAATTGCGGCCTCGGCAAATTATGTTTACGCGCAAATAAAATTCGCACCGATCATCCCCTCTAAAATGGAGTAAGCCAGATGAGCACGATCCACGTCAGATTGAACGAGCACATGCTACGGCCGGTCCTGGTTTGGGCGGCAAAGTAGGCGTTCGCTACAATTGTTGGTCGTGTTGTGAATGAGGCTGCGACGAGTTACGGCGCTCATTCGATTTGGCCTTCCCACCTACAGTTGCACGAATCCTGCCTCTGCTGCTCTTTCATCGCGACAGCGCTTCTCCGCGCTGAGGAATTTGACTTTCAAATTCGGTAGTCGCGCCTCCTGAAATTGTCATTCAGATGGAATCCTTTTAAGTTCTGGAGAGTAACGCCGGCACTCAAAAAGATTCCTGCTGAATGACATGATCAAAGGGGCGCAGCATTAGCGAAATTGACCGGCAAATTTCATGAGACGCTCAACTCTCTCATTTAAAAAATTTCATCTCGTGTGTGTCGCGATACTCGCGCGCGCGCGAAGGTTTTATCGACCATTTCTTTCATCAAAGGATAAAACTCTCCATGAGTAAATCTAGCCTCATCCGCATTTCTATTTTCCTCGCTGGCGCTCAAGTCCTTGCGCAAAACGGCGCGCAGCCGCCCTCGGCCCTCGTGCCTCCGGCGAACGTTGCGGCTAAAATTGCAATCGACGGACGCCTCGATGAGCCTGCTTGGCAAAACGCAACGGTGTTCACGCAGTTCGTGCAGCGCGAGCCGAAATATGGCGAGCCGGTTTCCGAGCCGACTCGCGTGTTGGTGTTGCTCGGCAAAGATCGCCTCTATTTCGGCGCGGAGCTGCACGACCGCGAGCCGGAGCGCGTCGTCGCCAATGTCATGCGCCGCGACGCGGAGCTGCAAGACAACGATAGTTTTGAGATTTATTTGGACACGTATCACGATCATCGCAATCTGTTTTACTTTGCCACCAACGCGCTGGGCGCACAACGCGACGGCCTCATTCGCAACGAGGGCGAGAGCCAGAATTGGGATTGGGACGGCGTGTGGGAATCCGCGGGTCTCCGCACGGCCTCGGGTTGGAGCGCGGAGATTGCGATACCTTTGCGCACACTGCGCTTCAATGCGGACTCCGTGCAAACCTGGGGCGCGAACTTCGCGCGTCGCATTCCGCGCAAGCGCGAGGAAAGTTATTGGGCGCCGGTCAGCCGCGATCTCGGTTTCTTTGGGCAATTGAAGCCCGCGTATTACGGCCATCTCCAAGGCCTGCGCGATTTGCAGCACGGCGGCCTCCTCGAAGCCAAACCTTTCACACTCACCGGCGGCATCAAAGATTTCGAGAAGGCGTTCGAGCGCAAACTCGATTTCGGCGCGGACGCGAAGGTGCATCTCACCGCGAATCTCACCGCGGATTTGACGCTCAACACGGATTTCGCGCAGGTGGAGAGCGATCAAGAGCAAGTCAATCTTACGCGCTTCGATCTCTTTTTTCCCGAGAAGCGCGAGTTCTTTTTGGAAAATGCCGACGTGTTTCGCGTGGGCGAGCGCGTGTTGGATTTCGAGCCGCCCTCGACGCTGCTCTTCTTTAGCCGCAGCATCGGCTTGACCGACAATGGCGAAGCCGTGCCCATCACCGGCGGCGCGAAAGTCACGGGCAAGATTGGCAACTACGAAGTCGGTATGTTGGAAGTGCTCACCAGCCGCGTCAGCTATCGCGATGACAACGATAGCGACGAGAAAGAGGACGACAAGCTCGTGGATTTGCCGCGCCAAAATTTTTCCGTGGTGCGCGTGAAGCGCGACATTCTTGCGAAGTCCTCCATCGGCGTTCTTGCCACGAGCAAAGATTTATGGGATGACGTGATCGAGCGCAATGCTCTGTCGCGCGTGCTGTTGAGCAGCGAGAGAGACCACAATCGCGTGTTCGCCGCGGACGTGAATCTCGCGTTCGGCACGGGCACGCGCTTCACCGGCTTTCTTGGCAAATCGCAAACGAGCGGCTTGCAAAAAAAGGATTGGGCCGGTACTGCGTTCCTCAGCCACGAGCGCGACCTTTGGGGCTTCAGTCTCGAATACAGCGACATTCAAGAAAACTTCGAGGCGCAGCTCGGCTTCATTCAGCGCAACGGTGTGCGCAAAGCCCGCGCGATTCCTTATCTCTCGCAGCGTTGGCGGCGCGGCCCGATTCGGCAAACGTGGTTCTTCAATAGCTTCCAATATATCACGGACCAAAACAACAACCTCGCGACGCGCACGTCTTTCAACGGCTTGTTCAATCTCTTTCGCAACGGCAGCGAGTTGTTCGTGGCCACGCTCGCAACGTTTGACGATCTCGACGAGGCGTTTGAATTGCGCGACGGCGTCGAGGTGCCCGTGGGCGCGTACTCGTTTCGCAGCTTGCTCGCGGAGTTTAGTTCCGACAAGAGCAAGCGCGTGGCCATGGAAGCAACCACAAACGTGGGCGAATTTTATAGCGGCAAACTCGCTTCGTTCGGCGGCGGCATGCTCGTGCGGCCCAATGCGAATCTTTCGTTGGAGTTGAATTACACGCGCAATCAAATCGATCTGCCGGTCGCGGGCGGCAAGTATGGCACGAACCTCGGGCTTGCGCGCGTGATCTATTCTTTCACGCCGCGTTTGTTCGCCAAAGTGTTCACGCAATACAACAGCGACGACGAGCGCTTTCGCCTCAGCCTGCTGGTGAATTGGATTCACCGCCCGGGCAGCAATTTTTATTTGGTGTATAACGAAGAGCAAGACACGAGCGCGGCAAATTGGCGCAGCCGCAACCGCACGCTGCTGGCGAAGTTCAATTATTTGGTGGGTTGGTGAGGCGGGAAAGCAACTGGCTCTTGCATCAAAAAGTATTCGTGTTAAATTAGGAGAGCTTTGGCCGCAACCAACGAATCAAAGGCAAAACGATTTCGGGCAAAACTATTCATGCTTGCTTCTTAATCGTTTTGCCCTTAGTCGTTTTGCTTTCAAGAAATCGAGGTCTCAGACATGAAAACGGTGCAGATTGCCTTCGAGGAAAATTTGTTGGGAGAGGTCGATAAATTGGCTTCGTCTCAATTTAAAAACCGCGCCGACTTTGTCAGCCAGGCGTGCAGATTTTTTTTGCGTTATTTGCACGAACAACAATTGGATCAGGCCTATAAAAAAGGCTACGAACGCTTTCCGGAATCGGATGAAACCGCTGAAGCTTCCACCCGGCTTTTGGACGAAGTTTTAGAAAAAGAAAAGTGGTCATGAAACGTGGAGAAGTTTGGTGGGCGAATCTGCCGGCGCCGATTGGAAGAAGACCGGTGCTCCTGCTCTCGCGCGATCGCGCTTATCAAGTGCGCACCGCCGTTACTGTTGCCGAAATAACCCGAACGATCCGCCACATTCCGGTTGAGGTGGAACTGATCAAAGCGATGGCATGGCCGTGAAGTGTGTCGTCAACCTCGATACGATTTTCACCATCCCAAAGAAGCTTTTAGAGACTCGCATTACGACTCTCAGCTCTGCTAAAGTGCAACTGGTCGAACAGGCCCTCAAATTCGCATTGAACCTTCCTTGAAAAACTCGAATGAATTCTATAAATTTGCGTTGAGTAAGATGAATTTGAAAAACAATTCTCGAGGATAATATGAATGGAATCGCTGAAACAACTGTATCAAAGTCCCTGCACAGAATTTTGTCGGAGTTGACGGGCGAAGAGCGTTTCGAGGTTGCCCTGCACCTGGCGACGAAAGATTTGGTGCGACTGAAGATGAAAGAGGCGGAGCAAAATCTCAAAACGTTTGCCGGACGTTACGGCATGTCGTTCGAGCAATTTCAGCGCGCGTGGGAAGAAGAGCGGATCGCAAATAAACATTCTTATGAAGTCGAAAAAGATTTTTGGGAATGGGAGTCCGCGCACACCGATCTCATGAAGCTGAACGAGATGCTCGGCAAACTGCCATGAGCGTGCAAGACTTCATTCATGAGATTTACCGGACGGCTGGCATCTACACCCCTTCGATGCTCCCCAATAACACATTCCTTTAAGCTCCTCCTCTTTCCTTTGCAGAATTCATGAGATTGCTCGAGCAACAAGCTTCATCTTAAAATTCTTGCTTTCGCCTTCCTGCCTCCTTTTCTCTAATGAAAGTTTCCCTCTCTAATCTTAGCCGGATGCAACTGGTCGAACATGCTAACAAACAAAAGCCAGACCTTTCAGAAAATATCAAATCCTCGGCCTGCGAATGAGCGGCATCACTCGCGCTCGAAAAAAAGCGTGAAAACTTGCGGAAATCCGTTCTGCGTTTGAGCGAGGAATCAGATACTATGGGTAGAAGATCGACGTAGTTCGAAGGCTGCTTCAAATCAGCAAACGTAAAGGGGTTCGAACCATGAACGACGCTTATCGCGAGACGGAAGAAAAAATCACCAAGGCGCTGCGCGCTCAAGCGAAGCATCTTGACCTCAGTAGCCTGCAACTTACCGCGTTGCCGGAATCCCTGGCCAAACTCACGTGGTTGCTGTCGCTGAACATCGAAGATAACCGGCTAACGTCGCTGCCGGAATGGCTGGGCAACCTCTCGCAACTGCAGGAATTGGATACCTCCTACAACGAGCTAAATTCGTTGCCGGAGTGCTTGGGACGGCTCACGCAATTGAAGGCCTTGGAAATTGCGAGTAACAAACTGGAGACGTTGCCGGAGTGTTTGGGGCGGCTCACGCAGTTGCAGTCGCTGAACCTCTCCCAAAACCAATTCACTTCGTTGCCGGAGTGGCTAGCCCAGCTTATTCAGTTGCAGTCTTTAAATCTCTCTCGAAACAAATTTACCTCGTTGCCGGAGTGGCTGGATCAACTCCCGCGGTTGCAAGCGCTTGACCTCTCCTACAATCATCTTACCCAACTACCTTCAACTTTACGGCGGACAGTACGGCTCGAAGAACTCTTGGCGAATAACTGTCGTTTGGATTCCGTGCCGCATTGGGTTGGCAGTCTCTCTCATTTGGAAAGGCTTTGCCTTGAAGACAACCGCATCAAAGATTTACCGCAAGGGTTGGGGTGGCTTGAGCATCTGAAACTGCTCAGACTCGATGGCAATCCGTTGAGCTCAGAGCTGGCCTTGGCATACAATGAAGGGTTCGAGGCCTTTAAGCATTACCTGCGTGCGAGGGCGAGGGTAGGGGAACTCGTGGAGTTGAACGAAGCGAAGCTCATCCTGATCGGAGAGGGCGAAGTCGGCAAGAGTTGCTTGCTTGGCGCTTTGCGAGGAGACGAGTGGATTGAAGGCCTCTCGACCACGCACGGCATCGAAATCAAGCCGGTGAAAGTTATCGATCCCGTTGCGGGCACAGAGATCACGCTCAACGGCTGGGACTTCGGCGGTCAGCCGGTTTATCGCCCCACACACCAATTGTTCTTTAGCGCACCCGCGGTTTACTTGGTCGTATGGAAGCCGCGCGAAGGTGCGCATCAGGGTTTTGTTAAGGGATGGATCAAGCTTGTCAAGCATCGTGCGCCAGAAGCTAAAATATTCGTCGTGGCGACACACGGCGGCGCTAGCGAGCGCCAACCGGATATTGATCGCCAAGAGATTTGGGACCTTTTCGGTGAGGAGACGGTGCATGCCTTTTTTCACGTCGACAGCAAGCCCGATCCTGATCGTGGCGGTGAGCGGCGTAATATTGAAGAACTAAAAAAACAGATCGCCAAGGTGGCCGCCCGCCTGCCGGAAATGGGCCGCAGTGTTTCTAAACGCTGGCAAGAAGCGCGCTTAACCTTGCAGGATACTGGTAAGGCTTATTTGGAGCTAGCGCGTGTATTCGAACTATGCCGGGCGCACGAAATGGACGACGACGAGGCGCGTCTGTTCGTCACCCTTTCACACGGCCTCGGACACCTCATTCACTATGAACACGATCCCCTTCTAGGCGATATCGTCGTGCTCAAACCCGACTGGCTGGCCACAGCTATCAGCTTTGTGCTCGATGATGAAGAAACTCGCCGCAATCATGGCATCATCAGCAGTTCCCGGTTAAGCAAATTGTGGAACGATCCAGGGCGAGAAACGAAATTTCGTTACGAACCCGATTTGCACCCGCATTTTCTGCGGCTCATGGAACGCTATGACCTTTCATACAAAGTCGCGCTGCCGAATGAAGCGACTGACGCCATTAGTTTCTGGCAACAAATCAAAAGCATTTTCATCAAAGCACCTAAAGCTTCCGAGGCGTTCGCGAGCCTGCCCTACACCAGCCTCATTGCGCAACTCGTACCGGACAATCGTCCCGAGCAAGACCTCAAGCGCGTATGGCCTGATGCTCCGGCAGAGGGGGACGTTCAACAGGAGCAAACCTGCCGTATTGTGGACGCACAAAAAGGGCAATCCGCCACAGCAGAAGGGCTGTTCTATCAATTGATCGTGCGCTTGCACAAATATTCGCTCGGTCGGGTGAACTATCATGAGAGCATCCACTGGCAGCGTGGGTTGGTATTGGATGGCGATTATAACGGCCGCGCGTTGTTGGAACATGTGGGGAACGACATCCGGATTACCGTGCGCGCGCCGTATCCGGAACGATTTCTCTCGGTATTGACCTATGAAGTGGAATGGCTGGTTAAAAGTCTTTGGAAGGGCATGAGGTGCGAAGTGGTTGTGCCCTGTTTGAATTGTTTGAATGAAAAGTCCTGCACCGGTTTGTTTGACGTGCATAAGCTGATCGAGAACAAAAAGCGCAAACGCTTGGAACAGCCTTGCCCGATCTGCAACGAATGGCAAAACATTGACCGGCTGTTGCGCAATGCTCCGGCGGCGAGGCCATTGCCTACCGAAGAATTACTCAACGGATTTGTCGAGTTCAAACGAGGGTTGAGCGTCGTCCGCGCGCAAATCGGGCAACAACATGGCGAGACCATGGGCCGTCTTAACCAGTTAAATAGCGGCATGAAACGCCTCTTCAGCAAAGTGGACGACGCTTTCACTGGGTTGATACAAGCTTTGACCGACGAAGGCAAAGACGGGCCGCGCTTGTTTAGTCTTGTGCCGGTCAATCGCAGTCGTTTCAATCCGAAAAATTGGACGAGTGAGAAGTTTCGTCTCACGCTGTGGTGCGAACATTCGCGTTTGCCCCTTCCCCTACTAAATCCGGCAGGAAGCAAGCGCGGGATCGTCGAACTGGAACTAAAGCGGGAATGGGTGAAGAAAGCCGCGCCCTTTCTGAAAGTGCTCGGTGGCACGTTAAACTTGGTTCTGCCGGTCGCCGCCTCCGCCACCAAACTAATCCTTGACGCCGACGCTTATCAACGCATTGATGATGAGCTCGATTTCGGCCAAAAATGTATTGAAGCAACCCTCGAAGGCGGCGAGAAAATTTCAAGCTGGCTAGGGCAAAACGAAGGGCTCGATTTGGAGCAGGGCGAAGCGAAACGCGCGCAAGGGGCAACGTTGCGCGAATTGCACGCCTTGTTGAGAGAAAAGGACCCCGGTTTCGGCGGCTTGGTGCGCGTCTTAAACAAACGCCACGAATTTCTTTGGGTGCATGAACAGTATGCCAAGGAGTATTAGAACCTCTCGCGGATAAACATTCTTATGAAGTCGAAAAATATTTTTGGAAATGGGAATCCGCGCACACCGATTTCACGAAGCTGAATGAGAGGCTCGGCAAACTGCCGTGAGCGTGCGAGGCTTCATTCATAGGATTGCTCGAGCAACAATCTTCACCATAAAATTCTCGCTTTCACCGTTGTCTCCTTTCTTTTTGGCTCCTTGGCTCGTTATCTTTTTTGGCTCCTTGCCTCAATCATATCCTGCCGAAAAAAACAAAGCCAGGATATACGCCAACGAAACCAGCGCCGCGGCATTGAGCACAAGCCCCGGCTTCGAGCCGAATTTGTAGCCGGCATAAACCCCCAGCTCGCGCTGCCGCGGCGTAAAGTTGCGATAACGCCTCCCGTCATAATCAAAATAGGCGTAGTCATACGACTGTGTTTGCAAAGACGTGACGGTCAAATTCAAGCTCTCCCACTCGTTGAGATTCAAGCTCACGCCGGCCACGAAACCCGGATAATCGAACTCGCCTGCCGCGCCCCACAGCAGAGGGCCTCCGGAAACCTCGAGGCTCGCTTTCTCACCGAACCATTTGCGCACGCGCAGCTTCACGCCGCCGTGCAGATGATGCCCCACATCCCACCCGAAAAAATGCGTAAACCCGAGGCCATAGTTCTCGTTGAGATTGTGCATCAAACCCAACTCCGAGCTGAGCAAGTGCCGGCCCGTAAGCTCATACTCATAAAACGAAGTCGAATCTCCGATCATATTGAAGGTTCTCCGTTTCAGCGGCGAAGTGGCTTTGTAGCCATAGCCAAATTCCGTGATGAAGAACGTGTCGCAATGCGGCAGCGGCTTTGCGCTCAAACACGGCTGCGCGAATGCTTCCACACGAAAGCAGATCGCCGACGCCATCACGATCAAACCACAACGAAAGTACCTCATTTGCAGGTCTCCTGTTGAAAACGACGAAAATTAGTTTCTCGCCGCAAATAACGCAATCGTTGGGCCGGCGCTCGCTCGCACATGCCGTGCGTGCAAGCATCTAAATTTAGCGGCATCTTCTTATCGTGCTCACGCCCTTCTCATGTGCAAGCGCTTCACAAACGTGCGCAGGTGGCGTACAGTCATTAGGCGATTGGCTTTTCAAACTCAGAGTAAAATTCTAACCTTTTTTTATCACCAACGGATAGATGAAGACCAACGGATGAAAAGAAAATAAATTATCCGTTGGACTTCATCTATACTGCGTAAGGGTTGTTTTGTTATTCCCCTCAATTGTCATTCTGAAAGAACCTTTTTCAGCACTGGTAAAACCTCCACTAGGAGAATCTTCCCAGCGCATAAAAAGTTTCCTTCTGAATGACAGTTCTGTGGTGGTGTTACAAACCAACCCGCAACGAGTATATCTGCTGGGGCCGCCCGAAGGGCCGCGGTTTTCATCTTGCCTGAAAATCCGCTGTCGTCTCTTTGTTGCATGATCATCGCGGGGGGCGTCATTCACCGGCGCTTGACCTCCATTCACGGAAATCTCCGCACCCCAACGCGCGCG
>Ga0247727_10010211_pt1 | contig 16704 bp, 16 predicted proteins | sample WisWelCaveWW1625_FD_202498 | JGI IMG/M metagenome (GOLD analysis project Ga0247727, IMG submission 202498) | Biofilm microbial communities from Wishing Well Cave, Virginia, United States - WW16-25 | ecosystem: Environmental > Aquatic > Deep subsurface > Groundwater > Cave microbial mat | place...
CCTTGGGGATGATGGCGGCGAACTCCAGCCGGGGAATGTTGAGCAAAAAGACGTGCATCGCGTTCCCGAGGACTTTCCCAATCGTCTCCTCGCCCAGATAGTATTCGCGAATGAAAGTCTTGGTCGTTTTCGGCGGTTTGTACGCCAGCCCCAATCCCTCGAAGAGTTTGGACGCGGCGGTGTTGATGCCGGCCGTCACCACCAGCAGGTCGTAGACTTCCGGCGCGCCGCCCTTGCCCTTGACCGCCACCTTGCCGTCCTGCCAGCTCACCTCTTCGACCCGGGCGCGGATCACGTTCGCGCCTTTCTGCTTCGCCAGCGATTGCAGGTGGCCGTCGAAACTGCCCCACTTAAGTTCCTTGATGCCGCGCGGGCCGGGGCCGCGATACACCGCGCCGATGCGCTTCTCCTCCAGCGATGTGGCGATGCGAACACTGCCCATGTCGGTGTGCAACATGTAGGCCGAGATGCCGCGCTGGACGATGGTGGGCGGCAGGTTGATGCCCTCGGCGGCCAGCATCTGCACCAGCGACTCGGAGATGATGCCGCCGCACATGTTACAGCCGGGCGGGCCGGCGATGGTGAAATCGCGCGGCTCGTAGATGTCCACGCGCAGGCTGAGCTTGGCCCGTTCGGCCATGTCCAGCAGGAAGTAGGCGAAGAACGACCCGGCCGGGCCGCCGCCCATCACCGCCACGCGGGAGCCGTCGTCCAGTTTGAGATTCATCTGCTTTTCCATTTTTCCCTCCATAATTCAACGCAAAGTCGCCAGGCCGCAAAGAACGCAAAGATTATTTTTGATTATTCCTTTGCGTCGCCTGCCCCTGCTTGGCGGGGGTTGCCTCTTTGCGGCCCTTCGGCTGCGCTCAGGGCAGGCTTTGCGTTAAAGTCTTTCAACCATAACGACACACTCTCCGGTTGCATCGTCTCGTCCACCACCTCCACCAATCGCGCCGTCAACTTGTCCAAATCGGTCACGTCCCGGCAGGTGGCGGCGATGGCAAGCGTGGTTGACAAACACTGCCCATTGCGTAAAATGGCTATCAAGATAGCCATGAAGGAGACGCCTATGTTCAAGCGATATTCCATTGCCGAGGCCAGGCACAACCTGGCCGCAATCATCCACGAATTGGAACGCAAAACGGCGGTTGAACTCACCCGTCGCGGTGAGCCGGTGGCGGTTCTGCTTTCTTTTCGTGAATATCGCCGCCTGACGTCCCAGCGCGGCAAATTCTGGGAGGCATACGAAGCTTTTCGCGGCGCGGTTAATTTGTCGGGTCTCAACATCGAGCCGGATGTTTTCGATGGCGTGCGCGACTCGAGGCCGGGCCGTGAGGTGCAGTTGTGAGCGCGAAATATTTGCTGGACACGAACATCCTTTCCGAGCCACTGCGTCCTGCCCCTAACCCGGAGACCTTGAACCGGCTGAAACGACATCAGGATCAACTTGCCACAGCCGCCATCGTTTGGCACGAATTGTTGTTCGGTTGTTACCGCCTGCCCGTCTCGGCCAAGCGAGCGGCAATTGAGAACTACCTGTTCCAAGTTGTAGCCTCCTCCATCGAAGTCTTGCCATACGACGATCTGGCGGCAGAGTGGCACGCCCAGGAGCGCGCGCGGCTGGCGAGCGCTGGAAAGACGCCCCCCTTTGCCGACGGCCAAATAGCCGCCATTGCCAAGACTAATGACCTCATTCTTGTTACCTTCAATTTATCGGATTACGCCAGCTTTCAAGGCTTGAATATCGAAGACTGGCGCAAGTAAAGAACTTGACCACCTACTTTCCACTTCCCACCTTCTTTTTTCCCGCGTCTTTCAACCACAACCCCACACTCTCCGGCTGCATGGTCTCGTCCACTACCTCCACCAGCCGGGCCGTCAGCTTGTCCAAATCCGTCTCGTCGCGGCAGGTGGCGGCGAACTCGGCGATGACTTTGGCCGCGTCGTACTTCTTGCGATAGAAACGGCGGTCAATGAAATCCTGCACGCGGTTGCGAAGCGGGTTGAACAGGGCGGCGATGGCGAGGGTGGAGAGGACGACGACGACCGCCGACTGCTGGCCGGTGACGGCTGTAAAGAGGCCTTGCAGAATGACCACACTGCCGAAGTAAGTGAGGGCGAGCAGGCCAGTCAGCACCGAGTACACCAGCGTCTTGCGGATGAGAATGTCAATGTCCCACAGGCGGTAACGGAGGATGCTGATGGCAAGCGCAATCGGGATGATGCTCATTGCCAGGGTTTGTACGGGTGACAGTATTGAATAAACCGTTTCGGGCGCGACGTTCGGCAACAAACCAGGGAGAATCACATAGGGAGGAAGGATCAGTAAAACCATCAGCCCAAAACCGAACACCACCCACTTGGTTTGCTGGCGCTGGGCCATGCTCGAAACGCGCCGGTAGCGATAGATTTGGGCAACGACCGTTGACCCCCAAAGCAGGAGCAAATACAGGAAAAAAAGCCAGAGTGGCCAACTGGTTGGATTTAATGGCGAACGGGGTAAAAAATTCCAGAAAAAGGTTGTGATCGCCCAGAACCCGGCCGGTATCCAACCCCAACGAGGCACCAGACGCCCATCGGGGAAGAGATAGAAAAACAGTGGTAACGCCGAATAGGCCAGCATAGCCACTGCCGCCACCAGGTAGAATCCGGCCGGATGTCGCACTTCGAGCGGTATCAATAGGTAAGAACTCCCGGCGACGCCGAAAGTGGTCAAGAACAGCGAGGCGAAAAGCCCCATCAGGCTATCGGATTTGCGCCAGTAGATCATCAGAGCGACGACGACGTACACCAACGCCACACCCCCTTCGAGGGCTACATTGAAAACGGCATACCCCGTCTCCGGCAGGCCAAGCTGAGACAACACCGCACGCATTGCAGCCTCACTTCCATACTGTTCAACGATCTCTGGCGAAAAACCGAGGCGCGCCATCCCTACCTGGATTTCGTCTTCGGGCGAGCGCAATTGGGCATAGCGCGCCGGCAGGCCGGCGACAAACACGGCCACCGAAAAAACGAACACGGCCATCCACACAGCGCGGGCTGCTGTGAACACCCAGCCCTGCAATCGAGTCTCTGGGGCAAATTCAGCATCGAGGGTCATTGTTTCGATTCCTGCAATTTAATCCCTGCGGAGCAAGCGCCACATTCGGGAACGCTGACTCCGCAGGATTTCTATGGCAAAGCACTAGGCCTTCAACAGGGCTGAGGCTTGAGCCGGTGTTTGGATTGACACCTGCCGCGCGAACATGATGCCCGTGCCGATGATGATCAGGTGAACGACAATGAAAACCAGGTAGCTTACTGCGTCGTACCCGTGGGCAATCAGGTATACGTCATCCACAACCCCGTGAAGCAGTTCCAGCCAGACGAGGAGCCAGACCGCGCCGAGATACTTGAGCGGGTCGCGCGACGCCCAGAGCATGAACGTGGCGATGCCCAATATCTCGAAGGCGAAGGGCGACCACCCGTCTACAAAAGCCTTGACCACATTCTCGCCTGCCGGGTATGGCAGAACTTGGGCAAAGAACGCCGAATCGACAAACGTGCCGTACATATTCAGCGCGGCCAGGAGCAGATAGAACCCGCCGACGATACGAAACCACCATTTGAGTTTGTTCATTGCGAAATCTCCTTTTGAGTTGAGTGTGTTGAGGCAGACCCGAAGGGTCTGGGAGACCCTTCGGGTCTTGTGGCTTATTTAACCGGCGCTTTGAGATAAGCGTACAGCGCCGCCAGGTCGTCGTCGGTCATCTTCGAGGCGTTCTGCCACGGCATGCTTTCGGAGAAGGCGGCGCCGTTGGGCCGCGCGCCAGTGCGCATCGTTTCGACGAACTGCTCAACCGTCAGGGTGGACACGAACGGGCGCGGGTTGGGAACAGCCGGGACTAACGATGAGGCTTCCACCCCGGTTGCATCCGGGCCATGACAGCCCCGGCACTCGCCGAAGGTGGCGACGTACTTGCCATACTCCGCCGTGACACCGGCGGGCGGCGCGCTGATGGCATCCGGCAGTGGCGCCGGGGCAGGGAACATGCCCGCGCCAAAGAGCAACGCGCCGACGAAGTTCATGTTGTCGCCGGTCGGCCCGCTGGACGGCATTGCCGGTTGCGAACGCAGGTAAGCGATGACGGCTTCGATGTCGCCATCGCTCATCTGGCCGAAGGGCAACAGCGGCATGAAGACCAGCAGATGGCCGTCTTTGTTCACGCCATGCCGGATGGCGCGGAACAGTTCGCCGTCGCTGTAGCTCGCCAGCTTGCCGCCGGGAGTCAGATTCTCAATCACCATATCGCCCACGTAGCCGAATCCCTCTGCCGCCGCGATATTCCAGCCGCCGCTGAGTGGGGATTCGCCGCTGGGGTTCCCCTCTGCATCCACGGCGCCGTGACAGCCGACACAGCCGAGGTTGACGAGATACTCGCCGCGCGCGATCTGCTCCGGTGTGCCCGCCACTTTGAGGTCGCGTGCGGGCGGCGCGCTGGGGAAGTAGAACGCCACGAGGCCGCGCCCGCCAGCGAACGAGACGGCGGCCAAGATCAGCGTGAGCAGTCCGGCCCCGAGGCCGCCGGCGATCTTCACCCACAGCCGTTTGGCGCGCGCGGCCCGCCACGTCAGCCAGCCCGCGCCGATGGTGAGCGCAATCAAAACAAGAAAGATGAGGATGTTTGCGAACATTTTAGTTTGCCTCCTGAGCAACTATCTGGAAGACCTGCCGGGTCTTGCCAGCATGAAATTTTGCCGAACTTTCAACCAGACCCGGCAGGTCTTGGTCAGTCATTCGTGATGTCGCATGGATAGACCGAAACCGAGCGCCAGGCCGTAGACGATATGGGCAACGGTGAAATGGAGAGGCGGAATGGCTCTGAGCGCCGAGGCCGCGCCCGGCAGGAAGACGGCGGCGGCCAGCCCCCACAGCGCCAGCCCGTAGGCCAGCCCGCCCGGCCAGGCATAGGCCAGCAAACGCGGCCAGAGGCGGGCACGCGAAGCGAGCCGCCACCCGACCCCGAACAACGCCCCGTACACGCCCGACACGGCCAAATGGGCGATCACGCCCACCACCGGGTTGGCGGTTCCCCCCGGATCGAAACGGCCCAGCGTCGCGCCGATCCCGTCTCCCCAGGTCAGGCCGGCCACTGTCAAATAAACCGCCATCAGCACCCCGGCCATTCCACCGGCCAGCAAGCCGTCCACCGCCGCATCACCCGCTGTCGTTTCTCGAATCTGTTCTTTGGCCATAGTTGCCTCCCTTAATCTGCTTCCACTTTACACTGCGCGCATTCCGGCAACGTTACGGCAATCGTTACGAAATCACTTTTCGAGTAAAATGCAATCGAGATGTCCCGGCTCACTTTTCACCTCCTCGGCGCGCCCCGCATCGAACTCGATGACTCACCCATCGAAGTGGATACCCGCAAGGCCATCGCCCTCGCCATCTATCTGGCAATGACCGGCGAGGCCCATAGCCGCGAGCGCCTGGCCGCCTTGTTCTGGCCGGATGCTGACGAGGCCAGAGCTAGTGCCGCCCTGCGCCGCACCCTCTCGGTGTTGAACAAGGCGCTGGGCGGGGAAGCGTTGAAGATTGATCGTGAACTGGTGAGCCTGGAGCGTGGCGCGGCGACCTGGCTGGATGTGGACGAGTTCCACCGCCGCCTGGCCGAGAGCCGGACTCACGGGCACCCGCCTCACGATAGTTGTCTGGCTTGCTTGCGCCCCCTCGGCGAGGCCACTGCGCTGTATCGCGACGACTTTCTTTCCGGCTTCACCCTGCGCGACAGCCCTGCCTTCGACGACTGGCAATTCTTCCAAAGCGAAGGACTGCGCCGCGAATTGGCCGAGGCGCTGGAGCGCCTGGCCAAGTGCCACAACGCGGCAGGCGAGGCGGAGGCCGCTATCACTCAGGCCCGGCGCTGGCTGGCGCTCGACCCGATGCACGAACCGGCCCACCGCCTGCTGATGTCGCTGTATGCCCGCGCCGGACAGCGCGCCGCCGCCCTGCGCCAGTATCAGGAATGTGTGCGAATTCTCGACGAAGAACTCGGCGTGCCGCCGCTGGAAGAGACGACACGGCTGTACGAGGCCATCAAAGAGAACCGCCTGACGGCGGAAACCCCAAGCCCCAAATCCCAAATCCCAACTTCCCGCCGTAGTTCAGGCGTCCGATCTCTAACCTCTAACCTCCCCCTCGTCGGTCGTTCTGCCGAAGTTGCCGCCTTGCACAATCAGTATGACTCGCTTGGCGCGGACGGCATGTTGATCGTGATCGAGGGCGAAGCCGGAATCGGCAAGACGCGGCTGGCAGAGGCGTTCCTGGAACGGGCACACAGCCTGGGTGCGACTACACTCTCCGCCCGGTGCTACGAGGGCGAACGCAACCTGGCGTATGGCCCGTTCCTCGAAGCCCTGCAATCGGCGCTGAGGCAAGCGGCCACAGCCGCCCGGATCGAGACGTTGGAGTCACACTGGCTGAGCGAGGCCGCCCGGTTGTTGCCCGAATTGGCCGACCTGAGAGGCGACTTGCCGCCGACGCCGCCTCTGGACAGCCCCGGCGCGCAGAGCCGCTTCTTTGAAAGCGTTACCCAGATTCTGTTGGCATTGGGAAATGGTTTGCCCGCCGTCGTGTTTCTGGACGACCTCCACTGGATGGACGAGGCCTCGCTGGACCTCTTCGCCTACCTGGCGCGCCGCCTGCGCGGCCATCGCCTGTGCCTGCTGGCGACGTGGCGCGACGAGCAGGTGCCAGCCGGGCATCGCCTGCGTCAGGTGTTGGCCGAATCGCAACGGGCCGGGCTGGCCCACCTGCTCTCGCTCTCGCGGCTCAGCCAGCCCGCAGTCGCAGAATTGCTTCAGCTCACGATGAAGTCCGCGCCCGAAAGCCGGATTGTGGAGCGGCTATACCACGAAACCGAGGGCCTCCCACTCTTCCTCGTCGAATACCTGGCGGCGCTGGGCGGCGGCGAGCCTGAGGCCGACTGGCCTCTGCCCGAAGGGGTGCGCGGCCTGCTTCACTCGCGCCTGGCGATGATTGACGAGGCCGGCAAACAATTGCTCGGCGCCGCCGCCGTCATCGGGCGCTCGTTTGACTTCGACACCTTGCAAGCGGCCAGTGGCCGCAGTGACGAAGAAACGGTGGCCGGGCTGGAAGCCTTGATCGCGCGCGGACTGGTCCACGAAGTGGGCGGCGGCGACGGCGCGCTGACCTACGACTTCGGCCACGACAAACTGCGCGCCCTCGTCTACGACGAAACCAGCCTCGCCCGCCGACGGCTCCTGCACCGGCGCGTGGCCGAAGCGCTCACCTCGCGCGCCCGCGCTCAAACTCCGCCCGGCCCGCTCGCCGGCCAGGCGGCGTTGCACTACCGGCTGGGCGGTCGCAACGCCGAGGCCGCTCACTACTACAAACTGGCGGGCGATCATGCCCGCCGGCTGTATGCCAATGCCGAAGCGCTCTCGCACTTTCGCTCAGCGCTCGCCCTGGGCCATCCTGATACCACCGCCCTGCACCAGGCAATTGGCGATCTGCAAACGCTGGCCGGCGAGTACAGCGCGGCCCTGACGAGTTACCAGACAGCGGCGGCGCTTGGCTCGCTTGAGGCGCTGGCAGAACTGGAACACAAACTGGGCAATGTTTACCAACGGCGAGGCGATGGGGAACTGGCCGAGCGCCATTTTGAGGCCGCGCTTGCGGCGTTTGGCATTGACGGCTTTCAAGGCAGCCGGGCTCGTGTTCTGGCCGATTGGAGTCTCACCGCCCATCATCGGGGTCAAACAGAGCGGGCGCTCGATCTGGCCCGGCAGGCGCTGACGCTGGCCGAAGCCGGCGGCGACCAGCGGGCGCTGGCGCAAGCGCACAACATTCTCGGAATCCTTGCCAGCAGTCAGGAAGACCTCCCGACCGCTCAACTTCATCTTGAGCACAGCCTGGCCCTGGCCGAAACTTTGGGCGACACGGGCGCGCAGGCGGCGGCATTGAATAACCTGGCGCTGGCTTTTGGGGCCGGTGAACAGGTGGCGACCGCGATCACTCTCACCGAACGGGCCTTGAAATTGTGCGCCTCGCAGGGCGACCGCCACCGCGAAGCGGCCCTGCACAACAACCTGGCCGATCTCTTGCATACCGCCGGCCAAACCGAAGCCGCCATGGATCACCTCAAACAAGCCGTCGCCCTCTTCGCCGAGATCGGCGTCGAGGCCGGCGTTGGCGCGAATACAAGCGAGTGGCAGCCGGAGATATGGAAACTTACGGAGTGGTAGTTCGTCTCCTTGCTCACCACAGGGATATCTCGGAATCGGGCCGGGAACTAATTGACACAATAGTGGATTGGGAATACAATCCAAAACGATCCACCTTATCCCATTAATATCAAATCATGCCATAGGAGGCACATATGACTAACTGGACTGGATGGAAACCGGTCGGCGACGGCCAAACGGAGGCCGCTCCGGCGGCTGTGACGTTCAAGGACAAGCTCTACGTGTTTGTCAAAGCCAGAGGTAGTAGTGATAAAAAGATATATATGACCTCGAGCGCCGATGGAGATACCTGGGCTGGTTGGACAGAAGTGCCAGCGAAAGCAGGGGGCCAGACAGGCCGGACAGACGGGTCCCCGGCGGCCACAGTGCTCGGCGGCAAGCTCTACCTCTTTATCAACGGTGTTCCGCCTAATGATAAAACATCCTACGTCAGCTCTACCGACGATGGAGCAACCTGGACTGATTGGAGCCAAGTATCAAATCCTAATGAGACAAATTTGTCCCCGGCGGCGGCGGCATTGAAGGACAAGCTCTGTGTTTTTGTCAAGGGCCCTGATAACAAGGTCTACTGCGCCAAAGGGACGTAAAGCGACTCAGCGCAAGTAGCATCATTTTTCAAACCAAATATCGTTGGAAACGCCGACTGCGCCTCACACCGTGGTCGGCGTTTCTTTATACCGCCGGTTTTGGCAATGTGGCGCAATTTTATTTTGGCGAATTGGGGTTAGAATCGGGCCATGCCCACCTTCGACGACCTCATCAAGGAATTCCCCGAAAAGACCCAGGGCCAACTACGGACCACCTGGGACTCCCTGCCCGCGCCCGCCCAGGAAGAACTGCGAAAGTCGCTGGGCTATCTGCCCAAAGATTTGACGATGTGGCGGATGTTGCTGGGGCTGTCGCTCACCCAGTTCAAGATCGCTTTCGGCGACAAGCAAAAGGTCGCCATCGTCGGCCCGGCCAACGTTGGCAAGTCTACGCTCTACAATCAACTCATCCGCGCGAAGGACGACAAGGCCGAAGTGAGCGCCCTGCCCGGCACGACCCGCGTCAACCAGGAAGCCGACTCCGGTTTGTTCGCCCTGGTGGATACGCCCGGCGCGGATGCCGTCGGCGAAGTGGGCGAAGCCGAGAAGGCGCACGCGCTGGCGGCGGCCCGCGAGGCCGACTTTCTCATCATCACCTTCGACGCCGTTCAGGGCGTCAAGCGCACCGAGCAGGAATTATTCGACGAACTCAACGCGCTCGGCAAGCCGTTCATCGTCGTGCTCAACAAAATTGATCTGGTGCGGCGCGAGGCCGATAAAGTGATTGAACGATCCGCCGCCAACCTGCGCCTTCAGCCGGAACAAGTCATCCCCGTTGCCGCCAAAGACGGCAAGAACCTGGATCGGGTGCTGATGGCGATTGCCAAGACCGAACCGGAGATCGTGGCCGCGCTGGGCAAGGCTCTGCCGGAATATCGCTGGCGGCTGGCCTGGGCCGCCATCACCGGGGCGGCCTCCACCACCGCCGTCATTGCCCTCACCCCTCTGCCCATTTTTGACGTGGTGCCTCTGCTGGCCGTGCAATCGTCGCTCATCCTCGGCATCGCCCGAATCTACAACTACAAGATCACGCCGGAGCGGGCGAAGGAACTGGTGGTGACGTTCGGCCTGGGCTTTTTGGGGCGCACCCTGTTTCAGGAGTTGAGCAAGTTGGGCGGGCCGCCCGGCTGGTTGCTCTCGGCGGCCATTGCCTCGTCCACCACCGTCGTCATGGGCTACGCCGCCATCGTCTGGTTCGAGCGCGGCGAGAAATTGACGGGTGAGTCGACGAAGCGAATCACCAAACAACTCACCGATTACCTGCTCGACTCGCTCAAGAACTTTGGCAAGAAGAAACCAGGCAAGAAGAGCTTGCAGGAGAGCATCGCCCAATCGCTGGAAAATTCGCCGCTGGCCAGCAATCGTGAGATGCTGGATAAAGAGGCCGAGACGGATAAATCATGACTCAACTCATCGAATGTGTCCCCAACTTTTCAGAGGGCCGACGAACCGAAGTGATCCAGGCCATTGCCGAGTCGATCCGGGCCGTGGCCGGGGCGCGCGTGCTCAACGTCAGCTCGGACGTTGACCACAACCGCACGGTGATCACGTTCGTCGGCGACGCCGCCGCTGTTGAGACGGGCGCATTCACCGCGATTGCCAAAGCCGCCGACCTGATCGATCTCGATCAGCATCAGGGCGAGCATCCCCGACTCGGAGCCACTGACGTAGTACCCTTCATCCCGATTCGCGAAGCCACGATGGAAGACTGTGTGGCCATTGCCAAGCGGCTGGGCGAACGAGTCGGAAGGGAGTTGAACATTCCGGTTTATTTATATGAGGCGGCAGCGGCGAGGCCGGATCGGGAGAATCTAGAAAACGTCCGGCGGGGCGAGTACGAAGGCCTAAAAGAAGAAATCAGCCTTAACCTCGATCGCAAACCTGACTACGGCCCGTCGCAAGTCGGCAAGGCCGGGGCGACCATCATCGGCGCGCGCCAGTTCCTCATTGCCTACAACGTCTATCTCAATACGAACGATGTCGGCATCGCCAAGAAGATCGCCAGGGCCGTGCGTCATTCGTCGGGCGGCCTGCGGTTCGTGAAGGGGCTGGGGTTGTTGGTGGAAGGCCAGGCGCAGGTGAGCATGAACCTGACCGACTTCACCAAGACGCCCCTTCATCGCGTTGTCGAATTGGTGCGACGCGAGGCAACGCGTTACGGAGTCAACATTACGCGCTCCGAGTTGGTCGGCCTCATCCCGCAAGCGGCGCTGGTCGAGGCGGCGCAGTGGTATTTGCAGTTGGATGGGCTGAGCGCCGGCCAGATTTTGGAGAACAAGCTGACGGCACGCTTCGCGCCGGAGACGCGAGGCGCAGGGGAAGCCGCTGATTCGTTTCTCAACGCGATCGCCGCCGGAACCGCCACACCCGGCGGCGGCGCGGCGGGCGCGTATTCAGGGGCGATGGCCGCCGCGTTGGTGGCGATGGTAGGCCGGGTGACGGTTGGCAAAAAGAAATACGCTGAGGTGGAGGCCGAGATGCAGGAGATGATCACCGCCGCCGAAAAACTGCGGGCCGATCTCACCGCCGCCGTGGCCGCCGACATCGAAGCATTCGACGCAGTGATGGCCGCCTACAAACTGCCAAAGGATTCGGACGCCGAAGTCACGGCGCGCAGTGAAGCGATTGAGCGCGCCAATCATGTAGCGACCGCCGTGCCACTGCGCGTGGCGCGCGACGCGACGAGCGCGCTCGGTTTGGCCGCCCTCGCCGCCGAAAAAGGCAACGCCAACGCCATTTCGGACGCCGGGTCTGCCGCCAACCTGGCAATCGCGTCTCTGCGCGCCGCCGCCCTCAACGTGCGCATCAACGCCGCCAACGTGAAAGACCGCGACGCAGCCAAATTCTGGCTGAGTGAAGTGGCCTCGCTCGAGCACCGCGCCGCCGACACGTTGGAAGCCATCAACCGCACGATTAACGAACGCATGGCATCATGACATGACTCTCCTCAACTGGCTTCCCCCCGCCGACTGGATCAAAATCACGACGATTGACTCTCACGCCGAGGGCGAGCCACTGCGCGTGCTGACCGGCGGCATCGAGCCGATCCCCGGCGAGACGATTTTGGAGAAGCGGCGCTTCGCCCGTGAACACTTCGACAACCTGCGCCGGGCGTTGATGTTCGAGCCGCGCGGCCACGCCGACATGTACGGGGCCATCATTACCGGGCCGGTCACGCCCGACGGCGACGTTGGCGTGCTGTTTATGCACAACGAAGGCTGGAGCACCATGTGCGGCCACGGCATCATTGCCCTGGTCACAGTTCTGCTCGAAACCGGAATGCTCTCGCCGCGTGAGGTGGTGAAGCTGGACACACCCGCTGGCCGGGTGACGGCGCGGCCCAACGTGAAGGGCAACCGCGTCACCAGCGTTGCCTTTGAGAACGTCCCGTCATTCGTTTACGCGCTGGATCAAACGGTGGACGTGCCGGGGCTGGGGAAGATTCGCTGCGACATCGCCTTCGGCGGCGCGTTTTATGCCTACGTGGAAGCCGCCAACTTGGGCGTGGAACTGACGGCCAAAGATTTCCGCCCCCTCATCGAGCGCGGCATGGCCGTCAAGCGGGCGGTGATGCAGTCTCACGAAATTCGCCACCCGTTTGAGCCTGACCTCTCGTTTTTGTACGGAACGATCATCGTCGGCCCACCGCACGCGGAAGATGCACCCGCGAATGCGCGCAACGTCTGCATCTTCGCCGATGGCGAGGTGGATCGCTCGCCGACTGGCACGGGCGTGAGCGGGCGCGTGGCGTTGGAGCACGCGCGGGGGCGGCTGAAGGCGGGTGAACCGTTCGTCGTCGAGAGCATCATCGGCACGCGCTTCACCGGGCGGGTCGTGGGCACGACAAAGTTCGGCGACTACGAGGCCATCATCCCGCAAATCGAAGGCCGGGCGTGGATCACGGGGCGGAACGAGTTTTTGATTGATCCGGGCGATCCGTTGAGGGAGGGGTTTATACTGAGGTGATTAGCAACGGATTGTCGGACGTACCCCGCTGAACGCTTACCAAAATCCTTCCTCTGCCAATTCAAACCCTTTTCCTCAAAGCAATATTTCTGTGGTAAACTTTCAGCCGATGTGTTGTTGAGCTAAGTTTATTACGACTTCTCACAGACACTTTCCGCTCCAGGCGGCAGGCCACTCACGGCCGGCCGACCGGGGCATTATCCCAAGGAAAGGAGAGACCTCCCATGCGCAATTACGAAGTTGCCCTTGTCATCCATCCCGAAGTGGACGATGAGGGCCTCAACGCGCTTACGGAAAAAGTGCAAGGCTGGATCACCTCCGGCGGCGGCTCGGTGGAAAAAGTCGAGCGGCTGGGCCGGAAAAAGCTGGCCTACGAAATCCGTAAACAGCGCGAAGGCCACTACATTTTGCTGTACGCCAAAATGAGCGCCGGGGCGCCGCCCGACGTGGAACGCAACCTGCGCCTCACCGAGCAGATTCTGCGCTTCATGATCATGCGGCTGGACGGCGAGCCTGCCCTCGTGCCCCCGGTGTCTGCCGAAGGCCCGGCCCCGGCGGCCTGATCATTGAGCAAGACCCTTCAGGTTTTGCGAAACGCCGGGGCGAAACCCGAAGGGTTTTGGCAGTTTGTTGCCAGATAAGAAAGGAGTGACTCATGAGCAGAGGCCTGAACAAAGTCATGATCATCGGCAACCTCGGACGCGACCCGGAGATGCGCTACACGCCAGCCGGGCATCCGGTAACCACTTTCACCGTTGCCTGTTCACGGATGTGGAGCACTCCTGACGGCGAACGCCGCGAAGAAACCGAATGGTTCAGCGTCGTCGCCTGGAACAAATTGGCCGAAACGTGCAAGCAGCATCTGGTCAAAGGCTCGCACGTCTACGTCGAAGGCCGACTGCAAACCCGGTCGTGGGAAGACGCCGAAGGCAAAAAACACTCCCGCACCGAAGTGGTTGCCAACGAGATGACCATTCTCGACAACCGCAAACACCACGCCACCGAACAGGCGGCGGCGGCTGAAACTACCGAACCGGAAGATGAATTCCCGTTCTAGCAATTAGAGGAGCTACATCGTGGACGACGACTATCGCTATCGCCGCTCCGGCGGCGACGAAGAAGAAGGTATGGGCGACGAGCGCGGGGGACGGTATGTCCGCCGGGTCCGCGTCTGCCAATTCTGCGCCGAAAAAATCAAAGCCGCAGACTACAAACAGGTTGATCTACTGCGCAAATACATCACCGAACGCGGCAAAATCCGCCCCCGCCGCCAGACCGGGGCCTGCGCCAAGCACCAACGCATGGTGACGGAAGCCATCAAGCGCGCCCGCCACATGGCGCTTCTGCCTTACCAGTCCGGAAATGCTTAGAGCCTATCCTGATAACCGGCCAAGACCCGCCGGGTTTTGCGAAGCACTCCCCCGAAGGGGCGAAGCGGAGTGGGCGAAACCCGGCGGGTCTTTTGGATAGATTCTTAACAGCCAGACACCTGACAGGGCTACGCGAAGCGTGTCAGGTGTCCGGTCGTGTTTCATGATCGAAAACACCCCGGGCATAGGGTCACTCCTATGCCCGTTGCCATGTAAGAGCTAGAGGAGATTTAGTATGAGCAAAAGCAGGCCGCCGCAAGCCGGCCTTACCCGCAAACACCTTGCCCGCGCCGAGCGCGAAGCCCTCATGCGCCAGTGGATCATCGGCGTCACCGCCGCTATCACCATTCTGGTCCTGGCCATCGCCGGTTATGGCTTGATAGACCTCTACGTCATCCAACCGCGCCAGCCGGTGGCCACAGTCGGCAGCGTCGAAATCTCCACCGCCGATTTCCAAAAAGCGGTGAAGTACCAGCGCGTGCTCTTGAGCCAGCAATACGGCCAACTGGCCCAGATCATTCAACTGTTCGGCGGCGACGCCAACACCACCAGTTTCTATCAAACCCAACTCACCCAGGTTGAGAATCAGTTGACCGACACCAACCTTCTGGGCCGCCAGGTGCTGGATCAACTGATTGAAGAGCAGATCATCCGGCAAGAAGCCGCCGCGCGGGGCATCACCGTTTCGCAAGAAGAAGTGGACAAAGCGATGCAGGAAGCCTTTGGCTATTACGCGGACGGGACGCCGACGCCTGAACCCACGGCCACTTTCCCGCCCACCGAGCCGCCAACGGTAACCCCCACCAGCACCGAAGGCCCCAGCCCAACATCCTCGCCGACCGAGCCGCCGACGGCGACCCCGGAGCCGACGCTAACGGCCACCGCCGGCCCGTCGCCCACCCCCCTCCCCTCCTCCACCCCCTACACCCGCGAGGGATATCAAAAGGTTTTCGGCGAGACACTCACGCGCTTCAAAACTCTGACCGGCATGGCCGAGGCCGACTTCCGGCGCACCTTTGAAACAGATTTGCTGCGCAATAAACTGCGAGACGCCATCGCCGCCGACGCGCCCGCCGAAACTACCGAAGCCCACGCCCGCCACATCCTGGTGGCCGACGAAGCCCTCGCCAAAGACATCATCAAGCAATTGCACGAGGGCGGCGATTTTGTGGCCCAGGCCGCTCAGTATTCTGAAGACACCAGCAACAAAGATCAGGGGGGCGATCTGGGAACGTTCGCTCCGGGCCAAATGGTGGCCGAGTTCGATCAAGTCGTGTTCAGCGCCGACATCGGCTTGTACCCGGAACCGGTAAAGACCCAGTTCGGCTATCACGTTATCGAAATTCTCTCGCGCGAGTCGCGCCCGATGACCGGCGACGAGCTTGAGCAAAAGAAGGGCGAAGCGTTCGACACCTGGCTGAGTGAGAAGAAAGCCGATACGGAGCTAATTGTCGAATACAGCGACCGTTGGCAGTTGCGCGTTCCCGACACGCCCACCCTGGAAGAGGTGCTCACCCCGCCCACCACCGACACCCCCGAACCGACGGCCACACCATAAAAAAAGACCTCACAGGTTTTCGCGCAAGCGACCTGTGAGGTCTTTTTAGTTCGGCTTCACTACCGCCTTCACCACTCGCCCGGCGGCCACATCTTCCAGCGCCGCGTTCATTTCCGTCAGCGCATACTCGCGGCTGATCATCCGTTCCCAGTTCACCCGGTCGCCGTGCCGCGCCAGCACGTTCACCATCCGGTAAAAGTGGCTGAAGTCCGAACCCCAACAGCCGCGCACCTCCAAATGCTTCTTGTTAAGGTCAAGGTGCGGGTTGAGTGACGCCTCGCCTGCGTCCGTGTACTGGCCGACGACGACGTATCGCCCGCCGTCGCGCGTCATCTGCATTCCTTCGCGCACGGCTGACGGCGCACCCGTGGCCTCGATAGTGACATCGGCCCCTCGCCCGTTGGTGAGCGCCCGCACCTTCTCGACCCGTTCAGCCGCCGACGTGCTCCCCACGCCGATCACTTCGTCAACCCCGAACGCCTTGGCCGTCGCCAGCCGATTGGCCGGGTCGCCCAACACAATCACCCCGCCAGCGCCCGACAACAACGCCAGAATGGCGGCGTTCAACCCCACCGGCCCACTGCCCTGCACCGCCACAATATCGCCCAACTGAATCGCCGCTCGCTCAATCGCGTGAATTGCCGTCGGCAGTCCACAGCCGCCCGCAATCAACCGCTCCGGCGGCACGTTGCCCGGCAGGACGATCGTCTTCACCTTCGGCTTGAGGTAAATGTTCTGGCTCCACCCGCCGAGCAAACCATCATTTGCCGAATAGGTAATGCCATACACTTTGCGATGCGGGCAACGCGTCGAGGCTTTGGCGACAAGGCAATACCAGCAGTTGTGACACGTCTCATGCACATCCAGGAAAGTGACGATGTCGCCGACTCGGATGAGGCGGCCATCAATGTCGGCCACCGGCCCGCCTGTTTCTACCACCCGCCCCACCGATACGTGGCCGGGAATGATC
>Ga0247727_10010212_pt1 | contig 16704 bp, 10 predicted proteins | sample WisWelCaveWW1625_FD_202498 | JGI IMG/M metagenome (GOLD analysis project Ga0247727, IMG submission 202498) | Biofilm microbial communities from Wishing Well Cave, Virginia, United States - WW16-25 | ecosystem: Environmental > Aquatic > Deep subsurface > Groundwater > Cave microbial mat | place...
AGGAGCTGATCGTTGCCCTCGATTGCGTCGAGATCGACCAACTGGCGACCGTCGAGGACATCGTTGCCGCTCAAGGCCTGGCCGATCGCGTCGCAGCCATGCTCACGAAGCTGATCCGCAGTGCAGTAGCTGAGACGGGGTAGGACTCCATTCCAACGAAGCCTGGGCCGTCACTCCGGATCCCGGCAGACCGTGCGCCGTGACCGTGCGCCGTGCGCCGTGACCGTGACCGTGACCGTGGTGAAGACACTGTCGCCAACGTGGCGTGATTCCCGAGAAATACGACACAGGACTTCCGGGGCAGCGTACTGAGTGATTCGGGCTAGGGTTGGGCTAGCAAGGACGCGACTCCAGAGGTTGTCCCCAGATGCGGCTCTCTCGTGCAGGCGCGGACCGTCACAGGCCTCGTGAGCATGGTTGCCCAGACGGAATCCGGACGGGCGAGATTTTTTTGGTGCGGCAGTGCACGAACCGGATCAACCCACCGATATCTATGGGTGGCAGCTCTCGTCCTGAGCACTCGCCGAGGGTCATGAGGACAAGCATGGCTCTGGCAGACGTGCTCCGTCCCCTCTTCAGGGCTCGGCCCTCTCGAGTGGATCTGGACTCCTGCGATGGGTTCGCCTGTGATCCCCGCGCAGGGATTGTTCGGCTTGGTTCACCGGACATGAGTGGCGGTTGGGGTGAAAGAGGCGGGTTTCATCGGGGGATGGGGCCCGCCGCTTTCTTCACCTTTTCGGGGGAAAAAAAAGAGGGCGGTCGCCGGGCATCCCGAATCCTCCTTGGATCCCATGACTGCACGAGGTGTCTCTACGCGCCTCCGACCAAACCCGTCCGGCGGTCGCCCTTTTTCCCGAGAAAAAACCATCGCAAGCGGACCTGAGGCAACGAGTTCAAACCAACTGTCCGTCAGGTTCTTGCGCGCGGCAGCCGTCCAGGAGACTGGATTCCCGCTTTCGCGGGAATGACGGGTACCTCAGCGCCGGCGGGCGGTGAACTGGAGATGGCTTGCCCGCCCGAGCGCGCTCGGCAGCCGGCACAGCTTCTTCTCGAGCTCGAGGATCCTGCGAACGCAGTCTTCCTGCTCGAGCAACGGCTCGAGCTCCTTGAGCGGCAGGACGGTCTTTCCGAGCAGGTCGCGCACCTCGAAGCCGCAGCGATCGAGGAGCTGACTCAGCTCTTCGACGGTGAAGGTCTGCACCGGAAAGCGTTCCTCGCGCCGGTTTGCGAGCCACTTGACCTTGCCGTTCTCGATCACGCCTCGCAGTCCCTCGAGGTCTCTCCGCACCACATAGTGGTCGATCGCGGCGAGCTTCTGGTCGACGGATGCGACCAGGCAGGCACCGGGCCGGAGAATGCGCCGGATCTCACGGAGCGCGCGATCGGAGTCGAGCGCGAATGAGATGGGATCTCCCTCCGCGACGGCGAAGGCGTGGCTTTCGGACGGAAGCGCGGACAGATCGGTGAGGTCGGCCTGCAGGAAGGTCACCCGATCCGCGACCCGCTGTTCCTCTGCCTTGCGGCGAGCGACTTCCAGCATCTCGACGGAAAGATCGCACAGCACCACGCGATAACCCGATTTGGCGAGCCTGAGCCCGTACCTGCCGGTGCCGCAACCCAAGTCGATCAGCGGCTCGTTCTGGGCCGAAGGCAGATTCGCCTTGACGCTCTCCCAGGAGATCCGGAAGTCGATCTCCCATCGAGGTCCCGAATAGATCTCGTCGTAGCGTGCCGCGACGTGATCGTGGTAGCGCTGATTGGCCTTCATCGGTGCACAGGTGCGTCGCATGGCTCGGCTTCTTGCTCCCAAAAATCGATGTCCAGGACCTTCATTCTGGTTCCGGGCGGAAAGGGTAGGTCGCGGTCCACAGATGGGCCTGCTGGGCGCCCAGGCCCAGGTCCAGCTGCACGAGAGCGCGATCGCGGATGAACACCCGCGCCAGAACCTCCGCCGCCGGCTGCATCCGCTGGCCGTTGCGAATGAGGCTCACCCCGTCGACCAGGAGAGTGATCCTTGAGACCTGGTCCCGGTCGCCCTGGGGCAGGGCGGCCAGAATCCGATCGAGATCCGGAGAAGAAGTCGCGATCGAATGCTTGACCTGCGGGTCGATGGCGATCAACTCGGCGACGCGGTGCGCTTCCTCGCAGGACGGCGCCGACAGCACGCTGATCTGCGCGACTCGCGCGCTGCTCGCCTCGCGCAGGATCTGCTGCACGAGGTTCTTGGCGACCGCATCCAGGCCGACACGCAGGACCGCCGCGGACCTCGAATCGGCCTGGATCAAGGGTCCGCCGGAGGCGCCGTTGGCGACGATCACGAACGAGTCGCACGGCGAGGACCGGCCGTCGATCGTCATCGAGTGGAGCGTGTGATCGACGACCGTCTGTCCGAGGGATTGCAGCAGGTCCTGGGGGAGCGCCGCGTCCGTGAACAGGAGCATCAACAAGGTGGCGAGGCGCGGATGCGTTCTGCGGGCGGCCTTGGCGATGCCCAGGATCGACGTGGCGGAGCCGTCGACCGAGCCGGTGGCGCTGGCAATCTTGATGGACTCTCCGTCGGAGAGGATCGCGCGGGCGAAGTCGAGAGCCCGCGCGCTGCTGGCCCTCTCGATCAGCGCTTCCAGGCAGACGTCGATGATCTCGATCGGGAGCACCACGCCGCGCACCCCGCTCGAGCAGATCAGGATCTGCTCCTTCTTGAGATGGGCGACAGTTGCGGTCTTTGCGATCAAGCTCTCGGCGTCGGCGAGGCCGCGAGTGCCGTTGTCGCAGTTGGCGTTGCCTGCATGGACGAGCAACGCATGCACGCGGCCACGGGAAGTCACCAGGTGGCGGCGGCAGAGGCGCGCCGCAGGGGAGGGCGGCTGCTCGGCGGAAAAGAAACCGACCGCGCTCACCGCAGGGGAAGGGGTCGACATGCCGGGCGACTCGACCACTCTCATCCAGGCGAGGTCGAGCTCACCGCTCTTCTTGAGTCCCGCGTGCTCCGCCCCGAATTCGAACCCCAGGGGCCGGTGAGCCGCGTCGTTGCAGATGCTGAAAACCATGGAATTTGAGGGGAGGTCGCCGCTGGCTGCCCGGGTGATTATGCATGAACCTGGCCGCGGGCCAGGGACCGTCATTCGCGCGATCTTCGGCCAACACTCCCGCGATCTTTGGCCGTCATTCCCGCGAACTTTGGCCCGTCATTCCCGCGAACTTTGGCCCGTCATTCCCGCGAAAGCGGGAATCCAGATCGTTGACTGCCGGCGGGCGCAAGTCCTGGATTCCCGCTTTCGCGGGAATGACGGCTAACTTTCGCGGGGATGACGGCCTCAGAATCCGAGGTGCTTGGAGATGTTGAACAGGAACCCTTTCGCCGGGTCGGGAACCAGGCCGCCCAGCAGCCACAGGTAGACGAAGAATCCGTAGAACAGCGCCATCGCGAGCAGGGCGAGGCGCCGCCAGAGCGGCGGGCGCAGCTCTTTGGGAAGAAGGCGCGTGTTGACGTACAGGATGTGCGGCGCGGCGAACACGAAGATCACGCCTGCCATGTTCGCGCCGAGCTGCAGCAGGATGATCGGATGGGTGAGTCGCAAGGCGATCAGACCGAAGCTCACCAGCGCGGCGAGGACCGAGTAGTAGATGCGCCGGACGTCGCCCTTGCTCCAGGCCCTGCACCGCGGGCTCCCGCTCCACAGGATGTCGGTCACGGAGCGCGTCATCCCCTCCATCAGATCGAGCTGCGTCTTGAACAGGACCCAGGCGCTCAAGAAAGCGAGCAGCAAGGTGAGCCATGGCCCGCCGTGCCGGGACATGCCGTGGGCAAGCTCCGCCGCGATCGCCAGTCCCCGGATCTCGGTGCCCGGAGTCAAAGTCGACGTGTACAGCATCGCCGGCAGCGCCATCCCCAGGATCGCTCCGGCGAAGAACACTCCCCACTGGTCCACCCGCACGATCCGCCACCAGCGGCGCCAGCGCAAAAGGTTCGGCGAGGAAGGCTCGAACACCGTTCCGCTGTGCGCGAGGTTCACACGGTGCCCGCCGACGGCCGCCGGGATGAACCCGACCACCTTTCCCATCCCGTATCCCTTGTCGCGCGCATAGTTCGAGACCGAGAGGTTGCCGATGCCTCCCATCCCCGAGTATGCGGCGAACGCTCCGATCAGGAACCAGTCGGCGCCCTCGGGGAGAAAGAGGAAGCGGCGGGAACCCGTATCGAACCCGAAAAAGCCTGCCGCGGTCGCGGCCCACTTCTCTCTGGATGCATACAGCACGCACAGGACGAGCAGAGTGCCGAGAATGAACACGATCAGGATCCAGTTGAGGACCTCGAGCGTCCGCTCGATGCGCCGGCCGCCGAAGACCAGCACCAGCGCGCAAGCCAGGAAAGCTGCGACGCCGATCGCGTACACCAGGTCGGCATCCTCGAGGGTTGCCAGCCGTCCGCTCCACAGGAAGAAGATCGCGCCCGCCGCCGAGCCCGCCCACGCCGGCCAGCCGACCTGCAGGAACGCGAGCGCGGAGTACCACCACGCCCAGAAGGTCGGATGAGGCCGCGTGCGCATGAAACCAGTGACGGCCGGCTCGCCGGTGTACAGCGTGTAACGGATCAGCTCGGTGTTGAAGATGGTCTGCAGGACCACCGCGACCGTCGTCACCCAAAGGAGCGCAAGGCCGTGCTTGACGAATGCCGCCGGACCGAGCAGCCACTCGCCGCTGCCGATCGAGCCGCCGAGGAGGATGGCGCCCGGCCCGATGACTCCGAAGATCCTCAGGCCGTGCGAGGGCGGCGGCTCGGGCAGGTCCGCCTTGCGCCACGGCTCAAGTCCCGAGCGCGACTCTTCGTTTGCTTGTGGTGAGGTCGCCATCCCTGCCTTTGAACCGTGACGGCTCGGAAACGATCGGTGTCGATGCGGGTCTGCAGCCCAGCCCGGCCGATCGGCTACGGTCGATCGTCGCCTTGCTTGCCTGCTCCTTGAGCGGGGGCGCGGAAAGGTTTCTGGTTCTGGAACAACAGAAGGCGGCGCTCCAGCTGTCTGTTGACCGCCGGCCTGGCTGAAGGTCTTGCGGCGTCGAGTGCCCGCTGCATCAGAGGCAGCGCCCGGTCAAACTGACCGTTGGCCGCGTACACCGTGGCAAGCGTGTCGAGGAATTGCACGTCCTCGTCGCCCTTTTTCTCGATGGCGTGCTCGATCAGCTCGAGAGCGCGCGCAGGGTCGCGGATCGAATCGTCCGGATCGACCGCAAGAGTCCAGGCGAGCAGGCGTTCAGCCGCCGGCCAGCCGGGCCGGAGGAACAGGGCCTCGTCCAGAAGCTTGATCGCCGCGCGGGTCTCGCCGCTCGCGATCAGCTCCGTGGAGCGGGTGAAACACCCCGTGGCCAGGTTCCGCCGGGCGCTCGGATGATCAGGCTCGATCCTCAGCACTTCGCGAAAAGCAGCCATCGCCTCCGCCGTTCGCCGCCTTCTGCCCATCGCGATGCCGAGCTCGATGTACGCCTGAACGGAATCCGGTTTTCGTCGAACGACGCTCTGGAACTGATCGATCGCCTCGTCGAGCCGATCGGACTGAGACAGCTTCATGCCAAGGGTGAAGTTCAGCGCGGGATCGCTCGCCTCGAGCAGATCCGCAGCATGCAGCTCGCTCTTGACTTCGTCCCAGTTCCCCTGCGCCAGCGCGATCTGGGCGAGCTCGAGGTGCGCGGCCCCGGAGCCCGGATCCGTCTCGAGGTATTCGAGGAACCGCTGGCGAGCCTCGTCGAGCTTCCCCTGACAGCGAAGCACGAAGCCCAGCCGCGGGAGAATGTTCGAGTCCTCGGGGCGAAGCTCAAGAGACTCCTCGAAGGCCTGCTCTGCCGGTGCGAACTGCTCGGACCGGGAATAGAGGAGCCCGAGGTTGTACGTTGCGTTGTACAGCTTGGGATCCAGCTCCCGCGCCTTTTGCAGGGACTGGATCGCCCCGTCGATCTTTCCGTCTTCGGCGAGCGCCAGCCCGCGAGACAGGAAGTCATGGGCCGAGGCGGCGATCATCTGCGGCTGGCCGCGTGGATCTTCGATCGCGATCTTCTTCGCGAATCGCCGGGCAAGCTCTGCATGCTCTCTGGCCTTTTCATGATTCCCGAGCTGGAATTGAAGACGCGCGATCGACTCGTGAACCTCGCAGTGCTCGGGCGCGAGCCTGACGGCCTGTTCGAGATACCTCTGCGCGGCTTCAAGGTCGTGCGCCTCGAGAGCCATCCGTCCCGCTCCGTGCAGCGCGTGGACGCTGTCCGGATCAAGCTCGAGGGCCCGCAGGTAATGATCTCGGGCATCTTCGTCCCGGTCGATCTCGATCAACACTGCGGCGTACTTGACGTGCAACGGCGCGTAGCCCGGGTCGATTCTCCGGGCGCGCTCCATTCCCAGTGCCGCCTCCGCGGGATTGGTGGAACACATGGCCAGTGCATACATGTAGGGCCAGCGAAAGGCCTTGGGATCGAGCTCCTCCGCGCCGAGAAAGCAGGTCGCGGCCTCGGCCAGCCTTCCGTAGGCGACCAGGGCATCACCGTAGCTCCCCCAGCGCTCCGGATCGTCGGGTCGCTCGAGCACGCCGGCACGGCGGTCGCGGAGCGCGTTCACCACCGCCGGGTCGGGGATGCGGCGGAGGTCGGGATCCGGCAGGTGGATCGAAGGTCCCTCCGATTTCCCGCGGCACGCGACCCAGAGGACAAGCAGCGAAATCCAAAAGATCCGCCGCCCCGCACGGCTTGCCCGGAACGGAGAGCCTCCGCCCGATCGCGCGCCTGCCGTCACAGCGATTCCCCTGTTCCCTGGCTCAACGTGACTTCCGTGTCGCAGGGACAGGCCGGAAACCTCTCGCGCTTTCCATCCGGCCAGAGGACCTCGATGGCATCGACGCGCTCCGCGGGGCCCACTCCCAGATGAACGACCGGTTCGCTGCTGCTTGCGTAGCTGTACGCGGCGAGGCACACCGCGCGATACATTGAGCCGCCCGCCGAGACGATCACGTCCGCGCCGAGCGCTTCGCGCTTTCCCGTCCTGGGGCGCACCCGCAGGAAGTGGCGGCCGTCGCGCGGGAAGTCGTTCCGGTAGACGCGCATCGGGCCAGGGTAGTTTTGAACGACCAGATCCGGATCCCCGTCGCGATCGAGGTCGCCGAACGCCAGACCTCTGCCGATCTCGGGCAGGGCGGTGAAGGTCCCGCCGACGTGAGCGGCGTTGCTGAAACAGGCGTTGCCGTCGTTCAGGAACAGGAAATTCGGTTCTGCGTACCGATTCCAGAAGTCGCCGAGCGCTGCGCCCGGATGGACCCGTCCGACCTTCACGCGGCCGTTGACCACGGCGAGATCGAGGTCTCCGTCGAGGTCGAAATCCACCATGCCGCAGCCGAATCCGGTGTACTCCAGATCATGAGGAGTCATCCGTGCCTCGACCGAGGCGTCGCGGAAGGCGTCCTGCCCGCTGCTGCGGTACAGAGTGTTGTTCTCGCCCCTGAGATGAGTCATGAACAAGTCGAGCCTGAGATCGCCGTCGCAATCGCCGACCACGACGCCCATGCTCGCCTCGGGCTTGCCGTGCCGGTTGACTGCGGCGCCGCGGAAGTAGGCCTCTTCCGCGAATGTCCCGTTCTTCCGGTTCACCCACAGGTGATTGGCCTGCGCGTCATTGGCGACGTAGATGTCCACCCACCCGTCGCCGGTGAGGTCGGCACAGACGACTCCCAGTCCGGTTCCGGGAATGTCGATGCCGGCCTGAGCCGAAACATCGAGAAACGTCCCGTTGCCCTGGTTCTGATACAGGCGGTCGGGTGCGGGCGGGTACGCGAGTGGGCCGCAGTACTCCGGCTCGAGACTGTCGTTCGCGCAGTGAATGCTCTCGTCGTAGATCACATACTCCGCCACGTACAGATCCAGATCGTTGTCGCGGTCATAGTCGAGAAACGCGGCGGAGCAGGCCCAGCCGTCCTCCTCGAGGCCGGCCGCGTCGGTGGCGTCGGAGAAGGTTCCGTCGCCCCGGTTCAGGAACAGCCGGTCGCGATCGAAATTGGCGAAATACAGGTCCGGATCGCCGTCGTTGTCGACGTCTCCGACCGCCACCCCCTGACCGAATCCCGTGTTCTCGAGAATGGCAGCGTCGGTGACGTCCGCGAACGATCCGTCCTCGAGCTGGCGGTAGAGCCGGTTCTTGACCGCGGCGGCCGGTTGATCCGGCGGCGGACACACGCACGACAGCAAGTCCAGACGTCCATCGCCGTCGGCGTCGAACACGGCGACTCCCGGCCCCATGATCTCGCGCAACTGGTATCTGCCGTCGGGCCAGCCAGGAATCGAGTCCGGCAGACCCAGATCCCCGGTGATGTCCACGAGGAAGGACGCGGACTTCGTCGATGGTTCCGCGGGGGCTTGCGACTCCTGTTTCTCCGCGCATGCGGAGATCAGAGTCGAAAGAAAAAGCAGGGACCGCCGCTTGCGAGATGACTCCTGAACCATCAGAGCTCCTTCGAACCGGAGTATAGCGGCGTGCGATTCAGGCTTTGCGGCGTGCACGGAAGCGGTCGTGGGCTTCGATGAACGCAGGGTCGCGACGGCGCAGGGACTCAAGGTCGACGCGGCCGCTGCGTGTCATCAGGTCCCAGGCGATCTCGATCGGCGCAAGGTGCATGCGGGTGTGCGCGGTCTCGAACCAGCGCAGGCTCGTGAACGCGGCCGCCTGGAATTCCTCGACCTGCGGCCGGCGCCGTTCCTGATAGAGAGGCAACGCCTTTTCGGGATCCTCGACATCGGTCAATGCCTGCCACAGCGCGATGGAGTCCTCCATGGCGAGCTTGGTGCCCGAGCCGATCGAGAAGTGCGCCGTGTGCGCGGCGTCCCCGGCGAGGGCCACTCGCCCGTGGTACCAGCGCTCGTTCTTCACGATCAGGAACTGGATCCACCGCGAGAGGTTGGAGTCCAGAGGCTCGCCGCCGAGGTCGCGCTCGAACACGCGCTCCAGGAATCGCAGGGAATCCTCGACCGGACGTCCTTCGAGGCCGGCGCGCAGGAACGTGTCCCGATCGCATTCGACGATGAAGGTGCTCATCGATGGGCTGAACCGGTAGGAGTGGGCGATGAACAATCCCTCCTGCACCGTCCGGAAGGTCAAAGTGAGGCCCTCGAATCGGTGCCTCGTCCCGAGCCAGATGTAATGGTTGGAGCGGGCATCGATCCGCGTTCCGAAGGAGTCGGGGTGTTGATCGCGCAGCCGGCTGCCGACGCCGTCGGCGGCGAGGACCAGGTCCGCGTCCGAGAGCTCCTCCAGGGATTCGATCGGCCTCTCGAAATGAAGCTCCACCCCGAGGGCGCGGCAGCGTTCCTGGAGGACGTGGAGGAGGTGGATGCGCTCGATCCCGGCGAAGGCGTTGCCGTGAACCGCGATCCGCTCGTCCCGGTGGACGACGTCGACGCTGTCCCAGGTCTCGGCGCCTTGAAGAATGGCCTCGTAGCTCAAGCGATCGGTCTGCCGGAAGACCTCCAGCGTGCGCCTCGAGAAGACCACGCCGAACCCGAAGGTGCTGTTCGCGGGATTGCGCTCGAACACGGTCACTCGATGGCGCGGATGGTCGCGCTTGGTCAGCAGGGCGAAGTACAGGCCCGCCGGGCCTCCTCCGACCACCGCGATGTTCAAGGTGCCGGACAAGTCACGGGCTCCGCGGCACCGGGCCGAACATTCGCGCAAGCTGGAACTTCTGGACTTTTCCGCTCGCCGTCATCGGGAACAGGTCGACGAAATGGAATCTCGAGGGGACCTTGATCCCGGCCATTCGCTCGCGCGCGAACGCGCGCAGCTCACCCTCCGTCACCGACTTGTCCGGAAACGTGAGGACCGCGGCCCGGACCTCTTCTCCGTAGATCTCGCATGAAACTCCGAACACCGCGACGTCACGAACCGCGGGATGGCGCCGCAACGCCTCCTCGACCTCGGCGGGATACACGTTCTCGCCGCCGCGGATGATCATCTCCTTGATCCGGCCGACGATTCGCACGTAGTTGTCGCTGCAAAGGATCGCCAGGTCTCCGGTGCGCAGCCAGCCGCCCTCGAGGATCGTCTCCGCCGTCGCCTTGGGATCGTTGTAGTAGCCCTTCATCACGCAATGTCCGCGCACCTGCAGCTCGCCGGGCAGGCCGCGGCCCACCTCCAGAAGGGTGGTCGGGTCGACGACGCGGATCTGGATGCCGTCGTCGATCACCTTGCCGACGGTCTGGCTGCGCTTCTCGATCGAGTCGGCGGGATCGTTGATCGTCACTCCCGGCGAGCACTCGGTGAGCCCGTAGGCGGCCACCATCTGCGGAACGTGGAACTCGGTGACCAGGCGCCGCACCAGCTCCTCGGGACAGGGCGCGCCGCCCATGATCCCGGCGCGCAGCGACGTGAGGTCGTGTCGTCCCCGGCTCGCGACCTCGAGCATCTGCCGGAATTGGGTGGGTACGCCGTAGATGATGTTGCAGCGCTCGCGGGCGACCAGCTCGACGGCCTGCTCCGGGTCGAAGCGGTCGATGGCGCAGATCGTCACCGCGGACACGTACGCGCCGAGCGTTCCGACCACGCAGCCGAAGCAGTGAAACAGCGGCAAAGTCAGGGCGAGTCGCTCGCCCGGCCGGTAGTCGAGCGCCTTGCCGAGGAAGTGCGCGTTGTTGACCAGGTTTCTATGGGTCAGCATCACCCCCTTGGGGAATCCGGTCGTGCCGGAGGTGTACTGCATGTTGATCACTTCGTCGGGATCCTGGGATGCCTCGAGCGTCGCCACGGTCGTTTCGGGCGTGGCCGCTGCATGGCGGAACAGATCCTTGAACTCGAGCGCGGGCGATCCCTGAGGCAGCTCACCCTGGCGACCGAGGAAAATCTCCAGCTTCAGTCGGGGAAGACGCGAGCGGATCTGCTCGAGCGCCTGTGGATAGGAGTTTCCCGACATGCCGGCGCTGTAGCACACGACCGACGATTCCGACTGGCGCAGGAGATACTCGATCTCCGGCGCCTTGAGAGCGGTGTTGGCGGTGACCAGGATGGCGCCCAGGCGCGCCAGGGCGATCTGCAGGACGATCCAGTCGGGGAGATTCTCCGCCCACACGGTGACGCGGTCACCTTTGCGGACCCCGAGCGAGTGAAGGCCGCGAGCCGCCTCGAGCGTGCGCGCGTCGAGTTGTGCAAACGTCCACGACAGGTCGCGGAATGGATAGCGGAGCGCCGGCTGCTCCGGAAACGCCTCCCGCACCGCCCGCATGACCTCCGGAATCGTGCAGTCGCGTTTTCTCTGCCACATGGGCACCACTGTATCGGCGCACGATGGCCCTTGCGATCGGTGGCCACTAGTGCGGGACGGCTCACGCGGCGGCGACGACGGCCTGCTCGATGGGAAGATTGGCGCCGAGGACCTTCTGCCATTGATCGAGGAGCAGAGCGGACCAGGTCTCGAAGCGAGCTCGGTCCGACCGGTGCAGCTCGAGCAGCTCGCTCTCCACGACGAACCGCCCCTCCATCTTGTCCTTCTCGCGGATCTCGACCGGTGCGTGAGCCTCCACATGCGCCAGGACCACCAGCCCGAAGTGAACGGACCCTACGGCGGTGGAATCGTCGTTGAGAAAGCCTGCGACCCGGTACTGGGCGCTGCCGCGAATCTCCAGCTCCTCCTCGATCTCGCGGCGCATGCCGCCCAGGAGAACGTTCTGCGTCTCGTCGCCGGGGTTGATGTGGCCGCCGATGCCGATCGAGCGCTTGCCGTGGAGGCGGGCTTCTCCCTGCTTGTGGGTGCGCTCGAGCAGGAGGACCTTGTCATTCTGGACGACCACGACGTACGGGATGATCTGCTTGAACGCCGAATCCTCCTCGGCCTTGCGCCGCTCGATGAAGAAGCCGTGGCGCTGGATCCTCTGGAGGTAGGAACGCGTCTCCTGTTGATGCTGCGCCGCCGGCACGAAGCCGTGCGGGAAGCTCAGCTCGAACAGCGCGCGGCGCTCGACGACGTACACGAATTCCATCTTGCTCTCCCCTCGCCGGTGTCCGGCCGCCGACCCTGTCCTGCGCGTGAGACACGCTCATCCGCGACCATACCGAGCGCCTCGGTGAAACGAAACGCCGGCGGCGGAGGAAGTGGACAACTCTGGCGCGCGCTCCGTGAAAAACGGTGCACAATGTCCTCTACGGCGGCGGGCGCAAAGCCCTGGATTCCCGCGTTCGCGGGAATGACGGTGTGGAGGGGTCGCGGGAGTGAGGGAGGTTGCGTCAGCGGCCTGGATTCCCGCTTTCGCGGGAATGACGGGTACCTTTCACGGGAATGACGGCGACCAGACCGGATCCCGATCCGCGCGATCACGAAGGGCCGGGTGAGTCGAGGGCGGGGAGCGTCAGTCCCGCTCGACGGACTGCTTGACGGGTTGCGGCGTGCCGTTGACCTTGGCCAGATCCGCGGGTATCTCGCGGGATCCGGAGGAGCGCGACATCATGTCCTGGGTGAACTTGGTCGCGGGCACGGTCAGCTTCTCGAACTTCGTGCCCTTGAAGACGTTGAACGGATCCTGTCCCGATCCCAGGAGCGAGGGATCGTAGGACTTGCCCGCTCGCTCGTTGTTCTGGGTCCACTGCTTGGGGCAGGTCTCGAGCAGGCAGAACGACTTCACCTTGATGAACTCGTCGTACATCCGCCGCCAGATCGGCTCGAGCCTCTCCTGGTGCAGATTGCCGAAGCTGCCGTGGATGCGATCGCAGGTCATGACGTCGCCGTCGTTGGTGACGTAGATCTTGTGGGTCCCGGCCGGACAGCGGTCCTTGCCGCTCCAGAACAGATTGTCCTCGCGCACCCGCGGGTGGTAGCGGTACTTCCAGTACAGCTCGGGGTCGAGGCCGCCGTTCTTGTAGCGCATCGGATAGTTGAACAGGACCGAGTAGTCGTCCTCCTCGGCCCACTTCAGCGCGTCGAGGATGTTCTGGCGCTCGGATTCGATGTTGACGACCGAGATCGTGACGCCCAGTCCCAGTGACCGCGCAAAGCGCCCGTACTCGCGCTTGAACGATTTCAGGTAGTACTGGCCGTAGCTCATCTGGATGGTCGAGACGCCCGCGTCCTTGAAGCTCTTGATCTTGTCCTCGGTGAGCAGCGTCGAGTTGGTGACGACGGAGACCACGATGTCCTTGGGAATGGCCCGGTCGATCAGTTCGAACAGGTCTTTGCGGATCATCGGCTCGCCGCCGGTGATGTTGACGTGGACCACTCCCAGCTCGTGCGCCTGATCCATCATCTTCCGGACGAAGTCGATGGGCATGTTGGGCGGGCGCTTCTGGGCGTACATCAGGTCTTCTGCGTAGCAGAACTCGCACTTGAGGTTGCACACCCAGGTCACGGCCAGCTCGACGCTGCGCAAGGTCGGAGTGCCGGAGCGCATCTTGAGCTCGGAGGCGAGGACGCGGCGCACTTGGGAGGGGTTGCGGGCCGCCATCCGGAGCTGGGTGAATGCCTTGCGGATCAGCATCGAAGGATCGTCTCAGGTGTGGGAACGCCGCAACCGGTCGCAGAAGGACGCGGAATGATAGCACGGGTTTCGCACATCGGCCGGGGGGCCTCAATGCAGAGGAAAAGGATGCGAAGCCTTTGCCCAGGGCCGGCGAAATGCCTGGGAAAACCGAGGGACCCGGCCGTAGCGCGAATCATGGCGCTTGACATTAGGAGCCCCGTTTCACTAATTCAGCAGTCGATGGCGCCTTCCTCGGCATGGCTCGAGGTGATCGCTGGCGGCTTTCATCGGTCGTCAGAGGAAAGTCCGGGCTCCGCAGGGCATGGTGGTGGGTAACGCCCACCGATCGCAAGATCAGGGAAAGCGCAACAGAGAGCAGACCGCCGGCGCGTCGCAAGGCTCGCCGGCAAGGGTGAAACGGTGAGGTAAGAGCTCACCAGCAGAGGTGGTGACATCTCTGGCTAGGCAAGCCCCACCCGGAGAAAGACCAAATAGAGGAGGAGACGCGGCCCGTGTCGTCATCACTCCTGGGTAGGTCGTTCGAGGCCGCCGGCGACGGCGGTCCTAGATGAATGATCACCGCTCCCTCTCGCGAGGGAGGACAGAACCCGGCTTACTGGGCCTTGCCGAGGAAGGTTGCCATCTTTTTGCCGAAGGCAGGGCCGCGACCGCGGCCGAGAATCACCGACGAGAATTCACCGCTGAGACGCAGAGGACGCAGAGATCAACATCGCTCGCTGGCGATCGCTGATCCGTCGCTGCGTCCAGGAACCATTGGGGCCATTCGCCATTGAGCTTCCCGGTTTTCCGGCTTGGCGAGATCCCGAAGAGAGGAGATTTCCCCGTGCATGCCTCGATTGGGCTCCTGCTCTCAGTCACCCTTCTGTCCCACGGCACCCTGACCCCTGACGGCGATCTGCGCTCGATGCTGTCGCGCGGCCGGTTCGATCAGGAGGAAGTGAAAGCGGCGATCGACACGGCGATCGAGGAGGCGAAGATCGAGAGCCTGACCGAGCTGTGCGACGGCTACATCGCGGTCGCGCCCGAGCTCCTCCAGAACGCCGAGCGCACCAGCGGCGCGAAGGTCGTCGTCGAATCGATGGCCAAGGCCCAAGGTGCGGACGAGGACGAGATCGCGGATCTCAACAAGAAGCTGATGATCTTCGGTGCCAACGTCGAGGTCCTGAAGCTCGTCTGCGACGAGATCGAACGCGGACTCCGGGGACTGTTCCCGGTCGTGGCCGAGAACGGCGACGCGGCGGCCTTCGACGGCCTGCAGAAGCTGTACGAGGAGGCGAGCCGGCGCCGGACGGATGCGAGCGCCGCCCTGCTCGACAAGAACGCCGACTGGTCGGAAGTGGTCTACAAGCTCGACAACTTTCGCGGTACCGACCCCACCCAGTTCCAGGCGCGAGAAGCGGAGCTCAAGGCGGGTTCGGAGTGCTTGCGCCGCGAGGTCGCCATGTACGAGATGATCCGCGAGCAATCCGAGAACTCCGTCTCCGCGATCCTCGGCCGCGTTGATCCCAAGGCCAAGGAACGCCTGGTCGCCGACGTCGCCGCCCGCACCGGCAGGAAGGGCGATCTCCCGGAGCGCGTTCTGTACACCGGCTTGTTCGCGAGCCTGGGATTGCCGTCCGCGCCGGAGGATCTGCTCGAGACAGCGAAGAAAGCCGGCAGGGAGTTCGACGCGCAGGAGGCGGACCTCGAGAAGCTTCGCAAGCAGTACTACAGCACGGTCGACGCCTACTTCGGAATGCTGGAGAACAGCAATGGCATGATCCGCGTCGACCTTGAGGCGGCTTTCAATACATTGACCAAGCAGGTCCAGGAGGCGTCCGCCGCCAAGAGCGCTCAGGACAAGCTGCTGCGCGAGTCGCTGCTTTCCTTCGGCATCGCCGCGAGCTCGGTGCAGGCCGCCGAGCGCGACAAGACGGTCAAGGCCGTGATCCCCCTCATCGGCAAGGAGAAGGACGTCGAGAATCGCTGCCTCCTGATCGAGTCCCTCGGCCGCTGCGACACCGTGGATTCACGCGCGTTCCTGCGCCAGAGCCTGGCCACCGACAAGGAAACGCGCTGCCTGATCGCCGCCCTGAACGGGCTCGTGCTCCTCGGCGATGGCGAGTGCCTCGCGAGCGTGCGCACCTTGCTCGGCAACGAGAGCTGGCGCGTTCGCGTCGCAGCCGTCCGCACGCTCGCGAGCATCAGGCACGCGGACAATCTGCCTCTCCTGATCGACGTCCTGAAGAAGCCCGACGGCGGCAGGCTGGTCGAGGACGCGGCCGCGGCGCTGCAATGGCTGACGGGCGAAGGGCACGGCAACGACGCCGCGAAATGGCAGGAATGGTGGACGGCGAACAGCGCGACGTTCGATTTCTCCAAGGTGTTCGGACGCAGGGACGTGATCCTTCCAAGGACGATCAAGCCCGAGTCGGGCAAGGTCGGCTTCTACGGCATCAGCACGGATTCGCGCCGCATCGTGTTCCTGATCGATGTCTCGGGGAGCATGAAGGATCCGGTCAGCGGGCGCGGCGACAAGACCAAGCTCGAGGTCGCCAAGGAGGAGCTCAAGAAGGCGGTCCTTCAGTTCAAGGACGGCGCCACGTTCAACATCGCAACGGTCGGCAACCTCGTCACCTGGTGGCAACCCAAGCCCGCCAAGGCCAGCGCCTCCATCAAGGACCGCGCCGCCAAGTGGATCGACGAGTCGATCCAGCCGGCCCTGTCCTCGTCCAATCTGTATTCAGGTCTGATGGAGGTTCTCGACGTGTGCGGAGCGGGAATCTCCGGCTTCAAGGGGGAGCCGCCGATCGACACGATCTACTTCCTGGCGGACGGCGACCCGACGATCGGCGAGACCCTGGACACGGAGGAGATCCGCCGCCAGGTCCGCGAGCGCAACCGCTACTCCCTGGTCCGGCTCCACACCGTGGGCATCGGCGAGAAGGCCAACGCGAAATTCCTGTACGGCCTCGCCGAGGACAGCGGCGGCTCGTTCGTGGTGCGCCGCTAGCCCGGATCATGCATGATCCGGGCTAGGGCCAATGCCATTCACTTAGTACGCTGCCCCGGAAGTCCTGTGTCGTATTCTCGGGAATCACGCCACGTTGGCGACAGTGTCTTCTTCACCACGGTCACGGTCACGGTCACGGCGCACGGTCACGGCGCACGGTCTGCCGGGATCCGGAGTGACGGCCCAGGCTTTGTTGGAATGGAAGTCCTACCCGGTCTCAGCGACTGCAC
>Ga0247727_10010213_pt1 | contig 16703 bp, 16 predicted proteins | sample WisWelCaveWW1625_FD_202498 | JGI IMG/M metagenome (GOLD analysis project Ga0247727, IMG submission 202498) | Biofilm microbial communities from Wishing Well Cave, Virginia, United States - WW16-25 | ecosystem: Environmental > Aquatic > Deep subsurface > Groundwater > Cave microbial mat | place...
GCGAGACGGCACCTTCCGCACTAGGATGACCCACCATGAACGACGCCCCTGAGATGCGCTGCCCCTCCTGCGAAACCGCCCTGCCCCCGGACGCCCAATTCTGCGGCCGCTGCGGCGAGCGGCTGGCAAAGGAGCGCGCCTGCGCGGGCTGTGGCCGCAGCAATCCCGCGGACATGCGCTTCTGCCTCGGCTGCGGCGCGCCCTTCGAAGCGGGTGCGCGACAAGTGACGGAAAAGGAACGTCCCCTTCGTGACCGGGCGCCGCGGGCGTATACACCGAAGCACCTCGCGGATCGGATTCTGGCGTCGCGCTCAGCGCTCGAGGGCTGCGAGGCCCTCGAGGCGCGCGCCGCGCTGGCGCGTGCGCTCGGCGACGAGGAGGCGCGTGCGAGCTTCCTGATCGAGGCCGAGCGGCGCTACACCGAGATGGGCGCGCCCGGGTAGCGCTCCCCGCGGCACTCGACGCCGTAGCAGAGGTTCGAGGAGTCCTGGTCGTCGAAGACTCGGAACACCTCTCCCACTTCGCGCAAGAAGCTCAAGGGATCGCGATCGATTTCGTGCAGCTCGGTGAGCGGGCGCATCAGCGCTTCCCCTGCCACGCGCCGACCCGCTGGGCCGCGTTCTGCCGGATCGCGGCGAAGAAGAGCTGATACTCGATCGGGTGGTAGTTCCCCGGCCCGAGCACGCGATCGAGCAGCCGGCTCATGAAGTCGCGCGGCGGGCGGCCGGAGAGCGAAACCACCAGCCAGCCGCGCTGACACTGCGCGCTTGCGAAGGCGGGCGCGACCAGCACCGGCTCCGCGTCGAGGAACACGGCGCCGTGATTCGCGGACGCAGGCATCGCCACCTCGTCGTGCCGCCAGCTGAGCGGGTTGACACAGAGCTGCGTTCCCGGCTCGGCTGCGAACTCGAACGTGCCGGGCTCGTAGCCGGGGCCGCGCGCGTTCCAGCCGATGAGGCAGGCGGTCTGCTCCGGCGACGCGCACGGGGGCAGGTCCGGGACCTCGCGCCCCACCGCCTCCTCAGTCAGCGGAGCGCCGATCAGCCACGCGGCCACCAACCGCTCGCGTAGGGCGCTGGGCGCGATCTCCTCGCGCAGCAGGCGGTACGCGAGCACGGAGCCCTGGCTGTGCGACGCGAGCAGAAACGGCCGCGCCGCGTCCGTGTGCGCGAGGAAGTGACGGAACGCCGCGCGCACGTCGGCGTACGCCACGTCCAGCGCACGCCGGCTGTCCTCCGTCGGGTGGGTGAAGGCCGTTCCGTTGGCCTGCCGGTAGCGCGGCGCATACACCTCGCAGCATGCGTCGAACGCGCTCGCCTGGATGCGCGTCGCGACCCGGTCCGTGTCTGCGTTCAGCCGGGCATCGTCGATGGGGGCGTTCCAGAGCGGCCCGACGTAGCTGGTCGGATGCACGTAGAAGGCATCGGCGCTGGCTCTGCGCTGGTCGGCCGCGGGAAGCTCGGGAACCTCCGCGTCCGCGGCGTCGTCGCGCTCGGGCAGCGCGCTCCAGCTCGCGGGCGCGGCGTAGTCCGGGGACGCCGGCAGCCGGCCCGGATCGAACGGCTCCGCTGGCGTCATCCAGTAGAGCACGGCCCGTTCGCAGCCGAGCCCGAGGACCGCCACGACGGCGAGCAGGAAGCAGCGCATCGGGCAACGCTACCCGGGCGCGGTGGACGTCGCCGCTGTGTAGAATGCGGCGCTTCTTCACACAGGAGATCCCCATGAGTCATGCATTCCTTGCCGATGGCTGGTTCGCGGAGGCGACGAAGATCTTTCAGGAGATCAAGCCGCCGGTGCCCGCCGCGATCCAGGACCTCGTGATCAACCTGCGCGTCAAGGGCGGCCCGAGCGGCGACGTGGAGGCGCGCCTGGCCGCCGGCCAGCTGCAGAAGGGCCTCGCCGCCGGCGCCCCCACCACGCTCACCATCCCCTACGACGTCGCCCGCAAGATGATGGTCGACAACGACCAGAACGCGGCGATGCAGGCCTTCATGGGTGGGCAGATCCAGATCGAGGGCGACATGACGAAGGTGATGGCGATGCAGGCCGCGGGCCCGCCGGGCCCGGAGAGCCTGGAGGTAGCGAAGCGGATCCGCGAGATGACCGCATGAGAGCGTGGCGGACGCATCGCTACGGCCGGCCGAGCGAGGTGCTGCAGCTCGACGAGGTTGCGGTGCCGGAGCCCGGAACGGGCGAGCTGCGCGTCCGCGTGCAGGGCATTCCGTTCAACCTGAACGACCTCGAGCGCATCACGGGCGGCAACATGATGGTGCGGCCCGAGCTGCCCTACAGCCCGGGCATGGAAGTGATGGGCGTGGTCGATGCGTGCTTTGCTGGCGCCGAAGCCTGGCAGAGCAAGCGCGTGGTCGCGATGACCAAGGGCGCGCACGGCGGCTTCGCAGAGTATGCGATCTGCCCGCTCGTCTCCGCCTTCGAGATGCCGGAGGCGATCCCGCTGCCGGACGCCGCGGCCTTGTACTTCCCCTTCCACCTCGCCTGGCTCGGTCTCTTCGATCGGGCCGGGCTACGCGCCGGCGAGAGCGTGCTGATCCACGCCGCGGCGGGAGGCTCGGGCTCCGCCGCGATCCAGCTCGCGGTGAACGAGGGCGCCCGCGTATTCGCGACCGCCAGCTCGGAGCACAAGCTGAAGCTGTGCCGCGAGCTCGGCGCCGACGTCGCGATCAACTACGCGGAGCAGGACTTCGCGGCGGTGATCATGCAGGAGACCGGCGACCGCGGCGTCGACGTCGTGTTCGACAACGTGGGCGAAGGGGTGATGGAGAAATCCCTTCGCTGCACCGCGTACAACGGGCGCTACCTGATGATGGGCTTCGCCTCGAACAAGACGGTGGCCGACGAGAAGTGGATCGTGCCGCGCAGCGTGATGACCGCGAACGTGAAGCTGTGCGGCGTGCTGCTCGCCTACGCGCCGGAGCCCGCCGCGAAGCTGATGAAGAAGGCGATGGGCTGGAACTTCGCCCCACGCGCGCTCGGCGAGAAGATCATGCGCGAGGTCTGCGAGCGGGTGCTGAGCAAGCAGCTGAAGCCGGTGATCGGCAGCGTCGTCGAGTTCGAGGAGATTCCGGCGGCGATCGAGGCCATGGCGAATCGGCAGACCGTGGGCCGGACGATCGTGAGGCTGTACTAGAGTTCAGCTATTCCTGGATGCCGGCCCGGGCCAGGCCCTGGGCCAGCCGCGTCGCAACGGACGGGTCGGCGTCGTGGCTGAGCAGGCGCCCCGGATTTCTGGCAGAGAAGTCCGGAGCCAGTCGGAGCAGCTCCCTCGCCGCCGAGCGCGCGGGGTCCTCCTCGTCGAGCAGCCCATGGCTGGCCGCGAGGACTGCGTAGGGTCGGGGACGTTCGCCGCGCTGCTCGAGACTGCGCTCGGCCCAGTGGATGGCTTCTCGGTAGCGGCGGCCAACGAAGTGGGCGTAGGCGCCGTCATCCAGGAACAGCCACAGCGCGGGGTCGCGGGGGCTCAGCTGGATGGCTGCCTCGACGTGTTCGAGGGCGGCATCCGGCGAGCCGTGGACGGCGAGCGTGCCACCGAGCCATGCGTGAGCACGCGCCGCGTTCGGGTCGAGCTCGGTCGCATACTTCCACGCGGCCAACGCACGATCGATCTCCTGCGACGCGAGGTAGGCGATCCCCAGCGTGACCTGGGCATCCGCGTCGCGCGGGTCGAGGGACACCGCCTGGCGCGCGAGACGCGTGATCTCCTCGGTCGCCTCTGCCGGATCGGCCACCCAGCCGTTGAGCAGCGCCGTGTGGGTGCCGAACGCGAGCAGACTGCGCGCGCCCACCGACTCGGCGTCGAGCGAGATCGCGCGCACGAGGCACTCGCGGGCCTGCTGGTACTGCTCCTTCGAGTAGCGGCCGAGGTGCCAGCTTCCGCGCAGGATGCACTCCCAGGCATCGAGGTTCTCGCGGGCCTTGCGCACCGCGCGCTGGGTCTCGGATCGGATCAGCTCCGGGTGCATCGACGCCGCGATCGAGCGGCTGGCCTCGTCCTGGAGCGCGAAGATGTCACCGAGGTCGCGGTCGTAGTGCTCGGTCCAGATCTGCTCGCCGCGCGCCACCTCGGTGAGCCGCACGGTGAGGCGTACGCGCTGCCCGGCCCTGCGTACGCTGCCATCGACGATGTAGCGGACGCCCAGCTCGTGGCCGATGCGCACGAAGTTCGGCGGGTTCTCGCGGTAGCGAAACGAGGAAGCGCGCGTGATGACGCGCATCGCGGTCAGGGCAGCCAGCCGGGTGATCAGGTCTTCGGCCACGCCGTCGGCGAGGTATTCCTGATCAGGATCGGCGCTTCGGTTCTCGAAGCGGAGCACGGCCACGCCGGGCCGATCCGAGAGGGCCCTGCGGCCAACGCTGCGTGCAACCGCGATCTCGGTGCCCAACAGCAGGCGGTGCATGCGCACCGCCTTCGGGATGTTCTTGAGCCAGCGCTCGCCCTCGAACTCCGACGCCAGGGCCGCCGCCCCGGGATGGCCGGCGAGGACGTCCTCCGACAGAACCACGCCGCCGGGTGCCGCGAGCGCCTCGAGGCGGGCGGCGATGTTCACCGTGTCACCGTAGATCCGCCCCTCTTCGACCATGACCGGGCCGCGGTGGATTCCGATGCGGAAGTGCAGACGCCGGTCCTCGCGGAGCGCAGCGTTGGCCTCGACGAGCCGGTGCTGGATGGCGCTGGCGCACGCCACTGCATCATCGGCGCGCTCGAAGTCGGCCAGGAGATTGTCTCCGACCTGATCGACCACGTGTCCCCGGTGCGCGACGATGTGTTCACTCATGACGGCGCAGTGCGCCTTCAGTGTCCGAACCGTATGGAGAGCGTCGGCGGCCATGAGCCGGCTGTAACCGACGGCGTCTGCGCTGAGCACGACGCGCTCTCGGGACTCGAGACGGTCGGCGAACGGTTGGGGGTCCATGACTGGATCGCAGCGTAGCCCTGCGCGACGCCCGAGGCGCACCACGCGGGCGCAGTTGCCGATTGACAGCGGCGTTGCGGACGGAATAGGGTGGCATAGGGGAAATCGGGAGATACGGATGATCCCTTCCTACGGACTGCTCACGGCATGCCTGGCGTTCGGGGCGATTCTCTCTCAGCTCAGCTGCGCGCCTGGCGGGCCGGACCCGGTGGTCGAGCGAAACAAGGCGGCCACGAAGCGCTTCTTCGTCGAGGTGATGAACGAGGGGCGCTTCGACCTGATCGACGAGATGTTCGCGCCGGACTACACGCTCGAAGGCAAGCCCTTCCCCGACTCCAAGAAGTGGGCGGAGGCGCTGAAGCAGAAGTACCCCGATCTCGAGTTTGTTCTCGAAGGCCTGATCGGCGAGGGGAACCAGGTCGCGGTCTGGTGGATCCTCGACTTGCACGACCCGAAGGCCCAGCAGCAGCGCCTTTCCGGAATCAACCTGCTGACCTTCGACGCGGACGGCCGAGTCGAGTCCAACTGGGAGGGCGACCTCGGGGCGTCGGTAATCCCCGACCCCGGCAGCTCGGCTGCCGGCGCGGCCTATCCCGAGGCCTGGCTCTCCAACAATGGGCGGCTCCTCGACGGCTACTCGGGTGAGCGCTTTCAGCTCGTCTACGACTATCCGACCTCGGCGCCGCCGAAGCCCGACGACGCGTGGAACCGCGCGGCGCAGTGGCCACTGACGCGCGCAGAGGTGGCTCCCTACATGACGGCGCTGCGCGCGTACGTCTACGACTCGCTACTGCCGGTGGAGTTTCGGCCGGAGCGGATCCAGCGAGGCCCGGACGGCCTTGGAGGCTGGTACCATGAGCCCTGGCTCGCGGGCATCTACCCTGCGAGCGAGACGAAGGACAACCTGCCCACCTGGTGCGGCCGGGACTTCATCCGAGGCCTCTACTTCGGAACGCCGCTCCCCGAGAACACGATTCCGGGGCAGACACAGGCCTATCGGAACTATGAGATCGTCTTCTACAACGACGTCGGGGGCTATCACCTGGGCCGCGTGTGGAACGCGGGTGGCAGCCCGAGCTTCGGCGACTTCCAGTTTCTCGACGGTACCGTAGTCGTGAAGCTGGTGTTGACCACTGCGACGGATGTCGAGCTGCTACGCGGCGCGCCACGCTGGACCGCCTATCTCCCCAGCGGGAAGGAGTGCACGAGCCCGGTGCTCACGGAACTCGCGGCCATCCAGCTGGACATCGTGCTGAAGGACAGCGTCCACAGCCCGGAGACCGGCTGGATCTTCACGACGTACGTCTACGACGCGGACAACCAGAGCACGGATCCGTGGCTGCGCATGGTGCCGCTGGGAGCGATGTGGGGCGACGATCCCGGAGTGATGCCGGGCGGCGAGCTGAAGGAGACGGTCCTCGATCCCGAGGCGCCCGAGTGGTTCTCCGCGAACCTGGGCTGGGGCGGCCGGCTCTCGGGCCCCATCGACCTCGCCAAGGGCGAGGGATCCTGTCTCAGCTGCCACGCCACGTCGGAGTTCTCGCTCGACCCCGCAGCGAAGCTCGAGGCGAACTTCGTCCCGCCGGGAGACACTCCAGACAGCGAGAAGATGGCGCGCTGGTTTCGGAATCTTCCGGGCGAGACGCCCTGGAGCGGAAAACAGGGCGGCTGGATGGCGCTCGACTACAGCTTCGTGACGCTCGGGAGCCTCGCGCACTTCCACACGCGCGCGGACGTCTCGACAGCGCCGAGCGTGCTGCGCGATCGCGAACGCTTCTAGAGGAGACGTAGCCATGGTACTTACGCATCGCGCAGCAATGATCCGCGCCGGCGCCGGGCCCGCGATGCAAGGCGGTGGCCGTATGCCGTCGCTCGCCTCCGTCGATTGGAAGCGCATCGACGCCGAGCCGCCGCGTCCCCTGAGGCTCCAGCGCTCGGAGCAAGCACCGCTCCCGCACGCGCCCGTCGTGATCGTCACGTGGACCGAGGCGGAGTGGGCTGCACTCGAACATGTTTTCTGTGGCAGCACGCGTTCGATGTCGCCGGAGCAGGCACTGTCAGGCAGCTGGCAGCGGGAGTGGATCGCCTACAAGCGTGGCTACCGGACGGTAGAGCGCAGCCTGCCCCCGCAAGCCCCGTCGCGGACTCTTGGAGCGTGGGGGCGCTATCGGATGGCCAGCCTCGGGCCCGAGCTCGCGCCGGTTCTACTCTTCAAGTCGGACATGCACGTCTCCACCGACGGGCCGCATCTGCCCCTCGAGGACCTGATCCGCCGCATCGCGGTCGAGACGCGTGCCGAGCTGCTGCTGACGATCGGCACGGCCGGCGGAGCCCGCCTCGACCAGTGCATCGGGACGGTCGTGGTGTCGAACACCTTCAAGCTCGACCTCGAAGGCGAGCTGGCGGGTCGATCCTTCAGCGGCGAATTCTTCTCGAGCGACTACCGCCCCGATCCGACGCTGCTCGAGCGCGTGCGGGCGCGACTGTTTCGCAGTATCCCGGTGCGGCGGAGCGATCTACGCCGACTGGCCAGCAGCGTGGGCTGCTCTCTCGACCAGGTGATGAATCCGACGCTCGAGCCAGGCCGTCTCAGCAAGCGCTGCCAGTCGTGGCTGGCCGGAGATCCGACGGCGCCCACCTCGCTGATCCGACCGGTGCTGACCTCGAACGGCTATCGCCTGGGCACCACGGAGGAGAGCTGTGGGCAATACAGCTGTTTGGAGATGGACGACGCGCTCGTCGCCAGGGCCGCGAGCCGACTTCCGCTGCGGGTCGGCTCCGTCCGCAACGTGTCCGACCCCGTCGTGAACGCGACGCTCGACCCCAAGACCCAGGAGAGCTGGTCCCACCTGGTGTATTCCACGTACGGCCTCTACACCAGCGAGAACGGCGCACTTGCAGCCTGGGCCCTGATCCAGGGCAACCGCGAGGGGGCGGCCTCCTGAGACGGGTCGGTGCCAGCGCGCTCATGGGCAGAGCAGCCCGATGCGCGCCACACTGAGCGCAGTCACCCACCGGGAGAACGCCATGAGTGCCCCGTCCGCGCCGATTCACGAGCCCGCCACCGACCTCGACTCGATTCCGGAGACCGTCGCCAGCCTACGCCGCGGCTTCGAGTGCGGCATGACACGCTCGCTCGCCTGGCGCCGCGAGCAGCTCGAGCGCATCGAGCGGGGGGTCGTCGAATCCGCCGACGAGCTGCTCGCGGCGATGCATGCGGACCTCGGCAAGCCGGAGCTCGAGGCCTGGCTGGCAGAGATCCACCTGGTCAAGACCGAGGCGAAGCTCGCGCGCCGGAAGCTCGCGCGTTGGGCGAAGCCGCGGCGCGTGCCGACGCCGCTCGCGCTGCGCCCCGCGAAGGCCCGGATCGTGCCGGAGCCGCTCGGCGTCGTGCTGATCATCGCGCCCTGGAACTACCCGGTGCAGCTCGTGCTGGCGCCGCTGATCAGCGCTCTCGCCGCGGGCAACACGGTGCTCGTGAAGCCCTCCGAGCTGGCGCCGCACACCTCGGCGGCGCTCGCCCGGCTGATCGCCCGCAATCTCGATCCGGATGCGGTCGCCGTCGTCGAAGGCGGCGTCGCCGAGACCACGGCGCTGCTCGCCGAGCGCTTCGACCACATCCTCTACACCGGCAACGGAGCCGTCGGGCGCATCGTGCTGGAGGCGGCAGCAAAGCATCTGACGCCGGTCACGCTCGAGCTCGGCGGCAAGAGCCCGTGCCTGGTGGACGCGAGCGCCGACCTCGAGGTGGCCGCACGCCGCATCGCGTGGGGCAAGTTCTTGAACGCTGGCCAGACCTGCATCGCGCCAGACTACGTGCTGGTCGAAGCCTCGCGCGAGAGTGCGCTGATCGAAGCGCTCGGGCGCACGCTGCGCGAGTTCTACGGGGACGACCCGAGGCGCTCGCCGGACTACGGCCGCATCGTCAACGTGCGCCATCTGCGCCGTCTGGTCTCGCTGCTGAAGGACAGCGACGTCGCGATCGGCGGGGAGAGCGACGAGGCGGAGCGCTACCTCGCGCCCACCGTGCTACGAGGCGTGGATCCGCAATCGGCGGTGATGAGCGACGAGATCTTCGGGCCGATCCTGCCAGTGTTGGCCGTGCGTGACATGGACGAGGCTCTGCGCTTCGTGAACGCGCGCCCGAAGCCACTCGCGTTCTACGTGTTCACAGGCGACGCGCGTTTCGCGGATCGTGTCGCCGCCGAGACCAGCTCGGGCGCGCTGGGCGTCAACGCCACGATCTGGCACGCCGGCAACCCACACCTACCGTTCGGCGGCGTCGGTGCGAGCGGCATGGGCGCCTATCACGGGCAAAGCGGTTTCGAGGTCTTCAGCCATCGCAAGCCGGTCGTGACGCGTCCGACACGCTTCGACCTGAGGCTCCTCTACCCGCCCTACAAGCGCTCGACGACCGCGTTGGTGAAGCGACTGCCCTCGTAGACTTGCAGGCAGATCACGGCAGGACCTCGAAGCCTTCCGCTGCCGCCGCTGCGCGCAGGCGCAGGTCGGCGCAGGCGAAAGTGTCACAGCCGGGATCGGCGTCCCGGACGGCACGCGCGCTCGCGAGCTGGATGGCGTCGTATGCTTGAAGCGCGTGGGATGCGAACAGGCGCGCCGCGGCGTCCAGAACCACGGGCGGAATGCCCGTCACGAGGAAGCGCGGCGCCTCGACCACCGTGCCGAAGTAATCGGCCTCGAACTCGGCGACCAGCACGCGCAGCTCTCCCTCGCCGAGCTCGCGTCGTCGTTGCTTGCGCCAGAGCGCCGCCGGGACCTCCACCCGCGCCAGACACGAGACGACGACCCGCTCGAGAGCGCGCACCGCCCGGTGCCCCGGCTCGTCGGCGTAGAGCTTCACCAGCGCCGACGAGTCGACGAAGGCGCTCAGCCCCTCCCCTCGGAGACGAGCCTGCTGAGCGCTCGACCGCGCCCGGCCGCGGAGCGGGCGCGGGCGACCGCCTTGCGACTCGGGCGTGCGCGCACGGAGCGCGGGGGGGCGGCGAGCAGCCCCGCCCGTGCCAGCCGCTCGCGGAGCACCGCGGCCTCGTCGCCTGCGAAGGCTGGATCCACGGCGGCGCGCAGCACCGCGGTGGCAAAGCGGTTCAGGCTCTCGCCCCGAGCGCGCGCGGCGCTCTTGAGCTCCTCGCCCAAGGGCTCGGGAATGCGCAGGGTGAGCTGGGGCATGCCGGCAGGATTGCTGTCATGACAGCAGTCCGCAAGCCAGGGGCTCTTCCGGCGGCCGACGCTTGGCACGACCGGCTGGATCTCACGCGCCGACGCGCTACGAAGCGGGAGGCCCCTACCCCGGAGAACGCCATGCCCGCCGACCTGCTCACCGTAGACGCCGACGGCCACGTGCTCGAGCCCGCCGACACCTGGGAGCGCTACATCGATCCGCAGTTCCGGGATCGCGCGCTGCGCGTCGGCATCGACGCCGACGGCTTCGAGAACCTCTTCATCGACAACCAGCCGACGCGCATGCTGAAGGGCCGGCTCGGCGCGCTCGGTGGCATCGAGGCGAAGACGCCGGCCGAGAAGCTGGCCTTCCAGATCCCGGGCCAGCGCACCTACCAGGACGGCGCGCCGCCCGGCGGCTACGACCCGCACGCGCGCCTCGCCGTGATGGACGCCGAGGGCATCGACCGCGTGCTGCTCTATCCGACGATCGGCATCGCCTGGGAGCACGGCTCCCTCGACGCCGCGCTCGCGCTCGCCTACAGCCGCGCCTACAACCGCTGGATCGTGGACTTCTGTCGCACGAGTCCGGCGCGCCTGTATCCGGTCGCGCACATCACGCTCTTGAATCCAGAGGGCGCCGTCGAAGAGGTGCGGCGCGCGCGGCGCGACGGCTGCGTCGGTGTGTATCTCTCGCCCGACCGCTCGGCGCGCCGCGGCAAGTCGCTCGATCACCCCGACTTCGACCGCTTCTGGGCCACGGTCTCGGACCTCGGTATGCCGATCGCGTTCCACGTCGTCGCACGCGAGGACATGACCTTCACGCCCTGGGCACGCGGCGGCACAGGCGCCGACGGCGTCTTCATGTTCGCCTTCCTCGCCGTCGAGGTGATGGCCGCCTTCACGCAGATGATGGCGACGGGTCTGTTCGAGAAGTACCCGCGTCTCCAGTGCGCCGTGCTCGAGGCGGGCTCGAACTGGATCACGGCCTGGCTCGACCGGCTCGACCACAAGGTCGTACGCGGCGGCTTCCCGACTGCGCTGAAGCTGCTGCCGAGCGAGTACTTCCGGCGCCAGTGCGTGATCTCGGCCGACCCCGACGAGACGCTCACCGCGCCCGTCGTCGCGCACCTCGGCGACGACTACGTGATCTGGGCCTCGGACTATCCGCACCTCGACGCGGAGCTGGGCGTGGTCGCGGAGCTGAAGAGCCGGCTGGCCTCGCTGCCGCTCGCCTCGCAACGCAAGGTGCTCGGCGAGAACGTGCTGCGCTTCTACGGGATCGCGCCATGAGCACGGCGCCCGGCGCTGGCCCGCGCCGCGCCGCGCTCGCCTTCATCTACGTGACCGTGCTGCTCGACATGCTCGCCTTCGGGCTCGCGATCCCCGTGCTCGCCTTCCTCTACCGCGAGCTGGCCGGCAACGACACCGCGCGCGCCGCCGCGGTCTCGGGCTGGTTCGGGCTGGCCTTCGCCGCGATGCAGCTCGTGTTCGCGCCCGTGCTGGGGTCGCTCTCCGACCGCTTCGGCCGCCGCCCCGTGTTGATCCTGTCGAACGTCGGGCTCGCAGCCGACTATGCGCTGATGGCGTTCGCGCCGAGCCTGGCCTGGCTCTTCGCTGGCCGGCTGATCGCGGGCGTCACCTCCGCGAGCTTCTCGACCGCCTCCGCCTACATCGCCGACACGGCACCGCCCGACAAGCGCGCGGCCGCCTTCGGCATGCTCGGCGCGCTGTTCAGCGTCGGCTTCATCCTCGGGCCGTGGGTGGGCGGCGAGCTCGGCACGATCGACCTGCGCCTGCCCTTCTGGGTCGCCGGTGGCCTCTCGCTGCTGAACGCGTTCTACGGCTTCTTCGTGCTGCCGGAATCGCTGCCGCGCGAGCAGCGCGCCCCCTTCTCCTGGAAGCGCGCGAACCCGGTCGGCGCGCTGGCGCTGCTGCGCGGCAGCCCTCTCCTGCTCGGCCTCGCGGCGGTCGCCCTGCTGAACTACCTCGGCCACGACGTGAACCCGCACGTCTTCGGCTTCTACGCGATGGAGCGCTATGGCTTCGACGAGGCGCTCGTCGGCCGCACGCTGATGGCCGTCGGCGTCGGAGGCGTGATCGTGTCGGGCCTGCTGGTCGGCCCGCTGGTGCGCGTGCTCGGCGAGCGCAAGGCGCTGCTGCTCGGCCTCGGCTCGGGCGCGCTCGGCTTCGGCCTCCAGGCTTTCGCACCGACGGCGCTCTGGTTCTGGGCGGGCGTGCCATTCATCAATCTATGGAGCATCAACGGCCCCGCCATGCAGAGCCTGATGGTGGCGCGCGTCGCTGCCTCCGCGCAGGGCCAGCTCCAGGGCGCGCTCCAGAGCCTGCGTGGCCTGTGCTCGCTCGCGACGCCGGTCTTGTTCACACAGGTCTTCGTGCTCGGCACACCGCTGCTGGCGGGTGCGCCCTACTGGCTCGCCGCCGTGCTGGTGGGTGCGGCGCTGCTGGTCGCGGCGCGCGTGGCGCGACCGCACGCAGGCGACCGCGCTTGCACAGGAGCGCACGGGAGCTCTCCTTGATGTGGCTCCTTCAGATCCGCTAACATGGGTACTTGGGACGTACGCAGGTCGGCATCCGCGAGCTCAAGAATGGACTCAGCCGCTACCTGGCGCGGGTGCGGCGCGGAGAAGAGATCGTCGTCACCGACCGCGGGGCCCCGGTGGCCCGCCTCGTCGCCGTGAGCGCCTCCGATCCCCTCGCCGCGCTGATTGCCGACGGACTGGTCGAGCCCCCCCAGCGTCGGCGGTCGCGGCGACTCCAACAGCCGGTAGTGTCCTAATTCGCGAGAGGAACTCGGCCAGGAAGTTGTCACCGGTGAAATCGGCGAGGCGCCCGCGGTGCTCGCGCACCAACGCCGTCACCTGCTCGCGCCAGGCCGCGAGCGTGCGGACGGTGCCCTCTTCGTCCGCCCCGATCAGCCGGCTGTAGCCGGCGATGTCGGCGGACAGGATCGCCGCCAGCCTTCGTTCCGCCTCGGGCATCGTCACGCGCGCGAAGCTTCGCGCTCGCCCCGGGCCTGCGCTACTGAGCCCGCTCCGCGCTGCGGCTGCCCGGCGGCGAAGGCAACGGCAGGTCGTCGGGCAGACGCGCCGCGATCTCCGCGCTGAAGCCGGCTTCTTCGAGCAGGCGCAGGCGACCGGGCACGTCGAGCGGCGTCACGACCGCGGCTCCGGAATCCCTGATCTCGACGCGCTGGCCGAAGGCCGCGCCGATCACGCGATCGTCGCGCAGCACGCGCAGGTAGAGGCTGTAGTTGAACGGGCTCCAGGAGCGCGTGCGCTCGTGCAGCACCGCGAACTCGGCCGCGCTCCCGGCGAGCGACTCGATGCGGCAGTCGATGCCGTCGAGCCGGTGCGGCGCGCGCAGGCGCACGATCCACGTCCCAGCGAGAGGCCGCGCGACTACGCCCCAGGCGGCGTGCGCGACAGTGGTCTCTCGCGCGGGATCGAGACGCAGCGGCTCGCCGTGCGACATCGACGCATCGACCAGCCAGCTCGCGCCCTCGAGCTGCACGGACACCGTCCCGTGGTTCGGCGGCAGGTCGGGCGCCACCAGCATGGTGGCGATGCCGCGCCGCGCCGCGAAGCCGAGCGACTCGAGCAGCGCGCAGAGTGCGCCGCTGCCCGCCCAGCAAGTGCCGCCGGTGCCCTGCGCGAGCCAGGCGCCGAAGAAGTCAGCCGCGGCGTCGCCCGGCAATGGCCCGGGGGTGCCGCTGCGCAGGTGGATCAGCTTGCGCACGTTGTCGAAGGGCACGCGCTGGCACCAGCGGGCGTAGAGCGCGGCGAGCCCCGCCAGGTCGGGCGGCGGCGCCGCAGCGAAGCCGAGCTTCTCGAGGACCCGATCGCGCAGCGGCGAGCCGAAGGCGAGCGAAGTCATACCAGCTGAATCGGCTGGAACACTTTCTCTTCGAGCCACACCACCAGCTCGCGCAGCGCGTCCTGGTTGATCTCGTGCTGCATCGCGTACTCGCGGTAGTGCACGTTGAGGCCGCGCGCGCTGAGGCGCTTCCGCGACTCCTGCGCGCCTGCGACGGGCACCATCGGGTCCTCGCTGCCGTGGATCACCAACGCCGGCAGGTTCTTCAGCGCATCGTTCGCGGGGATGGCGCGGTCGATCGACTCGGGCAGCCAGCTCGAGAGCGCCATCAGCCCCGCGAAGCGCTCGGGCTCGGACAGCACCAGGTCGTAGGCCAGCACGCCGCCCTGGCTGAAGCCCATCACCACGAGCTTGCGGCGATCGATCGGGTAGCGCGCCAGCGCGCCGTCGATGAACTTTCGGAGCGTCGCCCGCGCGCGCTCGAACTCGCGCGGGTCGATTTCGCGTGACTCTTTGATCGGCCACCAGCCGAAGCCGAGCACGCCCTTTGCAATCTGGAAGGCGACCGGGCCCTGCGGGCAGAGCACCAACGCTCCTCCCCCATGCAGAACTGGCGCGAGGCCGAGCAGGTCGTGCGAGCTGGCTCCCCAGCCGTGCAGCGCGATCACCGTGGGATGGGGCCCGTCGCCGGGCGGAACGTGTGCGGTGTAGAGGAGGTCCATGGGGGACGGACGGTAGCCGGAATCCTTGTACAGCGTTGTGTCTGGTCGGTTCACATGGACTCAGTGTCGAGTGCTGGACACCCGCACGCCTCCCGAGTCGCGAGGCCGGGTGGAGCCGGTCCTCGCGGAGGCGCGCGAGCGGTAGCAATCCGAACTGGCGTGCTTGGGCAGTGGTGCGCACGGCGGTGGAGCGTGCCCCGGGCGCTGCGCCGAGGGAGTCAGCGCCGGGAGCGAGGAGCCGGTCCACCCGGCCCGGGCGCCCGCTCAGCACGCTGCCTCCGATGACCGCGGGCTCGACCGATCTGCTAAATCCACGGTTCATGCCTCCTGCGAAGAACCTCTTCGACAAGGTCTGGGACGCGCACGCCGTGCGCGAGCTGCCCGACGGGCAGATGCAGCTCTTCATCGGCCTGCACCTGATCCACGAGGTCACCAGCCCGCAGGCCTTCGCGATGCTGCGCGAGATGAAGCTGCCGGTGCGCTTCCCGAGGCTCACCTTCGCGACGGTGGATCACATCATCCCGACGGGCTCGCAGGCGCGGCCGTTCGCCGACTCGCTGGCCGAAGAGATGCTGGTGCACCTCGAGCGCAGCTGCCGCGAGCACGGCATCCGCTTCTTCGACGCAGCGAGCGGCAAGCAGGGCATCGTGCACGTGATCGGCCCCGAGCTGGGCCTCACGCAGCCAGGCATGACGGTGGCCTGCGGCGACAGCCATACTTCGACGCACGGCGCCTTCGGTGCGATCGCCTTCGGCATCGGCACCAGCCAGGTGCGCGACGTGCTGGCGACCCAGTGCCTCGCGCTGAATCGGCCAAAGGTGCGCCGGATCGAAGTGACGGGGAAGCTCGGCGGCGGCGTCTATGCGAAGGACGTGATCCTCCACATCATCCGCCGCCTCGGCGTGAACGGAGGCGTCGGCTTCGCCTACGAGTATGCGGGCGCGGTGGTCGAGGCCTTCTCGATGGAGGAGCGCCTCACGCTCTGCAACATGTCGATCGAGGGCGGCGCGCGCGTCGGCTACGTGAATCCCGACGAGACCACCTTCACCTACCCGCGCGGGCGCGAGCTGGTACCGCAGGGCGCAGCCTGGGAGCGCGCCGTGTCTTGGTGGCGCAGCATGGCGAGCGAGCCCGCCGCGCACTACGACGAGCGCGTCGCGCTCGACGGCCGCGAGATCGAGCCGACGGTCACCTGGGGCATCAACCCCGGCCAGGCGTGTGGCGTGAACGAGCCGATCCCGCGCCTCGCCGACGTCCCGGCCGGCGAGCGCGCGCAGGTGGCCGAGGCGCTCGAGTTCATGGGGCTCGAGGGTGGCAAGCCGCTGGCGGGCACCAAGATCGACGTGGCCTTCATCGGCTCCTGCACGAACGGCCGCATCAGCGACCTGCGCGAGGCCGCACGCGTCGCGCGTGTCGGCCACGTAGCGCCGGGCGTGCGCACCTTCGTCGTGCCCGGCTCGCAGGCGGTGGCGCGCGAGGCGGAGGCCGAGGGCCTGCCCGAGATCTTTCGCGCCGCCGGCTTCGACTGGCGCGAGCCCGGCTGCTCGATGTGCCTGGCGATGAACCCCGACAAGCTGGTCGGCCGCGAGCTGTGTGCGTCCTCCAGCAATCGCAACTTCAAGGGCCGCCAGGGCTCGCCCACGGGACGCACGCTGCTGATGTCGCCCGCGATGGTGGCGGCGGCGGCGATCCGTGGGCACGTCGTCGACGTGCGAGAGGTCCTTTGATGACGCAAGCGAGCTTCGCCTCCGCGCAGCGAGCCGCAGGCGAGCGAAGCACACGGGTGACGGGCCGCGGCTGCGTGCTGCGCGGCGACGACATCGACACCGACCGCATCATCCCCGCGCGCTTCCTGCGCTGCGTCACCTTCGACGGCATCGGCGAGCACGCGTTCGAAGACGACCGCATGCAGGCCAAGGGCGACCACCCGCTCGACGACGCGCGTTTCCAGGGCGCGAACATCCTGATCGTCGGGCGGAACTTCGGCTGCGGCTCCTCGCGCGAGCACGCGCCACAATCGCTCCTGGGCTTCGGC
>Ga0247727_10010214_pt1 | contig 16701 bp, 12 predicted proteins | sample WisWelCaveWW1625_FD_202498 | JGI IMG/M metagenome (GOLD analysis project Ga0247727, IMG submission 202498) | Biofilm microbial communities from Wishing Well Cave, Virginia, United States - WW16-25 | ecosystem: Environmental > Aquatic > Deep subsurface > Groundwater > Cave microbial mat | place...
CGATTTTATCAACGGCTGCCGTGGGGCAATATGATTTTTCCATGGCTAACAGCGCTCCTGGCGGCGGCTCTTCATCAAGCCAGAAATTTACCGTCTTGCCAAAGGCGCCGATTCTCGATAATCTCGATCCGGCGAGCGGCAATCGTTTGCAAACGTTGGAGGTGATTTTCGCCGGAAATAATTTTAGTAATGACGATTCGGTCAATGTGGGCGCCGGAATTATCGTCAACTCGATTACCGTGGCGAGCGCGCCGCAGTTAACGGCAAATCTCACCATCGCGGCGAGCGCCGCAACCGGCGCGCGCAATTTTTTCGTCGTCAATCGCAACGGCGGCGGCAACTCGAACACTCGTCCTTTTACCGTCAACAATCCCGCGCCAGCGTTGAACGACATTGCTCCAGTCACTGGCAGAGTCGGGCAAACGCTCGAGGTGATTTTCACCGGGACTAATTTTATCAGCAATGTGACTTCCGGCAATGCGAGCAGCAATGATATTAAAATTAATTCTCAAACGGTGACGAGCTCAACGAGTCTGACGGCGAATATGACGATTTTACCAACGGCTGCCGTGGGGCAATATGATTTTTCCGTGAACAACAACGGCCCCGGCGGCGGGGCTTCGGCGAGCCGGAAATTTACCGTCTTGCCAAAGGCGCTGATTCTCGATAATCTCAATCCGGCGAGCGGCAACCGGTTGCAAACTTTGAATGTCGTTTTCAACGGAGCTAATTTTAGCGCTGATGATTCTATCGAGGTTGGCGCCGGAATCGCCGTTAATTCGCTGCGCCGCGACCATGCTGGCCAGTTGACGGCGAATTTGCTGATTACGGCAGCGGCGGCAACCGGACCACGCAATTTTGCCGTCGTCAATAAAAAAGATGGAGGCGCTTCGAACAGCTTGCCATTCACCGTCAACAATCCGGCGCCGGTATTGAGCCGCATCGATCCGTCGATTAGCCAAGCCGGCAAAACGCTCGAGGTGAATTTTTCCGGCGACAATTTTTTTAGCGATGCGACTTCGATCAATGTTGGCAACGGGATTACGATTAATTCGTTTCGCGGCATTGGCGCGAAAACGTTGACGGCTAATTTGACGATCACCACCAACGCTGCTGCCGGCCAACGGACTTTTTCAGTCACCAACATGGTTCCCGGCGGTGGAACGTCGACGAGCCAGACGTTCACGATTTTGCCGGCCTATCCGGCAACGATTGCCATTAACACGACGGTTGCTTTTCCGGCGCGGCCGCAGGCTGACGATTACCAAGCCAGTGATTATCGCCTCGTTGGATTGCCCGGCGCCAGCAATCAATCCATCCAGGATTTTCTTTCCGGAACGCAGAACCGCGATTGGCAGGTTTATTGGGACAACGGCGACACGAGCAAAAATCCGCAAAAATACCAAGTGCTGTTCAACGGCAGCAGCGAGTTTCGATTCGCGGTTGGCCGCGCGTTTTGGATGATCTATAAAGGCGAGTTAAAAATTGCGCAAGCCGCGATTCCTGCCGCGCCGCTGAATGCAAATGACGAGGTGGAAATTCCGCTCCGGCCCGGTTATAATTTGATTGCAAATCCGTTTTCCTCGGCGCTGGCGTGGGCAAAGATTCAAAACCTCAACGCCACGCAACAACCGCTTCACGCTTATAGCGGAACGGGCTACAGCAATCCGGCGAATTTTACGCCTTATGCCGGTTACTATTTTGTGAATCGCAATCCGGAATTGCGCGCTTTGCGAATTCCGTATAGCCTGCTTTTCTCTTCAACCGCGGACGCCGCCGTCGTTGATCCGGCGAGCTGGCGCGTTCATATCACGCTGGCGTTCGGCGCATTTGTTGAAAAGATCGTTTCGTTCGGCGTTGCCCGCGAAGCGAGCGCCGGCCTCGACCGTTTTGAGGTTTACAAGCCGCGCGCCCTGGCAAAAATACCGACCCTCTCTTTTCAACGCCCAACGTGGGACGCCCAATACAGCGCCTTTGCGGCGGATATTCGTCCCGAAATTGCTGATATCGAAAGTTGGGATTTTGAAGTCTACACGCCGGCGCGCGGCGCGACGCAGCTCACTTTTTCCGGCGTCGAAAAAATTCCAGCGCCGCTCGAGGCCTATCTCATTGATGCAAGCCGCGGCCGCAGCTTCAACTTGCGCGAAGATTCATTGTATCGTTTCCAGTCTGTAATGACGAAGGAAAAATTCAGTCTCGTCGTTGGCAGAAAAGACGCGGTGCACAGCCAACTGAGCGCCGTTGCTCCTCCCGATGATTTTGAATTAGGCCTGAGCTATCCCAATCCGTTGGTGAATTTAGCTCAATCACATTTTGCCGCGACGAGAATTCCGATCGCCGTGCCGGCAACGGCTGAAGTTCGATTGAAAGTTTATAATCTTCTTGGCAGAGAAGTGAAGACGATTTTTTCCGGCGCGCTTGAAGCCGGAAGGTTTACGTTCGATTGGGATGGCCGGGACGACGCCGGCAATCCCGTCGCCTCGGGAATTTATCTTTGCCGCCTCAGCGCGAATCGGCGCGTGACGTTGTTGAGGAAGATGATCGTGGTTAGGTAAACGTGAAAGGGTAAAAACCATGCTCGACTCCAATCTCAATCAGGAAAAGCTCTACCTGGATTTGTTCAGCTTCGGCCAGTCGATTTTTGCCTCGGTCGATATCGATCAGCTCGTGCCGGAGATTCTGCAATGGGTGGTGGCGCGCACCAAGGCCGAGCGTTGCCGTATTATTTTGTATGGCGAGGAAGGCGCGTTAGTCAATCGCGGTAATGACGCCGATCCGAAAGTGAGCAGCAAGATTGTCGAGATGGTGAAATCATCCCATCAGGTGTTTGTCAGCGCCAATGCCATGGAAGACGAGCGCTTGCAAGAGTCGCTGCAAAAGAGCCAGACGATTTTTCGGCAAAAACTTTTGTCGGTGGCGTGCGCGCCGATTCGCGAGCCGCATCGCGTCTTCGGCGTGGTTTATATCGACAATCGCGATGAGCAAGCGGTTTTCGATGACAACACCGGCCAGCTCTTGCAAGCGCTGGCGGATTTGATGTCCGCCGCGCTCAAGAAATCTTTGGAAAATACGCTGCGCCGCCAACAAGAGGCCGACCGCCTCAAGAGCGAGCTGCACGAGCTGCGCAAGGAAATCGACGATCTCAAAGGGTACGGCGAAATGCTCGGCACCGGCGCCGCGATTCAAAAAGTTTATCAGGATATTCAGAAAAAGACGATCAACAACACCGCCAATGTTTTGGTGACGGGCGAAAGCGGCACGGGCAAAGAGCTGGCCGCGAGAACGATTCATAAAAAGGGCAGCCGTTTCCAGCAGCCGTTCGTCGTCATCGATTGTTCGACGCTGAATGAGAGCACGATCGAATCCGAGCTCTTCGGCCATGAAAAAGGCGCGTTTACCGATGCGCGCGAAAGAAAACCTGGCTTGATCGAAATGGCCAACGGCGGCACGCTGTTTATCGACGAAATCGGCAATATCCATCTCGAGCTGCAGCAGAAACTCTTGCGCGTGTTGGAATCCAAAGCGCTTTATCGCGTCGGCGGAACGGCGCCGGTGGCGGTGGACGTTCGTTTTATTTTTGCGACCAACGAAAACCTCCAGGAATTAGCGGCGAAAAACAAATTTCGCAAAGATTTGTATTATCGCATCACCGAAGGCGTGCACATTCATTTGCCGCCGCTGCGCGAGCGCGGCAATGATATTTTGCTCATCGCCGGAAAATTGCTGCAAGAATTTAGCGAGAAAAACAAGAAGCGCGTGGTGAACTTGGCGGCGCCGGCGCAGGAGATTTTGCTGCGCTACGCTTATCCCGGCAACGTGCGCGAGCTGCGGCGGCTCATGCTCAATGCGGTGTTGGATGCGAAAGAGGACACGGTTCATCCGCAAGATCTGTTGCCCTACATTCGCGGCGAGGCAATACCATCTCTCGAAACCGATTTTGCGCCGAATCTGACGAAAGCGCAGGCGCTGCTTTACGCGAGTTATCTGCCCGCAGCTTATCGCACGAGTTTCATTTGGGGAATCGGCGCTGAACATCAAGACGCCGACCGGTTCAAAGATCAAGACGATGCCGCGATTTTGAAGGCGATTCAGCACGAGCTGCATGAGAAGATCATCATTGATCTCAAATCGGCGCTCGATATGCCGTTGGCAATAGCAACGGAAGCGGTGGCCACCGCGTTTGAGCGCAATTTTATCATCGCCAAATTGATGGAAACCAACGGCAAAGTCCTCGACGCCGCGCAAAAATGCCACGTCGATAAAAAGACGTTGATCAACAAAGCGAAGAAATACGGCCTGAAAAAAGAATGGTACGTTGGGTGAAAAAAGATAAAAAGAAAAAAGGGATAAAAAGAAAAATTGGGGAGAGCGCATTTTTCTACACACGGATGGTGCCGATGGAGGGCGCAGGGTTTTATCTCGCGGCATGATTTTGGGTTGTAGAATAACTCCTCTCGTTTTGGTTAACGCTGGTATTTGGGGGAGCCTCAAATTTTGACCTACCGTCCAATGGATTCCACTCAAGTGGCGACAGCTCCACTTTTTTATCCTGCATAGGCCTCGCCTATTGAAGCTCACCCGAGCCAAAATCTCCATAAAAACAATCAAGCACTCCTCACCCGGGACCTCTTTTTCATGCATTTCAGCGTGGCACTTTGCTTGTAGCTAAAATGCAGTAGAAAAATCCAATCAATTCATTTTAACTCGGTTCCACCAACCGAAGGGAGCAAGGAATATGAGAAACGCCTTATTCGTTTTGTGCGCCGCGCTTTTATTGTCATCAACCACTTTGGCGCAGCAAGCTGCGGCGATTCGTCCGGGCGTTGTCAATCCGCAGTTGATCGGCACGGAGTTTTTGGTCGACATCAACATCACGGCGGCGCAGAAGTTGTTTGGGTTGAGTTTCGAGCTGCGTTATACCAACACGAGTTTAGTTGACGTGGCAACGCCGGCGAGCAACAGCATCATTCCGGGCGCGCTTTTGGGCAACGATGTCGTATTTTTTTCCAATGTGGATGAAGCGAATGGAAAAATCGGCATCGGCATCAGCCGCAAATCCGACCAAGCCAATGTGAGCGGTTCTGGCGCCGTGGCGAGAATCAAATTTGTTTCATTGCTCGCGACGCCGAACAACACGCCGATAGTGTTGTCGCTGCACGAGGTCGCGGCGAATGACTCGTTAGGAAATCCGGTCGCGCTCACTGCGAAGGATTCGACGATGGCGTTGCTTGGTTTGCAGGTTTATCCGGGCGACACGAACAACGATAAAATCGTCGATCAAAATGATGTGTTGCCGCTGGGCTTGAATTTCGGCAAAACCGGTCCGCTGCGGCCAAACGCTGCCGTAGCGTTCACCGGCCAAATCGTTTTTCCGTGGACGCCGAACACCGCGACTTATGCCGACGCGAATGGCAGCGGTTTGGTTAATCAAGCCGATGTGCTGCCGATCGGCTTGAATTTTGGGAAAACACACTCCTCACCCTCGATCATTCTCAGAGGGGGAGAGAATGAGCCGCGGGTGAGTAAATCGGCTCCGGCTCATCTCAGCACGGCCATCACGAGTGAGAATGATTTGTCGCAGGAATTTTGGGTTGAAGTCCACGTCGAGCAGGCGACGGATTTGTTCGGTGTTGCACTTGAATTAAACTGTTCTCCGCGCAAGTCGGTTGAAGCACTGACCGTCGAGCCGGCAAAATGGCTGGGTGATGATGTTATCTTTTTGCCCCATATCAACAACGCCAGCGGCAAAGTGAGTTTGGGGATGACGCGCAAATTTGGGCAAGGCGGCGTCGATGGCGCCGGGATGATCGCGCGCATTAAAATGCGGCAAACCAAAACGACCGGCGGCAACACGACGTTTTCTTTGGAAAATGCGAGAGCGAATAATTCGGATGGGGAAAAAATTCTCTTGCAGGTTTCCGGCGCGGCGATGGTGACGGCGGGAAATTTAGGAAACGAGATCAATTTGCCAACGGCTTTTGCGCTGCACGCCAGCTCGCCGAACCCGTTGCGCTTGTCTTCCGCGACCGGCGCGACGATGATCAAATACGACTTACCCGAACCGGCGGAAACGCGCGTCGAGATTTATAACATTTTGGGCAGCCATGTCGCAACGTTAGTGAGCGGCCGCCGGCAAGCTGGCCGTCATGCGATCACTTGGAATGGCCGCGATAAAAACGGGCTGCGCGTTGCCGGCGGCATGTATTTGTATGTGATCAAAGCGGGCGAGTTCACGGCGCAGAGGAAGCTCGTGTTGATGAAATAGCTTTCTCATAATCCTCAACGTGGACAAGCCACAACCAAAAACAAAAGCGCACGCAAAGACGCAGAGACGCAAAGTTACCGCAAAGTTTTTTCCTTTTGCTTTTCTTTGCGCAACCTTCGTCCCGCTCACGGGACGTCTTTGCGTGAATGCTTTTAAGTGAAAATTTCAAAAGTTGGGGACTTTCAAAAGTTGCATAAAATTATTATGAATACAGAACGAAATGCAACCTTTCAGAAAAATCTTTGCTTTTTTTGCACAGATTTGACTTGTAACGGACTAATACGATTTTTCTATTTTTTCAAGATTACCGAAGCGCTTCACGCTTGCCGAGTGACTCAGCGAGAAATGTCGAGACCAAAGCATTCATGCTCACACCTTCCTGTTTGGCGCGCGCGATGAGCCGCGTGTGCAAGCTTTTCGGAACCCGGGTAACAAACTTGCCGCGGCTTGATTCTCCGGGCTGCGGTATGCGGTCTTTGAATTCTTTCGCGGTTTTCAACCATGACTTAACGGCATCGCATCCGTTTTTCATCGCCTCTTCAGGCGTTTCCCCATCGGCCATACAACCAGGCAGATCGGAGAAAGTAATCAAATAACCGTCGCCGTCTTCTTTGGACAAGGGACGAATTTCAAAAGGATAATCAATGTGGTTCATATCAATCTCCAATGCCTTCATCAACGCGTTGAATAAACTTTTTGATATAAATGGGTTTGATCGGACGATGCGCCGGAACCGTAAGCTTTGCGCCGTTGGGATGACGGAGGGTGACATGGCTCGTTCCCGGCTGCCGCCATTCGATATCAAATGAGCGGGCTACGGTTTTCAAATTGTCTATGCGCCAATCCAAAGGATTGTTGCGCATCTTTTCCAAAATTTTGTCTATGCGGCTCATAAATCCATGATACTAAATATAGTATCATGGAGCAAGATAATTTTTAGAAAAATTTGAGTCGTTTGGTTTTTATTTTAAACATTAAGGAGGTCCCCGCAGATGTACCGAACCACGTTTTACTCGCTTCGCCGCCTGATGTTATGTTTGAGTTTTTTGTTTGTCACCACCGCGTTGCCTGAGGCCACGGCTCATCTCAAAAGAGCAGCAGCCACCGCCGCGTGTTTCTCCGATGATTTTGCCGACGGCAATGCAAGCAATTGGAGTCCGCTCACGCCGAGCCGTTGGGAGGTGAGTTATGACGCCGGCAGCTTGCGCTACTTTCTCAATACCTCCACTTATGATTCGCCGGACGGCATTCGCATGGGCGAGCTGTCGTTGTTGAAAAATCGCACGTGGGGTGATTTCACTTTCAGTTGTGTCGCGAAGAGCGCCGACGCGCCGCAGGGCAACAGCGACGCCGATTTGTGCGTGGCGTTTGGTTATCAGGATGCCGACAGTTACTATTATATCAACTTCAATACCATTGCCGGTTTTACGCAATTGCATCGCATTCACAACGGCGCGCGCGTCACGCTGGCGACGCACCACCAACGCACGTTTGTCGATGGCCTTTATCATGCGCTTCGTCTCGAGCGCAGCGGCAATCAAATCCGCGCGTTTTTTGACGGAACGCAAATTCTTTCTGCTTACGACAGTTTCTTCAGCGCCGGACAAATCGGCATCGGCTCCTACAACGATTCCGGATATTTTGACGCCGTTTCCATCACCGAACCAAATTGCGCGCCGAGCGAGTTGTTTACCGATATTAGCGCGGCGCTCGCCGGCGTCGCGCCGAGCGCCGTCGCCTGGGGCGATTACGACAATGACGGCAATCTCGATATTTTGTTAACGGGCGAAACCGGCTCCGGCCCGACCACGAAAGTCTATCGCAGCAACGGCGGCTCCGGCAGTTTTACCGATATCGGCGCGGCGCTGCCCGACGTGCGCAACGGCGCCGTGGCGTGGGGCGATTATGACAACGACGGCGATTTGGATATTCTGTTAACCGGCAACGCTGCGCCAAGTAGCCAAGCTGGTAAGCTTACGGCAGCCGTCTTCAAGAATGATCGCGGAAAATTTGTCGATATTTACGCTGCGCTCATTGGCGTTCATTTCAGCGCCGCAGCGTGGGGTGATTATGATAACGACGGCGATCTCGATATTTTGCTCGCGGGGTTTTCCACTGTCGGTGAAGTCACCAAAATTTATCGCAACGATGGCGGCAAATTTACGGAGCTGCAAGCCGCGTTGGATGGCGTGAGCCACGCCGACGTCGCGTGGGGCGATTATGATCACGACGGCGATTTGGATTTTCTGCTTACCGGCAGCGGCGGCGCTTATGAAATCTCAAAAATTTTTTCGCAACGATCGCGGCAAATTTACCGATATTCGCGCGCCATTGCCCGGCGTGCGCGACGGCGCCATGGCGTGGGGAGATTATGACGCCGACGGCGATTTGGATTTTGCGCTGAGCGGCCGCGCCGGCAATCGCGTGTTTACGACAATCTATCGCAACGACGTCAGCAGTTTTACGGAGACTGCCGAGTTGTTGGGCGTTGACTACAGCGCGGCGGCATGGGGCGATTATGATAACGACGGCGATTTGGATTTGCTGCTCGCCGGCTTCGAGAATCTCCAAGGCAATACAATTCTCTATCGCAACGATGGCAGCGGCGGTTTCAACGACGTCACTTCAAACCTCGCCGGAATTTTTGATGGAACCGTGGCTTGGGGCGACTATGATGCCGATGGCGATTTGGACCTGCTCTTGACCGGGAACTCCTTCGTGAGCAAAATTTATCGCAATAATAGCGGCAAAGCCAACAACACGCCGCATTTCCCCGGCAATCTGCGCGCGACGGTGGTTGGAAATTCTCTCACGTTGAGTTGGGACAAAGCGAATGATGATGAAACGCCGACGCCCGGACTCACTTATAATTTGCGTCTCGGCTCGACCTCGACCGGAATCGAGATTATTTCGCCGATGTCCGATCGCTTCGATGGCCAGCGCCGGGTGCCGAGTTTGGGCAATGTCAATCATAACACGAATTGGACGATCAAGAGTTTGCCGCAGCGCACGTATTATTGGAGCGTGCAGGCGATTGACAACGCGTTCGCCGGCTCATATCCGACACCGGAGCAAACGGTTGTCATCGGGCCGCCGCCACCACCGCCGCCGACTTTTGTGCCGTGTGCGTCAGATGATTTCGAGGATGGCAACGCCAATGGCTGGTCGCCGTTGACTGCGGGCCGCTGGCAAGTGAGCAGCGAGGCCGGCAGCTTGCGTTATTTTCTCAACACCTCGGATTTCAATTCGCCGGACGGCGTGCGACTCGGCGAGCTGGCGTTGCTCAACAATTTTTCGTGGGGCGATTTCATCTTCGCATGCGCCGCGAAAAGCGTTGATGCCGCGAACCACACGAACGTCGCGGATTTGGCGCTCGTCTTCGGTTATCAGGATGCCGACAGTTACTATTATATCAATTTCAACGCGAACCCTGGCTTGACGAGATTGCATCGCATTCACAACGGTGCGAATACGATTCTCGCAACGTATGCGCCGGCGACTTTTGCAGACGGCAATTATCACACGCTGCGCGTCGAACGCAGCGGCAACGCGATAAAAGCTTATTTCGACAGCAATCAACTTTTCTCCGTCAGTGATAGCGTTTTCGGAAAAGGCTTGGTTGGCGTCGGCTCGTTTAATGATTCCGGCTATTTCGACGACGTCCAGCTCACCGGCGATGCGTGTTCGCCGCCACCGGTAACGCAGCTCAAACCCGTCGCGCCGGCAGCGCCCCTCATCGGTGCGTCGTTCGATGTCGAATTGCAAATCAGTGGCATTCAAAATCTTTTCGGTATCAGCTTTGAATTGAATTACACCAACACTGCTTTTGTTGACGTTGTCACGCCAACGAGCGGCAGCATCGTTCCCGGTTCCTTTTTGGGAAATGACGTCGTGTTCGTTTCCAATGTTGATGAGACCGCCGGCAAAGTGAGCATTGGCCTCAGCCGCAAATCCGGACAAGGAGGCGTTAACGGCAGCGGCGACATTTGTAAAGTGAAATTTATTTCGCTGCTCACCGCGCCGCCCGGGACGGCAGTGGTGTTTTCTTTGAGCCATGTTGTGGCGACTGATCCTGCCGGCAATCCGATCAGTCTCGGCGTGGCGAGTGCGACGGCGACGTTATCAAGCAGTGGCCTCATGGTTTGGCCGGGTGATGCCAACAATGACAACGTGGTGAATCAAGGCGATGTGCTGCCGCTCGGATTATATTGGAATAAAACCGGCCCGGCCCGGCAAAATGCGTCTAACAGTTGGACGGCGCAAACCGCCACCGCTTGGAATCCCGCGGCCGCGACTTTTGCGGATGGCAACGGCGACGGCGTGGTGAATCAAGGCGACGTATTGCCCGTTGGTTTGAATTGGGGCCGCACGCATACTTCGCCCTCGTTCGCGATTGGCGAGAATGGTGCGCCGTTATTGAGCAAGACCGCGGCAGTCTACTTCAGCACGGCGATTTCCGGCAACACCAATCCCGGCCAAGATTTCTTCATCGAGGTGCGTGCCGATCAAGTCATCGATCTCTTTGGCGTCTCATTTGAATTGCTCTATGCGCCGAGCGTGTCGATTGATCCGCTTAGCACGGAAGCGGGAACTTTGCTCGGCAACGACGTGATTTTTCTGCCCATGGTTGATAAGAGCAACGGCAAAGTGAGCATCGGCATCTCGCGCAAAGCCGGCCAGGGGAGCGTTACCGGCGCCGGAGTCGTGGCGAGAATTAAAATGCGCGCGTCGAATCAATCGCAAGTTGGCCAAACGGTGTCATTGAATTTGCAAAATGCCACAGCCGTTGATCCGGCGGGGCAAGCGCTGCAAGTGAGCGTTTCCAATCAAACACTCGTGCTCGAGGTCGCCTCGCGGCAAAACGAACTCGTGCCGGCAACATTTATGTTGCATGCGAACGTGCCAAATCCGTTTAACCCTTCGACGACGATTCAATATGATCTTGCTGAAGCAGTTGACGTCAGCATCGAAATTTTTGACATGCTAGGCAAACTCGTGCGCACGCTGGTGCAAACGCGCCAACCCGCCGGGCGCTATTCCGTGGCGTGGGACGGTCGCGATGATTTCGGCAAAACGCTGGCGAGCGGCGTGTTTATTTATCGATTACAGGCAGGCCCCTCGACAGGCTCGGGGCAGGGTTTTGTGCAAAGCCGGAAGATGTTGCTGGTTCGCTAAAGGCAGTAGGGGAAAATCGTAGCGCCCCGTTCGCGGGGCAGACAAGAGGTCTGCGCTACCACTCCGCCAATGCGGCATTACCTTCGGCGAAATATTCTGATTGACAAAGACACGCATATTTTTATCATTATGTCATACAGCAATTGCCGTCGCCATCCACCTCACGAAGAAAGCAGCGAGCTGCGGGTGATGGCAGACAAAGACGGCGTCATCAGAATTTTTCATGAAGGAAATCTATTTTATGCCATGTCGCTATTCGTTGAGTCTCATCTTAATAATGTGGAACTGGATTGAGCCTGGCTATGCACAGGATCGTTTTTTCTGGCAGTTCGAAGCGGGGCAGGGATTTTTTTTTGCGCCGGGCGTCGATCCGTACACGTTTTCAGCGCAAGCACATCCCTCCTTCGATTTAAGCGCGTCCTCACGAAATTTCATCATCGGCGCGAGTCTCGCTGAGGTTTATAACAATCCCGATTGGTCATTCATGTGGGGAGGCCGTTTCGCGTTTTATATCTCGAAACTCCGCAAAAAGCCGGTGAAATACGGCCCGCAATTTTCCTACGGCACCTTGCATCTGACCGGCGCCGTTTTATTGGAAAGCACGGAGGTTCGCCGCCTCGCCGGCGGGCTGATCATCGACGTGTGGGAAGGCGCGCTGCTGATTAGCCCGCGCTTCGGATATGATCGAAAATTCGAGCGCACCTATTTGGAAGTCGGGCTGGGAATGGGCTTTTAAGGCTCAACGACCCGCCGCAATTCGAAGCGTTGTTCATCAAAGCCGTGTTGGATTGCAGCCGCCACTTCCAGCGATAGTGGAACTCGCGAAATTTCATGACAACACTTTCTCGACTTCGGTTTCCACGGCAGCGCTAATTTCTTCCGCTTCGTTTAATAACTTTGCGAGTTGGGCTTTAATTTCTGCGGCGAAATTTTTATCTTTAATCTGCGGCAAATTGATCCGCACATTATAAACCGCGCCTTTCACCCCGGCATACGCCATCAATGCGCCGACGCCGGCATCGCTCATCATCGCGGTGTTGCCGGCTTGCGCCGCGGCAAGGCAGAGATCGAGCGCCTCGCGGCAGAGTTTTGCCGTTTGCAGCGGCACTTGTGTGGCGTGTTTGTAGCCTGCTTCCATCGCCTCACGCCGGCTGGTCTGTTGCTCCGACGAATCTTTGGGGAGACGCATCGCTTCGAGCACGGCGTTGAAAGCCTGCGTGTCTTCATCAACGGCGGCGAGCAACTGATCTTTGATGCTCTGCGCTTTTTCCGCGAGAGTGTTCAATGCCTCATATTTTTGATCAAACTCAGACTTGCCAATCGAGAGATTCGCCACCATCGCCGCGAGCGCAGCGCCGAGCGAACCGGCCAATGCGGCAATGGAACCGCCGCCGGGCGCAGGCGTGTCACGAGAAACTTCGTCAACGAAATCGGTGACTTTTTTGTTCACGAGCGGGCCATCCAACACCGGCAGGCCGATCACTTTTTTGTTAATGTCAAATTCCGCCACGTCACGCAGGCCGAGCGATTGCACCGCGGTTTCAATCACATCGCGATACGGCATGCCGGAGGATTTCTGCATCCGGCGCAAATAAAATTTGCCCGACTCCAACATCGCTTCATACGGCACGACGCCGACGATCTCCGAGCCGGTGACAACGAGGCCGCGTTGCCGCGCCTGCTCGCGAGCCGCTTCGAGCACGAGATGCGCCGGAGAAATTTTGTAGTTGGTTAAATTAATGGAAATCTGCGCGCGGTGATATTTTTCCACCACCCAGCCGACGGCTTTGACGTGCGTGAATTGGCCGTCGTCATAAACTTCCCTGCCGATAAATTCGTTGTCGCGATAGCCGAGTTCGCGGTAGCGCGCGGCTAAATCTTGGCCGTGAACGTCGCGATAATGTGCAGTCAACTCATCAAGATTGCCTGCGACGAAATCGCACGGCCCGCAGGGGAATTTGTCGGGCGCGAATTTGACCAACTTTCCTTTATAATAGAAGGGCGAAATATTGCCGCTGCGTTTCTGCCGCCCGCGCTCGCGCAGCGCGTATGCAATGTCATCGGCATAACGCTTGTCCGTGGTGTTGAGGTTGATATTGTAGGCAATGAGAAAATCGCGCGCACCCACGACGGTCGCGCCGCTTTTTGTGTTGAAAGTCTGAGGTCCGAAGTCCGGCGTCCAATCGGGATCAGCGAGTTTCTGCCGCAGGCCTTCATATTCACCGGCGCGAATCGTCGCGAGATTTTTGCGTTCGGGACGCGCGGCGGCGTATTCATAAAGATAAACCGGAATCTGCAGCTCCTCGCCAATGCGCCGCCCCACTTCGTTCGCGATGGTTACGCAATCATCCATCGTCACTCCAGCAACGGGAATGAACGGGCACACATCTAAGGCGCCGATCCGCGCATGGCTGCCGCGATGTTTCGACATGTCGATCAGCTCGCTCGCCCGTTTGGCGCTGCGAAACGCCGCTTCTTTAACGGATTCGGGACTGCCGATAAAAGTCACGACGACGCGATTCGTATCCGCGCCGGGATCGACGTCCAGCAATTGAATGTCTTTGACGGATTCGATCTGATCGGTGATTTGCTTGATGAGACTCGCATCGCGGCCTTCGGAAAAATTGGGGACGCATTCGACGATTTGTTTCATGATGAAAACCTTTGTCCATAAGTTGCGTTTGACAATAAGCTTGATCTAAGACCCTAAAGATGAGGAAATCTGCGGAAATATTCAAGAGGTTTTGCAGAATTTTATCTTGATTATTAAGTTCCGTAATCTTATTTTGAGACGTAGCCACCGGGCTAGTTTCAATCAATTGCGGAGAATATTTTTATGCAAACTTTTCGCTGCTTTGTGAGAGAAAACCGACGAGAAAAAACCTTCGAAGCTGTATGTATTGATCTCAATTTGGTTGATCGTCGAGAATCTGCCGATGAAGCGATTGCGGCAATGATTGAGAATATTGAAAGCTATCTGGAGGTGGCCTACGAGCAAAACGCCGCAGACGCATTGATTCCGCGGCCGGCGCCGTTTGCCGATCAACTCTATTATCGTTGGCTTTTAGTCAAGTCATTTTTTGCGTCGTCGCATAAGGCATTGTCAACTCGTCTCTTTTCGGTGCCCGTGAAAAAAGAGAGAATACTTTATGTCAGGCCGCCGTTATCCCCCGCTCACGCCTGATGAAGTGCGTGATACCCTCCAAGTGAAAGGCTTTAGCTTAGACCGCACACGCGGCTCTCACGAACAGTGGCGGGCCCTCATTGAAAATCAATACTCCCAAGACAGCAAAGAAAATTCGTTGATGACAAATGGCCATAGGTTTATTCAAAAACGCTCTGCTGGTGACGATGAACCCCATCCGCGAGGTTTTGCGCGGCGATTTGCTGGTGCGAGATGATCGCATTGCCGGAATCAACAGAGCCGGTCAACAAAACGTTGGCGGAAAAATCGACCACACGCTCGACGCCAGCCGATGGGCGATTTTGCCGGGTTTCATTCAAACGCACATTCATCTTTGTCAAACGCTGTTTCGGAACCAAGCGGAAGATCTAGCGCTGCTCAACTGGCTGCGGCAGAGAATCTGGCCGTTTGAGGCAGCGCACGATGCGGCGTCGATGCGGGCCTCGGCACGGCTCGGCATCGCCGAACTTTTGGCGGGCGGCACGACGACGATTCTCGATATGGGCAGCGCGCGGCATTATGATGTCGTGTTTGATGAATTGCAGAAATGGGGCCTGCGCGCGACGGGCGGCAAATGTATGATCGATACGGGCGCCGGCGTTCCGCCGGGATTGCTGGAAAAAACCGCCGGCTCATTACAAGAGAGCCAGCAACTCTATAAAACCTGGCACAGCGCGGCGAATGGACGACTGCGTTATGCGTTCGCGCCACGCTTCGCGCTTTCCTGTACGGAGCGGTTATTGCGTGAGGTCGGCACGATGGCGCGCGATCTCGGTTGCATGATTCACACGCATGCCGCGGAAACCGCGGCGGAAGAAGAAATTTTATTACAAGAAAAAAAATATCGCAGCATCGATTTTTTCCGTGAATTGGGAATTGCAGGATCGCATTGCTGCTTCGCGCACGGCGTGCAGGTGAATGCGGACGAGATAACATCGTTGGCGCAGGATCGAACGGCAATCACGCATTGCCCAAGCTCGAACGCGAAATTAGCCAGCGGCATCGCGCCGATTCTCCAAATGCGTCAAGCCGGCGTGCGTCTCGGCATCGGCGTGGACGGCGCGGCCTGCAACAACCATCTCGATATTTTTTCCGAAATGCGGCTGGCGGGACTGCTGCAAAAATTGCAACACGGGGCAACGGCCTTATCGGCGCAGGCGATTGTGGAGATGGCGACGATCGACGGGGCGCGCTGTTTGAATTGGGATGCTGAAATCGGCAGTTTGGAGATCGGCAAGAAAGCGGATTTGGTGGCGATCAATTTAGACGCGCCGCATGCGTATCCGCTGAATCGGGAAAACATTTATGCGCAAATCGTTTATGCGGCTAAAAACAGCGACGTTCGTTTGACGATGGTCGATGGACGAGTTTGTTATGAAAACGGCGAGATTAGCAAGATGGATATCAAGGCGACGCTGGCGGCCGCGGAACTAGAATGGAAAAAACTTTTGCAACGGGCACAAATTACGGGATAAAAAAATGACTAACGAAATCGTGAAGGTGGCGATCGGAACTTTGCGTCCCCCGAAAGTCGAAGCGGTGCGCACGGCGATGAACAAAGTGATGGGATTTCTCGGCCACCGTCCGGAGTCTATCAGTTATATCGCACGCGAAGTGGAGAGTGGTGTTTCCGCGATGCCGCTGTCGGTACAGGAAATTCGCCGCGGCGCGTGCAATCGCGCGATGGAAGCACGGCGCCTGATTGAAGAAGAGTCGGGGCCGGTGGATTTCGCGATCGGATTGGAAGGGGGATTTTTTATTTTGAGCGCCGAAGACAAAGAGCATATTCATCTGCAAAGCTGGGCGTTCGTGCACCACAACGGCGCCGGCCATTACGGCAGTTCGATGAGCATGCCGGTGCCGATGGCTGTCGCGCGCGAAGTGTTCGACAACAAGAAAGAGTTGGGCGAGGTAATCGACGATTTTGCGAGGCGCAAAGACGTGCGCAATCAGGATGGCGCGTTCGGCGTTTTCAGCCTCGGCCTGCTGACGCGCCAACAGGCGTTTGAGCTGGCGCTGCTTGGCGCGCTCGCGCCGTTCTATCACCCCAAACTTTATCATTCCCCATGACGTTTTG
>Ga0247727_10010215_pt1 | contig 16701 bp, 11 predicted proteins | sample WisWelCaveWW1625_FD_202498 | JGI IMG/M metagenome (GOLD analysis project Ga0247727, IMG submission 202498) | Biofilm microbial communities from Wishing Well Cave, Virginia, United States - WW16-25 | ecosystem: Environmental > Aquatic > Deep subsurface > Groundwater > Cave microbial mat | place...
CGATGGTGCCGAGCTTGGCGTCCTGCTTCGGATGATATTCGACCACTACTTTGCGCGGCGGCCTCTGCGCTCCACAACCGAGCGTCAACTCGCCGCCGCCGAGGATGACGATCTTGGACGGATCGGGAATCGCCAGTTGAGTGACCTTCTTGTCTTCAGTGCGGATCACCCAGCGGGCGGCGCGGCCCAAACAGTCGACACGCTCGAGTGTGCCGCGCACGATGCCGGAGGGCCGCGGGCCTTCCCACCAGGGAACAACCTTCCGGGTCGGATCCACCGGAGCAAGTCCGGCGTTAGCCCTGGCTTCGGCTTCGCGCACCTGCGCCATGGCTTCGTCCTTCAGCGTCTGCAATTCGCGCGCCTGTTCGTCGGCCACGCGGCGGCGCTCGGCGGCTTCGAGATCCAGGCGCTGCTGCTCGTAGGCCACGCGCGCCTGGCGGATGCGCTCGCGCTCGGCCTCGGTGGCAGCGGCGCGTTCGGCGGCGCGCCATGCCAGTCCGGCTTCGCCGAAAGCTTTGGCGGCTTGCTGTGCTTCCGCCACCTTCAACCAGTATCCGGACTGGCGGGGATCGAGTTCCGCCGCCTTCTTCAGAAAAGCCACTTTCTTCGGAACGTCGCGCGTGAGATCGGCGAGGCGTGCGTGCGGCTCCGCCCAGCGCAGATTCAGTTGCGCGGCGCGCTGGAAGGCGTCCCACGCCTTGGCCGGCTCTTTGCCGGCAGCACCCAACTCGAACCACGCCGCCGCCGACTTGCTGTCCGCCGCGACGGCTTCCTCCCACAGGCCCAATCCCTCGAGAGCCTCCGGGTTTTTCTCGAACTCATTGAGGATGGACTGGTAGGCCAGCCGCGCCGGTTCGCCCTCCAGAAGATCGGCGAGGGCCAGCCGCGCCGACGCCGGCTCGACGGGGCGCGGGCGATAGTCGCGCTCCGGATTCACCGGCTTGCCCGAGATGTCGGCGACAGGGAACTGCCCGGCGGCCAGGAGGCGGCCGACCTCGGCTTCCATTTCCGTCGCCGATTTTTCGAAGGCGTTCTTGTATGCGGACTGCCAGTCGGCGTCCTGTTGCAGGTTAGAATAAAGCACGCGAGCGCGGCCACGGTAGATTTCATCGGTGTTGACCAGATACATCCGCGCCCAATCCATGGTGCGCGTGGCCGGCGGCGCACCCAGCAGTACGTGCGTGGCCTTCACCTGCATGGTCGAGTACAAATCCTCCAGCCCGCGCTCGACGGAGACGGGCATGCGGCGCGTGCTGGCTTCGAGCAGAATCCTCACGCAGTCGCGCAGCACCTGCGGCGGCACGGGACCGCGGTCCCAGGCGGCGATGTAGCGATCGCGCCGGCGGCGGAGTTGGGAAGGCGGCGCTGGTTTCCGCTCCGGCTTTCGCACCACGACACGAACCGGCCACAGCGTTTGTGGCTCGGGTTTGCCCAGCAGCAGGCCGAGCGTGTAGCGAAGCTGGTCGAGAGTGTTCAGCGCCTCCTGTCCGGCCTTGTCACCGGCGTTGGTGAGCACTTCGAAGGGAGGGCTACGAAAGGCGGTCCAGTCCTCGGCCGCCAGCGGCAGCGCCAGGATCAGGATGGTCAGCTTCGGCAGCACCGATAGGTATCATAACGTGGCGGCTATTCGGATGGGCCCGCCATCCAGTATCCCTGCCGCGTCCGCACATTCAACCCGGCGCGGTGCACGATCACTTTGATGTCGTGCCAGCCGCCCTCATTCCTGATGGTGGGGTTGTTGTTCGGGTTGTAGCTGATCAGATACTGGCTGTGCAATTCCTCGCCGATCCGGGACACAGCGGACTGGAGATTCGCCTGCGTCACGAAAGAGTACTCCCGGCCGCCTGTGTACTGAGTCAACACCTCAGCCGAGTTGGAAACAAAAATCGCTTTCACCTGTTTGAAGATCTCGACGAACATGGGGACGAAATTCGCCGAGTTGCCGCCGAGGCCTCCGAGTTGCGCCACCGAACCAGGCGTCTGCGGCGCGCCACCCGGCATGGGACGGGCCGCCGGCGGCACGTGGTCCGGGCGCGGCGGCAGCGGCTTGGCGGTGAGGGTGGTGAAGGCCCGGTTGATGTTCACGGTGAAGACCTGGATGTTGGGCATCTGCACTTCGAGCAGCGCCTCGCGCAGACGCCCCTCGCTGCCCCGGTCCTGGGTTTCGCTGATGATCAGCATTACCTTGCGGCGCTCCCGCGGCCGGTTGCGCAGCATGCGCGCCGCCTGAAACACGGTGTCGATCAACCGGCTGGTGGTGGAGCCCGGCTGGATTTTCTCGAGCGCCTGTTTGATCAGCCCGCCCTCGCTGGTGAAGTCCTGCATCACACGGATGCGATGATCGAAAGCGATCACGGCCACCTCACCCTGTTCGCCAACCACCAGGCTCTCCAGCAGCGGTCCGATGGTCTTGATCTTGGGCAGCACTTCCTCGACCACGTGGTTGGCCTGCACGCATAACACCAGCGAGATGGGGACGAAGCTGACGTCGACCTTGATCTGCTGCTCTTTGCCGTTGTCGAGGACCGTGAAATCCTTGCCCTCGAGGCCGGCCACGTGATTGCCGTCCTTGTCGGTCACCGTCACCGGGGCCACCACTTCCTGGACGGTGACGCGAATAACGCCGGGCGCCGGCGGCTGCTGGGCCGCCAGCACCACACCTGTGAACCAACAGAACAGTAACACCTGCGAGCGCATATCTCATTCGATGGACGCTAGCGCGTCCCGTCGCGTTTCGACTCCTCGTGATGTGCCGTGCGGCCGCGCAACAGATCCACGATGTGCGGCGCCAATTCCAAGATAGCATCCAGCGACTCGACCGCGCCGCGCGGGGATCCGGGCAGGTTCACGATGAGCGCCTGGCCGCGCGTGCCCGCCACCGCGCGCGACAGCGCCGCCAGCGGCGTCGATCGAGTTCCCTCGGCGCGCATGCGTTCGGCGAGTCCCGGGATCTCGCGATCGAGCACCGTGCGAGTCGCCTCCGGGGTCACGTCGCGCACGGCCACGCCGGTGCCGCCGGTGGTGAAGATGGCCGACACTTCGCCGTTGTCGGCCAGAGTGCGCAGCCGCGCGGCGATGATGGCGGGCTCGTCCGGGAGCACCTCGATCACGGGCACGGTCCAGCCGCCCGCCTCCAGACGCGCGCGCACCGCCGGTCCGGACTCGTCGCGCCGCATTTTCATAAACGACGAATCGCTGATGGTTAGAACCGCCGCTGTTTTCATGCCGGCTTCCGCCTCCAGTGGCCGCTTTTGCCGCCGCTCTTCTCCAGCAGGTAGACATCCTGGATCTCGATGGATCTGTCCAGCGCCTTGGTCATGTCGTAAACGGTGAGCGCGGCCACCGATGCCGCCGCCATGGCCTCCATCTCAACGCCGGTCTGCGCGCTGGTGGACGCGGTGGCGACGATGCGCACGCCTTTTTTCTCGACGGTCACCTCCACGCCGGCGTGGCTGAGCGGCAGGGGATGACACAGCGGGATCAGATCCGAAGTCTTCTTCGCCGCGGCGATGCCGGCGATGCGCGCGATCTCCAGCGGATTGCCCTTGGGGTTCTCCCCCAGGCGGGCGAGCACGCCGGGACGCATGCGGACGAAGGCGTGCGCGCGCGCGGTGCGCGTCGTAACCGGCTTGGCGGAAACGTCCACCATGCGCGGGCTGCCCGCCGGATCGTAGTGGGAGAGTTTTTTCTTCACCGCAACAGCACCTCGATCAGTTCTCCCGCCTTCCACGACTCGCGCCCGGCGGCGGCCACCAGGAACGCATTGGCGCGCGCCAGCGAGGGCACGTCGCTGGAACCCGACCACCGCATCGGGGTCAGCTCGACGCCGTCCGAACTCAGACGCGCCGGCAGGAACCGCGTCAGTCCGGTCTTGTGCGAAAAATCGGCCGTCAGCTTCGCCAGCGTGATCGCCAGCGCGGGCTCCGCTTCGCCCTCCAGCTTCTGCTGCGCCGCGCGGGCAAACACCTCGCAGGTCACCATGGTCGATGCCGGATTCCCCGGCAGTCCGAAAAAGTACGTCCCGCGCGCGCGGCCGAAAACCAGCGGCTGGCCGGGCTGGATCAGCACGCGGTCGAAGTAAAACTCCGCTCCCAGATCCGCCAGCACGCGCTCGACCAGATCGTACTTACCCGCCGAGACGCCGCCGGAGAGCAGCAGCAGATCGGCGTGGAGGCCGCGCTCGATCAGATCTCTGGTGGCGTCGAATTCGTCCGGCGCCACCGGCAGAATCTCCGGAACGCCGCCGGCGCGGGCCACTTGCACCGCGAGCGAGTAAGCGTTCGAGTTGCGTACCTGGTCGTCTCGCGGCGTGGCGGTGATGGGGACGACCTCGTCGCCGGTGGGCAGGATCGCCACGCGAGGGCGCGCAAACACGCGCAGGCACGTGCGGCCGGTCATCGCCGCCAGGGCGATCTCGGCGAATCCGAGGCGGATACCGGGGGACAGCAGCAAGTCGCCGTGCCGCGCCTCGGCTCCGTGCGGAATGATGAACTCGCCGGGCTTGGGCGCGCGCTCCGTGTGGACCCGGCTGCCCTCGCGCCGGGTGTGCTCGATCATCACCACGGCGTCGGCGCCGCGAGGAACCGGCGCACCGGTCATGATCTCGACCGACTGTCCGGGGCCGACCTCGCCACCGTAGGTCTGGCCGGCGCGTACCTCGCCGATCACGTCGAGCGACCCCGGCAGATCGGCGGCGCGCACCGCAAAGCCGTCGCGCACGGAGCGCGACACGGGCGGGTAGTCGCGATCGGCCGTGACGGGCTCGGCCAGCACGCGACCGGCGGCGGCGCAGAGGTCCGCTTCCTCGGCCGGCATTCGCGGCTGAACGGTTTCGAGCACCAGGCGGCGTGCGTCGCGAAAGGAATAGGTGGCCAACACAGCCATTGTACATGCCGCCCGCGGTTACACTGATGAAATGCCTCATCGCTGGACGCTGTTGGAAATGGCCGGGCGCATTCGCAGCCGGGAGATCTCGCCGCTGGAACTAGTGGATGCACACCTGCGTCAGATCGATTCCATGAATCCGAAGATCAACGCCTTCGTGAGCGTGCTCGCCGAAGAGGCCCGCGCCGCCGCGGCAAACCCGGTTCCCGGCCCGTTGAGCGGCATCCCGGTGACCATCAAGGACAGCTTCGATGTCGCCGGTCTTCCTACCTTGAGCGGCAGCAGGCTGCGACGGGGACACGTTGCCGCGCGGGACGCCGGCGCGGTCGCCCGGTTGCGCGCCGCTGGCGCCATCATCGTGGGCAAGACCAACTGCCCGGAGTTGCTCGCCAACTACGAATCCGACAATCACATCATCGGGCGCACCAACAATCCCTGGGATCCGGAGCGGACCGCCGGGGGATCGAGCGGCGGCGAAGCGGCCGCGATCGCGTCGTTCTGCTCGGCGGGCGGCATCGGCAGCGACGGCGGCGGATCGATCCGGCTGCCGGCGCACTTCTGCGGCATCTGCGGGCTGAAGCCTACGCCGGGCCGAGTGTCGGGAGCGGGACACTTCCCGGCAATGACGCATCCCGGCGGGCTACTCGGCGTCGCCGGGCCGATGGCGCGCACCGCGCGCGACTTGCGACTGCTGTTTGAAGTACTAGCCGGCTACGATCCCGACGATCCGTTTTCAGCGCCCGTGCCGCTGCGACAGCCGGAGGTGAGCGGCGTCCGCATCGGGGTGATGGAGCAGTTCTACCAAGTGCCGGTGCAGGCGGCGATGTGCGCCGCCGTGCAGAAAGCGGCCGGGGTGCTGTCGGGGCTCGGCTACCCGGTGGAGCCGTTCAAGCCGCTGGGCCTCGAGCGCGCGCCCAACCTGTGGTCGTTCTTCTTCACCGAGCTGGCGGCGGTTTCGACGCGCGGCTTCTTCGCCGGTCGCGAGGCCGAAGTCCATTGGACCGGCATGGAATTCTTCGAACCATTCCGGGATGCTCCGGCGCCGGAGGCCAAGACCATCCTTGACAATCTGGCCGCGCGCGACTCGATGCGCGCCGCGCTGCTTGGGCAGATGCAGCATTTTCCCGTGGTGCTGGCGCCGGTGTGCGCCGTGCCCGCGTTCCGTCACCGCGAGCGGCGCTGGGAGACAGACGTGAAGCCGGTCGGCCTGTTCCAGGCGATGATGCCGCTGACGTGGGTGAACCTGCTCGGCCTGCCGGCGGTTACGCTGCCGATTTCACGGAGCGAGGAGGGACTGCCGGTGGGGATTCAGCTCATCGGCCGGCCCTACGAAGAAGAGCTGTTGCTGGAACTCGCCGTGCGGATGGAAGCAGTTCAGGCGTCGATGTGATCGCGGAAGAAGCGGTCCAGGCTGGCCTTGTGGGCCTTGCTCAGCTCGTCGCCCAGTGACTGCATCTCCGACTTCGGCAGCGGCTTGAAGGCCTTGGCCACGGCCGCGTTCTCGGAGATGTAATCGAGTTTCGGCATGCCGAGAATCGCCGCGGTCACCGGCAGCGTGAGCGCGTAACGGATCAGCTTCTCGGTGGGCGCCTTGCCCACCAGCGGTCCCTGGGCGAAGATCTTCATGGCAGTCACGCCCATCTTTTTCTTCAGCGCCACTGGCAGGGCGATTTTCTCGAAGCTGTCCTTCATCTCCGGATTGATCTCCATGCCGCCTTGCCCGTTGCGCATGCCCACCAGGGCGACGTTGAGCGCCATCTGGGTGCAGTCGAAGTCGTGACGCTCCAGCAGAGTTTTCAGCGCGACCGGATCCGTGTGGCTGGTGACCCCGATGAACCGCGCCATCTTCTGGTCGCGGATCTTGTACATGGCCTCCAGCAGCCCGCCCTTGGCCTCGATGGCGGCGACATCGTCGGCGCCTGCCAGCGCGTGGATGTGCGCCAGGTCCACGTGATCCGTCTGGAGATTCTTCAGGCTCTCGTCCATCATCCGGAGAGCTTCATCCGCCTTGCGCTTCTGGATCTTGGTGACCACCCAGGCGCCTTTGCGGCGGCCCTTCAGGATTTTGCCGACCCACTTCTCGCTGGTCCCGTTGCCGTAGCCCTGGGCCGAGTCAAAGTAGTTGATCCCCATGGCGAGGGCCTTCTCGCCGGCCTCGAGCGCCTTGTCCTCGTCCTTGTACATCAGGAGTCGTGAACCGCAGCCCAGCCCGATTATCGACACCTGCGCGCCGGTCCTGCCGAGCGTGCGCATGGGCATGCCGGTCTTCTTGTCGACCGTGGCCGCCAGCGCCGCGCTGGCCGCGCCGCCGAGTGCCGCCGTCTCGATGAATGTGCGTCTGGAGATTGCCATGGTTAGTCCTCCTTGAAAAGCCTTGCGGCCATCATAAGCCACCGGGGCCCCAATTGCAAAGGAAGCTGCCGTTCAAAACATCAGCTTCAGCGCCAGTTGAATGTTGCGCGGCTGGTTGGCCTGGCCCGACACCCGACCGTAGCTGCCGCTGGCGGGATCGACGTTGGGACCGCCGAACCAGACGCGGTTGAACGCGTTGATCATCTCGAAGCGGAACTGGAGTTTCCAGTTTTCCCCGCGCAGATTCGTCGATTTCAGGAACGACATGTCCCAGTTGTTCATGTTGGCCTGGCGCAGGTCGTTCCACATCCACGGCAGCCGCCGGGCGGTGAACGCCGGGAAGATGCGCAGCGCGTCGCGATTGAACCAGGCGTCGATGTTCGGGTTGTCGATCTTCGGGCTGACGCCCGTGGCGATGGCGTTGGGCAGAAAGATGGCGCCGCCGGACTGGTAGATGTAGATGGCGTTCCACTGCCATCCGCCGATGATCCGTTCCAGGATGCCGGAGTCCGTACCGAAGCGTTTGCCGCGGCCGAACGGCAACTCGTAGATGGCCGCCAGCGTCACCCGGTGCGGATTGTCGAACTCGCCGATCATGCGCGAGGGATCCGGATCGCTGAGCTCGATGTAGCGCAGCTCTTCGATCAGCTTGGACCAGGTGTAGGTGAACTGGGCCGTCAGGCCCGACGACAAACGCCGGTTGGCGCTCACCTGGAGCGAATGGTAGTAACTCGTGCCAAGGCTCTGCCGCTGGAGATTCACGTTGCCGAAATGCGGGTAGGTGAGCAGCAACTGGCGGCGGGCGACCGTGGGCCGGCTGAGCGCGCCGGTCGGAATCAGGCCCACGAACGGGTTGGTGACCGGGTCCTGGAGGCGCGCGCCGAGCGCCAGAAAACGCTCCGGCAGGAAGTTGATGTTGCGAGTGTCGTCGCTGCCGGAGCTGGTCGACACCGGCAGATCGCCGCCGCGTTGTCCCACGTAGTTGACCTCCATCATGGCGCCGCGGCCGATATCCTGCTGGACACCGAAGCTCCAGCGGGTGTTTCTAATGGCGCGGCGGAACTGGTCGTAGGCCTGCACGTTTTCGCCGAGCAAAGTGCGCAACCCCAGTGTGGAGCCGATCGGTTGAACCAGTCCCTGAGGGAATGGATTACGGAGCAGGTCGGCCGGAGTGCGGCCGCCGTCGAGCGTACTCACCATCGAGCTTTCCGAGGCGAAGCCATCCTGGCGCACGAACGGCTGCCACCAGAAGGAATAGAACACACCGATGCCGCCGCGCAGCACGGTCCCGGTCCGCAGCCTGTAGGCGGCGCCAAGGCGCGGCGCCCAGTTGTTCTTGTCCAGTACCACGTTGCGGCGATTCTCCGGGGTGACGAACAGCAGCCCGCCCGTGGCGTGGAAGTCGGCGGCGGCGAGCTCGGGGATCGGGGCGCGGGCGTAGTTGGCGCGGGCCTGCGCGTCGATCGGATTCGCGGTCACGCGATCCAGGCCGAAGACGTTGCGGTCGTAGCGCTCGGTGGTGCCGAGTGTGAGTTCGTAGCGCAAGCCCAGATTGAGCGTCAGCTTCTGGGTGATCTTCCAGTCGTCCTGAAAGTACCAGGAGTAGTATGGCGCTTGCGTGGCATTGAACGCCCGCAGGTTCAACGTTCCGGACGCCGGCGCGCCCAGCAAAAAAGCCGCCATGCCGTGACCGGTGTTGGTGGAGACGCGATTTGGATCCGGGCCCTGCGTGAAAACGCGATTGAAGTTGTACTGGCCGCTGGGGCGCGCGGCGGGCACCGAGTTGTTCTGCTTAATCTGCATCTGGAACCCGGCTTTCATGTTGTGCCGCCCGTGGATCTTGGTCACGCCGGTTTGGAACGAGAAGGTGTTGGTGTGCTCGAACCAGTTGCCTTCGGTGGCGCCGATGGTCATCAGGTCCGTGCCGAAGGTGAATTGCGGAAAAATGGTCTGCTGCATCACGCCGATCAGCGACTGCGGGAAGCCGAGGCTGGCGAGGTCGAAGCTGGGATGTATCCCCTCCTGCGTCCAGCGGCTGTAGCCGGCTTGCGCCGAGATCACCATGGTGGGCGATAGCGTGTAGGTGTCGCTGGCTCCGATCGAAGTTTGCACGCGGTTGACGCCCTCGAAGCCGCCGATGTCGTAGGGCTGCGGCTGGCCGACCAGCGACTTGTTGCGCGACCAGCGGGCGAACAACTGGTGACGCTTCACGCGCGGGTCAACCCGCACCGAATAGGCATCGCCGTCAAAGGGCGCCGACAGGTTGGTGATCAGGTTGTTGGTTCCGGTGAAGGGATCGCCCGCCCCGCTGGGGCGCGGGAAGCGTGGCAGCACGTTGCGCGCCACCGGATCCCAGCGGCTTTGCGGGACCATGTTGGCGGGCAGGGGATCGCGAGTGAATGCCCCGCCCTGGCCGGCTCGCGTGGAGAAGGGATCGTAGAGTTCCACCAGCCGGCCGTTGCGATCGAAGGTCTGCGAGAAGTCGCCCGCGCGCTGCCGGTCAGTGGGCGCGGTGAAGAAGCGCGTGGCCGGGTTGCGCTGGCGGAAGCTTTCCCAGTTGAAGAACCAGAACAGTTTGTTTTTGATGGCGGGCCCGCCGGCGGCGCCGCCGAACTGGTTGTAGCGGAACGGCGCGCGAGCCACACCGCCGCGATTGTTGAAGAACGTGTTGGCGTTGAGCTTGTCGTTGCGCAGGAACTCGTAGAGCTGTCCGTGATACTCGTTGGTGCCGGACCGGGAGGTGATGTTGACGTAGGCGCCGCCGCCGTGGCCGTATTCGGCGTCCAGCGCGTTCGTCTGCACTGTGAACTCCTCCACCACATCCACGGGCGGGATGTAGTTCACCCGGTCGGAGATGTTGTTGGGGATGCCATCCAGCAGGAACTCGTTCTGACGGCGGTTGGAGCCGTTGGCGGAGACGTAGGAGGTGCCGCTGACGTCCAGCAGGTCGCTGTTGTTGGTCGCACTGGCGGTCACCCCCGGCGCCAGCAGCATCAGCTTCAGAGGATTGCGCCCCAGCAACGGCAGATCCTGGATCTGGCGGCGCTGGAGGTTGCGACTCACCGCCGCGGTCGAAGTTTCGAGCAGCGGCGCTTGGCCGCTGACTTCGACCGACTCGGTCACCTGGCCGAGCTCGAGACCGAGATCGACAGTGACGCGGCGGCCGGTCTCGACTACAACGTCTCGCACGGCCTTCTTGAATCCCGCCTTCTCGGCGGCCACCTGGTAGCGGCCCGGCGCCAGCAGCGGAAAGAAGTAGTAGCCGGCGTCGTTGGTGGCGGCCTCCCGCTTCTGTCCGGTGTCGCGGCTGGTGAGGGACACCTTTACTTGCGGCAATACCGCGCGTGACGGATCCTGGATGGTCCCATCCACGGTGCCGACGGGAAGAACCTGGGCCGCGGCGATTGCGGCGAGAACGAGCATCGGTGTGAGTTTCATGAAACCCCTCCGGAAACTGTTACAGGGTATTGTACAGCTACGAAACGATCGCTGCTGCTCCTGCTGGCCGCTACACACTTCCTTCTACCGCGACATGGCTAATGCTCATGGGGAGGTCTTACCTTCATAAGTCACCAGTACTTTCACAGCTTAAATTTCACGGCTTATCTGGCAGAGTCGCCTCATTTGTGATAGATTGACAGCGGAGTTGTAGGACCGCGCGGAGATACCATGAGTCGCAGCGGCGAGCCTTGGTTTACGGACAGGATTGAGCCGGTTCGTGTGAAGGCGTCGTACAAGTTGGCGATCGCCCTGGTCGCCGTGGCAATGGTCCTCCTGCCTCTGCTGTATTGCGCCGTTGTCGCCGGGGCGGCGTATGCCTGGTGGATCTACCTCGTTGTCGGCTTGCCGGCAATTCTCGACGCCTCGACGAACGTTAAGGTCATCGTCCTCGCCTTTACCCCACTCGTAGCGGGAGCGACCCTCGTCTTTTTCCTGTTCAAGCCCCTCCTGGCGCCTCGCCCACCGCGGGCCAACCGGTTCACCCTGAGTCGGGAAGAGGCTCCTGGGCTGTTTTCTCTGGTCGAGCAGCTTTGCGACAACCTCGGCGCCCCGCGTCCAATCCGGATCGACGTTGATGTTCGGGTGAACGCATCCGCATCGTTGCGGCGCGGCCTATGGAGCCTTTTTTCGAATGATCTCGTGCTGACGGTGGGATTGCCACTGGTGAATGGTTTGACCTTGCGGCAATTCACCGGCGTGCTGGCCCATGAGTTTGGCCACTTTTCCCAGGGTGTTGGGATGCGCCTTGGCTATTTGATCTGGATGGTAAACCTCTGGTTTGCCCGCGTGGTGTTCGTTCGGGACCGGTGGGACCTGTGGCTGGACGATTGGAGCGAGAATGCCCAATGGTGGGGGTCCAGTGCCTCGGCGGGACTAGCGCGATTGGGTGTTCGTGTATCGCGACGACTGCTGCATGGTCTCATGCTTGCCGGGCATCGGATCAGTGCGATTCTATCCAGAGAACAGGAGTTCGATGCCGACCAGTCCGAGATCCGCACGGTCGGCAGCCGGACCTTCATCGAGACGAGCAGGCGCCTGCATGTGCTGGATCTCGCCAATCAATGGGCGCACAGCGACCTGAATTTGGCTTGGAAAAAGGGGCGGCTCGGGGATGATGTGCCCGCCCTCATCCTCGCGAATCTGCGGCAGATGCGACAGGAGCAGATCGCCGAGGTGGTCGCCGGAGCCATGGACTCGACGCCCGGCATGTACGACTCGCATCCCCCCACGGGCCAGCGCATCGCCAAGGCCGAGGAACACATCTGGGAGGGCGTATTCCAAGGCGACGGAGACGCCCGCGAACTGTTCAAGGATTACGTGGAGTTGAGCCGTCGCGCCACGGTGGACTACTACCGGCAAATTCTGCCTGAAGAGTTCTCCCCAGAGCAGATCGCTCCCACGGCGGAGGTTGCGGCCGCAGGGGAGGCGGAAGCCCTCTTCAGCCAAGCAGGCCTGCGGTATTTTGGAGGAGTTGTCTGGTGGATGAAACTGCCGGATCCAACGGCTGTTGGCACCCACGGATGAAGAGCTGGAGCGGCTGTTGGCGCAATCGCGCGAAGAGCTGGAGCCGGCGTTGGAGAAGGTAGAGGGATGCGTGAAGGCGTTTCAGCGGTGCCTCGAGATGCGCGTATCGCTAGCCTTCATCGACGCCCAGCTTCAGGCCGATCCGGCATCCTCCGGATTTGACCTGAAGGGCGAGTTTCAGCGCGCCCAGGGAGACTTGCAGGCTGCCAAGGAAGAAGTTCGGGCGGCTTGTCCGAGCCTGCTGGCACATCTGGCCGGTTCCTTGGCGCGGTTGGCCGGCACGATTCCCCGGTCGTGGCTCGAAACACTCCGGCTGCTGGAAAAGACGGAGTCGTTGCTGAATGCTCTGGCGTGGGAGCTTAGCGCCATGGGCCGGCTCCGTAGCGTGATTGATGTTAACCCGGAAAACACGATGCTGCTCATGGAGATAGGGTTTGTCGACAATCGGCTCGAAGGCCTGCTCAAGCAACTAGCCGCGGCATACGGAGATGCCCCGCATCCGCTGGAGGACAGCGGCACTGTGACCCTTACGGCGCACCTGCTCGGGGAGCCGTCTTCGTACAATCATGATGTGCGGGCAGCGAATAATTTGAATCTCACCCACCAGTTGCAAGCAGCCTTGCTCGGGCGGATCGCGGCATCCGTGGAAGGGCTGGGCCAGTCGGCCGCGGCCGCAGCACGCTCGGGAGCTTCCTCAGCTTCCTGAAGCCCGCCGACAAGGGTTACATGGTATTGTACTGCCATGAAACGAGCTCTGCTGCTTCTGACGGCCGCTGCATCGGCCCTTGCCCAAGGCCCCTCCTCGCGCGAGCTGGCTGACCTGAACTGGATGGAGTTCCGCGAGTGGACGCCCGGCAAGATCCAGACCGTGCTGCTGCCCACGGGCACGCTGGAGGCGCACGGCGTGGTCAACAACGGCGCCGACATCACCGCGCCGGTGGCGATCGCGCGGGCCATGGCGCCGCGTCTTAACGCCGTCGTGGCGCCAGTGATCCCCTACGGTGTCACTGGGAGTCTGGACGCGTTCGCCGGAACGTTTTCGATCAGCGAAGCCGCCTATCGCGTCTACGCCGGGGAGGTGCTGGCAGGGCTGGCGCGGCTGGGCTTTCGCAACATCATCGTGATCAACGGCCACGGCGGCCCGCAGACGGCGATCCTCAACGACCTGGCCGAGTCCACGGGGCGCGCGCATCGCGTGCGCACGCTGGTGGTCAACTGGTGGAGCTACTGCTCCGACGTCACCATGAAGATCTTCGGCGAGGACGGCGGTCACGCCGGTTGGAACGAAACCGCCATGATTCAGGCGATCGACCGGAAGCTGGTTCAGCAGCAGCGCTATTCGGACGCGCTGGCGACGCCGCGGGCGGCGGCGGGCGCCTGGTCGGCCTATCCGTTCCCCTCGTCGATCATCCTCTACCAGGCCGGACAAGGCTACGTCCGCTTCGATCAGGCCAAGGCCGACGCTTACCTGAAGGCGGTGGCGGATCAGATGACGACGCTGGCGCAGGACACCATCGCGAAGTGGGACCAGGCGGGGATTTTCAAATGACGCATTCGCGTTAATTCGCGGCTCAATTTTGCCGCGGCGTCCAGTTCAAGATCACCTCGATTTGCGCCAGCGCACCGGCTTGCTCTTCTTCCTTGATCATCACGAACCGCTGGCCGTCCGGCATGATGTCGTAGTCCCAGCCCGCGATCCAGTAGTTGCCTTCGAAAAGCACTCGAGGCGCGGCCACCTTGAACGCCGGCCTGGTCTCGACGCTGACAGCCATCATCTTGTTTCCATGTCTGTAAAAGAGCTCGCGGCCGTCCCGGGACCACCGGGGCTTGCTCCCGCCGTCGGTGGAGATCTGCACCCGGCTGCCCGGACCTGGATAGGGCTGAACGTACAGTTGGTCCCGCCCGGACTCGTCGGAGCCGTAGGCAAGCCACTTTCCGTCCGGCGAGACCGCGGCCATCAATTCCACGGCGTGGCTCTCTTGCACGATCCGGGTTTTGCGGTTTCCGTCCAGGTTCAGCTCCCAGGTGTCGAACAGGCTCTTAGGGCTCCACTGCGAGTACAGCACCAAGCGGTCGCCCTGGGAGAAGGTGGAGGAGACTTGCCAGTACCCGCTGGAGGTGAGGCGCTCCTCGGGGCCGCTATTGTCGGCCGGTTTCCAGAACAACCCATACTGTCCATCGCGAAAGGAATTGTAGACGACGCGCTTGCCGTCCGGGCTCCAGGTAGGATCCCGGTTGTCGCGATCCAGTGTGAGGCGCGTCAACGAATCCCGCTCGAACTCGTACACCCACACATTCCAAGTGGTTCCTTCCACCGTGACCGCCAGCCAGCGGCCGTCCGGCGACAAAGCCATGTCTTCATAGGCGCGTTTGATTTGTGTCACCGGGCGGGCGTTCCCCTTCCGGTCCACGAAGACCAAGGAGCGCTCCGGCTCCGAACCCGAGCCAGCCACATAGACCAGGGAGCCTTCCTCGGAAGCAGCGAAGATGGCCGCGCCCGAGGAGCCCACACTGACCCCTTGAAGGACCGGGAACGGAGTTCCCATCACCTCCAGCTTGCCCACGTCGAACGGGACCGCCATCAGGAGTCCGCCGCGCACGAACAAAAGGTGGCCGCTCACATAGCGGACGTTACTGGCGCCTTCCAGAAGCGTCCGGCGTTGTCCGGTCTTGAGTTGAACGACTTCGACCGAAGTGTGCTCGTTGCTGATGCCGCGATAACTGCTGAACAGAAGCGCTTCCCCGCCCGGCAGCACCACCGGCCAGCGATGACTGCTCTCACCTTTTTTCGGATCGGGCTGGGTCACCGCCTCGGATTTGCCGCCGGCGGCGGAGACGCGCCGGACACCTTCCAGCCATGTCGGCGTGAAATAGATGCGGTCGTCGGGAGCCCAACTCCCGCCCATGCCCCACGAAGCTTCGCACAGCGTCACCACGGCGCCGGTGGTCAGGCTGACTTTTTTCAGCTTCTGGCCCCACAACTTTTGCAGGAACTGCTCGCCGAAGAAGCCGACCCACTGGCCATCCGGTGAGAAGAAGGGGCCGGTGGCGCCCTCGGTTCCGGCAAGGGGCTTGATTTCCGGCTGATCCATGACCCGCAGAAAAAGCTGCGTGGTGGGACCCGAACGTCCGACGAAGACCAGGCGGGTTCCGTCCGGCGAGATGGCAACCGGGGAAACAAATGACGGGGCAATCGAATTCACTGCCGGAACCGTCACCGCCAGGCGCTTTCGGGCGGCCACGGCCGAAGGACTCCGAGGCATGAGCGACCACACCATCAAGCCGGCGGCCAATGCGCCCGCCAGGACGCCGCCCAGCGCCCACCATCCAGGCCCCCGGACAGCAGGACCGGGCGCGGTTTCGGCCGAGGGCGCCTCCTCCAATTCCAGACGCGCCGATCCGGCGTCCGCCAACCGTTTGTGCGGATCTTTTTGCAGGCAGCGGCGAAGAAGCGTGCGGATGGACCCCGGCGTCTGCGGCGGCAAGGCTTCCCAATCCGGTTCCCGATGCAGGATCGAGCCCAGCGTGTCGGTGAGCGTCTCACCCGGGAAAGCGCGCCGCCCCGTAAGCATCTCATACAGGACGCAGCCGAACGCCCAGATGTCGGTGCGCCGGTCCACAGCCGCGCCCCGTGCCTGCTCCGGACTCATGTAGCTGCCCGTCCCCAGGATGGTCCCCTCCCGCGTATGCTCCACCGACAACGTCAAGCCCTCGCCTTCGGCGCTCGCCCGGTACGACTTCGCCAGGCCGAAGTCCAGGACCTTCACCTGCCTCTCCGGGGTGATCATCACGTTGGCCGGCTTCAGGTCGCGGTGAACAATGCCCTTCTCGTGTGCGGCCTCCAGCGCTTCGGCGATCTGGCCGGCCACCCGCAGCGCCTCTTCCACCGATAGCGGCCCTTGCAGGGGCTTGCCCGGGACCAGCTCCAGCACCAGGTAATGATGGCCGCCGGACTCTTCCAGCCCGTAAATAGCGGCAATATGGGGATGATTTAACGCGGCCAGCATGCGCGCCTCGCGCTCGAAACGCGCCAGCCGCTCGGGATCTTTGGCGAACGATTCTGGCAGGACCTTGATGGCGACCTGCCGGCCCAGCTTGGAATCGGTGGCGCGGTAGACCACCCCCATCCCACCCCTTCCCAACTCTTCCTCCACGCGATAGTGGCCGAGGTTCCGGCCGATCATGGGGCTTTCCTCCCTTCACTGGTTAGGCGCTTCAACTCTTCGGACCAGTTTAGAACCACGTTGATTTGAGTGGGGTACGCCACTGTGTCGCTGTCCTTCAGCATCAGGAAGCGCTGGCCGTCGGCCGTGACGTCGTAGTTAGAGGTGCTGGGCCCGGGCGCTCCACAGGAAGAACCTGTGCCCATCGTATAACGGCCCTGCCATAGCAGTCGCGGCGTGGAGGCGGTAAACGTCGGTTGGGTCGTGACCGAGACGG
>Ga0247727_10010216_pt1 | contig 16700 bp, 13 predicted proteins | sample WisWelCaveWW1625_FD_202498 | JGI IMG/M metagenome (GOLD analysis project Ga0247727, IMG submission 202498) | Biofilm microbial communities from Wishing Well Cave, Virginia, United States - WW16-25 | ecosystem: Environmental > Aquatic > Deep subsurface > Groundwater > Cave microbial mat | place...
GGCCCGCCTCCCTCAGCCGTTCGCTCCAGAACGCCATGTCCGCGGTCCCGAGGAGCGTCACCTCCCGGGCGGGCGCGATCTGCGCGATGTACCGGACGGCCGGGCCGGCCCGGCTGAGTTCCGCCATGCGGGAGGAGACTGTACCCGGCCCTCCTCCGCGGGAGTCGCAACCGGCGCCCGCCGGGCTCCTCGGACCGCTACCCCGCCCCCATCGTCTTCCGGCAGCACCTCTTCCACTTCTTGCCCGAACCGCAGGGGCAGGGATGCGTTGGCCTCTTGCCATGTGTCGCTAGGGACACGTACCCCGGCCGCATGCTCTCCCGTCCCGCCCGGTCGGTCACTCCCGGCCGCGCACCGTTCCCCTGCACACTCTCGACCCGCAGCGGCACGGGAATCGCGATTCCAGAAAGGCAATTCGGTCGTAGTCGAGGGTGATCTCCTCCCCCGCCGCGAGGTTCCGCAGTGCGATCCCGGCCCGATCCCGCTCCTCCAGGTTCGGCTCGCAGGAGTGGTTGATGTCGCAGCCCGGCGGCTCGATCACCTCGAAGGCGTCCTCGCCGATCCGGTCGAGGTGGCAGCGCTCGAGCGCCGTCAGCCCCGCGATCTCCGCGCGGTGCACCACCTTCCCCTTCGCGACGCGGTAGACCTCCTCCCCCGTGCGGAAGGCCCGCCGCGCGAAGAGTCCGGTGCCGTGGCAGGGACTCGGGCGGACTTCGACCCCCTCGTTCATCCGGTCAGGACCCCGTCCCCATCGTCTTCCGGCAGCACTTCTTCCACTTCTTCCCCGATCCGCAGGGGCAGGGGTCGTTGAGGCCGAGCTTCGGGGCCTCGCGGCGGATGGGAGGCGAGCCGCCGCCGCTCCCGTGGCGGGGAAACTCCTTCGCGAGCGCCATGGCGAAGTTGCCGAGGTGGCGGCCGTTGGCGACGCGGCCCTCCCGGCCGAGGAACTCGAGGTAGGCGGCCACCAGGCGCGGGGCCTCGGCGCGGACGTCCTTCTCCAGCGGCAGGTTCGCCACGCGCTCCAGCAGCCCCTTGCGGACCTCCTTCTCGCCGATCTGCCCGGGGTCGCCGCCCCCCTCGCAGGCGCCGCCCAGGAACTCCGCCAGCATGTCCTGCGCCGCGGCGCGGATCTTCGGGGAGAAGGGGAGCGCCTCCGGCGCCCCCTCGAAGTCGGCCGCCCAGGACTCGAACCGCGTGTCGAACTCGCCCGTCATGGCGCCACCTCCAGCACGGATTGTGCGGTGCGGAGGCCGTCCCGCACGCAGAGGTTCGCGGAGACCCCCCGGTAGGAGTTGCCCGTCAGGTGGAGCCCGGGGTGGGCGCCGCGGATCTCCTCCAGGCGCGCGAGGCGATCCTCGTGCCCGAGGGTGTACTGCGGGATCCCCTGGTGCCACCGGTAGAGGCGGGACTCGATCGGATCCGCCTCGACGCCCATCGTCCTCTTCAGTTCGGAACGGACGAGGAGCAGGAGTTCGTCGTCGGTGAGTTCGATGACATCGGGATCCCGGGCGCCACCCAGCATCGCGCGGAGCAGAATCTCCCCCGCAGGCGCCCGCCCCTCGAAGACCGACGAGTCCCAGAGGACCCCCAGCAATCGGGAGTCCTCCCCCGACGGCACGAGGAAACCGAATCCCGCCTTCGCCTTCGGCGCGGCGGCCTCGGGGTAGCGCAGCGTCGCCACGACCACCGGTGCAACCGGGATCGCCGAGAGCACCTCGCGGAATCGCGGCTCGCCCCGGCCCAGGAGAAACGCCGCGTCCGGCGCGGGCGCCGCGGAGACCACCGCGTCGCAGGGGAACCGCTCCCCGTCCGCCGCCTGCACAAGCCAACGATCCCCTTCCCGACGCACCTCCATGGCGCGCTTCCCGGTGCGGACCGCGTGGCCCAGCGCCGTGGCCAGCGCGTCCGTGAGCACCTGCATGCCTCCGTCGAAGGTGGTCAGCGTACCGCCCGGGCCGAAGGCGGATCCTGCGCCCTTGCCAGTTTTCTTCGCCGCCCTCCGCTTCGCGATCATCGCCCGGATCAGACTTCCATGCTCCCTCTCCATCGCATGCATCGTGGGGAACGCACTCCGCAGGCTGAGTTCCCGGGCGTTCCCCGCGAAGACCCCGGCCACCATGGCGTCCACGAGGAGCCGGGCCGGCGCCTCGCCGATGCGGCGGCGCGCGAAGTCGAAGACGGATTCGTCCCCTCCGGGCGGCCCCTTCGCGAAGGGCTCGAACAGGATGCGGAGCTTCGCGGAGAAGGGCAGGAGCCGCGACCAGAGGAACTCGGACGGGGATCCCGGGATCTTCCAGAGGCCCCCGCCGTGGAAGAGGTAGCGGTTGGCGGCCTTCCCCGAGGCGCGGCGGAGCCGCCCCTCGAGCCCGAGGTCCCGGACCAGGTCCAGCGTCTCGGGCACGTTGTCGAGGAAGCCGTTGGGCCCCCGCTCCCGGACGCAGCCGCCGTCGGTGTCGGTGCGGATCTTCCCTCCGGGCCGGTCCCCCGATTCGAGGAGGACCACCTCCGGCGGCCGGTCGGGCCGGAGCGTCCGGAGGCGGAAGGTCGTCGCCAGGCCGGAGATCCCGCCCCCGACGACGACGACGCGAGGCCCGGTCAAGCGCCGTCCCCGGCCCGGACGCGCCCCTCCACGAGGTCGGCCAGCGCCGCGACGAAGACCGGGTCGTCGTTCAGCGCCGGGACGCGGACGAACTCCTCGATCCCCGCCTCCCGCGCCTGGTTCCCGTAGAGCATCTCGATCTCGAAGAGCGTCTCGATGTGGTCGGAGACGAAGGCGATGGGCACCACCACCAGCGCCTTCACGCCCTCCCTCCCGAGTTCCTTCACGACGTCCACCGTGTCCGGGCCGATCCACCGCACGGGGCCCACCCGGCTCTGGAAGGAGAGCCGCCAGGGGTTGGGGACCGCGAGGCGCTGCAGAACGAGGTCCCGGGTCCGCTCGATGTGCCGGGGATAGGGGTCGCCCGCGTCCACGAAGTGCCGGGGCAACCCGTGGGCGCTGAAGAGGATCGTCGCCCCGTCGCGCCGGGCCGGGCTCACCCGCCGCAGCGCCCGCCGCACCGTCCCCGCCAGCGCCTCGACGTAGCGCGGGTGGTCGAAGTACTCCGTCACCGGAGGGAGCCAGCGCAGCGACCCGTTCGATTCCGCCTTCACCGCCCGCTCCAGGTCGCTCATCGAGGAGCCCGTGGTGGCCACGGAGTACTGCGGGTAGAGGGTCACCGCGACCGCCCGGAGGCAGCCGGCCCGGTGGAAGGAGGCGAGAAGGTCCCGCGCGCGCGGCCGCGCGTAGCGCATGGCCGGGAGGACCCGGGCGCGGAGCCCCCGGCGGGCGAGCTCCACCTCCAGCGCCCGGGCCTGGACCACGGTCGTGCGCAGCAGGGGCGAGCGCCCCCCGATGAGCCCGTAGTTGTGGCGGACCTCGGCGAGGCGCCGGCGCACGATCACCCGCGCGATCAGCGGCTGGAGGAACGGGACCGGGGAGAGGCGGATGATCTCCCGGTCGTTGAAGAGCGAAAGGAGGAAGGGCCGGATCAGGTCCGGGGACCAGGGGCCACCCAGATTCAAGAGGGCAACTCCTACGTCCGCCGCGGGGGCGTCCGAGGCACGGCGCAGGCTCATACGGTCCTCGAGAACACCGGTCGGTCCCCGCGCTTCGACCGGAGGTACCGGTCGAAGACCATGGCCAGGTTGCGGACGAAGAGCGTGCCCGTCTCCGTGACCTCGATGGCCTCCGGGGTCACCCGGACGAGGCCGTGCTCCTGCGGCCCGTCGGGCGCCGTCAGCTCCCGGAGCTCCGCGACGAAGGTCTCCCCGAAGGGGGTTCCGAACCGCGTCTCCCATGCCGGCACCGAGAGGTGGAAGTTGCACATCAGGTCGAGGATGACGGCGCGGCGGCGCCCGTCGTCCTCGCTGAGCGCGTAGCCCCGCTCCACGGGCACCTCCCCCGCGTCGAGCAGGTCGTAGTACCGCATGAGGCTCTTGTGGTTCTGGACGAAGGCCCCCGCGACCTCGCCGATGGAGGACATGCCGAACCCGACCATGTCGGGCGCCGGGCGGGTCGTGTAGCCCATGAAGTTCCGGTGGAGGGCGCGGCGGCGCGCCGCGACGGACAGCTCGTCGTCGGGGAGCGCGAAGTGGTCCATCCCGATGGCCTGGTAGCCCGCGGCGAGGAGGGCCTCGCGCGCGAGGCCGAAGAGGCGGAGCTTCACCTCGGCCGGGGGCAGCTCCCCGGTCCGGATGAGCCGCTGGTTGCGCTTGAGCCAGGGAACCATCGCGAAGGAGTAGACGGCCAGCCGATCGGGGCGGATCCGGATCACCTCCTCGACGGTCCGGACGAAGCCCTCCTCGGTCTGCCGCGGGAGGCCGTAGACGAGGTCGATGTTCACCGAGTGGAAGCCGAGCCTGCGGGCCGTGGCCACGAGCGAGGACGTCATCTCCAGGGGCTGGATCCGGTGGATGGCCTGCTGGACCTCGGCGTCGAGGTCCTGCAGGCCCATGGAGATCCGGTTGAATCCAAGGAGGCGCAAGAGCCCCATCTGCTCCGTGGAGGTCACTCGCGGGTCCACCTCGAGCGCCACCTCGGCGTCCGGGAGGAGGAGGAAGTGCTCGCGGAACTTCGTGAACAGCCGCCGGATCTGGTCGAGGTCGAGGTAGGTCGGCGTCCCCCCGCCCCAGTGCAGCTGCGCCACGCGACGGCGGTCCCCCAGCAGCGGCGCCACGAGGTCGATCTCGCGGAGCAGGTAGCCGAGGTACTTCTCGGAGACCCGCGGGTTGCGCGTGATGAGCACCGTGCAGGCGCAGAAGGAGCAGCGGGAGCTGCAGAAGGGGATGTGCGCGTAGAGGGAGAGGGGGAGGTCGGGCCGGGCCGCCGCGGCGTCGAGCCGCGCCCGGTAGGCCGCGGGGCCGAACCCCTCGTGGAACTCCACCGCGGTCGGGTAGGAGGTGTAGCGCGGCCCCGGGCGGTCGTACCTCCGCAGGAGATCGGCCGTGACCCGGGCGGTGAGGGCGGGCGTCACGCCCCCCCCTCTCCCGCCGCCTTGGCGCAGATCCGCCCGCCGATCGACCGCACGGTCTCCAGCATGGTCCGCACGGCCTCCAGGGGCGTCTCCGGCCAGATCCCGTGGCCGAGGTTGAAGACGAACCCGCGCGGGCCGCCCTGCATCAGGACGCGCTCGGTCTCCTCGACGATGCGCTCGCGGGGGCCGAAGAGGACCGCCGGGTCGAGGTTCCCCTGGAGGGCGACCCGCGGGCCAGCCTGTTTTCGTACTTCGTCGAGGGGCACGCGGTGATCCACGGAAAGGGCGGACGCCCCGGTGGCCGCAGCGTCCGCGAACTGATGGAAGGCCCCTCCGCAATAGAGGATGGCAGGGGCTCCCAGATCCGCGATCCCCTCGAAGACAAGGCGCAGGTAGGGCTCGTCCATCTCCTGGTACTCCCGCCGCGAGAGGGCCTGTCCCCAGGTGTCGAAGACCTGCACGGCGTCCGCCCCGGCGAGGATCTGCTGGCGGAGGTGGAGGACCGTGGCCTCGGCGAGGCGCCGCAGCAGGAGGTGCACGGTGTCGCGGTCCTCCTCCGCGAACCGACGCACCGCCCGGGCCTCGCCCCCGCTCCCTCCCCCCTCGACGAGGTAGGAGGCCACGGTGAAGGGCGACCCCGCGAAGCCGAGCAGCGCCGCGCCCGGGGGGAGCGACTTCTTCACGAGGCGCACCGCCGGGGCGAGGTAGGGCGCGTCGCAGTCGGGGTCGTAGGGCCCCATGGCCTCCACCTGCGCCCGGGTCCGGATGGGCCGCTCGAGCACCGGCCCCGGGTCGAACCGCAGCCCGATCCCCGTCTCGAGGAAGGGCGTCATGATGTCGCTGAAGAGGATGGCGGCGTCGAGGTCCTTGAAGCGGGCGAGCGGCTGGAGCGTGACCTCAGCCGCGATTACGGGGTCGGTGACCATGCCGAGGAAGCCGTGATTCTCCTTGAGCGCCCGGTACTCGGGGAGGGTGCGCCCGGCCTGCCGCATGACCCAGGCGGGGATGCGCTCGACCGGCTCGCCGCGGAGCGCCCGGACGAGGAGAGGGGCCGTCACGCGCCGCCTCCCTCGAGCGCCTCGCGGAGCGCTTCGCGCGCCGCTTCGACCGCCATCTCGATCTCCTCGTCCCCGTGGGCCGCGGAGAGGAACCAGGCCTCGAACTGGGCCGGGGGGAGGTGCGCGCCGCGGCGGAGCATCCCGTGGAAGAACCGTGCGAAGGCCTTCCGGTCGCAGCGCAGTGCGTCGTCGAAGTTTCGCACGGGCCCCGGGGCGAAGAACAGCGTGAGCAGCGAGCCCGCCCGCTGGACGCAGGTGCGGCCGGGCCAGGGCGCGGCCGCCTCGCGGAGCCCCTCCTCGAGGCGCTCGCCGAGGGACTCCAGCCGCGCGTAGAGGGCCGGGGTCTCCTCGAGGACGCGGAGCGTCTCCCGCCCCGCCGCCATGGCGAGCGGGTTCCCGGCCAGCGTGCCCGCCTGGTAAACCGGGCCCGAGGGGGCGACGCGCTCCATGAGGTCGCGGCGGCCGCCGTAGGCCCCGACCGGGAGCCCCCCGCCGATGATCTTCCCCAGCGCCGTGAGGTCCGGCCGCACGCCGAAGAGCCCCTGCGCGCCGCCGAGGCCGAGGCGGAAGCCCGTGATCACCTCGTCGAAGACGAGCAGCGCCCCGTGGGAGTCGCAGATCCGGCGCAGTGCCTCCAGGAACCCCGCCTCCGGGGGGACCACTCCCATGTTCCCGGCCACGGGCTCGACGACGACGCAAGCGACCTTCCCGGCGTTCGCACGAAGGAGCCGCTCCACGGACTCGAGGTCGTTGTAGCGCGCGGTGAGCGTGTCCAGGGCAGTCCCGGCCGGAACCCCGGGGCTGGACGGCACTCCCGCCGTCGCGGCGCCGGATCCGGCCTCGACGAGGAAGGCGTCGGCGTGGCCGTGGTAGCCGCCCGCGAACTTGAGGATGCGGTCGCGGCCGGTCGCCGCGCGCGCGAGGCGCACGGCGCTCATGACGGCCTCGGTCCCCGAGCAGGTGAACCGCACGACCTCCATGGAGGGGACCGTCTGCGCCACTGTCTCGGCCATTTCCACCTCGGCCGGACACGGCATCCCGAATGAAGTTCCGCCCGCGGCGGCCTCCTGGACCGCCTTCACGACCCGGGGATGGGCGTGCCCCAGGATCATCGCCCCCCAGGAGCCGACCAAGTCGAGGTAGCGCTTCCCGTCCGCGGCGAGGAGCCAGGGGCCCTTCGCGCGGACGACGAAGACCGGGGTCCCCCCCACGGCGCCGAAGGCCCGCACGGGGGAGTTCACGCCGCCCGGGAGGACGCGTCGGGCGCGGTCGAAGAGGGCATCCTGCGCCTCGTCCACGCCTAGCCCCCCAGGAGCCGCGCGGCCTCGGCCGCGTGGTAGGTGACGATGATGTCCGCCCCCGCGCGCCGGATGGCCGTCAGGGTCTCGAGCATGACGCGGTCCCCGTCGATCCAGCCCCTCTCCGCGGCGGCCTTCACCATGGCGTACTCGCCGGAGACGTTGTAGGCGGCGACGGGGAGGTCGGTCCGCTCCTTCACACGGCGGACGATGTCGAGATAGGCGAGCGCGGGCTTCACCATGAGGACGTCCGCGCCCTCGGCCTCGTCGAGCGCCGCCTCGCGGAGCGCCTCCCGGGCGTTGGCGGGGTCCATCTGGTAGGCCTTGCGGTCGCCGCTCTTCGGCGCGGAACCCGCGGCGTCGCGGAAGGGCCCGTAGAAGCCCGACGCGTACTTCACCGCGTAGGAGACGAGGAGGGTGTCCGTGAGCCCGTCGTGGTCGAGCGCGGTCCGGATCGCCCTCACCTGTCCATCCATCATGGCCGAGGGGGCGACGGCGTCGGCCCCGGCCCTCGCGTAGGCCACCGCCGCGCGGGCAAGCAGCGGGAGCGTCTCGTCGTTCCTCACCGCGCCCTTCTCGTCCAGCACCCCGCAGTGCCCGTGGTCGGTGTACTCGCACAGGCAGACGTCGGCCCAGCATGCGCAGTCCGCCTCTTCCCTCCTCAGCAGGCGCAAGGTCGTGCACACGGGCCCCTCGGGATCCCATGCGGAGGAGCCCTCGGGGTCTTTCCGGCCGGGGATTCCGAAGAGGATCAGCCCCCCCACCCCGAGCCCGACCAGCACCCGGGCGTCCTCGACCGCGAGATCCGGCGACACCCGATCCACCCCTGGCATTGAGGGGACGGGCTCGCGCACCCCTTCGCCGGGGACGACGAACATCGGCGCCACGAGCATCTCCGGCGAGAGCCGGGTCTCGCGGACCATCCGGCGGATCGCCTCGGTCCGGCGCATGCGCCGCGGACGCGCCCCCGGGAACCCGCTCTTCGAGAAGTCGCCCATGCCCCTCACCTTCATCGCGGTGACGATACCCAGAGGCGTCGGCTTCCCGGCCGTTCCCGCCACCGGAAGACCGAGCCTCCCCATGGCCTCCGCGGTCGTGAGCCCGATGGCGAGAAGGGGGGGGAACCTGCTTCCCCGGCCGCTCGAACAGGCGGCGAGGGCTTCCGCCGCCGAGGGGGAGGCGAGGATCGCGGCGTCGGGACTCTCCTCGACGAGGCCCGCGACGACGGAGGCGGCGTCCGCCCTCGGGCGCACCGCGTAGGCCACGACGACCTCGACCCCGGCGCCCCGCGCCCGGAGGCCGTCCGCGAGGTCGGGCCGCGCCCGGTCCGAGACGGGGAGCAGGATCCGCTTCCCCCTCACCGGGGAGGACGGCCGGCCGTCGAGTGCCCGGAGGAGCCCCTCCGCGCCCGGCCCCTCCCCCTCTACGAGCACCTCGTAGCCGGCGCGGCGCGAGCGGTCGGCAGTCTCGGGTCCGACCGCGATGCAGGCCCCGGCACCGCGGCCCGGTCCGCCCAGGGCGTCCACGGCCCTGGGGCTCGTGAACGCGACGAGGTCGAAGGTCCCGAGCCGGGCGCGATCGAGATCCTCCGATCGGGGTGCCGGACCGACCTCCAGGAGCGGGAACCCCACCGTCTCCACGCCGAGCGCGCGCAGGCCCTCGCCGAGGGAGCCGCCGTCGCCGTCCGGGCCGGTGAGCGCGACGCGCACGGTCAGGCCCCGTCGCCCCCGGCGGCGTCGTGGGAGCGGCTCCCGGCGGCGAGCTCGTGGAGCAGCTCCCGGCTCGCGCGGCCCATCAACTCCTTCGCGATCGCGGTTCCCAGCGCGTCCGCCCCGGCGGCCCCGCCCGTCCGCTCCCCGCGGTGGAGCTCCGGCCGCGTCCCGCTCCCGACGAAGGCCGTGAGCAGCAGCGAGGCCCCGTCCGGCGCGATCCGCCCCCAGGCCCCCGCCGCGAGGTGGCAGCCGGAGCCCAGCGTCCGCAGGAACGCCCTCTCCGCCGTCACCGCGGCCCGGGCTCCGGCGTCGTCCAGCAGGCGCAGGATCTCCCCCGTGTCCCCGTCGTCGGTCCGGCACTGGATCCCCAGCGCCCCCTGCCCCGGCGCCGGGGAGAACTCCGCGGGGTCGAGGGTCTCCCGGGAATGCGCCATGAGCTCCAGCCGCTGGAGCCCCGCCCTGGCCAGGACCGTGGCGTCGGCCTCCCCGGCGAGGACCTTCTCGATCCGGGTCGGAACGTTCCCCCGGATCGGCGCGAAGCGCAGGTCCGGACGGCGGTCGCGCAGCAGCGCCTCCCGCCGAGGGCTGCCGGTCGCCACCACCGCGCCCTGCGGGAGCGAATCCACGGTGACCGCCCCGGCCGCGACGAGGCAGTCCTCGACGGGGCCGCGGGGAGGAACGGCGGCGAGGGTGATCCCCGAAGGCATCCGCGTCTCCAGGTCCTTGAGCGAGTGCACCGCCAGGTCCACCTCACGGCGCAGGAGGGCCTCCTCGATCTCCTTCACGAAGACCCCCGTCGAGCCCACCGCCGCGATGGGCCGGTCGGCCACCGCGTCGCCCCGGGTCTTCACCACGACGACCTCGACGTCGGGCCCGTGGGGGAGCCCGGAGAGCGCCCGGGCCACCCAGGAGGCCTGCCAGAGGGCCAGCCGGCTGCCGCGCGTGCCGAGCCGCAGGCGCCTCACGCGCCCCGTCCCTTCCCCCCGTCGCGGCGCCGGAGCCCGAAGAGCCTCCGGACCCAGGACTCGCGCGGAGCGTCGGGCCCCGACTCGCGCAGCGTCCGCATGGGCTCGTGGAAGGCCTTGTCGAGGAGGCTCCGCGTGAGGCGGTCGAGGTGCTCGCGCTGCTCCGGGGCGAAGTACCGGAGGCTCCGCTCCACCTCCCGGGCGCGCAGTTCCTCCAGCGAGCGGCGGATCTCGGCCACCACGGGCTCGGCGGCGCTCCGCTCCTCGCCGAGCAGGATGCGCGCGAGCCCCTCCTCCACCATGGCCTCGACCTTCACGACCTCCGCGAGGCGCTTCTCCCGGTCCTGGTCCACGAGGCGCTCGAGCGCGTCCACGTCGTGGAGGAAGACCCCCTCGAGGTCCCGGGCGCGCGGGTCCACGCTCCGCGGCACGCCGATGTCGAGGAGCACGAGCATCCGCCCCGCCCGCCGGCGCGCCGCCGCGCGGAGCGCCTCGTAGCCGAAGACCGGCTCCGGGGCGCGCACCGCCGAGAGCACCACGTCTACGTCGGCCAGCGCCCCCTCCACGCAGGGCCAGGACCAGGTGGCCGCGCGGACATCGGAGGCGAGCGAGACCGCCCGGGCGGGCGTCCGGTTGGTGATCCAGAGGGCCCCGGGCCGCTCGCCGGCGAAGAGCTTCGCCCCGATGCGGGCCGCCTCGCCGGCGCCGACCACGAGCACGCGCCGGTCCCGGAAGTCGGAGAAGTGGCGGCGCGCCACGGCCAGCGCCGCCGCGGGGACCGAGCCCACGCCCCGGTGGATGCCCGTCTCCTCCCGCGCCCGGCGCGAGATGCGGAGCGCCGCCTGGACGACGCGCTCGAGCAGCGGCCCCGCGGTGCCCGCCTCGCGGGCCGTCACGTGGGCGTCGCGCACCTGCCCGGCGATCTCGGTCTCCCCGAGGATCATCGAGTCGAGCCCGCAGGCCACGCGCACGAGGTGGCGGACCGCGCCCGCCCCCTCGTTCCGGTAGAGGATCTCCGGCGCCGCGTCCCGCATCCGGGGCCGCGCCGCGGCGAGGCGGGACTCGAGGCCCCCGTCCCGGCATCCGGGCCCCGGGGAGGCGTAGATCTCCGTGCGGTTGCAGGTCGAGAGCAGCATCGCCTCGGTCCAGCACTCCTCGCGGTACCCCCGGGCGAGGAAGTCCGCGGCCTCGTCGGGGTCGAAGGCGAGGGTCTCGCGCACCTCCAGCGGCGCCGTGTGGTGGCTCACCCCCACGACGCGGAGCGGGACGGTCCCCGGGGCCACGGTCACGGCCTCCCCGTGAACCGGTGGAAGGTCTCGAAGACCCTCCCCACCGTGAGGAGCGAGCCGAAGAGGACGGCGTAGCCCGCGAGGTTCAGCGCCACGATGCGCCAACCCCCCCAGTGCGCCGCGTAGCGCCCGAGCAGCGCCGCGCCGTACACCGCCCAGACCGCGAAGGTCGTCCAGACCTGCGGGTCGGCCATGGAGAGGCCCGGGGACCCGTGGACCCAGAGGTCGCCGGACCCCACGGCCAGAGTGAGCGCGACGAAGCCGACCTCGACCGCGTGGAGGCTCATGGCGGAGAGCGCGTCCAGCGACGGCATCCTCTCCGTGAACGGTCCGAGGTCGCCGCGCTTGAGGAGCCGGTACATGACGAGGAAGAGCCCCCCGTAGACCGCGCCCACCGAGAGCGCCGCCACGGCCACCGCCGCGCTCGCCGAGTGCCATGCGAAGAGCGGGTTGCGGAGGATCTCGGGGAGTTCCCGGCGCTCCCCGCGCCCCAGGCTCGCGCAGGCCTGGAGGAGGAAGGCGAGCGAGAGCGGGAAGACCCCGGTGTAGGCGTTCTTCCGCCGCCACTCCACCCAGAGGTAGGAGACGGCCATGGAGAGGGCGGCGAAGGAGAACATCTCGAACTTGTCCGCGATGGGGTGGCGCCCGGCCCAGACCCCACCGAGGACGACATAACCGACGTGCAGAACAACGGTTGCGACGAGCAGCCGCGTCCCTGCACGGCGTGCGAGCGGGAGGTCCCTCGCCAGGAGCAGGCCGTAGAGGACCGCCGCCGCCCCGTAGAGGGCGGGGAGGATCGCGTTCAGGACGGTGAGAATCGTGTCCATGGACTCCGGGGATGGAGGCGTCCCGGGCTCCATCCACCCGGGAACGCCCGTGCCGTGGTCACAGCTTCCCGACGGCCATCAAGCGATTGCCGTGCCGTCCGCACACCCCGTATACGCCCCCTCCCCCGAACAGGAAAACCTTTCCCCCCGCCTACCGCCCCGGCGGGCCGTGGGAGAATGGCCGCGGTCCGACGGAGAATCCAGCGACCGTGAAGTGCCACTTCGGTTTCGATCTGCCGGGGGTGCGGGAGGGGCGGCGGCGGGGGGATGTCCTCGTCCTCGTGGACGTCCTCTCCTTCTCGACGACCGTGGCGGCGGGGTGCGCCCGCGGCGTTGTCTTCCTCCCCGCCGGGAGCCGCCGGAGGGCCGAGGCGCTGGCCGCGGAGAAGGGCGGCGTCGCCTCCGTGGCCCGCGGTGAGGACTCCGCCCCGGACCGATTCTCCCTCTCGCCGCTCTCCTACGCCTCGGCGCCGAGGGGGCTCGTCGTCGCGCTCCGCTCCCCCAACGGGGCCCGGCTGGCGCTCTCCGCCCGGGGATCCCCGGCGACGGTCGTCGCAGGGCTCGTGAACGCGTCCGCGGCCGGCGCCGCGGCGGCGGCCGGGGCCCGCGCGGCGAACACGGGAGTCACGGTGGTGGCCTGCGGGGAGCGGGTGCGCGCGGGCGGCCGGCGGCGGCGCTTCGCCGCGGAGGACCTGCTGGGCGCGGGGGCCGTCATCGCGGCGGTGGACCTCCTCCGGACCGGGGAGGCCGAGGTGGCGCTCCGCGCCTTCGAGGCCGTCCGCGGGGACCTCGAGTCCGTCCTCCTCACCACCGAGAGCGGCCTCGATCTGCTCGAGGCCGGCTGGCAGGAGGACGTCGTCTACGCCGCACGCCTCGACTCCCTCCGCACCGTCCCGCTGCTGCGGGACGGGGAGATCCGGGCGCGCTGAGGTCACTCGTCTCCACTTCCGGATGTGACTCCCTGAGGCGAATCCCTGACGGACGCCAAGGCGATCCCGCATCATGTCCGGACCTCGCGGGAGCCCCGGCAGGGCGCCCGCGACCGACGGAAGGGACTCCGGATGCTCCTCGGTCTCGGGAAGGGATCCGCCGGCCGCTGGCTCGGCCCCGCGGGGGGGTTCCTCCTCGCGGCGGCGCTGGCGCTCGTGGCGCGACCGGGGACCATTCCTGCACTGGCGGCCCCCGGGGATCCTGCGGCCCCTCCTGCTCCGATCCCGGCGCCCGCGGAAGGGGAGGACGAGGAGCTCTCCTGCAAGGACTGCCACGAGGAGGTCTTCGACGCCTCCACGAAGGCCATCCACGCGAAGGTGGTGGCCGATCCCAACCTCGACTCCTGCGAGATGTGTCACTCCGGGGGCAAGGTGCACATCAAGTTGGCCCAGGCATCATCGACGGGGAAGTTGCCTCCGGGCGGCGGCTTCGCGAAGGCGCCCGATTGCCTCCTCTGCCACCGCCACGAGCCCGCCCGCCACGAGAAGGAGTTGCCGGCCTGGCGTGAGCGGAAGTCCGCGGCCTGCACCACCTGCCACCGGGCCCACATGCCCAAGGCGGAGACGGCGAAGGGCCGCGGGCTCGCGGAGAAGGCGACCGCGGAGTCGCTGAAGGCGGCGGGCGCTTCCCCCGCTGGCGAGGCCGCGTGCTCGAAGTGCCACGACGCGCCCGTGAAGGACTTCAGGGCCTCGGCCCACGGGAAGGCGCTGGCCGACAAGGGGGCCGCGTCCTGCGAGTCCTGCCACGGGCCGGCCTCGCTCCACGTCGCGACCGGAGGTAGCCGCAGGGGCATCCTCCCCGCCCCGCGCACCGACACGGCCGCCATGGCGGCCCTCTGCCTCTCCTGCCACGAGAAGGACGCCCCGGACCACGCGCGGGACTTCGCCGCCTCGAAGTACGCCGAAGGCGGAAGGACCTGCGCCACCTGCCACCGGATCCACCAGCGGCGTCCCATCGAGGGGTTCCCGGAGGGCGGCTTCGCGACGCTGGCCGAGGCGCGGAAGGGAGCGGTCCCCGTCGGAAGCGCCCGATGCGCAGATTGTCACAAGGACCCCCACCCGGGCCTCGACCGATCCCGCCACGGGCCGCTCATGGCGAAGGATCGCCAGGGCTGCGAGGGCTGCCACGGGAACGGCTGGGCCCACGCGGCGTCGGCGGGGAAGAGGTCGCTCATCCTGAACCCGGTCCGGCTCGAACCGGCGGCCCGGGACGGCATCTGCCTCTCCTGCCACGAGGCGAAGGCCACGCCCGCCTCCTGGGAACGCCACCCCCACGGCCAGGCCGGCATCGGCTGCCTCGCCTGCCACGACCCCTTCTCTCCTCCGGGCTACGCCACGAAGGCCCCGCAGCCCGGACTCTGCGCCCGGTGCCACGGCGTGCAGGTGGCCCAGTTCCGGCTCCCCAACCACCACCCGGTCGAGACGGGGGCGGTGAAGTGCAGCGACTGCCACGACATGCACCGGCCGTCGTCCCCGCTCAGCGCCGCGAAGCGCTGGACCGACGCCTGCGCCGCCTGCCACCGCTTCGAGGCGACGCCCCGGATGTTCCCCCACGAGGCCGGCCGCGCCGACGGCTGCATCGCCTGCCACGAGCCCCACGGCTCCACCTCGCCGCGCCTTCTCCGCTTCTCGCGCGTCGTGGACCTCTGCCTCTCCTGCCACATCCCTCCGGCCACGCACGACCTCTCCCCCGGCGCGGGCTACGCCTCCTGCCTCGCCTGCCACACGGAGATCCACGGGTCCGATGCCCACCGCCGACTGCTCCGCTAGGCGCGGCGGGCCCCGGCCCGCCCGTCCGCTCCTCGTGGCGGCGGCCTTCGCCGCCGCTGCAGCCTGCGCCTTCGTCGGTGCTCCCCATCACGCCCAGGGTTCCCCTGTGGACCAGGGTTCACCAGGAACGGGGACCTGCAAGATCTGTCACACCGACGCGAGGTACGGCACGGGCTTCTCCCATCGCGGGCTGGAGGATTCGGCGGACGGCTGCATGACCTGCCACGGGGACGGGACGGCCCACGTGAAGGCCCGGGGCGGGAAGGGGGGCGTCGCGAACCCGGCGGGCGGGACTGCGGCCACGGAGCGCGAGATGTGTCTCACCTGTCACGAGGAGGACAAGTACGCGGACGCAAAGCACCTTTCGCCCAAGGCGCCGGATGCCCGCTGCACCGCCTGCCACACCCTCCACGGCGCCCCGCCGCCGTCGCGCCTGAGGAGTGGAATGGAGGTCAAGTCGGAGGGGCTTCGTCCTCGGGTTGAGGCGCCCGAGAGGGGACGGCCCTGGTCCCGGGGGACCGTGCAGGCCGGCTGGCGCGTCGTGGGCGGCGAGGAGGGGCGGTTCGAAGAGGACGTGAACCTCGAGGACGGGCCGCGGCTGCTCGCGGTCGACCTCCAGGCCGGGCTCGACGACCGGGACCCGCTCGCGCCCGCGGCGCAGTTCCGGCTCGATGGTCTCGGCGACGCCCACGAGTCGGCCCTGCTGCGGGCCCGCGCGTCGGACCGGTGGAGGGTGTCGCTCTCGGCGCGGCGCGACGAGCTCCCCTTCCTCGGCCAGAACGGCCTCCACGGGGGGGAGACGCTGCGCTCCTCGGCGGAGGCCGACGGGGACTTCCGGCTCTCCCCGGCGGCGCGGCTCGCCGCCGGCTACGACCGGCGCGTCACCGAGGGGGAGGTCCGCGGGACGTACCTCGACAACGGGACGGTCATCCCCGTGGGGGTGCGCAACGACCGGATCGAGGAGGAGGCCTTCGCGTCGGTCGCTGCGCACGGGAGCGCCTGGCACGCGTCGCTGCGGCAGGGGTGGACCTGGGAGACGGGCGAGGACTCGCGGGACCGGGACCTTTCGGCGCCGGGAGCCCCCGACTCGCTCCTCCTCGACGACGACTCGCGGATGCGCGGCCCCGCGACCTCGGCGGGCGGCGGCGTGGAGCTCCTCGACGGGAGGCTCTCGCTGGAGGCGCGCGGCAGCCGCTCGGTCCTCGACCGCGAGGTGGACTCCGAGGAGAACCACCGAGGGGTGCTCGGCGTGACCCCCTTCACCCGCCGCACCACCGCCGGGGGCTCCCGGGACCGCGTCCTCCAGTCGGGCGCTCTCGACGCCTCCTTCGCCTTCCGGCCCCGCTGGGCGGTGGACCTCTCGGTGGACGGGCGGAGCCTGCGCGAGGACGGGGACGTCCTCGTCGCGACCGCGGACTCGATCCTCGGGCCCTCCTCCGCAAGGACCCGGGACCGGGTCGCCCAGCGGATCCTCTCCGAGCGGGCCTCGCTGCGGCACACCTTCGAGTCCGGGCTGGTGCTCCGGGGCGGGCTGGAGCGCGAGGCGGACCGGCTCGACCGGCCGGGCGGGACGCCGCCCGAGGACGACACGGTCGTCACGCGGGGGCTCTTCCTCGCCGCCGAGGGGAAGGTCTCCCCCGAATGGACGGTGCGGGCCGAGGCCCACCGGGCCCACGGTTCGGACCGGTTCACCCCGCTCACGCCGGAGGACCGGCAGACCTGGCGCCTCGGCGCCGCCTACCGGGACGAGGAGGGGTGGAGCTGGGGCGGCGACTGG
>Ga0247727_10010217_pt1 | contig 16698 bp, 16 predicted proteins | sample WisWelCaveWW1625_FD_202498 | JGI IMG/M metagenome (GOLD analysis project Ga0247727, IMG submission 202498) | Biofilm microbial communities from Wishing Well Cave, Virginia, United States - WW16-25 | ecosystem: Environmental > Aquatic > Deep subsurface > Groundwater > Cave microbial mat | place...
GCAACGAGTTTGGCAGCGCACCGCCCAATTGGAGGCTGCCAACAAAGAATTGGAGGCTTTCTGCTACTCCGTCTCGCACGATCTGTGCGCACCGTTGCGCGGCATCGACGGCTTCAGCCAATGCTTGCTCGAAGATTACGCCGGCAAGCTGGACGAACAGGGCAAAGACTACCTCCAGCGGGTGCGAGCCGCCAGCCAGCGCATGGAGCGACTTATCCACGATATGCTGAATTTGTCACGCGTGATCCGGGCCGAGATGTGCCACAAGGCAGTCGATCTGAGCGGGCTGGCGCGGATCGTCGCGGCGGAGCTTCAACAGACGCAACCGGAGCGTGAGGTGGAGTTTGTCATCGTCGATGGAATAGTTGCAGAAGGTGACGCTTGCCTCTTGCAGGTGGTGCTGGAGAACCTGCTGGGCAATGCGTGGAAGTTCACGCGGAAACATTCACGCGCACGCATAGAATTTGGGGTTATTCCCCGAAGGGCTTTTGAGCCGGCAGAGAGGGAAGGCAACGGCACGCCGGTGTATTTCGTGCGCGACGACGGCGCCGGGTTCGATATGGCCTTTGCCAACAAATTGTTCGGCGCTTTCCAGCGTCTGCACATCGCCGCAGAATTCGAGGGGAACGGTGTTGGCCTGGCGACCATCAAGCGCATTATTCAGCGCCACGGCGGCCGGGTCTGGGCCGAAGGCGAGGTGGAACGCGGCGCGACTTTCTATTTCACTTTGTTATCGTAAAATGAGAATAAAGATGGACAATAAAATTATCCTGCTGGTGGAAGACAATCCTGACGACGAGGCGCTGACCCGGCGCGCGTTGGAGAAGAACAATATTCAGGCCGAGTTGGTTGTTGCGCACGATGGCGTCGAAGCGCTGGACTACCTCTTCGCCACCGGCGCCTACGCGGGACGGGACACCAGCATTATGCCACAGATCATTTTGCTCGATTTAAAGATGCCCCGAGTCGATGGCCTAGAAGTTTTGAGTCGTTTGCGCGCCGATCATCGGACCAGGCTCCTGCCGGTCATCATTCTCAGCTTGTCGAACGAGGAAAAAGATATCATCCAAGGTTACAGCCTGGGCGCGAACAGCTACATTCGCAAACCCGTGGACTTTGTCCAATTCAGCGAAGCCGTGCGCCAACTCGAACGCTATTGGCTTTTTTGGAATGAAGCGCCGCCGAAGATAAAATTAGGAGGAGGCTGAGATTTCTCGCGAAATCGGAGTGGGAGCAGGCACCAATTAAGGATTGATTTATGCGTCTACCACTTCGTGTGTTGTTGATCGAAGATTCGCCCGACGATGCGCTGTTGCTGCTGCACGAGCTGCGTCGCTGCGATTATGATCCCGTATTTGAGCGCGTCGACACGCTCGCGGCGATGCAGGCCGCGCTCGACGGGCAAACATGGGACGTCATTATTGCGGATTACTGCTTGCCGCGTTTCAGTGTAATGGCCGCATTGGCCTTGTGCAAAGAACGGGAGGTTGATGCGCCGTTCCTCATCGTCTCCGGCACGATTGGCGAGGAGAAAGCCGTCGCCGCAATGAAAGCCGGCGCGCATGATTTTCTTTCCAAGAGCAATCTGGCGCGACTCGGCCCGGCCATCCAGCGCGAGCTGCAGGATGCCGAAGTGCGGCGCGCCTGCAAACGTGCCGAGGCGGCGTTGCAAAAAGCCAATGAAGAACTGGAAGCCAAAGTCGAGGAACGCACGCGCGCTCTGGTGCATGCCAATCTTCAGCTTCGGAAGGCGATTCATAAATTGAAAAAACTTTCGCGCGAGGATGCGCTTACCGGTTTGCTGAACCGTCGCATGATTTTGGACCGGGCGACGGCGGAATGGGTGCGCTGGCGGCGTTATGTTTCGGCGTTCTCGATTATGATCATCGACGCCGATGATTTCAAATCCATCAATGATCGTTATGGGCATCTCATTGGCGATCAGGTTCTGAAGTTGATCGCCGGCACCATAAAGCGCTCGGTTCGCGCCGTTGATTTGGTCGGTCGTTTGGGTGGGGAAGAATTTGTCGTGGTGATGCCGGAAACCTCGGCCGAGGGTGCATTGGCCGCGAGCCAAAATATCATGAATAATATTCGCCAGTCGCGGCTGCGCACTGATGATTTCAATATTCACATTACGGTGAGCATCGGCATCGCCTCCGTGAGTCCGGATGACAAGAATTTCGATAGTGTGTTGCAACGCGCCGACGTGGCGTTGTACGCGGCCAAACGGCAGGGGAAAGATCGCGCTGTGGTAAGCGCTTGCGGCTTTCCGGAGTTGGTGGTGGCGACGGTTAGCTGATCAAACGTGGAAAATAGCTGCCAATGAATAGATTAAGTCCAACGGATAAAAAACGGCCAACTGTTTTATATAAAACTCGTGATGATTTATTTTTGATTTTTTCGAAACACAAGCTTTGTTGGGAAAAAACTTTTAATTGATCTTTATTCAACAGTCGAGATCGGCTGCTCAACAGCGTTAAACCGAGGTTGGGCATCTTTCGTGTTGGCGTTTTTTTTCGCCCAATGGCGCACCTCCAATAACAAAACTCCACCGCCGATGGCTGCGCCTAAAATTGTGGTCGCAAATCGCCAGAGCACGGCGTAAATCAACAGCAGCGATTCGGGCATCAATTTTCCCATGAGCCAAACCGATGACAGCTCGGCGACGCCGGAAGCGCCGGGCGTGGGCGCGAAATAGATCACGAGAAGCTGAACGATCTGCAACCCCAAAAATATTCCGAATGGAACCTCCTGCCCGAGCGCGCGCGCGATCACATAGCCCATCACGTATTTATTTCCAAACAACGTCAATGTCGCCACGACCGTCGCGGCGAGCGCCCATTTTTTCTCGCGGAGGATTTTTCGAAATCCTTCGCCAAAGCGTCGTGTTTCGGCTTCGAGTTTGCTGATCATGCGATTGCGGAGCGCCAAAAATTTTTCGTTGCGTATCGGCAGAATTTCAAAAAATTTTTTAATCACGCGCATTCCCCGCCTGGGAAAGAGCAAAATTAAAAGCATCATGCCGGCGACGCTGCCGACGGCGATGAAACCGGTTTTCAAAAGCGGCGCAAAGTTTTCTCCGAACAAATCGGGCGGTAGAAGCATTAACGCTGCTACGCTCGCGATGAGAAAAAATATCAGCGTCGCGGTGAAATTGATCAACGAGCTCAAAACGCCGTCGGCAACCGTTGCCCCGCAGCGCCACAAGATGTAAAGTTGCGCCGGGCCGCCGCCGGTTTGAAACGGCGTGGCCGCGCCCATAAACATGTTGGCCCAATTCGAGCGCATGCAATTCCACAGTGAGACATAGGGCAAAATTTTGCCGTCAAAATAAAGTCGGTAGCGCAGCCCGCCGACGAGATAATCGAGGCCAATCAGGGGAATCAAAATGGCGACGAAGCGCCATTGCAAGTGGCTCAAAAAATCTTCAAGCCCTGCCGGCCTTTTCCACCATATACCGAGAAGCGTTCCCACGAGTGAAAAGAGAATAAAACCTTGAATGCCTCGCACCAAAACTTTGGGAGAAGGGAGCAGCTCGCTTTTTGCCGGCGAGCCGTTAGGAGAATTATTATTCATTCAAGAATTTTATTAAAATAGGATTCAATCATTTATCGCGCCCGCAAGTTCTTTCTTCTTATCAAAAAGGTTTTGGCGCATCTCATACAAGGCCGCCCATTCAATAAAATCCATTTCATCGCCAAGACTGCCATTTTTAAATTGGGCGAAAAACTCCGCCGAGGTCATGGCGTATGTTTTTTCAAACACCTGCAAATCATGCTGCAACGCAGCGATATTTTCATCGTATTGCTGAATTTTATATTCTACCATTTTAGCAAGAGTGTTTGAAATATAAGCATCATCGCCATGCTTATTGATGAAATTTTCCAAAGTTTTAATTTTTGATATTGTTGCTTGCATAATGATATCTCTCAGTTAAAAAACTGCAACGTCAATGTAAACATTTTGGGCAGCAAATGCAAGCCTGCGTTGCGCTATAGTCGAGCTATTTTTTTGACAGGCTAAATTTTAAACATAAAATTATCAATCAACCGCGTTCTGCCAATTCTTACGGCGAGCGCGATGATGATTTCGCCGGTGATCGTTTGCATCGGATGCAAAGTGGCGCGATCAACGATTTCAATATACTCAATGACCGGCGAAGTGACTTCGCGCTGAATAAGTGATTTCATTGCCGGAATAACTTGGGCAGGATTGCGTTTGCCGTCACGAATCATGCTTTCGGCCAGCGTGAGGGCATGATAAAGCGCGGTGGCTTGCTGCCGTTCCGTTGGCGACAAATAAATATTGCGCGAGCTCATTGCCAATCCGTCTGGCTCGCGCAACGTCGGGCCGATGACGATTTCGATTGGCATGTTCAAATCCTGCACCATGCGCTCGACGACGACGACTTGCTGCGCATCTTTTTGGCCGAACGCCGCGAGATGCGGCTGCACGATATTGAAGAGCTTGCAAACCACCGTCGTTACGCCGCGAAAATGGCCGGGCCGCCACGGCCCGCAGAGTGTTTCGGTGAGATATTCCACTTCGACATGCGTGTGAAAATTTTTTGGATAGATGTCTTCAACGGCAGGATGAAAAACGATGTTGCATCCGGCGCTTTCGCACAATTTCATATCGCGCTGCAGATCGCGCGGGTATTGGGCGAAATCTTCTTTGGGGCCGAATTGCATCGGATTGACAAAGATGCTGGCAATCAACACCTCACAGCGTGGTCGCAGCACTCGCATGAGACTGAGATGGCCTTCGTGCAAATAGCCCATCGTCGGCGCCAAGCCGAGACGTTTATTCTCGGCTCGCCACGCGAAGGCATGTTGCTGATGATCGCGGCGGATTCGATGATTAGGATACTCATGATTTTGATTCTGACGGATTCGCCGGCAAAGCGGTCAAATTGCGGCTGCGGAGATAATCACGAAACGCTTCGAGTCGCGGCAAGCTCTCGCGATCTTTGGCGCGATTCGCCGCGCGTTTGCTGGCGATGATATCATCCAAGCTGGCAACGGGAAATTTGCCGTCAATCATCAGCGAGCGACTCTGCGCATCGGCAAAAGTTTCAATGCCATCCGGCGCGAAGATGAGATCGAGGTCGAAGGGGCCGCCGCGAAGTTGCACAAAATCCCTTCCAGAAATGAGTTCGCTCTCGGTTTTTGGAGTCAATACATAACCCAACTCGCGAAGCGCCGCGCTTAATTTTTGTCCATTTTCAGGACTCTTCGCAGAAAAAATTTCGACACCTCGCGAGGCATCGGGAAATCCGTAGAAAATTGCGCCGGACTTGCCGATAAAAAGATACTTGACATTCCAGCGATTGAATGCTTCAGCGAGAATCTCGCCTTGTTCATAAGAAAATTTATTCATCGCCAATAACCCAAATATTCGGGAAGATTTTTCTTGCACCATTCACGATATTCTCCCATTGTATCGAATGAACGGTAGGTAGCATCATCCAAAACTGGCTTGTAGGTATAGATAAAGGAAAATCGCATGCGCTCGCGCAATGAACGCTTGGCGGCAGCGTCAAATTCTCGTTCCCATTCTTGTTTTTGATTGAATTTAGAGTTCATGGCTGCTTAAAATTTTATTACTTAATGGCCCGAACGGACTGCACGCACATAAATAGCTTTTATGGGCTTGTTTATATCGCCTTGACTACAAATAGCTATCGTAAAAACCGCTATCCATGCCATATTAGCTTTACCTTTATCCTCTGTCCATATCCAAGCCTGCTTTCTATCAAAAGCTGAATGGATATAAATATTCTGAAATCCATTCAGAAGATCTGGATCGATTTTTGGATGACGGGTTTCTGCTTTGGATATCACAAGTGAAATAGCTTCTTCGAGAGTAGGTAAACGCCAGTCGTTATATCCTCCAAAGTTTTGCTCATTCAAGTCGTTCGTATAAGCTTTTGCTTGTTCATAGTTCACAGGTTTTTCCGAGCCAGACCGTTGCCAAGTTAAACCAGTGGTGTGATCGATAACCATTTTCTGGCCATTACCTTCAATCTTTTCGTATACATGCCGCGAGCCTTTGGCTATTGCATTCCAACGGCTGTCATAAAAGTTGAATTTAATAAGCATCGCTTTGATTTCATGTTCCAAAAGCGTAGTTCCTGTGCTCCTAAGGCGTAATGATCGAACACTGTCTTTAGAAGCCTGCGTTTGACTCACCTTCTCTTTGATATCATCTTTTCTGTTAATGTCATATGCTTTTTGATAATTAGCGATAGCTGTCCAGTATTGTTGATTGCTATAGGCGCTATCTGCTACAGTTTGAAAATGCTTCTCGATGGCCGTAATTATTTTTTTAGCTTGCTGATGTTGGGGATCTATGGAAAGTAGTTGTTTAAGAATTTCTACAGTTTTGTCAAATGACTTTTCAACATAAAGTTTATTTGCTTCCAAAAAAAGATAATCTACCATGGCCGATTTTTGCGTTTCAATTTTTCTTTGTAGTAAGAAGACAGATGCAAATACAGCAATAATCGACAAAAAGATCGCGATTTTTTTTATTTGATTACGATTGATTTTAAAAATTGCCTCCCTTTTTTTACTATGAGCGGTTATTTGTTTAATTGAGGTTTTTTCTTCATTTTTTATTTCTTTTTTCGCTGAAGACTGCGTGAATCTCAAAGCTTCGAGCAAATGAGTCATTCCTTCATTAAAGTTTCTAAAATCAACATAAGCCGTTGAAACTAGAATTTCAGGCAATGGGGTATTTTGCATGAGGCAGGGAATGATGATTTTGTCAAGAAACATGACTGTTGTCCATTCCCGTTTAACCCAAGCTGATTTGCTGGCTGACTCGGACCAAATCAGCAAAAGCACATTACACCATCCTAAAGCCTTGCTAATGTGTTCCGGTAAATTTTCACCACCTCGAACACGGCTATAATCGACCCAAACCTCGGCACCGATAGCAGTTAATTCGGCTTCCAAGCGACGTACCAACTCTTTATCTTCCCACGCGTGGCTTATGAAAATCTGAGGTGTTTCAACTTTTTTTGGTATTTCTTGCATGTAAAAATATAACTCGCCAACAAGCAAAAAGCAAGCACCGCCAATTTTCTTCTACACCAATTTTCTTCTTGACTTTGCGCTGTTGCTTTTATAGCGTGGATTTGCAGTAAAAAAACTGACAAACCGGCTAACCGGCAAACTGGCGAAAAAGAGAACGAGGATGAAAATTTTAGATTGCACCAATAAATACTGCATCATTGGCGCCGGCTCATCGGGCTTGGCAGCAGCGAAGAATTTGAAGGCGCACGAAATTCCTTTCGAGGTGATCGAGGCTGAAGACGAGGTTGGCGGCAATTGGTATTACGGCAAACCGTGCAGCAGTGTTTATCGCTCGACGCATCTTATTTCCTCGAAACCGTTGACTGAGTATACCGATTTTCCAATGCCGGCACATTATCCGGATTTTCCGAATCGCGCGCAAGTGTGGGAATATCTGCGCGAGTATGCGCGGGCGTTCGGTTTGTACGAAACGATTGAATTCAATACCTCGGTGGAAAGAATCGAGCCGACAGAAAATTATTGGGACGTCACTTTAAGCAATCAGCAAACACGGCGCTATCGCGGCGTGATCATTGCAAACGGCCACAATTGGGATCCGAAATATCCCAACTACTCTGGACGTTTTGATGGCATCACTTTGCATTCGGCGCAATATAAAACGCCGGAGGCGCTGCGCGACAAGCGCGTGCTTGTGGTTGGCGCGGGAAATTCCGGCTGCGACATTGCGGTGGAATCGGCGCAGAACGCGGCAAAGACTTTTCACAGCGTGCGGCGCGGTTATTATTATGTGCCAAAATATTTTTTTTGAATATTTTTCATCCGGAATATGACAATCTTTTTGTGGCCGGTCTGATTCAGCCGGACAGCGGACAATGGGGATTGGTGGATTATCAAACGCAGCTCATTGCCAAATTCATTCTGGCGCTGGAAAGAAGTCCGGCCAAGGCGAATAAGTTTCGACAGCTCAAAGCCGGGTCGCAGCCGAATTTAAGCAACGGCATCAAATATATCGACTCGACCAGACATTACGTCGAGGTCGAACATTTCAGTTATGGGAAAAATTGAAGAAGCTGATTCGCCGATTGAGCTAACAACAGATGCAGATTGTATTGTCTCGGCTATTTTTCAAGTCGATGCGAGAGCAGCCATGAAATAAAATCCGGCTCGGCATAAGCCTTGTCCCATGAGTTGTGATTGACGCCCGCATATTCAGTGTATTTCACATTTCCACCCATTGCGCGCAATGCTTCTGTCATTTGGCGAGATTCGGTTACCGGGATGACATTATCGGCGTCGCCGTGAAAAATCCAAATCGGCATGTTGTCGATTTTTTTTGCGATGGTTTCGTACGGTTGTTCAATTGGAATATGCGCGGCTGCATCAGGTGGGAATGGAAATGATGGAGGGGGAACGACGCCGCCACAAATCGGCGCCATTGCGGCAAATTTTCCGGGATGCCGCGAGGCGAGATAAAAAGTTCCGTATCCTCCCATTGAAAGACCGGTCAAATAAATTCGTTGCGGATCGCCATTGAATTCATTGATGGATTGATCCAGCGCTTGTAGTGCCTGCTGCTCCATTTCGCCAAACCATACTTGCTTGTCTCGACATTGCGGAAAAACCACGAGGCAGGGAAATCGTTCGGTGTGCTGTCGAATTGCTGGAGCGAGACCAACCTTCATTTGCAAGACGCCGTCATCGCCGCGCTCACCGGCGCCGTGAAAAAAGAGAATGACCGGCCATTTTTTCTTGGGTGAGAAATCGGCGGGAATGTAAACTTGATAGCGATAGGTTGTGTTGTTAATCGTGACAGTGCGATTGAGAAAACCGGTTTGGGACTTGACAGAGGGTTTACTGCAAACAATGATCAATGGCAATAAAAAAATGGGCAGGTATCTCGGCATAGTTATTCTTTTGGTGGATGTAAATCGGAGGCTATCCAATGCCGTCTGGCGATAATAAGTAGCTGTCGATTTAACTTTAATGCTATGACTGTCGCACGTCCACAAGGCGTCTTGCCAGTGATCGCTGTGCCGTCGCTGCTCCAGTCAAAGTGCTCTTTCCAAATTTGTTTGCGAGGATTAAATAAACGCACACGGCGACGGGTTATTGGGTCAAGCGCATGCGTTTGGTCGCTTTTTATCTTATTGCACATCACACAAGCCGGCCAGAGATTTTTTTCATTTGAAGAGCCTTCAGCAGCTTCCGGAATGATGTGTTCAATTTCCAACGGAATACCTGTTACTGTCTCTGCACATCGGCAATAACCACAGCGATATTGGGCTTGCTCGCGAATAAGCAGTCGCAATTGAGCAGGAATTCTGGTTTTGCTCACGTCATATGCTCTCGTTCTATAACCGCCGCAGGAGCATGGCCTCGCCACTTGAGCAGAACGTACGCACGCGCTTTACGCAACATGAGCCGTTCGGCATCCGCAATGAGCTCATCCAATTTTTGGCGTTCATGATCCTTTAATTTTCCTGCTTGGTTTTTTTGAAGCAGGCGACTCAAAGGTCGTTGTCGTGAGTCTGGCAAAGTGCTGCGCGCCACTTCCCACAATTGTTTATCACCAAAAGATTCTAAAGCGGTTAATTCCTTGATGATTCCTTGAGGTAAACCCTCCAAAGGAGGTAATGATGATTTGAGAACAGTTATTAAGATCTCTTCAAGCGGTCTTTTAACAGCGCGCGCGGTTCGCGATGCCGATTGATAAATCGTCTCAGGAACTTGCAATGTCACTGTTTGGAAAGTCATAAGAATTCACCTAAAAAAAGTTTGTGAATTCAAGATAAGCAAATAAAAAATTGGAATCAAGCAGTAGAATACAAATAGCCTTCTACAACAAAATAACCTTCAGCTCAACGGAATCAACTGCGGGGCGCGAACCCAAATGTGTTCGGTGATATAGATTCCGATTAAAACCAACACGCCGGCGCTTGCGAAAAATATCGGTTCATCAAGCCATAGCAATATCAATGGCAACACATTTCCAATAATCACTGCTCCGATCCAAAAGAGCAGACGAAAACGGCCGGAAATAATCATTTGCACGACGAGCTTCGCATCGGCGGTGGGATGGGGCGTGAGCAATTCCGAAACAAGAACAATTAAGTTAAATGCGATGCTGCCGTAAAGAACGGCGCGCAAATAACCCAGCCAATTTTCTCCGCCCTCGACCACCGGCGAAAGTAAACCGAACATCGCCGCGCCGGCCATGAATGCATGCACGAGCATGTGCAGCGGCAACATCGGGCTTTGCCAAAAATCGCGGCCCTTCGCTTGCGCAAAAAGAAACGCGGTGTAAACTGCTGTGATGATGGCGAAGATGGCGTTGCTCCATAACACTACTGGTCTAATGCTCCTCCATCCAAAAATTAAACACATCAGCAAAAGCGTTAGTAATGCGCCGTAAATGGCGAGCGCATATCCGCCGCGCACGAGCCACGAACGCCATTGCGGACGTAACAGCACGTAAGCAAAACGTTTTGCTTGATCCAAATCTTTCACCAGCAATACGGTTGTCAAAATGAGAAACACTAAACCGAAGCCGATGCTGCTCCATTGCACGGCTCGCGAAGTTTCGGCGAAGTTCATCACGTTTGCCAGAAACGGCACGAGCAACGCGCCGGTAGCAATCGCTTTCGTCCAAACATACGCCGAAACTTTCCAATCCCACAACACGCCTTTGTCGGGCGCATCATAAACTCGCCGCGCGTTTTCTTTGATCACTTCCAGCGCTTTTTGAAATGTTTTTCTCTCGTCGCCGCCCTTCGGCATTAAAACTTGTTCTTGCTCACCATCACTCCCTTTCACCCATCCACCATTTCCTGCCAAATCCTGCGCTAACTTTGCCGAATCGGCTTGGCTCATTCGAGTCTCAGCGTATTTGGCGAAGTGGCCGACTCCTGTAGCTTGCGAGCTCCACATGTATTGATTGGAGATTTCAGTCACAATCGGTTTGAGCGAAGCCTCATCGCCGTCGATGTAAAAAAGTTTTGGCTGCGTGCCTTTTTCAACTTTGCGCGCCGTCACTTGCTCGCGCGCAAGTAGCTGCGCAATTTCTGTGAGTGGATTGTCCATATCACCGGAAATAATCGCGTGTTCCGGACAAACATTGACGCAGGCCGGCTCCAATCCAATGTCGACGCGATGCGCACAGTAGTTGCATTTGGCGGCGGTGTGTGAATCCGGATCGATGTAAAGCGCGTCGTAGGGACAAGCCTGCATGCAGGAGCGGCAGCCAATGCAGCGGCGCTTGTCGAAATCCACGATGCCATCGTCGCGTTTGAACAGCGCTGTGACCGGACAGATTTCGACGCACGGCGCGTCGTCGCAATGATTGCAACGCATGACGGAGAACAATCTGCGCGTGTTGGGAAACTCGCCTTTCTCGATGTATTTGACCCACGTGCGATTGACGCCGAGCGGCACTTCGTGCTCGGCTTTGCAAGCGACGGTGCAGGCATGACAGCCGATGCACTTTCGATTGTCGATAATGAAACCGAAATTCATTTCGTGCTCCCTATATTCATTTTTGTGGAATTTCTATTTCTGTGGGCATCAAGCTTTATTCAACACTTCATTTGAATGAAATTGAAAGATAAAAAAATTGAATTGGTATGCAAGCAATTTTTAGCGCAAAGTATGCTCGATAAAATCGAGAAACGCTTGCGCAGCAATTTTTCCTGTCACTCAGCGGTTTTGATAAAACAAATAATTATGACTCATTCATTGCTCGCTCAAAGCAACAAGCGCTTGGCATTTTATTTGTCTTTTCAAATCATGAAAATCACTTTATTTAAAATTCAATTCACATTTTGGAGGTCACATGAAATTTACATCCAACGAAAGCGAGTGGAAGCGTTTATTCGGAAACATGCGGTTGAGCTTCACCATGTTGTTGCTCATCGCGCCGGCGGTTTTTGCCAATGGCAGCTTGACACTTTCGAAGCGCGCGGATTTTTCCACGAATGATTTCAGCTTTACGCGGCAAGACGTGCTCTACATGCGCGTTGTCGATCCGAGCCTTGATTTCTCCGACATCAAAGACAATGAATTTCGTTTGAAGCCGGACAGCGGCGGCGATGATGTCGAAGGAAGTTTCATCAACCATTTGAACGGCACTTACACGGCGCGGGTTTCTCTCGCTTCGCTTTCGAGCAGTGAAACAGACTGGGAAGTGCGGGTGAAAATCAAAGACGACAATGGGAATGAATTTGAGGAACGGGTTAACATTACCATAGCTGATGATGACTCCGATGACGACGATGAAGTTGAGGTTCGCGGCACCATCGAGCAGCTTGGCACAAACTCGCTGGTGGTCGATGGCAGAAAAATTTTTGTCGATAACGCCACCGTTATTCTCGATAATCGCGGCCGGAATATCGATTTTAAAGATTTACGCGTCGGGCAAAACGTTGAAGTGAAAGCCGAGCGGCGCAATGACGGCAATCTGTGGGCGCTGCGCATCAAAATCGAAGATCGCATCGACGACGATAAGGTCGAGATTCGCGGGCGAATCAAAGCCGTTGCCGCGAATCATATCGTGATCATGCAATTCGCTTTCTTTGTCGATGCCAATACGGTTATTCTCGACAATCGCAATAATCCGATCAGCTTCGCGGATTTGAAAGTCGGACAGCTTGTCGAAGTGCGCGCCGACCGGCAAGCGGATGGTAGTTTGCTTGCGACTAAAATCCAAATTGAGGATGAAATCGATGATGAGATTGAATTGACCGGCGAGATTACAGAGATAAGCGCAAACTCGCTCGTTGTTGCCGGTTTGAAATTTTTGGTGGATCGCAATACGGCCGTTCTCGACAATCAAAACAACCCGATCAAGTTCGCGGATTTGAGAGTCGGCATGATTGTCGAAATTCGCGCCGACAAACAAGCAGATGGCACACTGCTGGCGACGCGCATCAAGATCGAAGATTTGCCGAACGACGAGGTTGAGGTGCGCGGTGTTATTGAGTTGCTTGGCAGCAATTCGTTGATTGTGCTCAAATTGAAATTCGTGGTTGACAACAACACCGTCATTCTCGATAACCGCAACAATCCGATCAAGTTCACGGATTTGAGAGTCGGACAGCGCGTTGAAGTCCGCGCCGACCGCCAAGTTGATGGCAGTTTGCTCGCGACCCGCATCAAAATTGAAGATTTGCCGGACGACGAGGTCGAGCTAACCGGCGCAATTGAGTCGTTGAGCCGCAATTCGCTCGTCGTGCTTGGAAAAACGTTCGTCGTCGATCAGAACACTGTTGTTCTCGACAACAATAATAATCCAATCGGGTTTGCCGATTTGAAAGTTGGACAGATCGTCGAAATTCGCGCTGATCGTCAAGCCGATGGCACGTTGCTCGCGACGCGAATTAAGCTCGAAGATTTGCCGGATGACGAAGTTGAAGTGACCGGCAAAATTTCATTGCTGGACAACAATTCCCTTGTGGTTCTCGGATTGAAGTTCGTGGTTGATGCCAACACCGTCGTTCTCGACGACAACAACAATGCAATTAAATTTGCGGATTTAAAAGTCGGTTTCGTCGTTGAAATCCGCGCGGATCGCCAAGCCGATGGCAGCTTGCTGGCGACGCGAATTAAAATTGAAGATCGCATGAGCATTCAAGGAATGGTGGCGAATGTTAGCAGTGCGGGTCTAAATATTGCCGGTATTGCGGTCGCTTTTGATGCCAACACACTTATTCGAGATCAAAATAATCGTCCGTTGACGAGACAGGATTTGCGCGCCGGTGAATTGGTGGAAGTGCAAGCTTTGCAGCCCGCGGCAAATTCACTCGTTGCACTGTCGGTGAAAAAGATGGGTACGCTCACCGGAATTGAAACTGCCGAGTCATCCAACAGCTTGCCGGAAAATTTTGTATTGCAGCAAAATTATCCGAATCCATTTAATCCTTCGACGACGGTGAGATTCATCGTTCCGGCCAACATTAGCGCGCAACAAATTGTCACGTTGCGCATCTATAATGTGATTGGACAACTCGTGCGCACTTTGGTGAATGGCACTTTTGCGCCGGGTTCATACATTGCCGTTTGGAATGGCGACAATGACGCCGGCGTGAAAGTGAGCACGGGCGCGTACTTCTACGAATTGAAGGCGGGGAATTTTACGGCGGTGAAGAGAATGACATTAACAAAATAAATTGCTGAAAAGCAAAAATTTTTGGCTTACGGAAAAATAAAAACGGGAGAATCGATTGTTGCCGATTCTCCCGTGCCGGTGCAGCGAAAATGTTGTTACCGTTTTATTGTTTGACAACGCGAAATTTCACTTCCTGGCTGCTGAAGCCCGCAAACACCCCGAGCCCATTTTTGATGTTCGTCGCCGGCTCGTTGAGATGGCGCGAGTCTTGTAAGCCAAAGGCGTACAAATTGGCGTATTCGCGATTGACTTTGTAGACCTTCGCGCGATGCTCGCCGTAATAAGTCAAATCAAAACGCTGGATGCGGTAATAGGACTCGCGCGTTGGACGCGAGCGAAATGATCTGAACTGTATTGGCACGCCTGGAAAAGGAGTTTGATTGATCGGCGTGAGCGAGGTTTCCAAATTCTCCACCACCACAAAATAAAACGTGTCTTCCCCCTCCCAAGTTATGGTAAGCGATGACGTATCAAACGGCGTGCTGGTATCGATCGGAAACTCGCTGCTGGAAATTGTCAGATTGCGAGGGGGTGAAGGGATAATTGTTTCACCGGTGGCAATTTGGCCGTTATGTTCGACCGAAATTTTGAAGCGGTCGCCCACGCGCACGAGTAAGTCATTGTCAGCGTAATGATAGTAACCGCTATCGCCGCGACTGGCAGTGAGTTGATACACTTTGCCGGCTTTTTCCAAACTCGCTTTCGCGTCGTTGATTGGACGTCCGGTCGTATCATCCGACGTCAACGCAAACGTCGAGGTCAATTGCACATCGGTGACGGATTCACCGGCATAAAGATAAGCGCGCACGACGATCAGCTCGTTTTCAGGCAACAACGGCGAAGCGGAGTCGCAACCAAGCAAAGCGGCAAAGACCGCAACGATGCCTGATGAAATAATTTTGCGCATTTCGTTATTTGGCCTTATTTGATAAACAGCATCAACTAATTCTGCCCTAAGTTTTCATTCCTATCCGTTGCGTTGTTTCTATCCTTTGGGAACTCTTGATAAAATCTCATTTCAGATTTGCCTGCAACGTCACCGTCGGCACAAATCCCAGCGTCGTCACCTCGCGCACGACGACGGGAGTCGTATCCAAAATATATTCGCGATACCACACGTTTTTGTGATCATAAAGATTGAAAATCGAAACGCCAAAATTCCAGTCGAACCAATCCGTGTTGAATTGGCGCGAGAAGCTTACATCCATCCGATGATACGCCGGCAAGCGATGAGAATTCTTCTCGCCGACATGAATATAGCTGCGCGTGCTGCCGTCCAGCAATTTGATGTTATACTGATTTTCCGGCGCGGTGTATGGCGCGCCGGAACCGAGCACCCACGTCGCGGCGAGATTCCATTTGCCAAAACCGTAATTGCCGACGAGCTTGAGTTCGTGGCGGCGATCCTGGCTCGCCGGACACGGCTCGCCATTGTTGAACGGCGGAATTTTATATTCAACCTGGCTGAGCGTGTAACTCGCCCAGCCGTTCAATTTGCCAAATTTTTTCTGCGCGAGAAATTCAATGCCTTTGGCCACGCCGGTTCCGAGAAAGAAAAGATCTTCCGGCCTGTCCTCGGGCGAGCGCCGAAAACGCTGCGAAAATTCAGCAACGCCATCGAGGTTTTTGTGATACGCTTCGACGTCGAAAAGATAATTCTGATTGTCGTAAGTCGCGCCGAAAATTTTGTGCTCGGCAAAACTCGGCTTCAGCCGCTCATCCGCCAGCAGCCAAAAATCGCGATTGCCTTCCAGCACATTTTCATTCGTGATGCGATTGACGAACTGATGATACTCGCCCCACGCGCCTTTGAGCGACAGCCCGCCGCGCAGGTGCAAACGCGCCGAAACCCGCGGCTCGTAATAGGTTTTTTGCGCCGGCTGGTAATAAGTCGAGCGCATGCCGAGCGTCAATTGCAGCGGTCGAAACACTTGCCATTTGTCTTGCAAATAAAATGCGGCTTGCTCGGCTTCATCATCGCGCCTTAGAATATTGACGGTGTCATTGGCGGTAAAACCTACTGTTGCGTTCGTGCGCGACAGCCACGTTCCAAATTCCAAACGATGGGATTTGTGCAACTGCCACTCGTTATCGAGGCGCAGTGTGAGATCGCGGACTTCATTATCTTCCGAGGAGCCGAAAGCGCGGAAGATCGTGTTCGCATTGTCGGTTCCGGCATTCAGGCCGCGACGGCTTTCGCTGGAATAATTCGAGTAGGCAGCCAAAAAACTCGAATAAAGCCGATCGCTCCATACGCGTGACCAATTGCCGCTCGCGCCGGTATTGCCCCACCTGGTTACATTATCCGTTCCAACCCGCTGCGGCGTTTGCCCGGCATTCGGCGGGCCGCCGCGGCGAAAAGCGAGAGCGCCCAGATCCTGCGATTGATCCATATTATCGCGGCCATTATAAAAACTCAACGCCAAACGATCACGACCTGAGAGCGAATACGTCAGCTTGCTGTTCAAATCGTAATAATAAAAATTCGGGGTCGCC
>Ga0247727_10010218_pt1 | contig 16698 bp, 8 predicted proteins | sample WisWelCaveWW1625_FD_202498 | JGI IMG/M metagenome (GOLD analysis project Ga0247727, IMG submission 202498) | Biofilm microbial communities from Wishing Well Cave, Virginia, United States - WW16-25 | ecosystem: Environmental > Aquatic > Deep subsurface > Groundwater > Cave microbial mat | place...
GATAATTTCTATCACAAAACAATCATTTCCAACAATGGGAAATAAAATTAATTTCTAAAGTGATGAAAATAATAATGTCCCACAAATGGGAAAATAATTTATTACAATAGAGTTTTAGAATGTTGAAAAATGTTTTTTCCCATTATAGGTAATAATTTGTGCCTAAATCTATAATCAGATCATGATGATGCTTAAATATTTTAAAAAATATTTTATTTTAATTGAAAAATGTGGGAATAGCAGTTGCGGTACTATTGTTAATGCTAATTCCAGCTTCAGTTTCCTATGGCCAAGTATCCAAAGTACCAGTCATCATTTTATTTAATGAAGAAATATCTGACAAACACATTGATAAAATAAAATCAAATCAAGGCGATATTAAGAAATCTTGGAAAATTATAGACGGCCTGGCAGTAGATCTTCCCTCCAATATGGTTGACAAACTAAGGGAGGATCCATCCATTCTTAGCATAGATGCAGATGTCGAGGTGCGTGCACTTGATTTAAATGCAGACATACAGGTTAGAGCGGATCAAGTCTGGTTGGCAGGAAATACAGGTCAAGGCGTACCTGTCGCAATACTTGATACTGGAATAGATTCCACTCATCCTGAATTTACTGGCAGAATAGCAAAATGCCACAATGAATTTGATGGAAAAAATACTTGCATAGATGAAAATAATCATGGTACGCATGTTGCAGGGATCTTGGGCGCATCAGGTGTAGATCCTAATGCCAAAGGTGTTGCGCCTGAAGCAATATTCTACATTGACAAAGTTTTAGACAAAAATGGTAGTGGTTCTATTTCAGGAATAATTTCAGGAATTGACTGGGCAGTAGCAAATAACGCCAAAATAATTAGCATGAGTCTTGGAACAAGCCCTATCTCTACTACATCGTCAAACTGTGACAGTGCAATTCCAAGTCTGACTACTGCAGTAAACAATGCTGTCTCTGCTGGTGTTACAGTAATCGCAGCAGCAGGAAACAGCGGTTCAGCAGGAGTTGGAGCACCGGCATGTATCAGTGGTACCATTGCAGTCGCAGCAGTAGATAGTGCAGATAGCATTGCAAGTTTTTCAAGCAGGGGAGGGCCTGTGGCAGATCACGGCATTGCAGCCCCTGGTGTAAGCATCTATTCATCACTTCCGGGTGGTGGATATGGAACACTAAGCGGAACCTCGATGGCAACACCAGTAGTCTCTGGCACAGTAGCACTAATGTTAGAATCAAACTCATCATTAACACCTGCACAGATCAAAAGTGCATTATTTAGTACTGCATGCACAAATACGACCAATCCATCATGTCCAACAGGTTCAGTGCCAAACACATCATATGGATTTGGAAGAGTAGATGCTTTAAGGGCAGTATCTACAGATTCTGTAACCACAGTACCAAACGCACCAATTCTTTCTACAACTGGAAAGACTGAGACTACAATAAGCATCAGCTGGACTACACCAGCTAACGGAGGATCTGCAATCACAGGTTATACTTATCAGTGGTCAACTAACAACTTTGCATCCATTTTAGGAAGTACATCTGTATCAAGTGCTACAAACAGCGCAACAATCTCAGGCCTTAGCCCATCAACAAGCTACAACATCAGAGTCTTTGCAACAAATGCAATTGGCAACTCTGCATTCTCAAATGTTTTGACTGTTACTACCTTGGCTCCTCCTGGAACAGTACCAACCATATCAATAAATAATGTCTCAAAGATAGAAGGTAACTCTGGAACCAAGACTTTTGTCTTTACAGTAACAAGATCAGGTGATACAACAGTTGCGTCATCTGTTAACTTTGCAACAGATCCTACAGATGGAACTGCAACTGCAGGATCTGACTATGTATCAAATTCTGGAACACTAAACTTTGCAGGTAGTGAAATAACAAAATCGGTCGCAATAGTTGTAAACGGTGACACCACAGTAGAGCCAAATGAGACATTCTTTGTTAATTTATCAACCTGTGTGACATGCAGCATTACTGACAATCAGGGGTTGGGAACAATCCGAAATAATGACAGATAGGAAAATATTGCAATTTTCTGGTTTCACTGACTCTAATTGCCACTAGTCTCCAAATACACCATTAGCGCCAAAAATACACTAGGAAGATTTCTATGCAAGTTTGAAGACGGTTTTAGCTATTAGTTACAGATTCAAACCTGCATTATTCTAAATCTACGATCTTCTATCTTCATATATTATATTCACTACAGTGATATTGTAATAGTTGTAATGATTCGGGGAATGATGACACGGTGGCTGTATGATCTATGATTAAGCTGCACAAGTTCTGACCCTAAACTGTTTTTGAACATTGAAAAAAATTAATTTTCTTGCAACTTACTTTCTTGGAATGGATGTGAATTATTCCAACAATGTCTGAAATAATCAAGACACCACTGATGAAAGGTCGATTCTGTACTGTAAAACATTGAGCTCATGTCTGTGTCACCGCTAGTTGTTGGAAACATTACACATGCCTCTTTTTCATTTAATATGACAACTACATTAACATCACTCATTTTTCGCTCAATCAAACCATCTTGGATTAGTTTTTTTATTGCTGGTTTGGCAACTATCTCTTTTCTTCCCTTTGGAATTACGGTCGAAGTTGAAAAGATGGAATTTATCTTGACTCCATGCTTTGCCTTGTCTACTATTGGATCAATGAGTTCAAGAGGTTCTTCATACAAGATATCATAAATGTATTCGTTGGCGTTTACACAGATCTCTTTCCACTGTTGAATGACCTTGCTGAATCCCTTTTGATACTGGCCTGACTCTAGTGCACCTATGCTTTGAAGGAAATTTTTTGGAAGATCGCCAAAGTCATGACTGTTAAAGTATTTTTTGTTTCGTGACAAAAATGCAAAAGACGGAATGCATGCACAGACTGCCTTTCCATATGTAGTTAGGTTGTAGTTTCCGTTTGAGTCTTTGTAGATAAAATCTGATTTCATCAAGCGTTCAAAATTTCTGTATAGCTCGGCTACAGTAGAATCTAGCTCCTTTGCCATATTGGTTACGTTAGAGTTCTTTTCAAGGAGTTTGAGCATGATTTTTAGTCTCTGCTCACTTGCAATCTGTAAGATATCAGCTGCTACCTCTTCATAATCGTCTTGCACGAGAAATGTTTGAATTATGTGAATCTAAGCTTTACTAAATTTAAGATTCAGGCCAGTCTCCGCCGCAACGTGGGCATCGACCTCTGAACCCATGATATCTTGGCTCATACACTAACTTTGCCTTTTTGTCTTCGCATGTTTGGCAGTAGACTAGGATGGTCTTTTGCATGATATCTCTAGTTTCAGATCGGATATTAATTTGATGTAAAGAGATAGCTTAGCGTTTACAGATCAGCCAAATATTTGCAAATTTTGCATGTACATATTATCAATCTGTTTTAGCTGATATAACTATGGATGAGCAGACGATGATAAAGTTCCACAAATCTGATACTGATGAGCAGATATCAAAACTTGAGATTTCATCTGATAATATGATATCATTTTCTGAAATTTACAAGAGTTATTGTCTAGGCATTGTTGACATTGTTAGCTCAACCAAAACCACTGCAGGCTTGGGCAAATCAAAGATGGGTAAATATTATAGCATCTTTTTGAATTTGATGGCATCAATAGTAAAAGAATCTGGTGGTGCCGTAGTGAAAAATATTGGAGATAGCTTGCTTTACTATTTTCCAGAAACATCTGACACTTTGAACAGATCAGCTTTTGCAGACTCGCTTGAATGTGGGATGAAGATGATCGATGTACACTACACTTTAAACAGTAAGATGCGAGAAGAAGGACTACCTAATGTAAATTATAGAATTAGTTCTGACCATGGAATGATAATGATGGCCACATCGATAAATTCTATTGGCGAAGATATCTTTGGACCTACGGTAAATGTTTGTGCAAAAATAAACTCGCTTGCTAGTCCAAACACCATGGTAATAGGCGGAGACTTGTATCAGATAGTAAAGTCATTTGAAGGATACAGGTTTGAATCTATATTTGAATACCATAATGGCCTAAAGCTTCATTATCCAGTTTATACTATAAAACGTAATATATCATAATGTTTGTAAAAATACAAGTTTGAAATTCAAAACACTACAAAATTTAAAAAAAACAAAAAATCATAATAACATAATTCAAATAAAAAACGCACAGCGTTCCGTAATTGGGCTTTTGCTAATTTCTTTTCTTTTTACTAATCTGATTCCTTTTGCATCTGCAGACCATGTAAATTTAGTAGCAACTGATCTATCTCTTAGTTCCCCTCCAGTCATAGAGGTATTTGATCCATCTGCTTCAGGAGAAGTACAAGTTAAGGTAACAACAACTAGTGACACTACTGGAATTACTCTGACTCTTACAGAAACTTTTCCGGGAATATTTGATAACATCCACCCGACAACAGCAATTCCACAGCTTTTCTTAATGAAAGGAGACAACAAATTTCCATTGGGGACTACCGTTGCAGTAACATACGATGATCCTGGTTTTTATGACGACGAAATTTTAGAGATATTTACAGTTGATGTTGTTAAAATCAATGATGGAGATTTTATTTCGCCCGAAATTACAGAGACTGATAAGGATTCAGGTTTTTTTGAGGGTCAATTTACCTTTTCAGCAACTGGTCCGTCAAGTAGTAATCTATTAGAAATATCACCTGGTGATATTTTTAGCGTTTATCCTCCATGTGGAGATATAGTACATGGCCAAATAACACCAGTTCAAGATGGGAGCACCTTTGGAGCAATTGAGGCTAAATTCGGTGACAAAGTGACTGTAATGTATGGAGACTCGTCCCATACTGATGATGCGATGGTAAGTGTTCCCGGCGGTGGTTGTGGAGGATCAGGCGGTGGTCTTGTAATTAATCGAGTAGTACTTGACTTTCTAGGTGGCACTTCAGGAGGCGACTTTATTGCACCACAGATTACCATACCAAAACTAAATCTATCAAATCTCCCTCTTGTTGGTGACATGTTGGATTTCATTCTAAATGCAACCCCATTCACACCAATAACACCACTTGATGATCCTTCAATTGACTATCCGCTATCAATCAATGGCAATGGATATTTACTGACACAGTATGCAAACACGATTCAAACCTATCAAGGCAAAACAGGTGAGCCAATATCGTTTAAGATGACGCTGTTTGATTCAACAGGAGTAGAGCACATTGCATTATACACGAACCTGAGAGGAGATGAAAGAGAAGTACAGGACAGTGATACTTTTGTCATATATCACGAAGGTAAACCACTAGAAATTACAGACCCTAATGGTTACTTTTCTAATGTAAATTTCACAGAATCAGAGTATAATGGAAAATACCTTGCTAACTTTGATATGACATTTGCAAAACCAATGGATACATCAGATGTTATTGTACGAACGTGGGACGAGCTTCTAAACTCTGGTGATATCAAAGTACTTGATGCAATAAAGATAGATGGAGAACCAATTGTAAATCCAGATACGAATAATCTAATCGTACCAGACTCGGAAGAGATTGTCATACCATACTACAAAATGCCGCATTATGAAATTCCCAGTGCAGATTGGCAAGGTAATTTGATTTATTATAATTCATTTGGTGGATTGGAACAAAAGAAAGTGCATCCTCACTATAGCCCAATTATTTATCCAGAAGATATTGGAAGAGCTGAGAGACATGATAATGGATTTTATGAATCAATGATTAATGAAAATATCAGGGCACAAACTTTAGTGCAATCATTAATTGGCAATCCGTTTACTCCAACTGAAGATAATCAACAAAATGTTAGATTTTTGTATCCTAGTAACGTTGGAAAATTAGATAGGGAAAACAAAGAGATGCAAAAAGACATAATGTATAGAGAACATCTAAAGGCAACAAAAATTTTTAACAAACTCTACACCATAGATAACAAAGAATAGATATAATTATTGATAATTCAGGTCATAAAGTTGTTCGTTGTAAATATCGATTGCAACATGAAAATTTGATCAAAAATCCAATATTTGTATAATTTATTACTGACGAAATTTTCACAAAATCAATATTCTTAAATCAAAGCGATTTCTAACAGAATGAAGATTCTAAGATGCAAAAAATCACAGTTGCTACACTATCAGGAATTTTCTTGATTCTAGCCTTTGGACTGTTGAATACTTCCTCAGCTCATACTGGTATTAATGATGCATTGCCAAGCCCAAATAGATCTGATTATGTTTATTCCACGATTAATGCTCCTTGTAACACAGTTGGGTGGCATCCAACAAACTCCTCTCAAAATTTAGGCGGAGATACCGATGGTGATGGAATATGTGACTTATGGGAAACACCAACTGGTTTGCTAGTCGATTTTAAGCCCCCAGCTGGACAGACTGGAGCTGGTCAAAGATTTACTTACTCTTATCCTTGCGGTACAGAATCTGGTCAGGATCCACAATGTCCTTCTCCAAACCACAAGGATGTTTATGTTGAATTGGACTGGATGAAAGATACAGCAAACAGTCACGTGCCACTTGCTGGAGTTGTGCAAGGTGTCAAAGATGCATTTGCCGCTTCACCAGTTTCAAATCCTGATAGTATCACTGGCATTAATCTTCATGTACAATATGGTGAATGGCCTGCATCTGGTACCTCGACACAACAAGGAAATACTAAGTTCCACATAGACAGTCTTTATACAAATCAATCAACCAGTCCAACGAAACCCGGATTTTACAGATTGAAACAATACACCTTTGGAACAGTATGTGAAAGATTTGCTGACACAACATGTCCTGCTGACACTGGTACAACTTTACACCAAAATAGTAACTATCTAAATGCCTTAGTAAAAAATCCATTAACTGCAAAGTTTCAAGTATTTCATTATGCCATGGTGATAAACAAACGTGCAGAATCAGGACAAGCTACTTCTTCTGGTTGGGCAGAGAATTATGGAAACGATCATGTCTGGTCTTTAGGTGGAGCCACTCCTGTTATGGGAAATGCCGAACAGCAGAAGGCAGTATTTATGCATGAATTAGGTCATAATTTCAATCTTGATCATGGTGGAACAGATATTATCAAAAACAAACCAAATTATTTTAGTGTGATGAATCCTGTCTTCCAGTTTAAAGCTCCTGATCCAACCGGAAAAGACTCGTGCAGGCCACTTGATTTTTCAAGGAAGGCAATGAATACTCTAGTTGAAAATAATCTTAGCGAGAGTGCAGGTGTAAGGGATTCTTCCAATGCCGGATATTTGTATCCAGCTGCACCATGGTCATGTTCAAAGTCTTGGACTGGTAATGCCGCAGGTGCAAGTTTGACAGATCAACCAACTCCAGTCGATGTGGCAGGAACAGAGAGATTTTTCTGGTATACCACCCCTGGTAGCCCAACAGCACTTAACGCGTTTGATCGAACAAATCAGGCTGTTAACTGGAACAATGATGTACCAGCTGATGATAGTGATACTATAACAGGTCAAGATATCAACTCAGAAGGCGGCAGTGCACAGACTCTGAATTCTATTGATGACTGGACCAGAGTTGTATCATATTTTGATTTTGGGAATGGACCATGGTACAGTGGTGCGGCTGCAGGAGATCTTCCTGGTGATCCTGATTCTCCAGTTCCTTATTCTCCAGAAGAAGAATGCGAAGATGCTTCAGAAGAAGAATCACCGACAGAAGAATCATACACAACTGGTTGCAGAGAAATTACTTTTGAAATGGAAGAAGTGGTTATACCTTATCCACCTCCATTGCAACAAATAAGAGCAGGAGTAGCACTAGAAGATGTGAAATGTAATGATGGTATGAAACGATTTTTCATAAAGTCATCAGATGACAATGTAAGAGTAGCATGTGTCAAAGATGCTGAAGATAGATTAACACGTAATGGGTGGACAGAAAACATTCCATCTTAATACAAGAAATTTTCTAATCAGAATGACAAACAGAAAAATTTCACATTTTATTTTAAAGAATACCTGTAATTTAGATAATTCTTAAAAGGATGACTCTTGTTCTCTGCTTATAATGATTGAAGAAAACCAATTAACAATCAAACCCTACCATCTGATGATTCTATTATGCGCTGTATTTTTAATAACCGCTTTTATATTTCCTGGCCCAATACCATTTACCGTTCCTAGCATAATACCCACTGCAGACGGAGCACATAATGCAAACTTGTTTGTATCTGCTGAAAGTTCTAGCTTTCATAATTTCTTTGGCGGTCCAATGGTTGTTGAAATCGTTATCAACGATCCAGCAATAACTAACACTGACGAAACAAAAGGAGAACCGGATGTAACAGTTGACGGTAAAGATATAAGAATGGTACAAGGTACTGATGGTCTGTGGTATGCATATTTCGCAGACAGAACCCAAGCACAGCTTGCAGACTCGCTTGTGGGTGCAACTGCCGGACTTGGTACAGACTTTGGCACATTTTGTGATAACAACTCCGTAGGTCTTGCAGGATCTGGGTCTGTAGCAGATCCAAACTTTAGTGACACAGTTGGAATCGCAGTAGACGGCGTTGTAACTGGTGGTGTCCAAGGTACTACTACAATAGAAGGTTCAACTACATGTTCTGCGGTTGCAGCAGGAAATTTCGTTCATATAGTTCGTGAACCAAAGAGTCCAAATATTGCAATGCCAGGAGGACCTGCAGGAAATATTGGTCAGATTGACATTGACCCTGATGCATGGCCTTTCATCCAATTGTATGACTTTAACCCAACAGGAAGTGTTGAGATAAAGTACAACAAGGGTGGTGGTACACAAACTACAACTCTTACATTTGATACCTTGGATTCATACTCAAACATCACACTTGATAGATTAACCTATACAACTGGTTCTGAAGTTCATATGGTACTTACAGACGGTCAACTTAACATTGACCCCACTGATGAAGACTCTTGGACATTTGGAACTGTTGCACCATTCCAAACTCGTTACCAATTGTTCAATGAAAATGGTGGGACAGATGGCGATGTAGCGGGAGGAAGTGCTAACATAGTTGGATCTCTTAGCGCATTGATGTTTGAGGATAATGGTATTGTTAAATTAAACCCTAATACCCAAGGCGGATCAGCCGTTGTTGATCTAGATGCAACCAGTAAACAGGGAATTTTTGTTGATGGTACAGTTGCTACGTCAGCAACAGCTGTTATGGTTGCTGGAACTCAACCAATGACATTTGTTGAAACTGGAGCTAATACAGGCTCCTTTACCAATTATGATGAAAATGATGACTCTAATCTAGACATACTTCCTAATGCATCTAGAGGAACTTCAGCATCCATAGAGTACAGTAAGAAAGTAAAAAATATCATAGTTGGTTTTGGATTTGGTACAATTAGCATTGATGCACCGCCAGGTGGTAAATGGGATTCTGGAGAAGAGGTAGGGGTAACATTAGAAGATCCAGATGCTAATAAAAATAGTCAAGCGGATGAAGATTTAGACCTTAACAACCCAGTAGTCTTGATTCCATCTCTTAGAATAGGCAGTCCAACGACACTAGCTAATGGCATTACTGCTACAGATCTAGATTTGATAGGATTTTCTAGTATAGCTGTACAACAGTACAGTGATAGAGCAATGCTCAATCTTGCTGGAAGTGCTTCAATTGCTAATGGAGACGTTTTCTCCATCACATTTGGAACAATGGCAGACTTGTTTAAAGCAGCACCAATCAACAATCCAAACTTCAAAGGATTCGCACTTCTCAACTATGATGTTAGATCACTTGCAAACACTGGTAATGCTAACAGCATAACTTCAGTTGATATCACAATCAATAACCAACTTGTCGCTGATAACGTGCCATTACAAGGAACGATTGTCCTTAATAATGCATTTAATGATGGACTGCCGCTAGGTAATGATACACCAACAGATCCACTGACAGTTGATTTCACCATAAAAACACCAACCACTGAAACTATCGCTGCTGGAACAATACTTCCAGTAACTGTAGATTTCTTTGGGATAGGCATTATTGGTGATGGTCTTAACACAGCTGACAGGATCAACAACTCAATATACAGATTTGAACTAGAAGAGACAGGAGACAACACAGCAACGTTCACGGGTACGGTGGAATTTACAATTATTAATCAAAAAAATATTTTCGCTACAAGCACTTACACAACTCTTAGAACCATTAGCGATAAGGTAACCTTTATCGTTCATGATAACCTGACTGATGAAGATTCGCCAAGAATTAATTATCTTGACTTGGGAGCAGACGGTGTATCAACACAGATCTCAGACCAAGAAGCGGCTACCACTCACTCTGGTTCGGTATCTTTTGATAAAGACAATTACAATTCAGGAGATATCGTTGAAGTTAAGGTGATAGATAATGATCTTAATTTAGATAGCGATTTGATCGATATATACGTGACAGTGCCAGCTTCTAACGATCCTGCTTCTGACACTATTGGCATCGCAGGTCTTGGAGTATATAGTAATGGGGATCCAATTGGAGTCATATTGGAAATTGTTTTTGATAATATGCGATGGGTGAATGGTCAGAACAATCCAACATCAATCTGTAATTCAGCACCAACAGGCGCAAATGGTTTAGGCAACACAGGATTCACACTTGTTGAAACTGTCACAAATTCAGGAATATTCAAGGGAGATTTTCAACTTCCAGAAAATTTCTGCAATACCAATTTAACTTCGCCTAAAAATACTCCCATAAGAGGCCTAGAAATCAAAACAAATTATTTTGATTTTATAGATGGATTAGGTGAAAGAAAACAAGTAAACGACATAGCCAAGATCGAAACAAATCCAGATAAATTTGAGTTAAAATTCAAAAGAGGTTCTTTCCATCTTACCCCCGGGGTGATAAATATCCCCGCAATCAAAGGCAATCACTCGCAGGATGATATTGTACATTTCCTAGTTCAGTTTAAAGACATACCAGATGCAGCCCTAAAAAAGAATTTTGAAATTGATGGAATTCATATTTTAGGATATGTAACAGGCAATTCCTATATTGCTTCTACCAAAGTTCAGAATCTAAATCTACTAAACAATTATGGATCAATTAATGCAGCACAACCAATAAAAGAAGAATATAAAATTGCAACTATCTTAGATGAGGTTACAACAATTCCTAAATATGCTAAATTAAACACTACTAAAGTTTTCGTAACTGTTTTTTTTCATACTGATGTAAATCTAGAGGATGCAAAAAACTTAATTGAAGATCCCAATATAGGCGGAACATGGTGGGCCACTGTGCCAGTCATCCCTTCAATGACTGTCTCATTGGACTATAACAGAACAGTTGTGCTTGCACAACAAGATATCGTTCAATTTGTTGATGTAATAATGCCACCCTTAGAACCAGCAAACGATATGGTAAGAAGAGCTGCCAATGTAGACTTCTTACAAGACCCAGCCAGCTACAATCTAAGTGGCGACGGAGTAAAAGTCATGGTATACGATGTCGGCAAGGTTGACCATAGTAATTTTGGTTCTAGGATAAAGTTTATTGATGATGATCTTGAGTGGGCATCTGGCCCGTATTTAGCACATCCAACGAATGTCGCTGGAATATTGGGTGGAGGAGATTTCTTTACATCGGCTGGAAGGAATTTGAAAGGAATGGCTTCCAATGTATGGATATTTTCATATTGGGCACCTTCTCGTTCTGAGCTTTTCTGGACTACACCTTATGATTTGTATACAGATGTTACTACTTCCAAGATAAATGATGTTGATTTAGCTAACCTGTCAATGTCATATCCAGTAGATCAGGATGCAAATAACTGTCCTAACCTTGGAAAATATTCTGAAGCTTCTGCATTGATAGATATAATCGTAGCAGGAAACGGAACTAATTCTCCGCTTATCTTTTTTGGAGCAGGTGGAAATGAAGGAAATAATACAATTTGTAATTCTAATTCTAATTATGGAACCATCAGTCCTCCAGCAACCGCTAAGAACATCATTGCTGTTGGTGCAACACTCTCTGATGAAGAAAGAACTTTGGCCGGAATTAGTGGCCTTGGACCTACCACAGATGGTCGCATTAAACCTGATATTACAGCACCTGGATGTAGCACCCAGGAAGGTGGCCCAACTACCACAGGAATAAATAATGACTATCAACCAACATCAACTGGGTGTGGAACAAGTTTTGCAGCACCAATTGCATCAGGAACAACAGCCCTTCTTTTAGAAGAATGGAAAAGAATCGTTGAAACAGAAGAAATTCCAAAGCCGCATACCATAAAAGCTATTTTAATTCATTCTGCAGCTGATCACATTCCTTTTGGACCCGACTTTGAGTATGGATGGGGCACCCTAGATGCTAAGGAAGCTGTAAACTTGGTTGAGAATCAAGATTCAATTAAGGTAGATAAGGTTGGTGCTAATGAAGCAGACATCATTTCGTTCTTACCAGACAATTCAGACAAAGTAAAAGTAACACTGGTCTGGGATGATCCTAAACCCGATCAATTGGCAATATCCACACTAATCAATGACTTGGATCTTAAATTAGAAGATCCCGTGGGAAATATTTATCGACCTTTTCTCCTGTATTTGAATTACAATAATGCCATAGAACTTACCTTTGGTGTAGATTCAATAAATAATGTAGAGATGGTTACAGCTACTAATGGTGCTGAGTTTGGTACAGACCCATGGAAGGCAACAATAACCGGTTCACTTGTCACCGATGGACCACAGGAATACACTGTTATTGTTTCAGGCACTATTCAAGGTGAGCTAGAAACAACTGGTACACCTACGATACCTGAAATCAAAGTTAACTCTACATCTGTAACAAATGGAGGATGGACAAACTCAAAGACAATTGATTTCATATATGAAAGCAACATTAGTACAAATTTCATGTGCCAACTAGATGATGAACCATCATTCTCCACATGTCAACAGACCTACTCCAATCTAGCAGATGGAGATCATGATTTAGTTGTCAAGATTGATGTTGCTGGTCAACAACCTCTAAAAAAAATCTTCAGTTGGACGATTGATTCGATTGAGCCAGTTACTATGTTCACCCCGGTTCCTCTTAACGCACCAACTCATTTTTCATTTGACTCAGAAAAAGGAGCCACTTTTGAGTGCTGGTTAGATCAAAATCCCTGGTTTGAATGTCATAGTGTACATTACCTTGAAAGTTTGCTACCTGGAACTCATAGTTTCAAGGTACGCGCTGTTGATCATCCTGTTGGCAACAAAGATTCTACTCCAGAAGAAATATCATGGACAATTCCAGATGTTGTTTCTGGTGATCCTCATGTTGATGATCTACCAAATGGTACAGATAACTGCCCAGATGTGCCAAACCCGGGACAAGAGGATTCTGATGTTGATGGACTAGGTGATGCATGTGATCCAGATGATGATAATGATACTTTTGCAGATGGTGTTGACAACTGTCCTCTAGTTTCAAACAATCAGGCAGATACTGACGGTGATGGATTAGGGGATGCATGTGACTCTACACCAAACGGCGATACTGATGGTGATGGCGTAGACAATCTTGCAGACAACTGCCCAGATATACCAAACCCAGGACAGGAGGATTCTAACGGAAATGGACGAGGTGATGCATGTGATGTTTGCCTAATCGCAACAGCAGCATATGGTTCAGAGATGGCACCTCAAGTACAACAACTCCGAGAAACAAGAGACAGTATTGTAATGAAAACACAATCTGGAACAGCGTTTATGACAGCATTTAATTCTGTTTATTACACATTCGCACCTACAGTAGCTGGGTGGGAACAACAAAACCCAGCCTTCAAAGAGATAATTAAAATCACGATAACTCCATTGCTTTCTACACTTTCAATTCTTAATTATATCAATATAGATTCTGAAGCCAAAATGCTTACCTATGGAATTGGTGTAATTCTACTAAATATTGGAATGTACTTTGTTGCACCAGCGTATGTAATAATTAGGTTAAAAAATTATCTTATACAAAGAAAGAAAAACACTGTTGATTAAGCAAAGATGATTTTGAACTACAACATGGGATTATTAAAGAAAGAACATAATTATTACTCTAGGACAGTGCCACCACTGCCACCAATAATCTCCTCGTCGTATTTCATTTCATCATCTATCTTCATCAATGTGAATATGGTTAAAGTCAGATAATAATTTAATTTTTACAATAGCTGAATATTTGCATTTTTTGAAAGTATGTGTTATCAGTTCGGAAAGAACTTAGATAAAACAGATATGCAAAAAAAATCTAGTCTAGATCAAAGTCAGAAAAAATTTCAGAACAACTTTATCCAGTCTAGCATATCTAATGGTGATGCATACGAATTAAAAAAAGACATAGTCCTTTATGTTCTAAGACAATCCCTTCTTGAATCAGGCGAAACGATCTTTGAAATGGTAAACCGAAGCCTACTTGAAAAATATGGCTGTGGAATTTTAGATAGCTTTGAAAAACCCGAATACCTAAGTGATGTGTTAAAGTATGTCTATGGTGGGTCTTATCAAAAAGTTGTTGAATCGATAAAGAAAAATTTGAACAAGTTTTCTCATGAGAGCGGAATAAAAGAATTCGTTGAAGTTTTGGAAGCAAGCAGCTAAAAAAGTATTTAATAAAATTCTAAAATCGCCATATAAGAGACATATTCAAGTTATTCCTTAGTTTCTTTAATTTTAGAAAGAACATTATAGACACATAACGGATATAGTAACATTTTATTTTTCATCATAAAATACGCTAACAACTTATTACATACTTTTTTCTTAGTGCATAGATATGACTAAGAAATCCTTTGAACTGTCAAGGAGAAGCAAATCAAACAAGCTTTCCATGATTTTAGAAATTTTAGGAATCATGGAAGAGAGAGGCATAAGTAAAGACTTTCTACTACAAGAAATCAAAAAACGCCGTATTGGAGGTGTCAGGCCAGCTATGACTACCACCGAGATTCTACAACATTGTCCGTTGCATTTCATATTGCATCTTTTTAATTTGTTAATGGGTGCTGAGCCAGTACTGCCTTCTGTCTTACCTCCGACACGAAACTATCATTGGTTTTATACTGATGTAGTAGCAAGTTCCAGTCCAAAAATTACAACCAGAGAGCAGGTCCACAAAATAATGGTTTTAAATGAGCTGATATTAAGAACAGAATCGTTTAGACAACAAGATCGTAAATCAATTGTGATATTGCCATCAGGTGATGGTTATGCAATTGGCTTTGGCGATACTCTAGAAAGTCCGTTACGACTCGCAATAGAACTACACAAACTCATGAATGAATACAACAAATCAAAAGTAAACAAGGACAAGGTCTACATCAGAAGTGGAATCGAATCAGGTATTGTGTATTTTATGAAAGACCTCAATGGAAACAATACAGTGTGGGGCCCTGGCATCATAATGGCACGACGTGTTATGGATTTGGGTGAGAAGATGCACATACTTACATCAGAACGAATTGCAAAGGAACTTGGCAGATTATCTCCTGAAAACAAATCAATAATGCATTCTATAGGGAATTATCCGGTAAAATGGGAAGGTCGATTTGATATATACAATATTTACGAAGAAGGTAAGTTTGGAAATAAGATTCCACCAACTAGACCTCCAGACATTCCATCTAAGAGTTTTAGATTTGAAAGAATCGAATTAATTTTAGATATAAAAAATCCAAAGACGATGATGACTCATCATACTCAAATTTGGAATCTTGTAAATGATTCAAATGAACCAAAAGATCTAATTCATTATAACATTGATGGTGATATCCCAAGAAATTTTGCAGATCTACATGTTAGTGTAAGAGACAGCAAGGGGAAAAAACTCAAAATACTAAGTTTGAATGCAAAGAATCCACTTCATAAAGAATTCAACGTCAAGCTTGACAGACCTATAAAACCAGATAGTACAAAATTTCTAAAATTAGAGTGGGATTGGGAGGAGCCTAATAGGAATTATGTATACAAAATTTCGTCAGAATGCAAGAAATTCAGGTACGTGCTTAACATATCTAACAAAACAGAACTAAAGCAAAGAGTCCTCAAGATTGAACCAGAGCTGGGTTCTGCAGAATATGCTTCGCCTGCACCAGTAGTTAAATATCATAACGGAAAAACCCACATATCGTGGGAACGAAATAACGTTCAGGTACATGATGCATACAGGTTAGAATGGTGATACGACTAGGCAAAACTTCGATACAATATCAAAAAATGTTTGAATAAATATGAAAAAGTAAACAAGCTCAGACACAACAATTGACATTTATGATTAAACCACTTGTAAATGATAAAACATAATGAAGCTTGATGCAGATCTAAGATTTAGAATTCTTGAAAAGTCAGGCATATATGCAAACAGATTTGGAATTCAAGAACCCAAAATACTTTTTACTACAAGAGAGGTTCTTGAGATGCCAAAAAATATGACAGAGGGCAGGAGAACTTCAGCTTACAAGTATTACGGAGTCTCCTACATGCAACACAATATGATCTTTCTAAACATCAGAAAACTGCCAGATGAAAAAGCCTTGGAAAACACCATTGTACATGAATTGATCCACCTAAGATTTCCATATCTTAGTCATGGAAAAAGATTCAACAAGCTCGTAAGGCGTGGACTGGCTGGAAAAACATTTGCGCCTTACAAGAAAAGAAAA
>Ga0247727_10010219_pt1 | contig 16695 bp, 14 predicted proteins | sample WisWelCaveWW1625_FD_202498 | JGI IMG/M metagenome (GOLD analysis project Ga0247727, IMG submission 202498) | Biofilm microbial communities from Wishing Well Cave, Virginia, United States - WW16-25 | ecosystem: Environmental > Aquatic > Deep subsurface > Groundwater > Cave microbial mat | place...
CACTGGAAGAGCGAGATCCTCGACGACGGCTGGACCGCCGTCACCGTGGACGGCTCGCTCTCGGCGCAGTTCGAGCACACGCTGCTCGTGACCGAGACCGGCGTCGAGGTGCTGACGCTCGGAGCGAGCGAACGACCGCCGCTCTGAGTCGGCGCTGCGCTTGTACGGGGTACAGCGATGAAACGCTACACGGCCGCGAAGGCACGCGCGGAGAAGCGGCCCCAGAAGTGGAAGTCGAAGCGCGCCCCCAAGCTGGCTGCGGTCGATCGGATGGTGCTGGCGGGTGAGTGGACCTGGAGCGGCGGCGCGCGCGGCCTCAGGCTGGCGCGCAAGCCCGCCCGCTGAGGCACGGATCCGGACGGACGAGCAGTGGCCCGCGCTCTGAGGGAGCGCCGCGCTACTCGGCTCGGGACGCCACCCCGCGTTCGTAGCGCGCGACTTTGTCGAGGCCGACCTGCTCGAGCAGCGCGGCGCGATGCGCATGCAGGACGGCAGCGTGCGGCTCGGCTGCGAGCCAGATGGAGAGCTGGTCGAAGGCGTCGTACCAGAGGCCGGCTTCGGCGTAGGCGTGAGCACGGCGGGCGGGCGGAAGGTTCGCGACGGGATCCGCCGCCACGTAGCGGATGCTCCCACCCGACACGACGTCGCGCGCGCGTCGCGCCGGGTCGACGACGAGAGCCACGAACCACTGGTACTCCACGCCCGGCGCGAGCCGCACGCCGTGCTCCGCCAATCGCACGGTGTGGACGCCAGCCGCGAGCGGTCCCTCGAGCGCGTGCTCGAGGAGCGGATCCACGCCGTTCGGATCCACGAGCGTCACCTCGGCGGATAGCGGGGTCGCATCGGGCAGGAACCAGTACAGCGTGGGCGCCGGGTGTGCAGTGCTTCCTCCTCGCTCCGGAGCCAGAACCTGGGGAGCAGCGGCATCCAGCCCGCCGCGGCTGACACTGCCGATGCGGACGCTGCCGCCGCTGACCGCACCTGCTGCGTAGATCGGAGCGTCGGCTGGGATCAGCGCCGCGATCTCCAGCGTGCGCGCGGGCTCGGGCGCAGGCTGCTCGGTCGCCTCGGGAACGGGGGCCCGGGTTGCTGGCGGGGGCGGCTTCTGCGCCACGGGCTTCGCCGGCTCGGTCGGCGGCAGAGCCTGCGCGCGTTCGGCGGGTGCTGTCGTTCGCGGCGACTCCGGCGGCTCGATCGGCACGGGCGGCGCCTTCACCTCCGGCTCGATGCGAGCCAGACGCGGTGTGTCAGCGTCGCGCTTCGGAAGAGTTCGCCACACGAGGAGCACGGGCACAGCGACGATGACGGCCAGCAGCGCAGCGAGCACCGGCCTCGGCAGCGTCGACCAGAGCGCAGCGGGGATTCGACGAAGCGCTCCGAGCAGCCGCGCCGCCGGCCCCGGAGCGCGCGCCTCGGCAGCGAGCGCCGCGAAGTCGAAGCGCTCCAGCACCGCGAGCTCGGTCCTGCACGGGGCGCAGCCCGCGAGGTGGAGCGCGATGCGCTCGCTTTCCTCGCGCGGCAGCTGATCGGGCGACCTGTAGAGCGCGAGCAGCTGTCGATCCGCGACGTGAGCGGAGGCGCTCGAAGTCTCGAACCGGAGCGCGCCGAGCAGTGCCCCGAGGCGGCCCACCTCCCGCGAGCAATCGGGGCAGCGCGGATAGTGGTCTCGGAAGTCGGCCCACTCGACCGCCCGAGGGTCCGCGGCGAACCCTGAGAGGTCGGTCGTTCTGGCTCTATCGCAGCGCAAGAACCTCCCGCCATACCCCTCGAATGAGGGGCTCCCTCGCATCGAATAGTCGCTCGGACTCGTCGGATCGGATCACCCGTCCGCCCCGATTTCGGCTCGCAGCTGCGCGAGCCCGTCCCGGAGGCAGCGCTTGAGCGTTCCCAGCGGGATCCCCGTTGCGCGGGCGGCCTCGTCATAGGTCTGGCCATCGACGTAGACCGCCAGCACGGCCCGGCGTTCCCTTTCGGGCAGCCGCTCGAGCGCGCGCCGCAGCTCGTGGCGCCTCTCCTCCGGGATCCGGCTCCCCTCCCGCTCGATGGCTTCGCTCCAGGCGAGCGCCTCCCGCCCCTCCAGGCGCAGCTGAATCCGCAGCCGGCTTACGTACTTGAAGCGCGCCGTGCTGTAGAGGAAGCCGAGCGCGGCCTCGCGATTGCGCAGCTTTCCGTCGCGCAGGGCGATCGCGGCAGCCGAGATCACCTCTTGGGTCAGGTCGTCCCACTCTTCCCGAAAGTGATAGGCGTTCCACCTCACCAGGAAGCTGTTCACGAGCTGAGCCGCCCGCACCAGGGCCAGGCGATCGCCGTCGAGCACGCGCCCGAGAATGGCCGACCAATCCTGATCCGATTCGGGCACGAAGCCACACTATCAGAATGGATCCCATCCCATGCTTCGATCGTGAGAACATGCGAGAGCCGTGAACACCGCTCGGTTAGCTCCTGCGCTGTGCCTCGGTCTGATGCTGGCCCTGTCGGTGCCGGACGGTTCCTCGGCGCAGCCAGTCCCGCCGAGCCCCGGCTTCGAGCCGCTGGAGCGGCCCGGCGAGATCCGCCCCGAGCTGCCGGCGCCGGCTGCCCCGAAGCAGCCAAGCTTCGTGCTGCCCCCGCTGCCCCCGCCGGTCGAGGACGAGCAGCGCCTGTCGCGCGGGCCGGAGGTCGTGGTGCGCGAGTTCCGCGTCACGGGCAGCAGCGTGTTCAGCGCGGCCGAGCTCGCCGCGCTGACGGGCCCGTACCTCGGGCGTCCGATCGGAGGCGAGCAGCTCCACGAGCTACGCGACCGGATCACCCGCCTGTACGTCGATGCGGGCTATCTGAATTCCGGCGCTGTGCTCCCGGATCAAGACGTGCGAGAAGGCGTGGTCGAGTACCGGATCGTCGAGGGACGCCTCTCCGAGATCCTCGTCGAGGGCAACCGCTGGTACCGCAGCAGCTATCTCGTGAGTCGCATGCGGCGCGGCGCCCACACGCCGCTCGCCGTGCGCGAGCTCGAGAACGAGCTTCAGCTGCTCCAGCAGGATCCGCGCATCCGCCGCGTCGACGCCGAGCTGCTGCCCGGCGAGCGGCCGGGCGAGGCGCGGCTGCGGACGCGCTTCGAGGAGGAGCTGCCCTACTTCGCCTCGCTCGAGTACAGCAACCACGAGTCGCCGAGCGTCGGCTCCTATCGCACGCAGCTCGACACCGGGCATCGAAACCTGGTGGGAAGAGGCGACACGCTCAGGCTGATGGTGGCCACCAGCGAAGGGCTCGAGGAGTACGAGATCGGGTACGAGATACCGATCACGAGCTACGACACGACGCTCGGCGCCTGGCTCTCCTACGGCTCGAGCGGCGTGGTCGAGGAGCCCTTCGAGGATCTCGAGGTCGCCAGCCGCTCGAAGACGGTCGGGATCGAGCTGCGCCAGCCGATCCATCGCACGCTGGAGAGCCAGCTCGACCTCGCGCTCACGGGCGAGTGGCGCAAGAGCCAGAACCGCATCCTGGACAACACGTTCTACTCCGAGGGGACGGACGACGGGCACGCGGTCGTGACGGTGGTCCGCTTCCGGCAGGACTACCTGTATCGCGACCTGCGGCAGGTGGTGGCGGCGCGCTCGCAGCTGAGCGTGGGCCTCGACGCGCTCGGCGCCACGATGCATGGCTGCGTGATCGTGGACCCCGCGGAGGGCTGCTTCGTCCGCGACCCGATGGACCCCGACCCCCCGAAGCTGGATCGCGATGGGATTGCCGATGCACAGTTCCTGACCTGGCTCGGCCAGTTCCAGTGGGTGCGCCGCTTCGAGCCCTGGGGCTGGGAGACGGTGCTCCGCACCGACGTCCAGCTCTCGAACCGGCCGCTCTTCTCGCTCGAGCAGTTTTCGCTCGGCGGCCATCAAAGCGTGCGCGGCTACCGGGAGAACGAGCTGGTGCGCGACAACGGCTTTGCCTCGTCGCTCGAGCTGCGCATCCCGCTCTGGAGCAACGCGGCGGAGACGTCCTCGCTCCAGCTCGCCCCCTTCTTCGACATCGGTCGCTCCTGGAATACGGAACGCGACGAGGCGAGCCCGCGCACGCTCGCGGGCGTGGGCGTGGGTCTGCGCGCGGCGTTCACGCGGCACCTGCGCGGCGAGCTCTATTGGGGGCACCCTCTTCACGACGTGCCCGAGCCCGAGGAGCGCGACCTCCAGGACGACGGCGTGCACTTCTCGCTCGTGGCGAGCTTCTGATCAACGCTCGGGCGCAGCGAGATCGTACGCCGCCACCTCCGAGAGCCCGGCCTGCTCGAGCAGCGCAGCCCGGTGCTGGCGCAGGGCCGCGTCCCGCGGCGCAGCAGCGATGCGCGACGAGAGCGCAGCGATCGCGTCGTACCAGAGGCCGCTCTCTGCGTAGACGGAGGGCTCGCGCCCGCCCGCAGCGGTGAGCCTGCCGCGCAGCGACGGGTCGGCCTCGCGCCGCGAGATCCACGCTCCCACCGTGAAGTCCCGCGAGCGGCGCTCGGGGTCCGTCACCAGCGAGACGAACCAGTGGTAGTTCATGCCGATTCGCAGACGCACCCCGTGATCGGCGAGGCGCACCGCCTGGACGCCCGCCTGCGCGGGCTGAGGCAACGTCACGTCGGCGAGCGGCTCGACCGAGGTCTCGTCTCGGATCGTGAAGTCGATGCGCGTGGTCGTGGGCTCGGCGAGATACCAGTAGAGCGTCGGCTGCTCCTCGGTCGTGTAGGCCAGGTGGTCCGGCGCGAGGATCTGAAGTGAGGCCTGCCGGCCCATGCCGCGCGTGCCTGCGCCGATGCGCCGGCCCGGGAAGCTGATCTCGGGCGGCACATAGAGCACGGCGACGCTCGGCTGCGGCACGCTCGGCTCCGCGGCCGGCGGCGCGTAGCGCGGCTCGGGCTCCGCGGGATGCACCTGCTCCTCCGGCGGAGCCGCGGCCGGCTTCTCGTCGGCGCCCCCGAGACCGGGCAGGGCGAGCAGGGCCGACGCCGTGAGCAGCGCCCGCAGCAGCGGTGTTCGTGAACGATGCGGTCTCATGTCTGTCCTCCCAGATGGATCCGGTAGATCGCCACCGGCTCCGCCTTGCCTTTGAGCTCCACCTTGCCGAGTGCGTCGGCGGCGAACGCACCGCCGAGGCGGCGGAAGGTCTCGCCGCTTGCGAGCACGCGCAGGGTCACCTCCTCGGCCCGGAACTCGTCGCCATGCCAGCTCTCGAGCCGCGCGGCGGTGTTCACGGTGTCGCCCACCGAGGTGAACTTCATGCGCTCGGCGCTGCCGATCACACCGACCACGGCCGGGCCGGTATGCAGGCCCACGCGCACGCGCGCGGCCGGGTAGCCACGCTCGGCGAAGTGCGCGTTCAGGCGCTCGATCTCGGCCTCGAGCGCGAGCGCGCAGCGGACCGCGGCCACGGCGTCGGCATCGACCTCGGCTTCGCTGCGCCGCGGCAGCGGCACGCCGAAGTTCGCCTTCACGCCGTCGCCCGCGAAGTCGTCCACCACGCCGCCGTGTGCACCGACGGTGCGCGCGATCGCCTCGAGATAGGCACCGATCCACTCCATCAGCCGAGGCGGGTCCAGGGACTCGGAGAGCGCCGTGTAGCCGGCGAGGTCGCTCATCAGCACCGTGATCGTGGCGCCGTGCGCGCGCGGGCGACCGCCGTCGAGGAACTCGTCGCGCTCGCGCCACAGCTCGGCGGCCACGTCGCGCGCAAGGAAGCGCCCGAACAGGTCCATCACGCGGCGCCGGTCGCGCTGCTCGACGAGCGAGAGGTAGGCCTCGGCCACGCCGCCCGAGAGCGCGAAGGCGAGGCTCGCGGGAACGAAGGGCAGCCACCGGCTCGAGGCGAAGGCCGCCGCCGTGCCGAGCCCGAGGCCCGCGATCCCCGAGAGCGTGGCGGCGGGCAGCAGCCAGGGCGAGCGCACGCGCGCCGCGAGCAGCCCGCCCGCCACGGCCCAGGCGAGCACGAGCGAGCCCTCTTGCGCGTTCGTGAGGGCGCGCATGCCCGCTGCGTCGCCGAGCGCGCGGTCGAGCAGCTCGCTCACCACCTGCGCGTGGTGCTCGAGCCCGAAGCTCTCGCCGAAGGGCGTCGGCACCAGGTCGCGCACACTCGTTGCCATCGTACCGAGCAGCAGCACGCGGTCGTGCACGGCGGCGGGTGCGAACGAGCCGGAGAGCACCTCGTCGAGGCTGAGCGAGGCGAAGGTCTGTTGGCCGCGCGGGTGGGCGAGCAGCACCTGGTAGCCGCCGGCGTCCTGACCGGCGTAGCCAGCGTCGCCCGCTGCGAAACGCGTGAGCGCGGCCGAACCAAGTGCGAGCGTCGGGACCGGATCGTCGCCGCTCGCAGGCGCGAGCCAGCGCGCCGCGACGCCCTCGCTGGCCAGCCAGCGGACGGCGACCTGGAGCGCGAGCGAAAGCGCCCCGGCGCCTTCGCTGTGCATGAGCAGCAGCGCGCGCCGCACGCGCCCGTCGCGGTCGAGGTGGACGTCGCTGAAGCCGACCTGGCCCCCTGCAAGGTAATCCGGCGCCGCCACCGGCGCGTCGTCCGGCCCGCCGATCTTCTCGGTGAGCACGATCTCCGGATGTGAACGCAACAGGCGCTCGAGGTCCAGAGAGCCCGGCGGCAGCGGCCGGTCGCGATACAGGTCGACGCCGATCGCGCGCGGCCCCGCGCTGGCGAGGGCAGCGAGTGCACGGGTCAACAGCTCGTCCGAGAGGGGGTGGCCGTACTTCTGGATGTCGCGTTCGGTGATGCGAACGAGCAGCAGACGCGGGTCGGCTCCGCCTGCTGGCCGCGTCCAGCGCAGCAGGCGGTCGTAGGCGCCGAGCTCGAGCGGCTCGAGCGCGCCCACCGCGCGTAGCCCGAGCACGCCCGCGGCGACGACGAGCGCGAGCCCGGTCGCCACGAGCCAGCTCGGAGCGGAGCGAAAGAAGCGGCGAGAGGTCACGGCGGACCCCTCCTCTCGACCTGGATAGTCGCTCGGGAGTGGGGATTCGGATCAGACTGGGGCTACGCCTCGCCCGAACGCTGCCTGGCGGGGGCCGGCGCGCCGCGCAGGGGACCCTCCGCACCGTGGCTGGCCCAGTCCACCCGGAGCTGGCGACCCGACAGGGCAGGTGATTACTCTGTGATCACAGCTTCCAGGAGCCATGCATGAAGACCAGACTGATACGGATCGGCAACTCGCGAGGGATCCGCCTGCCCAAGCCCGTGATCGAGCAGGCGGGGCTCTCCGAGGAGGTCGAGCTGCGCGTGCGGCAGGGCTCCATCACGATCCTGCCGAAGGTGGGACCCCGCCGCGGGTGGGCCGAGGCTGCCCAACGTCTGCGTGCGGACGGCGAGGATCACCTGCTCGACCGTCCGACTCCTACGCGCTTCGATGATGAGGAATGGGCGTGGTAGCTACGCCAGGCGTTCGACGAGGGCAGGTCTTCCTCGTCGACCTGGACCCGACGCGTGGGCGCGAGATCCGCAAGACGCGCCCCTGCGTCGTGATCTCGCCCGACGAGCTGAACGCGCACCTGCGCACCTTCGTGGTGGCGCCTCTCACGACGGGTGTGCATCCGTACCCGTTCCGCATCGCTTGCCGCCTTCGCGGCCGATCCGGCTTCATCGTCCTCGACCAGATCCGAACCATCGACGGCGAGCGGCTGCTGCGTCCGCTCGGCAGGATCTCGCCGGCCACACTCGCCCGTGTGCTCGGCTCCTTACAGGAGATGTTTGCTCCGTGACGGCTCGCTCCCGCTTGCGGGCGCGGGGCCGGTCAGCGGCAGGTTCCGAGCAGGGGGCCCGGCGCAGCAGCGGGTGATGCAGAGGCCAGCGCAGCGGAAGTCGTTCGTCCCCCGGTCTTCGCAGCAGCCTCGAACCCCAGCGTCCCCGGTAGCCACCCATCGGGCTCGGCCGGGATCCCGCCGTTGCCGCGCACCGCGAAGCTCCCGGCCCGCTCGCCGCTGCGCCGCGCCGCGCAGCGCTCGCGCATCAGCGAGGATGCGTCGAGGTAGCTGGCCGGCAACGCACTGAGCGTGCCCGCGATGTCCGTGTCGGGGGCGTTCACCTCGACGGTGCCCGAGAATTCGGGGTTGCCCGCCGTGGCGCTGACGATGCTCCCCGGGAACGCGAAGTAGTTGTCGGCGGTGATGCTGATGTGGCCGCCCTGCCCGCTGCCGGCCTGCGCCTCGATCCGGCTCCCGTTCTGGAGGATCACGACGTCGGGGTCGATGCTGATGTCGCCGCCCGTGGCGCCAGTCACCGTGGCCGTGATCACGCCGGCGTCGAGGTGCACGAGCTGCTTCGCCTGGATCGTAATCCTGCCTCCGTCCGCGTCCTCGGCGTTGGTGGCGATTGTGCCGCCGGACAGCTTCAGCTTGTCGGCGGCGAGCGTGACCGAGCCGGCGGGGCCGGTCGCCACGCTCGGAGCGGCTCCGACCTCCCGGAAGATCTCGCCCACCTCGCCCAGGCCCGCCTCGCTCCGGCCCGCGATCTCGCCGCCGTCCGCCACCTCGATCACGGGCGCGTGCAGCGTGACGTCGCCGCCCGTTCCGCTGCCTCCCGTCCGGCTCGCGAGCCCGCTGCCTTCGCCCTCGACCACGATCGACTCGCTCGCCGTGACGTCGATCCTTCCGCCCGGGCCCGGGATGAAGGTGCTCGCGTCGATGCGGCCGCCGCCCCGCACGATCAGCGCCTCGGCGTCGAGGACGATCTCGCCGCCGCGCTCGCCCTCGTTGTCCCCTTCATCGGGCACGGCCGTCGTCGCCACCGCACCGCCGTCGACGAGGATGTGTGGAGCGACGAGCGTCACCGTCCCGGCCGCTCCCGAGCCAAGGCTCGCCGAGGACACCCGGCTCCAGTCCTCGACCTCGACGCCGCGCCTGATCACGCGACGCCGCCCGGCGACCTCGATCGACTCCGTCGCCCGGAGCGCCACGCTTCCCGCATCGCCGCCCGACGTGCCGGCCAAGGAGTCGAACAAGCTCGTGCTGTCCACGATGGCGCCGTTGTGGATCGAGATGCGCTCCCCACTGAGCTCGACCGCTCCTCCCCTGCCGCCACCCACGGTCGAGGTCGTGACGATGGCGCCCTCAGTCACGGTGATGTCCGGCGCGCTGAGCGAGATCGAGCCGCCGTCTCCCCCGCCGACGGTCGCCGAGAAGACGCCCGCGAGATGCGCTTGCGCACCGAGCGCCTGGCCCACGAGGAACAGCCGCAGGTCGAAGGGGGGCCCCCCCTCGTAGGTGACGAAGATCGACTCGGTGGCGCGGACATCGATCGTGCCCGCCTTGCCCGGTCCGAAGCTGCTCGTGTTGATCCCACTTTGGGGAATCTGACGCCGCCCGGGCGCCCTCGGGAAGTCGGGGTGCGGGCCGATGTGCAGCGAGTCGGCGCGGATCGTCACGCTGCCGCCGTTGCCGGTGGAATCGAAGTCAGCGCCGGCGTTGATCCCGCTCCCCGGTGCGAACACCACCGAGTTCGCCTCGATGTCGACGGAGCCCGCGTTGCCCGTCGACCGGGAGGATTGCACGTAGATCCCCGAGGTATTAGAGCGCCCCGCGGCCGGGAAGCTCGTGAGCAGCGAGTCGGCACGGATGGTCACCGTGCCCGCATGCCCCAGCGTGTTAATGACCCAGGCGTAGATCCCAGACCCACCTGTGAGCTGCCCCGCCCCGCTGATGAGGATGGAGCCGGCTTCGATCGTGATGTCTCCAGCATTGCTGGTGGCACCGGGATTCGTGATTCCGTTGGCTTGGGCGTGAATGCTTCCGCCGCCGAGAAGCTGAAGCGAGTGGGTCACTTTCAGGTCGACGGCGCCGGCATCGCCGTCGCCGAAGTAGGAAGAGGACTCCACCCTCGAGTCGGCGAACTCGCCTGTGCCCACTCCACGGACGATCATTTCGTCCGCGACGATCCGGATGGTCCCGGCTCCTTCGGGGCGGTCGGGGTCATCGACCTTCGATGTGCAGCCGCCGCAATTGGTGTCGATTCTTCCGCCGTTCTCGAGCTCGACGGAGCCGGCCTCGATGTCGATCCGCCCGGGCGCTCCTTCTCTGAAGCTCCTCGCCCCGATGGAGCTGAGGCCGTCGGCGCCATCTACGCTGAGCCTCCCCGCGACGTCGATCTCGATGATGCCTGCGTTGCCCGAGCCGAAGCTGTGATTGTGGATGGCCCCGCCGTGCACGAGCTCGACGGAGCTGGCCGGGGCCCCGCCTTCGAGGCGGATCGTGCCCGCGGAGCCCTCGCCAGAGGTGGAGGCGGAGAGCAGGCTCGCGTCGATGCTGAGTGACTCGTCCGCCGCGACCTCGATGCGCCCGCCCGGCCCCACGCCCAGGTTCTCGGCGAGCACGCGCGAGTCCTCCGCGATCACGACGCGACCGCCGCGGATCGCGATGGTGCCCGGCGTCTCGCCGCTCGCGTCGAGCTCCGCGCCGGTGAGCGTCACGTCGCCGCCGACCAGCTCGAGGGTCTCGCCCTCGTGCACCGAGAGCGTCGCGTGTTCGACCGAGATCGCAGCGGCGGGGCCGTCGCCGAGGAACCCGAACGCCCCGGGCGGCGCCGTCGAGAGCACGCTCTGTCGCAACGGGTCGCCGTAGAAGCGCTCGAGGCCCTCCGTGCCGAAGCCGAGGTAGTCGCCGGTGCTCGCGTGGAACGAGCCCGGCACGTCGAGCGTCGCCCCCTCGCCGAACACGACGCCGCTCGGGTTGATCAGGAACAGGTCCGCGCCCGGGATGGTGGAGCGCAGCGTGCCGTCGATCTGCGACTCATTGCCTCCGCTGACCCGCGAGATCACGTTCGAGACGCTCTGCGGCCCGTCGATCGGGTCCGGCCCCGTGAAGGTGGCGGTCTCGTCGGTCGCGACGCCGAAGGACGAGAAGCTGTGAAAGAGGTTGCTTCCCCGCTGCTCCCCCATCTCGGGGGTGATGAGATAGGTGGCGGACTGGCCGAGCGGATCGGTGCCCGCCCCGACCTCGAGCGGGCCGTCGCCGAGGCTGCCGTCGCGCACGACGAGGCCCTGGCTCTGCGCGGCGGCGGGGGACGCCGCGAGCGCAGCGACGAAGAGGCACAGCCTGGGTGTGAGTCCCATACGGGACACCTCGAGCGGGCCATTCTACGCCTCCAGCGACTCCCCGAGCGCACCAAGACGCGGCCTGCGGCGCAGGGCTCCGGGAGGCGCCGGGGCCTCGCGGCGATCCGCGAGGGCGGCTGCGGCTCGCCGTTCGGAGCCGCGGTCGGCCTGGTGGACGGCATGCGCATCGACCCCGACGTCGCGCCTCGCTGGCAAATCGAGCCGAGCGCGCGCATCCCCGAGCCCGAGCCCCTCGGCCGCCAACGCGATTCGCAACCTGCTCACGCACAGCTGGATCCACCGGAGGCTCTGGCTCACGATCCCGACTGCCTGATGGTTCACCGCAGCGACACCCAGCTGTCGGACGCCGCCTGTCGCGCCTCGGAGCCGCCGATTGCCGGACGTATCTCGATCTGACATTCTCGCATCGTGAAGCTGCGTTATGTCGTGACCATCGATCGGGAAGAGGACGGCCGCTTCCTCGCTTCCGTTCCTGCCGTACCCGGCTGCCACGTATACGGGCGCACCCGGCGGCAGGCGGTGGACCGTGCACGGCGGGCCCTGCAGTTCTACGTCGATTCGCTGCGGAGCCGGGGCCGCAAGCCGCCGCGTCAGCCTCTAGTCGCCGTCGAAGTCGAGGTCGCTGCGTAGTCTGTGGCTCGGCTTCCCGAGCTCCCCGCCCGCAGGGTCCTGGCGGCGCTCTCCCGCGCAGGCTTCCGCGAGACCCGCCGACGCGGGAGCCACCGCTTCCTCGTCCACCCCGACGGTCGCGTCCTCCTCTTCGCAGTCCACGAGAGCGAGCGCGTGGGTCCGAAGCTCCTTGTGAAGATCCTCGAGGACGCCCGGATTTCTCAGGAGCAGTTCCGGCAGCTCCTCTGAAAACGGGTCCACGGAGATGGTGCCGCCGGCGCCTGCTCCCGCGGTGTCGGCATGGATCACGCCGTGCTCCCCCCCGCTCTCCATCAGGGCAGCTTCGCCTCGCGGCGGGCCAGGCGGACCGCCTCCTCATCGATCCGGCGACGATGACCGACCGCCAGGATTCTGAGAACGCGATGCCAGCGATCGTTGGAGTAGGTGGTAGCCACGCCAGGCGTGCGACGAGGGCAGGTCTTCCTCGTCCAGCTTGACCCGACGCGGGGCGCGAGATCCGCAAGACGCGCTCCTGCGTCGTGATCTCGCCCGACGAGCCGAACGCGCATCTGCGCACCTTCGTGGTGGCACCTCTCACGACGGGCGCGTGGCTCCCGCTTGCGGCGAGCTTCTGAGCGGGATGCGTGGCAAGGGGTTGGGGAGGCAGGTACGCTGGGTGTATGAAACGCACAAATCTTGTGCTTCGTGAGGACCTGCTGGAGGAGGCCGTTCGGCTCAGCGGTGAGAAGACCTACTCGCGCGCGGTCGAACGGGCGCTCGAGGAGTTCATCCGGCGCGTGAAGGCGCGGCAGATCTTGCAGCTCCAGGGCTCCGGCGCGTGGCAAGGTGATCTCGGCGAGATGAGAGACGATCGTCCGCGCTCACGCCGGCGCAAGCGAGCGTGATCCTCATCGACACCTCGGTCTGGATCGAGGTGTTTCGCGCGCGCCAGCCCCTCGTTCTCACTTCGTTCGTCGACTTCGACGACGTGGTCACCTGCCTTCCCGTGGTGCAGGAGGTTCTGCAGGGCTTCCGGGACGAGGGCGTCTTCCGGCGGGCGCGCGAGGCGATGCTGTCGTTGCCGATCGTCGAAGCGCCTCTCGGCGAGGCAGCCTTCCTCGAGGCAGTCGCGCTCTATCGCCGTGCGAGGCGCGCGGGCCGTACCGTACGATCGTCCGTCGATTGTCTGATCGCGGCCTGCGCGCTCCGCAGCGACCTCGAGGTACTCCACCGCGACCGCGACTACGCCGCACTCGCAGCCGTCTCCGGGCTCCGACAGCGCGCGATCTGAGTCGTCGGGCTCCGGTCGAGCGCCGAATCTACGGCCTCGGAGCGGGCCGGTCAGCGGCAGGTTCCGAGCAGGGGGCCCGGCGCGGCAGCGAATGATGCAGAGGCCGGCGCGGCGGAAGCCGTTCGTCCTTCGGTCCTCTCAGCAGCCTCGAACTCCAGCGTCGCCGGCAGCCAGCCGTCCGGCTCCGCCGGGATCCCGCCGTTGCCGCGCACCGCGAAGCTGCCGGCCCGCTCGCCGCTGCGCCGCGCGCTGCAGCGCTCGCGCATCAGCGAGGATGCGTCGAGATAGCTGGCGGGCAGGGCGCTGAGCGTGCCCGCGATGTCCGTGTCGGGGGCGTTCACCTCGACGGTGCCCGAGAGCTCCGGGTTGCCCGCCGTGGCGCTGACGACGCTGCCCGGGAAGGCAAAGTAGTTGTCGGCGGTGATGCTGATGTGGCCGCCCATCCCGGTGCCGGCCGTCGCCTCGATGCGGCTCCCGTTCTGGAGGATCACGACCTCGGGGTCGATGCTGATGTCGCCGCCCGTGGCGCCAGTCACCGTGGCCGTGATCACCCCCGCATCGAGGTGCACGAGATCTCGTGCCTGGATCGTGATGTTGCCTCCGTCTGCGTTCGGGGCGTCGGTGGCGATCGTGCCGCCCCTGAGCCGCAGCTCGTCCACCCCCGTGAGCGTGACCTCGCCCGCCGGGCCCGTTGCGATCGCGGGCGCCGGCGGAACCAGGCGGTCTCTCGCGAGGATCGCGAAGCCCACGCCCTGGTAGCCCGGCGCGCTGCGCGCCGAGACTACGCCACGATCGTTGATCTCGATGCGGGGCGCGCTCAACGCGACGTTGCCCCCCGGGCCCCTGCCTCCGGTGCGGCTCTCGATGCGGCTGTCTACGCCCGTCACCACGATCGATTCGGTCGCCGTCACGAGGACGTCTCCGGCCTCATTGGCGACGAAGCTGCTGGTGTCCACCACGCCGCCACTCCGTACGATCACCTGGCCCTCCGCACCGGTCGCGTCGAGCACGATGCTGCCGCCGCGCGCGTTCCCGTCGCTGCGCCCGGGCGCCTGTACCGCGGCGGTCTGGACGATGCCCAGGTCCTCGACCACGATGAGGGGAGCGCGCAATAGGACGGTGCCGGCTGGCCCCGAGCCGAGCGAGGACGAGGTGACCGAGCTGCGGTTCTCAGGGGCCTGCGGGTCGACTCCCGACACCTCGATCGACTCGCTGGCGAGGAGCTGCACGTCGCCTCCCCGGCCTCCGAGGATCGTGCCTGCGAAACGTAGGCTCACACTGCTTACGATGCCGCCTTCGACGACGTGGATGTTGTCCCCCTGGAGCAGCACCGTGCCGGCGTCGAGGCCACCGACGGTCGAGGAGCCGACCAGGGCGCCGTTCGAGACCGTGATGTCTGGCGCGTCCAGCGTGATCGAGCCGCCCAAGCCCCCGAAGACGGAGGAGGCAAACATCCCGGTCACCGCCAGCGGCTCGAGCCCCAGGATCCCTGCGAACAAGGCTCGGCTCAGCGAGAAGATGTCTCCGCCCTCGTTCGAGACGGAGATCGCCTCGCTCGCCGTCACGAGGATCGTCCCCGCGTTGCCTCCTCGCTCGGCGATTCCGAGGTCGGTGAAGCTGTTCGCCCTGATGAGGCCCCCGGCCTCGATCGCGAGCGTGCGTGCCGTGACGTCGATGCTCCCTGTGCCTCCCGTCGAGTTGCGCGAGGCAACGTCGATCGCGGAGCCAAACAGGCGGCCCCCGAAACGTGCCGTCCCGCCGATGAGCAGCGAGTCGGCGTGAACGCGGATCACTCCGCCAGAGCCGCTTCCACTTTGAGAGTCTGCAGCCAAGATGCCCCCTCTCGTGAGCTCGAGAGAGCCCGCCACGTCGATCAGAAGAGTTCCGGCGTCGCCAGCGTCGCCGATCGTTTGGACCGCTACGTAGGAGCGAGTGAGCGCATCGTGGCCGTCGATCCGCATGCTTTCGGCGTGGATCTCGACCGTCCCCGCTCCGGGCGTGCGCTCCGGGTCCCCCCGCTTCGATGTGCAATCGAAGCAGCCGCTGTCGATCCCCCCGCCGTTCGTGAGCTCGATGTGGCCGGCCGTGATCTCGATCCTTCCCGGCGCTCCCGGCACGCTTGCTGCGTCGTCGATGAAGCCCCAGAACGGAGTGGTGCTGCTGGTCCAGATGGCCGCGTAGTCCAGGGCGCCATCGACTGCGAGCGTTCCCGTCTCGATCTCGATCGCCCCGCCATCCCCCTGGCTCCCCCAGGCGGCCGCGCTGATGTCGGAACGGTCGGAGAGATCGACGGAATCGGCGGTGATCTCGATCGTTCCGGCATTGCCGGTCGCGGCGAGCCCGAAGGTCCGTGCGCTCACCGAGACTCCATCCCGGATCGTGAGCGAGCCCGCTTCGATGTCGATCGTGCCGCCGGCGCCGCTGCTGCTCGTCTCCGCGCTCGCGCCGACCTCGGTCGCGTGCGGGACATTTCCTGCCCCGAGCGCGAGGTCGAGGAAGCCCGGCCCGTTTCGAAGGGTGACGGCGGGGCCTGCCACGTAGATCGAGCCTGCGTTGCCCGCGGACGAAGTGTTGACCGAGAGCAAGCTGTCATCGACGTCCAGGGATTCGTGCGCCGCGACCTCGATGCGCCCGCCCGGCCCCGCGCCCAGGTTCTCGGCGAGCACGCGCGAGCCCTCCTCGATCACGACGCGGCCGCCGCGGATCGCGATCGTGCCCGGCGTCTCGCCGCTCGCGTCGAGCTGCGCGTCGGTGAGCGTCACGTCGCCACCGACCAGCTCGAGCGTCTCACCATCCGGGACTGCGAGCCGCGCGCCCTCGACCGAGATCGCACCGGTTGGGCCGTCGCCGAGGAACCCGAACGCCCCGGGCGGCGCCGTCGCGAGCACGCTCGGCCGCGACGGGTCGCCGTAGAAGCGCTCGAGGCCCTCCGCGCCGAAGCCGAGGTAGTCACCCGTGCTCGCGTGGAACGAGCCCGGCACGTCGAGCGACGCCCCCTCGCCGAACACGACGCCGCTCGGGCTGATCAGGAACAGGTCGGCACCCGGAATCGTGGAGCGCAGCGTGCCGTCGATCCGGGACTCACCGGGTCCGCTGACCCGCGAGATCACATTGTCGACGCTCTGCGGCCCGTCGATCGGGTCCGGCCCCGTGAAGGGGCGGTCTCGTCGGCTGCGACGCCGAAGGACGAGAAGCTGTGGAAGAGGTTGCCGCCGCGCTGCTCCCCCATCTCGGGGGTGATGAGATAGGTCGCGGGCTGGCCGAGGGGATCGGTGCCAGCGCCCACCTCGAGCGGGCCGTCGCCGAGCGTGCCGTCGCGGACGACGAGGCCCTGGCTCTGGGCGGAGGCGGGCGGGGCAGGGAGCACGGCGAGCACCAGCGCGGCGGCGCCGATGGAAAGGGAATTGAGGGTGCGTCCCATACGGGATACCTCGATCGGGCCATTCTACACCCGGAGGTCGAGCAGACGCGCTGCTCACCGCGTTCTGACCCCGAGCGCGGCACGTCGCGGCTCGGGAGCCCCTACGAGTCCGCAGTGGAAGCACGGGCAATCGCGGCGGCGTAGTGCTCGAGCGAAGCGAGCTCGCCGATCAGCACCTCGTAGAGCCGCCGGTGGTCGATCTCCAGGTAGACGTGGGTCAGGATGTTGCGCAGGCCTGCCCACCTTTGCATGTGGAGGCTGAGAGCGCCGGTCAGGACTCCCTCCCGCTCGAGGATCTGGAACGCTTCGCGGTAGGTGGAGGGA
>Ga0247727_10010220_pt1 | contig 16694 bp, 23 predicted proteins | sample WisWelCaveWW1625_FD_202498 | JGI IMG/M metagenome (GOLD analysis project Ga0247727, IMG submission 202498) | Biofilm microbial communities from Wishing Well Cave, Virginia, United States - WW16-25 | ecosystem: Environmental > Aquatic > Deep subsurface > Groundwater > Cave microbial mat | place...
AAAATTAAGCAATTTGTCTAATCTGGCAACTCTGATCCATATAGGACAATTTTCAGATTACCAAAAAATGACAGAATTAGAACGAGATTTTATCAAACTTGTAGATGATTTTGTAATTAATTCTACCGATGCAGACATTCTAGAAGAAATTGGAAAACTTGACGTGGAAGCACAATTGTTAGGAATTTCATTTTACGACATGTATTGTGTTGTATTGCAAGATGTAGCAGGTCATCAAAACCTTGTTTCTAGATTCAAAATTTATATGCAGTCCAAGAAATCCATCTGACCGTTTTTAGTTTAAATGAGGGTGACTATGCCATGGAATAATCATGGCACGAACCAAAGTTGTATGTGTGTCTCATAAAGAAGACGCAGATGGTATAGGGGCAGCATCATTAATTCGACAAGCCTTTGGCGGAGAAACAAAACTTGTAGATTATCCTGGATTAATGACTGAACTTGAACTACTAAAAAATAACGAGTCATTAAAGACACTCTATATCTGTGATCTAGGTCTTAGCAAGACAAATCAAGACCAATTTATTGAACTGCTTACTGCTCTTAGAAAAAAACGAATTTCAATAACATATGTTGATCACCATGATTTAGATGAAAAAATAAAAAAGAAAATACGTGTCTTAAAAGTTAAATTAATTCATAACATCAATGAATGCACTACTGTTCAGGTGTATAATGCATTCAAATCAAAACTAACAGATCATAGTGCGTTTATAGCCGCATGCTCTGCTGTTACAGATTACATGGAAGACAGACCTATAGGTTCTAAACTCTTGCAGAAATTTGATAGACAGTTTGTCTTACTTGAGGCAACCGTTCTTACCTTCACCATAGTTAGTCACCAAAAAGACAATGAATATCTGTTGTATCTTGTTGATGAGTTAAGTGACTCAAAATATCCACATGATATTCCGAACTCTTTTGAATTTGCTAGAATGCAAGCAGAGAAAATTTCTGGTGTGATTCAAAAAGTAAAAAATAATCTAAAGTTGATGAAAAACTTGGCATACATGGAAGTAACTGATTCTGGGGCAAGTATGGTAGTTAATTTTGTTTTAGGAATGTCAGGAAAAGATGTCGGAGTATCATACAAATTAAGAGAAGATCATGGAATCTATGCTGTCTCAATTCGTGGTTCTAGAAATTGTAAAATCCATCTTGGAAAAATTGTTAATCCACTTGCTACTGAACTTGGAGGCTCAGGCGGTGGACACGACAAAGCATGTGGAGCAGTAATTCCAAAAGACGAAATTTCAACATTTCTAAAAAAATTTAATTCAAAACTTAAGTAATTTCTACTATCAAATCTACTTCTACTGAAGAGTTTAGTGGTAGACCAGATACTCCAACTGCAATTCTTGTATGCTGACCTTTCTTGTCAAAAATTTCAAAAAGCAAATCAGACGCACCATTAATTACTTTGGGTTGTTCTATAAACTCTGGAGGAGAATTTACAAAACCAGATACGCGAACAATTTTTGAAATTTTATCTAAATTTCCAAGTTCTGATTTTAGTTGAGCAAGTGCATTAACTACACATAATCGCGCAGCCTTTTGTGCATCTTCTACTGATAGATCTTTTGTGACTTTGCCCGAATAGAGAACCTTGCCATCACTTATTGGAATCTGACCTGACACAAAAACAAGATTTCCAGTTCTAACTACTGGTATGTAGGAGCCAGCTGGTTTTGGTGGACTAGGAAGCGTAATTCCAAGTATTCTAAGCTTTTCTTCAATCACGAAGTTGCTTTGACTTTTTTCCCTTTAACTCTATCTTAGAACAAAAATGAACAGATTTCCATTTTTGGCAGACCATGTTTTTATAATTATCTATGGAAAATAATTCAGATGCAAGGACTAGCAAAATACGATTTATTGAATGCACTAGTAAATCTAAGTGATAAAAACGAATCTCCCTTACAAACTGACATCACTGATGGTTTAGAATATGTTGAATCAGTGAAGTACAAACCATTTGAATTACTAGATCATTTATCTGCAATAAAAATGGGATTGGATACTATTAAAGAAAGAACTAAAGACAACATGGACAAGAAAACAATGGAATAGTTTGCCCGAGTTGATAGAGAAATCTTAAAGATGACTGACAAACTGCTTGAATCAAGACTGTCTGATTAAATTCTTAAATTAGCATTAGATTATCTTCATATATCATTACAAAAAATTATCTATATGTCAAAACCTGAATCAAAGGGGCAGAAAGCACAAAAAGAATTAGATGTTGTACTATCACGACTTAATGCTCTTGAAGTATCCACAACAGATCCTTTCCAAAAATCAATCATTGGTATTTTGCGAGTACTTGCTGAAACTCAGATTCATTCACTAAATGAACTTGAACATATCAAAAAAGGAATGGATCTCCTCATGGTACAGATCTTTAAAGTAGAAAACAAAGTAAATTCGTCACTTTAAAACAGTGTTACTAAGACCGCATTGCATACATTTCATTAGGTAGCTTTTTTCAAGATCCTGTGTTTTTCCATTTTTGATCCACAGCAAGGACACTGCATGATATATGACAGTATATCATGAATAAAAGATTAAATTCAGGACTTCGTTGCTTTGAAACAAATGAAAGCTCCTCACAATTATCGGGCTGTAGGATGGGCTATGGTCGTAGTAGCCGCTTCACTTGCTGCTATTGGTTTGCTTGCTTTAGCATTACACGATGATCCGTTCTTTTCAGATAACATAATGCGTGAAAAACAAAAACAATTCAAGGAAATGCAGCAAAACGCAACTGAAATGGAATCTGGTACAGCAGGTGAAAATATAGAACCGAAACTAGGGATGTTTATCTTATATGCATACCTAGAGTAAATCTTCATCAATTTCTTCTATAGTGTCAAGGTATTGTTTGCAGGTGCAGTTTGGAATTAGACATTTTCCAGCTTTTACAAGTGATCTGTTGTTTTTTAAAGTTTTATGCGCTTGGTCAGTATGATGGCATCTTCTGCAATTCATGTTTGAAAGAAAATCTTGCTTTTATTTAACAATTGAATTACACACAAATAGACACGTAACACTTTGGATATTGTGCAAGCAAACAGTCTGATAAAAGAGACAAGCCCGTATCTATTACAACATGCCTATAATCCGGTTAAATGGTATACGTGGAGCGAAGAAGCATTAAAAAAAGCAAAAGATGAGAACAAACCAATATTTCTAAGCATAGGGTATAGTGCGTGCCATTGGTGTCATGTTATGGCTCATGAATCATTTGAAAACGAGGACACTGCACAAATAATGAATGAAAATTTTGTTAACATCAAAGTTGACAGAGAAGAAAGACCAGACATTGATGACATATACCAAAAAGTCTGTCAATTAGTAACTGGTAGTGGTGGATGGCCACTCAGCGTATTTCTTACACAGGATCAAAAACCATTCTACGTTGGAACATATTTCCCTGTACTTGACAGCTATGGCAGACTTGGTTTTGGTAGTTTATTACGTCAGCTTGCACAAGCATACAAAGAAAAACCAACTGATGTTGAAGCTACAGCAAATAATTTCATGAATATTTTACAAAAAACAGAATCAATTGCAACTCAGACAAAGCTTGACAAATCAATCTTAGACGAAGCTGCTGTCAATTTGCTTCAGATGGGCGACCCAATAAATGGAGGATTTGGTCACGCACCAAAGTTTCCAAATGCAGCTAATTTGTCATTTATGTTAAGATATTCAAAACTTTCAGGCATTTTAAAATTCCAAGAATTTGTTTTCAAAACTCTCACAAAAATGGCTAATGGTGGGATCTATGATCAACTTGGTGGCGGGTTTCATAGGTATTCAACTGATTCGCGATGGCTTGTACCACATTTTGAAAAGATGCTATATGACAATGCATTGTTGCCTATAGTATACACAGAAGCATATCAAATAACAAAAGACACAAAATATCTTGAGACTGTAAACCATACTCTCAGCTATGTATTACGTGAGATGACTTCGCCTGAAGGCGGATTCTATTCTGCACAAGATGCAGACTCTGAAGGCGAAGAGGGAAAATACTATGTATGGAAAAAAAGTGAAATCCAAGAAATCTTGGGCAAAGACTCTGATGTGTTTTGTCTTTATTATGATGTCACTGATGGTGGAAATTTTGAAGGTCACAACATACTAAACAACAACATTAAGACATCCACAACAGCATTTCAATTTGGCAAGACTGAAGATGATGTAAATGACATCATAAAACGTTGTTCAGAAAAACTTTTTGTAACACGCTCTAAGAGGATTGTCCCTGGAAAAGATGAGAAAATTCTTACTAGCTGGAATGCATTAATGATATCTGCATTTGCAAAAGGTTACAGAATAAGTGGGCATGAAACATTTCTATATGCAGCTGAAAATTGTATAAAATTCATAGACGAAAAACTAACAAAAAATAATGAACTATTACGAACACATAAGGACGGTCAAGCAAAACTAAAAGCATATCTTGATGATTATGCATATTTTGTGAATGCACTTCTGGATGTTTTTGAAGTAGATCCACGTACAAAATACCTCCAACTTGCATTACAACATGCAAATTATCTAGTAGAACATTTTTGGGATCCGAAAGAAAATAACTTCTTTTTTACAGCAGATAATCACGAGAAATTAATTATTCGTACAAAAAACATCTATGATCTTTCATTGCCATCCGGCAACTCTGTCGCAGCACACGCATTTTTGAAATTATATCATCTCACACAAGACAAAAGATTTCTTGATGTATCTGCAAAGATTATGGAATCGTTATCTACAATGGCTGCAGAAAATCCGTTTGGTTTTGGCCAACTTCTCAATGCGATATATCTTTACATACAAAAACCAATAGAAATCACAATGTTAAACACAAACAATAGTGAAATCTATACCGGTCTGACTAGGAGATTCATTCCTGAATCAATACTTGTAACCATTTCGAAAGAAGAATGTCTTAACGATCTGAAAGAATACCGATATTTTTCAGGAAAAGAATTTGATAAAAACAAAACAACTGTATATGTATGCAAAGACTTTGCGTGTTCTTTACCCTTGTATTTGATGTCTGAAATCGAAAAATTGCTTTAAGGAATCTTTTTTATGTTTATTTCTAATTTTTCTCCAACACCTGGACTTCCCATCCTTTCATATCTCCGTCTTGGCATGGTTATAGTTATTGCAGTCTGGGCGTAACTTTTTACTGCAATAGTTGGCTGTGCTTGCATGATTGCTTCAATTAAAGGAAGCACTTGTTCTTTTAGTTCGGGATCAAGTTTTTTGTTTATTGCATCAAACACAAGCTGCTTTTGTGATATCGGTTCAAGTTGTACATCTTCAACAAGTGAAATCTGCACTGTTTGACCATTGTCAACTAACTGTTGTATTTTGTATTGAACTATTTCCGACATTATTTTTCATTAAAATAGTCAGAATTTATCTCTAGCGTATTATGATTTGGCAGCAAGTATTGCTTTTCTTATGTCTGCAGCTCGGCGTTTCAATATCTCATTAAATTCTTGAGTATCTTCTAGACTGGGATTCTGTCGTTGGTTCTTGTATGTTTGTAAAAACCCTGAATATACACAGCCTATGATGATGCCAAGCGTTGCGGCAGTGATATCTCCTGCCTTATCTGCATATATCTGCGCAATCTGCTTGTACGAAGATGCTTCGCTTATGTAATAATTGATGAGATTCTCAATAAAATCAATAGTTGAAGGGTGGAGTGCCAATAAGATGTGATTTATGATTATTCCTTATAATAGTTGATTTTAGAGAATTTGCTAACATAATATTGACCTAGTTTCTTTTTAGCTAGATCGCAAACTTTGTGTCATGCCAATAGAAATGAATCGAATAAACAGGTCATGCCCACAATGCAATAATTCAACTATCTTTGCCACTGGGAAAGACTATTTTTGTGGCAAATGCCTTGTTACAATCCAAAAACTGTCTTAAAATTATTAACTGGCGGATTTGGCATGTAACTTATGCCATGGAAACTAGAACGTGAAGAGAGTTATTTCAAGATATATGATGAAAATAAAAACATAGCTGGTTACTTTGACCCTGGATATGGTGACATCTTTCCTGAACATAAAATAAATCAAATAATTGAAGAGATGCACAAAAAACATGAAAAAATTCCTAGTGGCTATCTTATGGTACCAATGATAAAATTTGAAGTGTTTAATGAGCAAGAAATTGGATTGGATTATCTACAAAGGCGTATCGATGATGTAAAAGATCGCATAGCGAAATGGAAAGATTTTATTTTAAATCAAAAAACTTCTGATCATAAAATCCAAGTTTCACACACTGATGCGGATATGTTAAGTATCACCTTTCCAATTCAGTTCGATGCACCAGTTCCCTTAGAGAAAAAACTTTTGCTTGCAGAACTTGAAATTACTTTGAATTCTTTACACGAAAAGGGATTGTTGTAAAGACTTTGGTCTTTTTGTAAGCACAACGTAGGCTATGACCGATAATGATAAAATTATTCCAGAACCCAGTGGAAATTCTGGAACTGCGGTATATTCTTCTGATTCCACCATGAGAGAATAATCTGCTGCTTTTCGTGATTGTGATTTATCAGGTACTAATACAAGAAATGATGTAATGCCACCTGATTTGAGATATTCTGGCTCGGTATACGATTTACCTGTAGCAACAACCTTGCCATCTTTATCATACAGTGTTGCAATCACGATGATGGTATTTGCTGTTCTTTGATCATGGTTTGTCACTGTACCTCTTATGATGAAATTATCAAGCATATCGCGTTTGGCATTTGATGATAATATTTCAAGTGATCCTGCTTTATGATCAGCTGGTCTGTATTCTATATTGAGGGAATATCGATAGATTTGTGAAACTATGCCATTGGTAAAGACTAGATCAAACGGTCCTTTCTTTCCTGGCATTATGGTTTCAAGAATAGAATTAGTACTCATTGTATTGAGAACTTCGTTATTGATGTCGTATAATGTTGCCATTACGACTACTTGATTCAATGGAACCGAAGAATTGTTTTCAATTTCTCCTACTATGTGAAATATTCCATCCTCACTGACATATTGTTGATCGTTTATTATGGAAACTTGAGCCCATGCGCTAGAAAATATAAGTGATAATGAAATTATGCTTATTGCAAGAAACTTCATCAAACAATTCCATCTTAGAATATCTGGATTAAATAACTTATGGTGTGATACCTTTTTTTGCCGTATTGAATGAAGCCAATGCGCTGGTTTCATATTCGAATGATTGTTGCCTAAGTTCGTCAGATCTAATCATTGCAGAGTTGTCTCCAGTTTCTATCCATTCTTTTAAGAATTTGATACTTTCAAGCTGAGATTGTGTAGAACGCTTAAAAAGTTCTACAGATGGAACAAAAGATTGAGGTGGCGCTAAGGTTTCATATTTTGAAATTATCTTTGTAAGATCATCAATATGTGTGTCAATAGCATCTAGTATTTCTTTATCCGTTAAGTCTTTGTCTTCCCACATCCCATATTTTGATTCATAGCTAGACGTTGTCTTCTTAAGATCTGATTGAATCTGTTCCAGATTATTTCCAAATCTCTGCCCTGAAATCTTTGCTTGATCCACATAGTAACTGACTGATACCACAAGTCCGATTATTATCGTACCTATTATAATGGAAAAGTACAGCCCTTTCTTGCTTGATTTGATAGGCTTTTTCTTCACATCAAGGTTTTTTAACATCAGAAATAAATCTGTTTTATATTTTTGATTTAATCGATATAAGTCCCATTGGCGTCTGCTTTTAATTCTATTACCATGACGCTGCCGCTGATAAATGAGTCATTTCTAACTGTACGAACCCGCCCAACTTCAAGATGGTATGGCCATATGTCTACTACCACAGTTCCTACCTCGACATTTTCTGGAGCATCTGTCAACTTGATATCTTCTTTTTTTATCCCATAGTCAACTAGTTTTTTTATACAGTGATTAAGTAACGGTTCTGGCAATCCATGGTTTATTGCCCACACGGTACCAGTGTATTCTATGTTTGTCAATTCCAGTTTGATTTCATCTCTTCTATAATTATCATTCGGGATTTACTACTTTGAGCGTCATCGTGCTTATCACTCTAGATATGTTTCTGATCCCATGTGAGATTGCTTTATCAAAACTCTCCTGAGTTTTAGCTTGAATTTCTACAATTATATCATAAGTTCCAAAAGTTACGTATGCTTTTTTGATTTCTGGAATACGTTTGAGTTCTTCAAGAACATATTCTTCTGTTCCAAGGTCACAGTTGAGTAATACATATCCGAGATGCATATTTTCTTTCTACCAGTTTGTTACTTAACTTTGTCTATATTATGAAAAGCCAATGAAGGGATTTGGACCCTCGACCTTCTGATTACAAGTCAGATGCTCTAGCCAGGCTGAGCTACATTGGCATAAGGTAAAGGGAAAATCTGGATGGTTTAAAATGTTATCAATAAACCAAAGCTTAAATTAATTACAACCAAACAACCCAGCATGACTTCCTTCAAAGTTAGCGTGATTATAGAAAATAAACCTGAGATAAACGATCCAGAAGGCGAGACTATATTGCATGATCTGATTCTGAAAGGAAATAATGCATCTGTAAAGAAAATTCGTTCTGCAAAGATGTTAAAATTCGAAGTTGATGCAAAAAACAAGAAAATAGTAGAAAAAACTGTAATGGATCTGTGTGATGAATTTAGAATCTACAATCCTCTAGTAAGTCGCGTAACTATTGAAAGCATTGAAGTCTAGCTGTTTTTTACTACCTTGCGTTTTAATGCAGTAACATCTTCTAGCGCTCCATCTATGAGGAGCTTACTTCTAAGATGTTTCGCCAAGTCAGTCTCTGTTATTATTCCAACAAGTTTGCCATCTTCTAAGACAAGTAATCTACGTATATTGTTATTTACCATTTTTTGAATGGCGTCTTCTATAGGGGTCATTGGTTCAACAGAGCGGAATTTCATGGACATTATCTCAGAAAGTTGTACATCAGAGCTTTTTCTATCTGTAGTTAAGACTTTGCGTGCCAGATCTCTTTCTGTAACAAGCCCGATTGGATTATCATCTTTTATGACCACTAGTGAACTGACATGTCTTTCTGACATTAAAAGTGCCACGTCTTTTGCAGTTTTATTATAATCAATGGTGATTACGTTGCGAACCATGATGTCACGAACATGTGTCATAGCTATTACCAAAAAGAAATTGAATAAAAACGATTTCATTCGATTCAATTTAATAATGCTGACAAGATACGAAAATTGTGAAAGTAGGCATTGTAGTTTTCCCAGGGAGCAACTGCGATCGTGATATGCATCACGTCCTTACTGATGTTTTTAAACTAAATACCCAACTTTTATGGCATGAACAAGAACTGCCAAAGAATCTTGATGCCATTGTTCTTCCAGGAGGATTTTCATACGGTGATAGACTCCGAGCTGGAGTCATAGCAGCACACAGCCCAGTTATTGCCGGCATAAAAAAAATGGCAGAAAAAGGAATGCCAATACTTGGAGTATGCAACGGATTTCAAATTCTAGTAGAATCAGGTCTCTTGCCTGGTGCACTTCTAAAAAATACATCACTTAATTTTATGTGCAAATGGACAGAACTCATAGTAAAAAATAACAAAACTCCATTTACCAATAAATTCAAACTAAATCAAAGAATTCCAATCCCAATTGCCAACGGTGAAGGAAGATACTATGCAGACAAAGAAACTCTAAACTTGCTTAAGAAAAACAATCAGATAGTTTTTACATATTGTGAAGAAGTGAATGGTTCATCTAATAACATCGCAGGCATATGCAATAAAAAAGGTAACATCGTGGGGATGATGCCTCATCCTGAGCGAGCTGCAGAACCTATCATCAATCCAAAGAATGCTAAACCTGCTTCTATGGTCTTTGAATCTCTTTTGACTGCTATGGGTATTGCGCAATGAGTCTAACTACACAAGAATACGCTTTTCTTGAGAAAAAAATAGGACGCAAACCAAATCCTCTTGAACTACAAATAGTTGCAGCAGAGTGGTCAGAACACTGTTCATACAAATCATCAAAAAAACACCTGAAGATTCTACCAAAAGAAGGCAAACAAGTTATTTCTGGACTAGGATATGATTCTGGCGTACTTGATGTTGGAGATGATTATGTTGTTACAGTACACATAGAAAGTCACAACCATCCTTCTGCAGTAGAGCCATACGGTGGGGCTGCAACTGGTGTTGGTGGTGTTATCAGAGATATTTTGTCAGCTGGTACAAGACCCATTGCTATACTTGACGGATTACGTTTTGGAAACATAGAAAAAGATACACATGCAAAATGGCTTTTCAAAAATGCGGTACGAGGAATAGCAGATTATGGTAACTGTCTTGGAATTCCTACAGTAGGTGGAGAAATAGAATTTGATGATTGTTTTAAAAATTATGCACTAGTTGATGTTGCAGCAATTGGATTTGGAAAGAAAAACAAACTTATCAAAAACCGCGCAGACAAAGACGACTTTGTAGTTTTAATTGGCGGTTCTACTGGGCGTGACGGTATGGGCGGTTCACAATTCGCATCTGATACATTAGAATCAAAAAATCGTTCCGCAGTCCAAATCCCAGATCCTTTTATCGAAAAACTAGTCATTGAAGCAATACTTGAGGCAAGAGACAGAGGTTGCATAAAAGCAATGAAAGATCTGGGAGGAGGTGGTCTTTCGTGTGCAATATCTGAAACTGCAGATGCTCTTTCTATTGGAATAGAATTAGATGTGGCACGTGTTCACAAAAGAGAATCAGGAATGTCTCCAACTGAGATAATGGTTTCTGAATCTCAGGAAAGAATGCTTATAATAACTGACAGATATAATCTTCAAACACTAAAAGAAATCTGCGAAAAGTTTCACGTTCCATATTCTGTCATAGGTAGAGTAAAAGAAGATAGGATGATGCAAGTAAAAGTTGAAACAAATACTATTGCAAGACTTCCAAGTAATGTTGTCGCAAACGCACCATTGCTTGACAGACCTACCTCAAAACCAAAATATCTTAAAAAATTGCAAGAAATAAAAAAACCAAACACGCCGAGTGATCTTACCCAAGTCCTTCTTAGGATGCTTGGAAATCCAAACATTGCAAGTAAAATTTGGGTATATGGTCAATATGATCATGAAGTTGGAATAAGGACTGTAGTAAAACCAGGACAAGATGCGTCTGTGTTGCGACTTGACAATGGAAAGTTTCTATCTGTAAAAATTGATGGTAATTCAAAACACTGTTACATCAATCCACGACAAGGTGCTATAGGATGTTTTGAAGAATCTTGCAGAAATGTCGTTTGTACTGGAGCGACACCAATTGGAATGGTTGATCATTTACAATTTGGAAATCCTGAAGATCCTGAAATTTTTTGGACATTCAAAGAATCACTTCAAGGAATAACTGATTTTGCAAAATATTGTGAAATTCCATGTGTTGGAGGGAAAGTTAGCTTCTACAATGAAACAGATACTGGATCGATTAAACCGACACCACTGATTGGTGTTCTTGGATTAATTGAGAAAAAACCACTTCACCCACAAAAAATTTCACAAAATGATTTCCTCGTTATAATTGGTGAAACAAAGGACGAACTTGGTGGTTCTGAATATTATGAATACATTCACAATTTGATTGGTGGGATGTGTCCTTTCGTTGACTTCAAACATTCGAAAACTGTAATGGATATAGTACTAAATCTAATAGATGGAAATCTAGTGAATTGTGTGCATGATTGTTCCAAAGGAGGTATTGCAATAGCAGTATCTGAATTATGTATTAACAATCAAGTAGGATGTATTGCTTCATTAGGAGAAATCCCAGGGAAAAAACTAAAACCTGACGAACTTCTGTTCTCAGAATCTCACTCTAGATACATTTTTGTGGTAAATCCAAAAAATATCAAAAAAGTAACGGATCTATTAGAACAGAAAGGCATGCCATATGGAATAGTCGGAAAATTTTCAGGTTCCAATATGATATTTAAAAACAAGACAAAAAAGATAATCGATCTAAGAATTGATAAGGCACAAGAAAAATGGTTAAACTCATTGGAGTCCTTGGTAGCACATGGTTAAGGAAAATTGTGGCGTAGTTGGGATCTTTAGTCTTGATGGTGCAAATGTAATTCCGATGATCATTGATTCGCTACGAGCTCTTCAACACAGAGGTCAAGAAGCTTGGGGGATTGCTATTCCAAAGAAAGAACCATACAAGCAAATTGGACTTGTTTCTTCTGCAGCAACAGAGTTTGATAAAGTTACAAGAGAATACGCATCTCCTGCAGCAATAGGGCATGTTAGATATTCTACAATGGGAAAAAGTAATTTGGAAAATGCTCAACCATTAAAAGTAAAAGATCTATGTATTGCCCATAACGGAACAATCGCAAATGTTGAAGAATTAGCTGGAATGGTTGGAGGGTGCACGTTTACACCTCAAAATGCAAGTGATACATTGGTTGCAGCAAAGAGGCTTGTTTCACTTATGGCTACAAACGGAAATCTTGGAAGCGCACTTTCAATTTTAAAAAATGAGATGGTTGGTTCATTTTGTTTTACCTTTGTTTCTGATGACAATGCAGTGTATGCAGCGCGTGATCCAAAAGGATTCAGACCAATGGTTCTTGGTTTTAGAAAAGATATCAATACGTACATCGTAGCTTCAGAGTCATCTGCACTTGCTGCAGTTGGTGCAGAATTGGTAAGAGATGTAAAACCAGGTGAACTTCTTAAGATCAGCGATTCTGGTTTGGAGTCAGAAATGTTTTCTGAAGAAAAAACTCCTGCACATTGTTCATTCGAATTTACTTATTTTGCACATCCATCTAGCATCATGGAAGGTTCTAACATTTACCTTGCACGAAAAAGAATCGGTCAGTATCTTGCAAAAAAATTTCCAATCAAAGACGCAGATATTGTAATTCCTGTTCCTGACTCTGCTAGACCTGCCGCACTTGGATATGCACAAGAGATTGGAACTCCATTTGAAGAAGGATTACTAAAAGACAGATACAGTAGGAAAGGACCACTTAGAAGTTTCATTGAACCGCATCAAAGCGATAGAGTGGAAATCAACAGATGGATAATTCCAATTACCTCTGTTATTAGCGGTAAACATGTTGTTGTAGTTGATGATAGTTTGGTTCGTGGAACAAGTTCAAAAGCAATAATCAAAGCCCTTCGAAGAGCTGGCGCAAGAAAAATAAGCATGGTGATAACATATCCTCCTATTCGTTTTCCATGTTATGCTGGTATTGACTTTCCTTCACAAGATGAACTTGTAACATTCTTTGATGATGGTAAAGAATATAATGAAAAAGAAATGACAGAAAAAGTCAGACAAGTTATTGGTGCTGATTTCCTTGGATACAACGATGAGAAAAACTTGGCAGAAGCAGTAGGAATGGATGTAAACTCTATGTGCTTTACTTGTTCTACAGGAAATTACGCTCCACTTGGCATAAAACCTGTTTTCAAAACTAGAGCAGAAATAAAGGGAGAATAAAATATGGAAATTGCATATGTTTTAGTAAAAAGCAAAATTGGTCATGAAATGGAAGTCATGAACGATATTCTAAAAATTGATGGCATAAAAGAAGTAATGGGCACATATGGCATTTATGATATCTTTGCCAAAGTGCAAGTCCAAACAAGAAAAGAAATTGAACAGGCTATAACCAAAAAAATTAGAAAAATAAACAACGTGGTTTCAACAACCACACTTTCTGTAATCCCTGAACAGGGCGGCAAATAGATTTTATTAATTAGAAGCAACTAACTGAAACATTGAAAATTGGTCTTATTGCAGCTGGTGCTGCTGGCGTTGCTGTAGTATCTGTAATAATGATTTATGGCCCACACTTGATATCTCCTCCAGAATACGAAATTTTTCTTGATCCATTCAAAGATCCACAAGACCTGTTTACTACTGCACGCGTTACTTTACAAAATACTGGAATTGCCCCTCTTACCAATGTGATAATAGATTATGGTGGTTATACTGACAAAATACAAGTGCTGAAACCAGGCCAGAAGCTAATACTATCGCCTCCAACTGGGAACAAACTTGAACGCGTAACTGTAACTAGTGATGAAGGCATCCATATGACCATGCCCTACAGACTACCAATAAAAATGCCAGGTATGATGGGATCCTGATTCGATATCAGTTTAAATCATGCGTAGTTTAATGACCGCATGTTTGAAGTTTCTCCGTTCAGGTAAAGTAAAAGACATATACAAAACAGATGATGGGAACCTGCTTTTTCATTTCAGTGACAGAGTGTCTGCATTTGATGTAAAATTTCAAACTCCTATTCCAAGAAAAGGCGAGATTCTTTGTAAATTTGCTGAATTTTGGTTTAAAGAACTTCCAAACGCAAATCACTATATCCGAACCGAAGCAAAAGACAAGATCGTAGTAAAAAAAATGGATATGATTCCAGTAGAATGTGTTGTCAGAGGCTATTTCTATGGTAGTCTGATTCAAAGATGGAAAAACGGAGAGGTTGTAATTCCAAAAGATACTGATACTATACTTGCAGCTAAACTTCCACAACCGATTTTTGATCCTACTACAAAATCTGAAACTCATGATTTGCCAATCAATAAAAAAGATGCCGTGAGCAGAAATCTTGTTACTTCAAAAGAATATGATTGGTTAGAAGAAACATCAATTGAAATCTACAAAAAGATGTACAGGATAGCAGAAAATGCTGGATTCCTACTTGCTGACCTAAAATTAGAATTTGGAAAACTTGGAAATGAAATATTGCTTGGGGATTCAATTGGTCCTGATGAATACAGAATGTGGCCTAAAGAGACTTATCAGATAGGCAAGACTCAAGAAAGTTTTGATAAACAACTTCTTCGCGATTGGCTAGCTGAACGGGGATATCAAAAACAATTTGAAGATGACAGAAAAGCAGGTAAAGAACCAATGGCACCATCTTTACCTCCAGAATTGTGCCAACAATTATCTTCAAGATACATCGTCGCATACGAAAAGATAACGGGCCATTCACTTTAACTCGAATTTGGTATAGTGCCAGATCATGACCTTTACTCCTTTTGGGCATTGACAGACCTAAAAAATATAACATTTCCCAGAACTGGCCTGTTTTAAAAAATTTTCAAGGTTTGTTGTAATGATACCAAAGACACGATTTTAATATCATCAATATGATTTTACAATCATATCCATTGGTATAAAATTATAATTGACTGGTTTGTTCTAATCCGTTTAGTAGCATAAAAAAAATAATGCTAATGGACAAAAAACTGTGACGCCTTGGACTTTTAGATCAGATCTAAACTTGATAGAAGAAATGTCAACTCTCCTACAAAAAGAACTTAAGGTAAATAGGATACTCACGACCAACACAGAGCAGGCAAAAGCACTAGACGATGTGACCAGAATTAAGATTCTTCAAATCTTATATCATAACGAACTTTCAGCAGAACAAATTGCAGAAGGATTACATAAAAATGGTTACAAAAAAGCAACTACAACAATTAGACACCATCTTGATGTGTTAAAAAATGCTGGATTGATTGAAATTGTAAAGATAGAAGAAGTTCGTGGTGCTGTTATGAAATATTATAGCACATCAGTAAAACTCCTAGGATATACAATCCCACCAAACTTTGACTCTGATTATTCAAAAACAATAACCGATGCTTCTACAAAAATAGAAAAAATCATCAAAAACATCGCTCAAAAAAATATATCAAAAATAAAAAAGAAAAATTCCGAAAATCATAACGAATCACATTATGATCAATATGTTATGATGGAAATTGTAAACCGAGCAGTGACAAACGTTTTTGAAAACAGTGATTTCAATCACTTGACGATACCTCTAAAAAAACCAAAAGCCTGTATCTAAAAATGACTAGATTACATTTATTGTAAAGATTCCTTTTGTATCTGGATTTTGTAAAACCTTGATCATTTTTCTAGGTATTGAATCAGATGCATTATCGCAATTGGTTGCCAAAGTGCGTGGACAGACAAAGGCACTTTTTCTAATAACAATATCATGCGGATGAGTTAGAATTAATTCATCATGACCTTTTCCTTTTACTTTGAAAGAAAAATCTTTTACTTTGATTGTAAACAAAACATTTGTTTTTGAGCTGCATAAAACTTTTTTCATTTTTTCGGGGATATCATTACAACCACAATTTGCGTTAACTCCAATTATACAATCTCCATTTAATGTAAGGTTGGACTCTGTTGTTATTTCAATTGTTTTTTGATGAAGTGATCGAATATTTTCGTGACCATAAAATGGGATCTCAAAATGCATACCAAAAGTATCACTAGACTTAAATTAAACCTTCAAAGGATGAAAATTGATTTGTTACCAGCAGCTGCAGGATATGATAGGGCAATCACAGTATTTTCTCCTGATGGAAGATTATATCAAGTAGAATATGCTATAGAAACAGTTCGACGTGGAACACTAGCAATAGGAATAAAGAGTAAAGATGGAATAATTCTTGCAGTTGAAGAAAAGCCACGTAAATTACAAAACTCTGAAATCACACAAAAAATTTTCCAAGTTGATGATCACATAGGCGTTGCAGCAGCAGGTTATATCCCT
>Ga0247727_10010221_pt1 | contig 16694 bp, 7 predicted proteins | sample WisWelCaveWW1625_FD_202498 | JGI IMG/M metagenome (GOLD analysis project Ga0247727, IMG submission 202498) | Biofilm microbial communities from Wishing Well Cave, Virginia, United States - WW16-25 | ecosystem: Environmental > Aquatic > Deep subsurface > Groundwater > Cave microbial mat | place...
CGCGAAGCTGCAGATTCGCCAGAACCAGCGGCGGCCCGGCCAGGGCCGCCGCCAGCGCGTAGCGCCCCACCAGGCCTGGCCTCCCCAGCCGCGCCAGCGCCACCAGCCACCCCCACTGCGCCGCCGCCGATCCCAGGCCGGCGGCCAGCATCCACAGCGAGTGCGAGGCCAGCGAGCCGCCCGCGCCTCGCCCGCCCGGCGCGCTCACGACTCCCGCCGGCGGGACTTCTCTTCCTCCTGATTATAGTAGTAATATCCATAGTCCCGGTAGTAGCCATATTCCAGGTTGTTCAGATCGACCCGGTTCATGACGAACCCCAGGAAGCGGATCCCGGCGTCGTCAAAGGCCTGCTTGGTGCGCTTGAGCGAGGCCCGCTCGGTCTCGTCGCTGACCACCAGGATCACCCCCTCCACCAGCCGCGAGATGGTCCGGGAGTCGGACAGGGCCAGCGAGGGCGGCGAGTCGATCACCACGTGGTCCCAGCGCGTGCCCGCCTCGTAAAGCAGGGAGGCCAGGCGCGGCGAGTAGAGCAGGTCGGAGGCCTCCGAGTGCGCCTTGCCGGCGGGCACGAACCACAGGTTCTCCACCGAAGTCTCGGTAATCACTTGTTCCTTCTCGGCCCGCCCCTGCAGATAGTCGCTCAGGCCGTGCTCCGCGGCGACCCCCAGTTGGTGCGCGCAGGACGGCTTGCGCATGTCGGCGTCGATCAACAGGACCCGGCGCCCGAGCTGGGCCAGGCTCCAGGCCAGGTGCAGGCTGATCGTCGTCTTGCCGTCCCGCGGCTGCGGCGACGTGATCAGGATCCGCCGCATCGATTCGTCCCAGCCGAGCAGCACCGAGCTGCGCAACGTGCGGTACGCCTCGGCCAGGTCTGCTCCGGGCTGCCACTTGGCCAGCTCGGTCCGGCTCTCGCGGCGCGGCTTGCCGGGCGCGCCCGAGCCGTCCGACTCGGCAGCCAGCCGCGCCGGCTCGGCGGCGTTGAGACGAGAGCGGGTCCGCGGAACCAGCGCCAGAAGGCACAAGCCCGTGACCCGCTCCACCTCTTCGGGAGTCCGCACCACCGTGCTCAGATGGTCGCGCACGAAGGCCACCGCCACCCCGGCCACCAGCCCGAGCATGAGGGCCAGCGCCAGGTTCTGCAGCTTCTTCGGACGGAACGGGCTTTCCGGCTTCTCGGCCGGGTCGACGACGCGGATGTTCGAGGCGCGCAATCCAGCCGAGACCCCGGCTTCCTTCAGCCGCTGCAGCAGACCCTCGTACAACTGCCGGTTCGAGTCCGCATCCCGCTTCAGAATGTTGTACTGGATGATGTCGTCGCCCAAGGCGCTGACCGACCGGGTCTGGCGCACCACGGCCTCGCGAAGCAGCTTCTCCCTCTCGACCGAGGCCCGAAAATCGTCCCGCACCCCGGCCAGCATCCGGCTCTTCTCCGCCTCCAGCGCCTGCTCGAGCTGCTCGATCTGGCGCTTCACGCCCAGCGCCTTCGGGTAGCCGGGGGCCAACGTCACTAGCAACTGAGCGTAATCCCGGCGAGCCTCGGCCAGCCGCAGATTCAGCTCGCGGAAAGTGTCCGTGTTCAGATTGCCCGGCAAGGGCCCCTGCCGCACCATGGCATCCTGAATCAGCAGATAGGACGACTGCTTCTCGATCCGCCCCGCCTCGGCCCGGGTCAGCTCCTCCTCGATCCTCTTCAGCTTCTCGGTGGTGATGTTCTTCTTCTCCTCGACGAAAATGATCGAGTGGCGCGTGGCGTACTCGAGCACCTCGGTTTCCGAGCGCTCCAGCTTGGCCTTCAGCTCGGCCAACTGTTGGGTGAGCCAGCCGCTGGCCTTTTGCGTGGCGTCCCACTTGGCGGCCAGATTCTGCTCGATGTAGGTTTCCGCCAAGGAGTTGGCCACCCGGGCGGCCAGCGCCGGATCGACCGAGTCCATCGAAAGATCCACCAGCCGGGTCCCCTTGCCCGGTGAAACCGTGATGGCCGCCTGGAACCGCCGCAACACGGCCGGGTTCAGTTCGCCGCCCCGCCGTGGCTCCTCCAGCCGCGATTGGAACCAGCCTCGGCGAAACTCCGCCCGCTCCTCCAGCCTCAGCTTCTCCAACACCGCCTTGGCCAGCGTGCGCGACTTCAGGATCTTGTATTGCGTCTCGATGTAGTCGGGCTGCTCCAGAGGCTGCGCGATGGAGTCCTCCAGCCGCGCCGTATGTGGCTGCTCGCGGTCGATCTGCAGCGTGGCCGTCGAGCGAAACACCGGTACCTGCGCGTAGTTGAACGCCATCGCCATCCCGGCCGCCAGCAGGCAGAAGGCCGCAATCATCCAGCGATGGGCGTGGACCACTCGCCAGTAGTCCCGCAGGCTGAATTCGCTGGCCGGCTCGCTCGGCTCGGTCGGATAGCGCTCGAAAGGCACATCAAGCAGCGAGGAGGCCGGCGGGGCCGTGTTCAAAGAGGCCGGCGCCGGCGCGCTCGAGGTTAGACGGAGTGGTTCCATGGCAGCTTTCCATCCTGCTTCCGCTCAGGAAGCCTGTCTTGATTTGGAACTGTCACTGCACCGCTTGCTTCCCCGCGCGGCTACTACTCTGAGACCGCCCGTGGGGCGGGCTTCAGCCCGCGCGGGGCTTTAGCCCCGCTAGCTGCTAGCGGTCTCTTACCGTTCAATCCGGCGCCCCCGGGGGCCCCGCTGAGCCGCGACTGCAAGGGAGCGGTTGGCCGCCACGACACTAGCGCCTCCAGACGATCACGCCGGTGGTGATTTGAATGGCCGCTTCGGCGGCGCGTCCCATGGCGCTCTTGGCCTGGGAATGGGGCACGAACAGGATGTCGTTGGGCGCTAGCAGCGTGTCCGGCGCCCGGCCCTCCAGAATGTGGCGCACGTTCACCAGGGTCTCGGTCTTTTGCTCTCCCGCGGTGCGGATGATTTTGGATTTTTGCGGGGAGGCGGTCCGGCGCAACCCTTCGGCCAGCGACAGAGCCTTCAGCACCGTGATCTGCTCCTGGTCCTTCAACGGAAAGCCCCCCGCCCGCCCCACCTCGCCGATCACGTAGACGATGCCGGCCTTGGCCACCCGGATCGTGTCATGAGCCTGGATCCAGGGGTTGTTCTCTTCCTGACCGTTCAGGCTCAACAAGCCCCGCACCGGCACCGTGAAGGTCTGCTCGCCGCCCTCCTGCTTAGACCGGGAGACGGTGATCTCGCTGCCCGCCTCCGGGGCCAGGCCCTCGGCCAGGGCCAGCACGTCGGAGAGCCGCCGAGGCCCCCGCAACTGATAGATCCCCGGCCGCGTCACCGCCCCCAAGACCGAGACCGGCTGGCTGAAGTACTCCTTGACCATGACGGCAATCTGCGGCTCGCGCAAATAATTCGTTCCATATAGCTCTTGCAGCCGCAGCGCCGCCTGGGCCGTGGTCATGCCGGCCAGCTCGACCACTCCCACCAAGGGCAAGGCCACCGAGCCGTCAGCGCCCAGCGCCGCCGGCTTGCTCAATTCTTCGACTCCAAAAACCCGGATGTCCACCACGTCGCCCGGCCCCAGCCGATAACCCGCGCTGGCGGCAAAGCCTCCCCCGCGTTCCCCGGGGCTGTCACCTCGCGGCTGGGCCCAAACCAGGGCCGCTAGCCCTACCCACAAACAAGTCATCCGCATAGGCATTCAGTTGATCGGCCTGGGGAGGGCGGATCTTTAGTGGAGTGGGGCGGTCCCTCTCGATCTGGCCATCGGCCCGCGGCCAAGAATGGTCAGCGACCCAGCCCCGGCTAAGGCTTGTGAAATCCGGCTCGCCTTGTCGGCCAGACGGCAGCTCCGGGCGTTTCAGTTTGGCGAACACGCTATGAACTTCGTGTGAGGGACCTGCGCGTCTTCTACGAAGTTGACCAACCCCGCGTCGTATGGGGCCGCTCGAATCGCACTCAGATCCGATCCTCACGCTCGGCGATGATGTCCTCGCTCAAGGACCAGGGATCCTTGACAGTCTCTTCTGCACCTCTTCGAGAGTTGGGACGTGATCCATCGCTTCGACTTCTTTGCGCGCCCGTCCGACGAATGCGTGGTCGATCATCGAGGCCAGCTGGTCTTCCGGGACATCAGAGACGGTCAAAGTCACGCGCTGGTGCTCATCCAGCGGCAACGGTTCGAGCGGGCGCAGCACCCCGTTCTCGTACACGGCCTCGACCTGCTTAGTCATAACACCCTCAACCCCAAACCCCCTCCGACACCCTCCGCCTCGGCCATCTCCTCCACCGCGCGCGCTCCTCTGCCGCTACGAAGCACGCCTCGAGCGCTCCTTGTTCCGCGCCCTCGCCGAACTTCTCCGCCACCGTGACAACCAAATTACTCTATCTACATGAAAACAATAACCATGCCTTCCAGATCCTCCTCTGGATTCCATAAGCTGCCCTTATGCCAACTACAAAATAGTTTTGCTTGTCTTATACTCCGATCCCCGCTACCCTGGACAAGCGGGGGCCTATGACTACCGGTCTACCTCAACGCCAGGGTCTCTATGACCCGCAGTTCGAGCACGACTCCTGCGGCATCGGCTTCGTCGTCAACGTCAACGGCCGCAAGTCCCACGACATCATCGAGAAGGGCATCCAGGTCCTGCTCAACCTCGCTCATCGCGGCGCTTGCGGCTGCGATCCGGAAACCGGCGACGGCGCCGGCATCCTCATCCAGATCCCGCATTATTTCTACGAGTGGCAGTGCGCCAAGCTGGGCTTTTCCCTCCCCAACCCGGGCGAATACGGCGCCGGCATGTTCTTCCTTCCCGTCGACCGCACCCAGCGTCTCCTTTGCGAAGGTGTTATCGAGGACGTCGTCGCCAAGGAAGGCCAGCGCGTCATCGGATGGCGCAACGTCCCCATCGACCCCTCGGCCATCGGCTTCCTGGCCCGCTCCTCGCTCCCCTTCATTCGCCAGATCTTCATCGGACGCGCCCCGGGCCTCGAGGAAGCCGCCTTCGAGCGCAAGCTCTACGTCATTCGCAAGCGCGTCGAACGCGAAATCCGCGCCCTCGGCCCCAAGATCTCCAGCTTCTATGTCCCCAGCCTGAGCGCGCGCACCGTCGTCTACAAGGGCCTCATGATCGCTACCCAGATCAAGGCCTTCTATCTGGACCTCTCCGACCCCTACGTGTCGAGCGCGCTCGCCCTGGTCCACCAGCGCTTCTCCACCAACACCTTCCCGAGCTGGGAGCTGGCCCACCCCTTCCGCTTTGTCGCCCATAATGGCGAGATCAACACCCTCCAGGGCAACGTCAACTGGATGCACGCCCGCGAGAGCGTCCTCCGCTCCGAGCTCTTCAACGGCGACATGGAGAGGTGCTTCCCCATCATCCAGCCCGGCGGATCCGATTCCGCCAACATCGATAATGCCCTCGAGCTGCTGGTCCAGGGCGGCCGCTCCCTGCCCCATGCCTTGCTGATGCTCATCCCGGAAGCCTGGGGCGGCCAGAAGCACATGGACCCCGACCGCCGCGCCTTCTACGAATACCATGCCTCTCTGATGGAGCCCTGGGACGGCCCCGCCGCCATCGCCTTCACCGACGGCCGCCTCATCGGCGCCATCCTCGATCGCAACGGCCTCCGCCCCTGCCGCTACACCGTCACCCATGACGGCTTCGTCGTTCTGGCCTCCGAAACCGGCGTGCTCCCCATCGCGCCCGAGAACATCAGGCACCTGGACCGCCTCCAGCCCGGACGCATGTTCCTTGTCGATACCGTCCAGGGCCGCATCATCGAGGACGAGGAGACCAAGGACACCCTCGCCCGCCGCCGCCCCTACTCGCGCTGGCTCAAGGACAACCTGGTTACGCTGGAGAGTCTCCCCGAGCCGTCCTTCGTCCACCAGCCCGACCACGAGACGATCCTGTTCCGCCAGCGGGCCTTCGGCTACACCGACGAGGACCTCCGCCTCATCCTCGGCCCCATGGCCGTCCAGGGCGAAGAGCCCGTCGGCTCCATGGGCAACGACGCCGCCCTGGCTTGCCTCTCCGATAAGCCCCGGCCGCTTTTCGATTACTTCAAGCAGCTCTTCGCTCAGGTCACCAATCCCCCCATCGACTCGATCCGCGAAGAGCTGGTCATGTCGCTGGTCAGCTACATCGGCAAGGAAGGCAACATCCTCGACGAGACGCCGAAGAATTGTCATACCCTCAAGCTCCCCTACCCGATCCTGACCAACCGCGATCTGGAGAAGCTTCGCTGCGTCCAGCGGGGCGACTTTCAGGCCCTCACGCTGCCGGCGCTGTTTCCCGTCGCCGAGGATGGACCTGGCCTGGAGCGTGCCTTGGCCGAGCTCTGCGCCCGCTCGAGCGACGCCGTTCGCGCCGGCTACCCCGTGCTGGTCCTCTCCGACCGCGGCCTCACCGAGGACCTGGCCCCCATACCGAGCCTGCTCGCCCTCTCCGCCGTCCATCATCACCTGATCCGCGACCGCCTGCGCACCCAGGTCGCCCTCATCGTCGAGAGCGGCGAGCCCCGCGAGGTCATGCACTTCGCCCTGCTCATCGGCTATGGCGCGAGCGCCGTCAACCCTTACCTGGCCCTGGAGACCCTGGCCGACCTGGCCCTGCGCGGCGCGCTCCCCGGCGAGATCGACTTCGAGAAGGCCCTGGCCAATTACCTCCAGTCCATCAAGAAGGGCCTGCTCAAGGTCATCTCCAAGATGGGTATCTCCACGATCCAGAGCTACTGCGGCGCCCAGATCTTCGAGGCCCTGGGCCTCGACCGCAACCTGGTCGAGCGGTACTTCACCGGCGCCCCTTCCCGCATCAGCGGCGTCTCCCTCGCCGTCCTGGCCCGCGAGTGCGCCATGCGCCACGACTTCGCCCTCCGGCCCCGCGTCGAGACCGAGCCCGACCTCGACGTCGGCGGCCAGTACCAGTTCCGCGCCGGCGGCGAGCGCCACCTCTTCAACCCCTTCACCATCTCCAAGCTCCAGGACGCCGTTCGCCGCAACAACTTCGAGACTTTCCAGGAGTATTCCGACTTCATCGATAACCAGTCCGAGCGGCTCTGCACCCTGCGCGGGCTGTTCCGCTTCAAGCCCGCCATGCCTGTCCCCCTCGAGGAAGTCGAGCCGGCCACCGAAATCGTCCGGCGGTTCAAGACCGGCGCCATGTCCTTCGGCTCCATCAGCAAGGAAGCCCACGAGACCCTGGCCATCGCCATGAACCGTATCGGCGGCAAATCCAATACCGGCGAAGGCGGCGAGGACGAGGCGCGCTACCAGCGCGACCCCAACGGCGACTGGCGCCGCTCCGCTATCAAGCAGGTCGCTTCCGCCCGCTTCGGCGTTACTACCAACTACCTGGTCAACTGCGACGAGCTCCAGATCAAGATGGCCCAGGGCGCCAAGCCCGGCGAGGGCGGCCAGTTGCCCGGACACAAGGTCGACGAGATCATCGCCCGCGTCCGCCACTCCATCCCCGGAGTCCAGCTCATTTCACCGCCCCCGCACCACGACATCTACTCGATCGAGGACTTGGCCCAGCTCATCCACGATCTCAAGAACGCCAACCCCCGGGCCCGCATCTCGGTCAAGCTGGTCGCCGAGGTCGGCGTCGGCACCGTCGCCGCCGGCGTCTCCAAAGCCCATGCCGACGTCGTGCTGATCAGCGGCCACGACGGCGGCACCGGCGCCTCCCCCATCAGCTCCATCAAGCACGCCGGCATCCCCTGGGAGCTCGGCCTCGCCGAAACCCAGCAGACCCTGGTCCTGAACGACCTGCGCGGCCGCATCGTCGTCGAGACCGACGGCCAGCTTAAGACCGGCCGCGACGTGGCCATCGCCTGCTTGCTGGGCGCCGAGGAGTTCGGCTTCTCCTCCGCCCCGCTGGTCTCCCTGGGTTGCATCATGATGCGCAAGTGCCACCTCAACACTTGCCCCGTCGGCGTCGCCACCCAGGACCCCGTCCTCCGCGCCAAGTTCACCGGCCAGCCCGAGCACGTCATCAACTTCTTCTTCTTCGTCGCCGAACAGCTTCGCCGCATCATGGCCCAACTGGGCTTCCGCGCCATCAACGAAATGGTCGGACGCTCCGACCTGCTCGACGCCGAGCAGGCCGTCGAGCACTGGAAGGCCCGCGGCCTCGACTTCTCCGAAATCTTCTACCGGCCCCGGGTTCCCGCCCGCGTCGCCCGCTATCACTGCCAGCAGCAGGACCACGGCCTCGAGAGAGCCCTTGACTGGAAGCTCATCGATCTGGCCGAGCCCGCCCTTGAGCGCGGCGAGCGCGTCGATATCCAGCTCCCCATACGCAACGTCCACCGCACCGTCGGCGCTATGCTCAGCGGCCGCATCGCCCGCCGGCACGGCAGCGCCGGTCTGGCCCACGACACCATCTATTGCCGATTCAGCGGCTCGGCGGGACAGAGCTTCGGCGCCTTCCTGGCCAAGGGCGTCACCCTCGAGCTCGAAGGCGACACCTGCGACTACATGGGCAAAGGCCTCTCCGGCGGCAAGATCATCATCTACCCGCCGCGAGCCTCCACCTTCCTGCCCGAGGAGAACATCCTCGTCGGCAACGTCTGCCTCTACGGGGCCACCTCCGGCGAGGTCTATCTGCAGGGAATGGCCGGCGAGCGCTTCGCCGTCCGTAACTCCGGCGTCTCGGCCGTCGTCGAAGGCTGCGGCGACCACGGCTGCGAATACATGACCAAGGGCGTCGTCGTCGTGCTCGGCTCAACCGGCCGCAACTTCGCCGCCGGCATGTCGAGCGGCGTCGCCTTCGTGCTCGACGAGCGCGGCGACTTCGGCGAGAAACGCTGCAACCTGGGAATGGTCGGGCTCGAGCCCGTCGTCGAGCCGGAGGACATCGCCCTGCTCCGCGGCCTGATCGAGAATCACTACCAGTACACCAACAGCCCCAAGGCCGAGTGGGTGCTGGCCCACTGGGACGCCATGCTGGCCAAGCTCGTCAAGGTGATGCCCCACGAATACCGCCGCGTCCTCGAGAAGGGCGTGGCGCAAGCCGCGCCGAGACTCATCTCGGCGCCCGCTCCGAGCCGCGACCGTCAGGGAGCGGTCCATGGGTAAAGTAACCGGATTCCTCGAATACCCCCGCGTCGCCCCCCCACGCCGCTCCGTCGAGGAGCGCCTCCTCGACTGGCGCGAAGTCTACCGGCCTTTCCCCGAGCCCCGGCTCCGCGAGCAGGCCGCCCGCTGCATGGATTGCGGCACCCCCTTCTGCCACACCGGCTGCCCGCTCACCAACATCATTCCCGACTGGAACGACCTGGTCTACCAGGGCCGCTGGCGCGACGCCTTGCGAATGCTGCACGCCACCAACAACTTCCCCGAGTTCACCGGCCGCATCTGCCCCGCCCCCTGCGAGGCCGCCTGCGTTCTAGGTATCAACAATGAGCCAGTGACGATCAAGAACATTGAGAAGACCATCGCCGAGCGCGGCTGGGAAGAGGGCTGGATCGTCCCCCAGCCGCCCGCCGTCCGCACCGGCAAAAAGGTCGCCGTCATCGGCGCCGGCCCCGCCGGCCTGGCCTGCGCTCAGCAGCTCAACCGCGCCGGCCACTGGGTCACCCTCTTCGAAAAGGACGACCGCCCCGGCGGACTGCTCACCTACGGCATCCCCGACTTCAAGCTCGAGAAGAGAATCGTCTGGCGCCGCATCGATCAGATGGAGGCCGAGGGCGTCGTCTTCCGCACCGGCGTTCACGCCGGCGTCGATGTCCCGGCCGGGCAGTTGCGGGCTGAGTACGACGCTCTATGCCTGTGTCTCGGCTCCACCCGCCCCCGCGATCTCCCCGTCCCCGGCCGGAACCTCCAGGGCGTCCACTTCGCCATGGACTTCCTGCCCCAGCAGAACCGCCGTGTCGCCGGCCTGCCGGTCGATCCCGCCGGCGCCATTACCGCCGCCGGCAAGCGCGTGGTCATCATCGGCGGCGGCGACACCGGCGCCGACTGCCTGGGCACCTCCCACCGCCAGGGCGCGCGCTCCGTCCATCAGTTCGAGATCCTGCCCCAGCCCCCGGAAGCGCGCACCGCCGAGATGCCCTGGCCCCACTGGCCCATGATCCTGCGCTCGGAAAGCTCCCACGAGGAAGGCGGGGTTCGCGATTGGAGCGTCACCACCACCGCCTTCTCCGGCGACAAGCAGGGACGCCTCCGCAAGCTCCACGCCGCCCGCGTCGAGCTAACCCCGGACCGCAGAGTCCGCCAGGCCACGGGGACCGAGTTCGAGCTGGACGTCGACCTGGTCCTGCTGGCCATGGGCTTCCTGGGTCCGGTCCAGGAAGGCCTGGTCCAGGACCTGGGCCTCGCCCTCGACGAGCGCCAGAATATCCGCGCCGGCGAGAAGTCCTACATGACCAGCCTACCCGGCGTCTTCGCCGCCGGCGACGCCCGCCGCGGCCAATCGCTCGTGGTCTGGGCCATGGCTGAAGGCCGCCAAGCCGCCCGCGCGATCGATCACTATTTGATAGGCTCAAGCAAACTGCCGGCGTAGCCTTCGGAGCCGCGACCGTGAGGGAGCGGTTTTTCCTGATGAGAACGGGGCAGAAAGACGGTAAACGTCGATCCGCCCCCCGGACGGCTGTCCACAGTGATCCACCCCTCGTGCTGCTTGACGATGCCGTACACCATGGCCAGCCCCAGGCCGGTGCCCTTCCCCACCTCCTTGGTGGTGAAGAATGGCTCGAAGATGCGCGCCAGCGTGGCGCTGTCCATGCCCGCGCCGGTGTCGGAAACTGCCAGCTCGACGTACTCTCCGGGCCGGGCCTCGGGAGCCGAGCCGCGCGCGGCTTCCGCATCCAGCGCGCGGTTGGTCGTGCTCAGGATCACTTGCCCGCCGTTCTCCATCGCGTCACACGCATTCACGCAGAGGTTCATCAGGACCTGCAGCATCTGTCCCAGGTCGGCGTCGACCAGCCAAAGGTCGGGCTGTTGGCGGGTCTCCAGTCGGACCCGCGGATCGACGGTCCTCGCCAAAAGCGCCGCCGTCTCCTCGAGGCACACGTTCAGGCTGATGGGCCGCGGGAGGCTGACGCCCTTGCGGCTGAAACCGAGCAACTGGCGGACCAGTTCCGCGGCCCGCTCGGCGGCCCTCTCCGCCGCCAGCAACCCTCGCGCCGCGGCATGGTCCCGCCCGAGCGCCATCAGGGCCAGCGACACGTTGCCCAAGATGGGGGTGAGCAGATTGTTGAAGTCGTGCGCGATGCCGCCGGCCAGCACCCCTACCGCCTCCATCTTCTGAGACTGCCGCAACTGCGCCTCCAGAGTCCGCTGCTCGGTAACGTCCTGGACCAGCGACGCCATGGCCGCCACCTCGCCGCTCGGGTCGATGAGCCCCGTGTGGAACCACTCGCACTCGATCCGGCGCCCGTCCCGGGTGCGGCTCGGGTGGAGTCGCGGGCCGGACTGTTGGCCGCGCCGGGCCTGTGCCCATGCCTCGGCCGCCGCCTCCCGCGTTTCGGCGGGGAACAGCAACTCCAGGGCGTCGCGGCCGAACGCCTCCACGGCGCTCCACCCGAAGATCCGGCTGGCGTTCTGGTTCCACTGGCGGATCCGGAAACCCAGATCCAAAACTATGTAGCCAAGCGGCATATGGCGGACCAGGAACTCCAATCGTTGCCCCAGCTCCCGCTGTTCCCGCTCCGCCTGCCGCCGGGCCGTGATGTCCCGGATCACCGACTGATAGCCCAGAATCAGGCCGCTCGGCCGAACCGCGGCCAGCGAGCTTTCCAGATACAGCGGTCGGCCGTCGCGCCGCAAGCCTCGGAACTCGCATCGATTCTCCCAGGATTCCACGGGCTCGGGCCGGCGATCGCCGTCGAGCGGCCGGTCCTCCGGATGCATGTAATCCTCCAGCCGCGATGCCAAAGCCTCCGCCCGGCTTACCCCGAACAGGTCCAGAAACCGGTCGTTGACAAACACGATCCGGCCCCGGAGGTCTTCGGTGACCACCGCGTCGTGGATGCTCTCGACCAGCAGCCGCAGCCGCCACGATTCCTGTTGCAGGTTCCGCTCCAAGGCCCGGTTCTCGATCTGCACCAGAAGCTGGCGAAAAAGAACCAGTACTACATACGCGCCCAGCAGCCCGCTGACCACCGCGTTTCGGAGCCGCCAGCCTTCGCCCGGCAGCGAGGCGGGGGTGGAGAGCAGTCCATCGAGCAGCGGAACCCCGAACAGCGCAAGCAGGGTCAGAGAGGGCGCCGCCAGATCGCGCCAGCCGGGAGCGGCAGCCGGCTCCCCGGAAGGCGCCTCGACCCGCCCCTCGCGGCTGGCCACCTTTCCGGCGGCCGCCAACAACGAATACGCCGTCATCGCCAGCAGTCCGGCCAAGGCCATGTAGGGCGCCAGAGGCCGCGCCACTTCGCCCCGCGGATCGCGCAGCAGAAGCCAGATGGCTTCGCTGGCCACTTGGCAAAGCACGGCCGCCCCCAGCAGCCCGTAGATCCGCTTCCACCGCCTAGAGCCGGTTTGCCTCCGTCCCCAGGCCAGCCGGACGGCTGCCCCCAGCCCCAGCAGCAGCGCCAGCAGCACCCCGGACAATCTCCGATCCAGGCTGCCCGAGCTGATCCGGTAAGCAACCAACAGGTACAGGTGAATGCCCAGCAGCACCAACGCCACCAGCAGCGCGTCCAGCACCAGCGCCGGCCGCACCGGCCGCCCCGGGTCCCGGTGGGGCAGGCAATGGGCAGCCAGATAGAAGCCGACGAAGACGAAATAGTACAGGGTGGCCCAGCCGGCGAAGACCAGCGGCGGCGCGGCCTCCAGATTCCAACCTTGCCAGCGGCCCCAGAGATAGCAGAACTCGCCCGCGGCGGCCAGTCCAGCCCCCAGGACCAGGAACCGCCACACCAGCCTCTCGGTCCCCACCGTCCGGCCGGCGGCTCGGAAACTGGACCCGGCGGCCAGCAGTGCCAGCGCCCCAGTCATTGCGGCGGATACGAGGCCCCAGGCCGTCGCCACCCGCAGCTCCATCCACAGGGCGAAGACACCAAAGGCCAGGCAGGGCCACATGGCCGCCCCCGTCCGCTGGGTCCATCGGGACATCTTTCTTACAGTCTATCGGCGGGGCCTGGTTTCCTATTGACACGGCGGTCGAGCGAGCGCATAATCTGTATACACCACATCTGGGTGGTGCTACGGGACTCCAATGCCAGTTACCGCCGCTTCCGCCACGGTTGAGATCTCCACTGAGCAACTGACACTTTCTGAAATCGTGACCGTCGCTCGCCAGGGACGCCAGGTCCGGCTGGCGGAGGGCGAAGAGTTCCGCGCCCGTCTGGCGCGCGGCCCGGCGGCCATCGAGCGCGCCCTCGAACGCGGCGAGGTGATCTACGGGGTCAACACCGGATTCGGCGCCAACGCCCGGTTCATCATTCCCAACTCCGAGCTCGAGCATCACCAGGAGAACCTGCTCGATTTTCTGCACTGCGGCGCCGGCGACCCGCTCCCCGAGGACGTGGTTCGAGCGGCCATCCTGCTCCGAGCCAACGCCCTGGCGCGGGGCTACTCGGGCGTCCGGGCGGTCGTGATCGAGCGCCTGCTGGACCTGCTGAACCACTCGATCACGCCGCTGGTTCCCCGCTATGGATCAGTCGGAGCGAGCGGCGACCTTTGCCCCTCGGCTTACGTGGCCGGCGTCCTGGTGGGCCGGGGCCGCGTCTGGCATCGCGGGGTGGAGACCACGGCGGTCGCGGCGATGGAGGCCGAAAGGATCCCACCCCTGCGACTGCGCCCCAAGGAAGGACTGGCGCTGCTGAACGGCACGACCACCATGACCGCCTTGGCCGCCTTGGTTGTCTTCGAGGCCGATTATCTTCTGCGCGCCGGACTGGCCGCCGTCGCCCTGGCTGCTGAAGCCCTGCGATCCTCTCCCGACTACTATCACCCGCTGATCCACATGGTCAAACACCACCCGGGACAGCTCCGCGCCGCCGAAATGCTGCACTCGATGCTGCTCGGCAGCCGCCTGGCGGTTCCGCTGGACGAGATTCGGGAGCGCGTCGCTCACCAGGCCGCCCCCGGCCAGGTAGCCCGCGCCGGGGAGACGATCCAAAGCCCTTACTCGCTGCGCTGCGCCCCCCAGGGCTTGGGTCCGATGCTCGAGACGCTCGAGCAAGCCCGTCTGACCATCGAGCGGGAAGCGAATTCGGTCAACGACAATCCCCTCATCGACCCCGACCAGGAGCGCGTCTTTCACACCGGCAACTTTTACGGCGGCCACATCGCCCGCACCATGGACGGCCTGAAGCTGGACCTGGCCAACCTGGCCAACTGGACGCATTCTCTGATGGCCCTGCTGATGGACGAGCGGTTCTCGGCCGGGCTGCCCCCCTCGCTGAGCCCGCATCCGGGCCTCTACCAGGGGTTCAAGGGAATGCAGATCGTCCACACCAGCCTGGTGACGGCGCTGCGCCAGATGTCGGGCGCCAGCCTGATCCACACCCTGCCCACCGAGCAGTTCAATCAGGACGTGGTCAGCCTGGGCGCGCACGCCGCGCTGAGCGCCCACGACATGCTGCGGCTGCTGCGGGACGCGCTGGCCATCACGCTGCTTTCGGCGGCCCAAGGCGTCGAGCTACGGGCCGGCTCGGAGGCCGAAGCGGCGCCGATGCTGGGCGCCGGCACGCGGCCTCTCTACCAGGCCCTGCGGGCGCTCAGTCCTTTCCTGGACGCCGACCGGCGCCTGGAAACCGACCTCCAGCAAGTCTCGGCAGCGCTGCGGGAACAGCGGCTGCCCTTGCTCCAGTAGCAACTACATCATAGCAGTAGGCGGCGCCGGCTCGTCGGGGGAACCGGCGTTTTTGAGCGGCGTGGCCACCATGTACCAGCCGAGCAGGGCCAGCACCCCCACCCCCAGCAGGAACGACGGCTGGGCGAACACCTGCGGCAGGGGCCACTCGAAGAACCGGAAGGCCGCCACCACCAGACCGGTCAGCGCCTCCCCGGCGATCAATCCGGAAGCGACCAGGATCCCGACGTTCTCCACCCGCGCCTTCTGCGCGTCATTGAATCCCCGCTTGTCCCGCCGCGCGTCGGTGAGCCAGCGCAAAAGGCCTCCCACCCAGATGGCGAAGGTGGTCTCCAGCGGCAGGTACATGCCCACGGCGAACAGCATCGGGCTGCGCACCTTCACCAGGATCATGGTGAAGCCCAGCAACATGCCCACCACCACCAGCGGCCAGGGCATCTCGCCTCCCACGATGCCTTGCGCCAGCATGGCCATCAAGCCGGCCTGGGGCGCCGAAAGCTGGCGGTCGCCGAATCCCTGGCCGCCGGCGTTGATGTTGCCCTGGTGCAGCACCAGCAAGGGGAAATACAGCAGCGCGCTGGAGAACAGAATCCCCATTATGTCGCCGACCTGCATCCGCCAGGGCGTGCCGCCGAGCAGGTGGCCGACCTTGAGATCCTGGAGCATTTCTCCAGCCACGGCCGAGGAGACGCAGACCACCGCCGCGATCCCCAGCACCGCGGCCACCCCGCTCATGCCGGTGACCCCGATGGTGACCATCAGCAGCGCGGCGATGATCAAGGTGGAAAGGGTGAGGCCGGAGATGGGGTTGTTGGAGGAGCCGATCATCCCCACCAGGTTGCCGGAGACGGCGGCGAAGAAGAAGCCGGCGATGGCCATCACCGCAGTAGCGGCCAGCGCTCCGGAGATCGAGCCGGCGAAGTAGTAGTAGAGCACGGCCATGACCACCAGGGTTCCGCCGAGTCCGGCGAAGACAACCTTGGCGTCCAGATCGCGGTCGATGCGGCTGGTCTGGGCCTTCTGGGCGGCCGATTTCTTCAGGTCGGCGACGGCGCGGGTCAGGCCCACGCCCAGGTTCTTGCGCATGCGGAACAGCGTGTAGCTGGCGCCCACCATCATCCCCCCGACCGCGATCGGCCTTACGATAAAGCGCCACACGCCGGGGACCAAGCTCTCCCAGGGCAGCGTTTGGCCCGCCGCCGGCGCCAGGATCCGCTGCAGCTCCGGCCCTAACAGAAAGATCAGCAGCGGTACCAGCAGGCCCCAGGCCATCACCCCGCCGGAAAAGTTCAGCGCCGCCAGCGACGGCCCGATGATGTAGCCGACGCCCAGGTAGGCCGGGCTGATGGCCGGCGAGGAGAAGTGAGTCACGCCGCCGGCGGGCAAGGTGGTGCTCGAGGCCGAGCTGCCCAGCCGGACGATGCTCCGGCCCAGGCTGCCGACGTTGAACACAAACTCTTTGACGGCGGCGAAGACCTGGATCACGCCCAGAAAGTAGATGCCAGCCCCCACTCCCATGGCGCGGAACAGGTGAGCGGCGGCCTGGCTGCCGCGCTGCCCGGCCTTGTGGATCTCCGAGGCCGCCACGCTCTCCGGATAAGGCAGATCCGGATCCTCGACCATGACCCGCCGCAGCAGGGTGACGAACAGGATCCCCAGCAACCCTCCGACCGCCATCAGGGCCGTCGATTTCCAGTAGGCTTCCCCGGAGTTGAAGTTCTGCCAGGCCCCGCTGATGACGAAGGCGGGGATGGTGAAGATGGCGCCGGCGGCGACGGATTCGCCGATCGAGCCGACGGTGCGGGCCATGTTCTCTTCCAGGATCGATCCCCGGAACAGCCTCAGCACGGCCATGCCGATGACGGCCGCCGGATAGGTGGCGGCGATGGTCATGCCCGCGCGCAGGCCCAGGTAGGCGTTGGCCGCGCCCAAGACGACGGTCATGATGAGCCCGATCAGCACGGCGCGGAGGGTAAACTC
>Ga0247727_10010222_pt1 | contig 16693 bp, 14 predicted proteins | sample WisWelCaveWW1625_FD_202498 | JGI IMG/M metagenome (GOLD analysis project Ga0247727, IMG submission 202498) | Biofilm microbial communities from Wishing Well Cave, Virginia, United States - WW16-25 | ecosystem: Environmental > Aquatic > Deep subsurface > Groundwater > Cave microbial mat | place...
TCCGTCCTCATGAGCGTCCTGCGCACGACGCAGCAGCAGGGCCGCCTCGTCCTCGAAGTCGTCGCTGCCATCCTCCGCGATCCGATCCCTCGCCCGCACCTCTCACCCGGTCGGTAAACAGATACGACTAGTCTTTCGATGAGGCCACCCAGATGAGAGTCCCTGGTCCAGTCGCGCTCACACTCGTCCTCGCGGTCCCGGTCAACGCTCCTGCGGAGCCCCCGGTCGAGCGCCCGTTCGGCGCGCTGCGCGAGCAGGCGGCGATGCAGCAGCAGTGGCTGCAGAAACGGCTCGACGGGTTCCTGCCCGGGCTGATGCGCAAGCACGGCGTCGATCTCTGGGTCGTGCCGATGCGCGAGTACAACGAGGATCCGATCTTCCTCGCGATCACCTCGCCGCAGACGTTCGCCGCGCGGCGGCGGACGATATACGTGTTCTTCGACAAGTGCGCCGCGGCGGGCACGCCGCCGGCCGCGACGTGCGTCGAGCGGATCGCGCTCGGGGGCTCGTCCCAGGGCGGGGTCTTCGAGGCGCGGCGCTCCGCGAAGGCGGCGGCCGGAGACGTGGGCCGCGGCCGGCAGGCCGAGCTGTGGGGCGACGAGCAGTGGCAGGCGCTCCTGGCCGTGGTCGAGGAGCGCAACCCGAAACTGGTCGGGATCGATCGCTCCAGCGTGTTCGCGTTCTCCGACGGCCTGTCGAGCGGGGAGCTCGAGGGCATGAGCCGGGCCCTCGGCGAGAAGTGGACGGCGCGCTACCGGAACGCGGAGGCGCTGCCGCTCGAGCTGATCGCCGTCCGGCTGCCGGAAGAGGAGGCCTTCTTCCGGCGCATGCAGGAGCTGGTCTGGTCGCTGTCGCAGGAGATGTTCTCGGAGCGGACCATCACGCCGGGAAAGACGAAGACGAGCGACCTCGTCTGGTGGTGGCGGCAGCGTGTCAACGACCTCGGGCTCGGCACGTGGTTCCAGCCGTCGATCGACGTCCAGCGCAAGGGGAAGACGGCCGAAGAGCTGGGCAGCGACCCGGTGATCGAGCGCGGCGACGTGCTGCACTCCGACCTCGGCATCACGGTCGCGCGCCTCAACACCGACACCCAGCACCTCGCCTACGTGCTTCTCCCGGGCGAAGCGGATGCGCCTGTCGGCATGCAGCGTGCGCTCGCCAACGGCAACGCGCTGCAGGACATCGTGATGGACGAGCTGCGGCCGGGCAGCACCGGCAACGAGATCCTGGCCGCGTCGCGCGCGCGCATGAAGGAAAAGGGGATCGACGGCACGATCTACTCTCACCCGATCGGGCTCCACGGCCACGGGGCAGGCCCGCTGATCGGCCTCTGGGACTACCAGGACGGCGTTCCCGGCCGCGGCGACGCGAAGGTGATCCCGAGCATGTGGTGGTCGATCGAGCTGCAGGCGACGACGCCGGTCGCGGAGTGGGGCGGTCAGCCCGTGCGGATGGCGCAGGAGGAAGACGCGATCATCGATGCGGATGGCAAGCTGCGCTGGGCGCTGCGCCGGCAGGAGAAGCTGTTCCTGGTGCGGTAAGGGGCGGGTCACGTCCGCGGTGCCCGGGCCGTTGCCACTTCGGTGGCGCACGCTCGCGCCCGGCACCTTGCTTGGGCGCCGGCTCGGTGCGGGCTAGCGGCGCTCGGGCCCCACGCGCGCCTTCAGCTCCTCGAGAAAACCGAAGACATACACGATCTGGTAGCCGGCCGCCTCGGATTGCTGAGTGGCGTCGGGGAGCTGGACCATCAGGAAGCGGCCGTCGGGGAAGATGTCGTAGCCCGTGTGGCTGCCGACCTGGGGGCTCTCGAAGCGGTCGGGAAAGAGGGCGCGCGGGGCGCCGATCGTCGGGGTCGGAGCCGCATGGTAGGTCGCTTCCTGAACGACTCCCGCGCTTCGGAAGAAGACCGCCCGGCCGTCGCGCGCCCAGACGGGCTGGCTGCCGCCGCTGGTCGAAACCTGCAGCTTGGCTCCGGGAGCGGGGAACGACCGGAGGTACACCTCGTTGCGGCCGGACTCGTCGGACACGTAGACCATGGAGCGTCCGTCCCGCGACACGCGCGCGCTGTGCTCTCCGAAGGGGGTCGCCAGCAGCGGCGTCGCCACCGGCTTCGCCTCGAGCGAGAGCAGCCAGAGGTCTGAGCCGGTTTTTGGATTCTGGACCTCGAGCACGAGCGCGCGCCCGTCGGGCGTCCAGTCCGTGACGTGCGCGTGCGCGTCGCTGCGCCAGAGCAGCTCCTCGCCGCCGCTGCCGTCCGCTGCCCTCCGGAACACGCCCCGCACCGGATCGGCTCTCGACGCGGCCCACGCGATGAAGCGCCCGTCGGGCGACCAGGCCGGCGTCTCGTCTTCGTCGGGAGCGAACGACAGGCGCGTCAGCGCGCCGCGCGCGAGATCCGCCACCCACACGTCGTTCTGGTCCGCCTGCTCGTGGACGGCGACCTGGCGGCCGTCCGGCGAGATCCGCGGGTCCGAGTACTCGCGTGCCTCCAAAGGAAGGCTGGAGACAACCCCTGTCCGCGTGACCGACACCAGCCGCGTGGCGTACGAGTCGGATCGCGCGGGCATGTACGCGAAGATGCCGCTGTCCGAGAGGGTGACCTGGGCGAGCCCAGACGCCTGGGAGACGTCCACGCGCTCGACGACCACGACCGGCTTGGAGAGCACGCGGCGCGAGGCGAGATCGAAGGCGACCGCCAGCAAGCTGTTTCCCCGCGCGTAGACGAGATGCCCGCTCGGGGCATAGCGCGCGTCGAAGGCGGTTCGAAGCACGATCGTGCCGTCGTCCTTCTCGAGCGACCGCACGATCGTCTCGCCTGCCGGCGCCCCAGGCCGGGAGCGCGTATAGAGGAACTCCCGGCCGCCGGACAGGACTTGCGGCTGGCCGTAGGCGAAGCCCGCTTCCGGGGCCACGATCACCTGTGACGCACCTCCTGTCGCTGCGACCCGGACGATGCCCCGGAAGCCTGCCCCGACCAGGATCGTACCGTCCGGCGACCAGCTCGCCGTTCCGCTCAGCTCGGCGATCGTGACTGCCTCGCCGCCGGCGAGGCGGATCATCTTGAGCTCCGACAGCGTGGAGAAACCCAGCCAGGTCCCGTCGGGAGAGAAGAACGGCGAGCGGGCCTCCGCTGTGCCGGCCAGCTCGCTGGCCGCGAGCGAGTCCAGCGAACGCATGTAGATTCGCTGGTTGACGACGAACGCGAGGCGGCTGCCGTCGGGCGAGAGGCTCAGCAGCGGCCGCTGGCGACCGCTCGGGACGAAGTCCGGCGACAGCGTCTCGGTGAGGCGCACCACCTGCGGCACCGGCGTTCCGGGCCGGATCTGCCAGGCGGCGACGGCTCCGGCTCCCGCGGCCGCGAGCGCGACGAGCGCCAGCGGTCCCAGCGAATAGGCGCGCTTCCGCACCACCTCGGCCTGCGGACGCTCCTCCGGACGAGCGATCATGTCCGAAAGCGCGATGCGCGCCTCGCCGATGTCGCGCAGGCGCTGCTTCGGATCGCGCTCCAGGCAGCGCTCGAGCAGGCGGCGCAAGCGCGCCGGTGTCGCCGCGGGAAGCGCCGACCAGTCGATCGGGTCCTTGACGACGGACGCGAGCACGTCGGTGACGGTCTCGCCGCCGAACGGCCTGCGGCCCGACAGCATCTCGTAGAGCACGAGGCCGAACGCCCACACGTCGGCGCGCCTGTCGACGGCCTTGCCGCGCGCTTGCTCCGGCGACATGTAGGCAGCCGTTCCCAGGATCAGCCCGGCCGCCGTTCCCGTGTGTGCGAGGGTGGGGGACTGCGAGAGCAAAGCACTCGTTCCCGAGGCCATGTCGCCCGCATCGCCGCTCCAGGCCTTTGCGAGGCCGAAGTCCAGCACCTTGACCTTGCCATCCTCCGCGACCTTCACGTTCGCGGGCTTCAGATCGCGGTGGACGATGCCTTTCTCGTGCGCCTCCTCGAGGGCCTCGGCGATCTGCTTCGCGATGATGATCGCCTCGTCGACGGGGATCGGACCGCGCTTCAGCCGCTCGGCCAGGTCCTCGCCCGCCGCCAGCTCCATCGCCAGGAACAGCACGGGCGCCGCCGCGCCGTCGAGCGCCGCCTGCTCGAGTGCGAACAGGCCGGCGATGTTCGGATGCGAGAGCGACGCCAGGAGCTTCGCTTCCCGTTCTAAGCGCGCGAGCCGCGCGCGATCGGACGCGAAGGCATCGGGGAGCAGCTTGAGCGCCACATCGCGCCCGAGCCGCGTATCGGTCGCGCGGTAGACCTCGCCCATCCCGCCCGCGCCGAGCGGCGAAACGATCGTGTAGGCGCCGAGACGACGGCCGGGATCCAGGCTCAAGATTGGCGCGATTCTAGCCCAGCGTTCGGTGGCGGGCGCGGCCTCAGTCCCGCCGCGCGAGCCGCTCGAGCACGAAGCGATCGAGGCCGAGGAGCAGCTCCTCGCGGTTCGAGTAGGGCCCCGGGCGGTAGCCCAGCGTCGAGATGCCCTGCTGGGCCAGGTCGGACAGCTCCCAGTCCTGCTTGTTGGTGAGGTCCCAGAACTCGACCGCGTCCTTCGGATCGAAGCCTGCCTTCGCGATCTCGTCCGGGTGGAAGTGCCACTCGCAGACGACCTCGGTGCGGTCCACCGCGATCGGCCAGATCTGGAACGTCAGCATGTAGTCCGGGTGCAGGTTCAGGAGCAGGTTTGGGAGCAACGCATAATAGTAGACACGCCGAAGGTCCTCCGGCGAGAGGCCCGGCAAGGGATCGCGGCTCGTCTGGCCGTCGACGGAGAGCGTCTTCACCCCCTCGCGCAGGTCCATCCGCCCGCCGAGATAGCTGGGCCGCGGGGGCTCGTTGTCGCCGCTCATGTAATGCGACTGCTTGTTGAGCTGCGGGTGCGCGATCGGGCAGTGGATGCACTCGGAGTAGTTCTGGATCACGAGCTTCCAGTTGGCCTTCAGCTGATAGACGCGCCGCTCGGCGCGCCGCAGGTCGTTCATGCCCCAGGGCGCGAACTTCCGGTCGAGGCCCGCGAGCTGGTCGGCGAACGGAGGCGGCGTCTCGGACAGGTTGACGAAGACGTGCCCGTCCCAGCTCGCCGTGGCCACGCGGCCGAGCGAGTGGTCTTCCGGGCGGAACCCGACGACCTTCTCCATCAAGGGAGCGCTCTTGAGCCTGCCGTCGAGGCCGTAGGTCCAGGCGTGGTACGAGCATTGGATGCGGCCCGGCAGCCGCCCGCTCTCCTCCTTGCACAAGAGCGTGCCGCGGTGGCGGCAGGTGTTGTGGAACGCGGCGATCTCGCCCTGCTCGCCGCGCAACACGATCGCGCTGACGCCGGCGAAGCGCACGAGGAAGTAGCTGCCAGGCCCCTCGAGCTGCTCCGTGCGGCCGGCGTGGAGCCACATGTCGTGATGGATCGCCTCGAGCTCGCGGCGGAACAGCTCGGGGTCGGTGTAGAAGCGTGCGGGCAGCGTCCGGGCTTCGTCGGCCCGGACCTCGGGACGCGCGTTGTCGTAGCGCGTGGCCATTCTGGAAAGCTACTCCTTGCGCGCGCTGAGCGCACGCTCGATCCGCAGGTCGGGGACGAGCCAGACGACCACGACGGCGGCATACAGGGCCATGCCGAGCCAGCGGTTCACGAGCAGGGCCAGCAGGACGCCCAGGACGTAGCAGGCGACCGACAGGTTCCCCTTGAGGTCGCTCCCGATCGCGGCCGCCAGCACGGAGTCCGCGCCATGGCGCGCGACGAGAACTCGAACCAGCAGCGTGTAAGCGAATCCGGCCATGAGCAGCACGCCGCCGTAGATCGCGACCGGCCAGGGGGCGAAGCTGGTCTCGCCCGTCCAGTGGGTCACGAAGGGAAACAGCGAGAGCCAGAACAGCAGGTGCAGGTTGGCCCACAGGATGCGGCCGTCCACGTGGCGTGCGGCATGCAGCAGGTGGTGGTGGTTGTTCCAGTAGATGCCCACATACACGAAGCTCAGCACGTAGCTCAGGAACACCGGCGCGAGCGGCCGCAGCGACGCGAGCTCGGCCCCGTGCGGCACCTTCAGCTCCAGCACCATGATCGTGATGATGATCGCGATCACGCCGTCGCTGAAGGCTTCGAGCCGCCCCTTGGTCATGCGGAACATCGTACGCCGACCCGCGCGGCCTGTCGCCGCCCGGACCCGCCCCGGCAAGACGGAGGGATCTCAGGTGCCGGGCTTCTCGAGCGCGTAGCCCATGTCGCGCGTCGGCAAGATGACGCCGTTCTTCGCTGCGTACTCGTCCCACAGCCGCAACAGCTCCGCGAGCTTCTCGGGCTGCGCGGCGGCGAGGTCCCTTGCCTCGGCCGGATCACTAGCGAGGTCGAAGAGCTCCCAGCGAGCCGGCCCATAGGGCTCGAACAGCCAGACGATCTTCCAGTCCCCCTTGCGCAGCGCCCGGCGTCCGAACAGCTCCCAGCCCATCGTGAAGTCGTCGCCGTGGACGGCCGCCGTCTCGCCCTTGACGAACCGAAGCATCGAGCGCCCTTCGAGCCGGGCGACCGGGCGGCCCTCGAACTTCGGGGCTGGGTGCTGTACACCGGCCAGCTCCAGCAACGTCGGCGCGACGTCCTTGACGGTCACGACCGCGCCAGAGGTCCCGCGCCGGCCATTGGCGCCGAATCGCACGATCGCGGGCACGCGGACGCCGCCTTCGGTGGGGAAGCCCTTCCACAGGCGGAAAGGCGTCGCCGCCTGGGCCCAGCCCGGACCGGGGTAGACGTACGAGCTTGTTCGTCCGAGGTTGGCGAGGCTGTTGTCGAAACGCTTCGGGATCCACTCGGCATTGGTCGCCATCCGGCCGATCGGGTTGCCCTCGGCGCCGTTGTCGGAGAAGAAGAGGATGTAGGTGTTGTCGTACTGGCCGGCGTCTCTCAGGAACTGGAGCAAGCGCCCGACCTGGTGGTCGAGGTTCTCGACCATCGCGGCGTAGATCTCCATCGTACGGGCCTGGCGCAGCGTCTCGTCGGGCGGAAGCTGGTTCCAGGCCCGTGCGAAACGCGTGCGTGGCGGTTCGGCGGTCCCGGCCGCTACGATCCCGTGCCTGCGCGCGTTCTCGAAGCGCCGCGCGCGGAGCGCGTCGTAGCCCGCGGTGTAGACGCCCCTGTATCTGTCGAGCTCGGCGTCGGGGACCTGGAGCGGCCAATGCGGCGACGTGTACGCCGCGTACGCGAAGAACGGCTTGCCGTCCGTGAGCCCTCCGTGGATGAACTCGATCAGCTTGTCCGTGTAGCGTGTCGTCGAGTAGAAGGCGGCCGGCAGCCGGACCTCGCGGCCGTCTTCCCGGTACGGCGCCCGCTCCGCTTGCTCGGTCACCCGCGTCGCGTCGGCGAAGTGGCTGGCGTCGCCGGGCAGCAGGACGAACGACCGCTCGAAGCCCTTGCGGTGCGGTCCCTGCGCTTCGTCCATCCCCAGGTGCCATTTGCCGGCGACGTAGGTGTGGTACCCGGCGTCGCGCAGGAGCATCGAAACCGGGACGACTCGCTCGGACAAATGCCCCTCGTACCCCGGCCGGCCCTTCTGGCTCAGGTCGGCTGTTCCCGCCATCGTGCCGAGCCCCGCGGGGTGCGTGTCGACACCGGTCAGCAGCATCGCCCGCGTGGGCGAGCAGGCCGGCGAGACGAGGAAGCTCGTGAGCAGCAGGCCCGATCGGGCGAGCGCGTCCAGGTGGGGGGTGCGGATCTCGCTGCCCATGACGCCGAGATCCGTGTAGCCAAGGTCGTCCGCGACGATCAGCAGGATGTTGGGGCGCATCTCTGCCCTGTGCGGGTGCGCCGCAGCCTGGCCGCAGGTTGCCAGGAGCAGCGCCGCGAAAGCCGTCAGGGGTCTCACGCTTCCCGGCATTATCACCTGTCAACCCTGACAGTTCCGCCGCGGCCGCGAGGCGCGTAGACTCGGGGCTTCCGAGGAGGAAGTCATGGCGGTAGCCAAGGTCACGGAGAGCATCGCGTCGTCGCCCAAGAGTTTCGAGGACGCCGTCGCCAAGGGGGTCGCGCGCGCGAACAAGACGCTCAACAACGTCAAAGGGCGCCTGGATCGCCGAGCAGAAGGTGAAGTGCGACAAGGGCCGCGTCACCGAGTACCGCGTGACGATGCGCGTGACGTTCGTGCTCAAGGACTGACGAGCGCCTCGGGTCTCGCCGTCAAGCCGACGAGCAGCCGATGACCGCAGCGGCCGCGCGGACGGCCGTCAGTCCGGCTGCTCGCGGCGTCCGTCGGCGTGAATCGCGAAGCGCCCCTGCTCGCGCGGGTGCACCGGGCCGTCGCTCGGCCAGGGCCAGCCACCGAACTGCGTCTCCTGGAAGTCGGCGAAAGCCTGCAGGATCTCGGGCCGCGTGTTCATCACGAATGGGCCGTGCTGCACGACCGGCTCTCCGATCGGGTGGCCCTGCAACAGCAAGATCTCGCTCTCGTCCGGACCGTTCTGCAGGAGCATCGCCCGGTCCGCCACGACCTCGAGTCCGGCGTGCGACGCCTGCTCCGCTTCGGCGAGGCGCAGGCGGGAGCCGCGAAAGAAGTAGAGCGTGCGACGTGTGCCCGACGCGGCCTTCGGTAGTATGAAGCGCGCGCCCGGCGCCATCGTGATCGTCCAGATCGCGACGTCGGAATCGGGGCGGGAGGCCCACGAGTCGGGCGGGGGCGGCGGCGCCTCGCGACCGGCGAGGGCGCCCGCCACGGTGACGACGCGCGTCTCACGGCCTTCCACGTCGGCGAACACGTGCTCGGGGATGCTGCGGCCCCACAGCATCGTGAAGTGCGGCGCTACCATCTTGCCTGCGCGCGGCAGGTTGAGCCAGATCTGGAACAGCTCGGCCCGGTTCCCGGCTTGCCTCTCCCGCAGCGGGAACATCTCGGCGTGGACGATGCCGCGACCCGCGGTCATCCACTGCACGTCGCCCTGCCCGAAGCGCGCGGTCGCGCCGAGCGAGTCGGAGTGGTCGATGAAACCTGGCGCGCGAGCGTCACCGTCTCGAAGCCGCGGTGGGGGTGGCGCGGAAAGCCCGGCACGACGTCGCCGTGGTACATCCGCCAGCCGTCCTTGCCCTCGAAGTCCATCCCGATGTTGCGGCCCGCGAGCGAGGCCGCGGGCCCCATCGCCTCGTTCCCGGCGGGATACAGGTCGAGGTGATGGACGCAGAAGAGGAAGGGATCGACGGTCTGCCACGGGAACCCCAGCGGCAGGACCTTCAGCACGACGCTCTCGCTCACATGGACCTCGGGCGGTGCGCGGATCCCGTCCAGTCTATCAAGGGCCGTCCCGCGTTCGAACGCCCGGCGTTCGGAAGCGAACACTCTCGCCGGCGCCTCCGCCGCACGACGGGCCCTGGTTCAACGACTTCGACGACCCTGCTCGTCCGGCACGGAGGTTGCTCTGTGAGGGGTCATGGGAGACCTCCGCGTCGCCTCACGCACGCTCGCGCGCGAGCCTGGGTTCGTGCTGGCCGTGGTCCTGACCCTCGGCCTGGCGGTGGGCGTGAGCGCCGGGCTCTTCGGCGTCGTCAATGCGCTCCTGCTGCGCCCGATGCCCGGGGTGGACGCGTCCAGGCTCGTGAACCTTTACCAGACGCGCGACGGAGTCCGCGACGGGTTCACGGGCTTCTCGCACCCGATGTTCCTCGAGCTGCGGGAGCGAGCGCGATCCCTCTCGGTCGAGGCCTTCGTCGGGCGGGGCTTCGCGATCGGGGACGCGCACGGCTCCTCGCTCGTCGCGGGCCAGCTCGTGTCAGGCGGCTTCTTCCAGCTGCTCGGCACGCGCCCCAGCCGCGGGCGGCTGCTGAACGCCGCCGACGACACGCCGGGATCGGCGCCGGCGGCGGTGATCAGCCACGCGCTGTGGCTCCAGCGCTTCGGCGGGCGCGACGACCTGATCGGCTCGACGCTGCGCGTGTCGGGCTTTCCGTTCACGCTCGTGGGTGTAGCCGAGCCCGGCTTCCGCGGGCATTTCCTGGGCTTCCCGATGGACGTGTTCGTGCCGCTTGCCACGGCGCCGCGGGTGGCGGCGGAGATCGACCTCCACGACCGCCTGGGTGAGGACATGGAGCTGATCGGGCGCATGCGCCCCGCGGTCGAGGCCGGGGCGGCGGCGGCCGAGCTCGCAGGAATCGGTCGTGAGCTCGCAGCGAGCTTCCCCGAGAGCCAGCGCGCCCGAGGCATCGAGCTGCACGCCTATAGCGGGCTCGACGCCGACCTGCGCGCGCCTGTGCTCGGCTTCGTGGCCGTGCTCTTCAGCGTCGGCGCGCTGGCGCTGCTCGTGGCATGCGTCAACGTGGCCGGGCTCGTGCTCGCGCGAACCGCCGCGCGTAGCCGCCAGCTCGCCGTGCGCGCCGCGCTTGGCGCCTCCCGCGTCGCGCTCCTGCGTCCGCTGCTGGCGGAGACGCTCTTGCTCTTCGCGGCGGGATCGTCGGAGCCGCGCTCGCCGCGCCCGCGGTCGCATGTTCCACGCGTTCCTGCCCGAGTTCCCGATCCCGCTCCACCTCGACCTCGACCCCGACTGGCGCGTCGCGCTCTTCGCGCTCGTGGTCACACTCGTGAGCGGCCTCGGCTTCGGGCTGGCTCCGGCAGCGAGCGTCCTGCGCGTGGACGTGCTCGAGTCGCTGCGCCAGGCCGGCCGGGCGGTCACGCCCGGCCGCCAGCTCGGGCGGCGCGCGTTCCTCACCGCGCAGGTCGCGCTATCGCTCGTGCTGCTGGTCGGCGCGGGGCTGTTCCTGCGCGAGCTGCAGCGCGCGCGCCGCCTCGACCCGGGCTTCCGGATCGGAGGCCTGGGTCTCGTGACCGCGGACATGCGGCTCCGGAACGCAGCGCCGCCGGCCGCGCAGAGATTTTTCGAAGCCTGGCTCGAGCGCGTGCGGGCGCGGCCCGGCGTCGAGGCCGCGAGCCTCGCCAGCTGGGTTCCGCTCGGCTTCCCCGGGCCCACCACGCGCGTGCTCGTGGACGGCATGCTGCCGCCCGGTCCCGAGGGCTTCGCGACACGCAGGAACGTGGTCGCGCCGGGCTTCTTCGACACGCTCCAGATCCCGCTCGTCGCCGGCCGCGACTTCGACCGCCGCGACGTCGAGGGATCCGAGCGCGTAGCGATCGTCAGCCGCTCGACGGCGGCGGGGCTCTTCCCGGGCGCGGACCCGCTCGGCCGCGCTCTGCGTCACGAGGGGCAGCTGCTGCGGGTCGTGGGCATCGTGGGCGACATCGTGCTCGAGCGCTCGGGCGCGCGCGAGGCGCTGGTGTTCTACATGCCTCACGCGCAGAGCCGGGCCTCGCGCATGAGCCTGGTGCTGCGCGGCCGCGGAGCGCCGCCGCTCGATGCGGCGCGCCGCGACGCGCTCGCGGTCGAGCCCGACGCGCCGCTGCTCGGGGTCATGAGCTTCGAGCGGCACGCAGCGGCGGCGCTGTTTCCCCAGCGGTTGGCCGCGGCCGTGACGGGCGCCTTCGGGCTCTTCGGGCTGCTGCTGGCGAGCGTCGGCCTTTATGGGATCGTCGCGTACTTCGCCGCGCAGCGCCGGCGCGAGCTCGCGATCCGGGCCGCGCTCGGAGCGCGCTCAGCGGACCTGCGTCGCCTGCTGGCGAGCCAGGGGCTGCGCCCGGTCGGCCTCGGCGTCCTCGTCGGTCTGCTCGGCGCCTTGGGCTTCGCGCGACTGGCGCAGTCGCTGGTCGCGGGCATGGGGGCGCTCGATCTCAGCGCTTTCGCGGGGGGATCGCTGCTGCTGCTCGTCGTGTCGGCGCTCGCCGCCGACGTTCCGGCACGGCGTGCCGCGTCCGCGCCGCCCGCCGCGGCGTTGCGCGGGGACTGATCGGCCGTCGAGGGCTCAGCCCCGCTCGGCCGGTGGCTGCGCCGGCGGCGCCACCCAATGCGCGATCGCCTCGCGTGTCCAGCGATGGTCGTCGTTGAGATGCAGGATCATCGCCCCGAGGAACAGCCGCTTCCGGCAACCCTCGGGGCAGCTCCGCAGCGAGTACTCGAGGCAGTCGAAGAGGCGTTCGAGATGCTTCGGGCGGATGCCCGACGCCTCCAAGGGCAGGTGGTAGATGCCCTCGTACGCGGCGCCCAGCGCACACGACGCGCGCCGGCCCTGAAAGTAGTCGCCGAAGGCCTGATCCGGCCTGGCGTGGGATCCGTCGAGAATCGCGCGCGCCAGCTCCGCTTCGTCGCGGCGGAGCTCGGCGCGGGGAGGAAAGTGAAGCTTCCCATCGGAGCTGACGAAGGGCATTGCTCCTCCTGTCCGGACGCCACGAACGGCTGCTCGCAGCGTCCTGCTGGATTCTACCGCCGGGAGCATCCGTTGGCGCGCAACAAAGAATCTGACGAATAAGGCGGAGCCATCATGTTCAGCTTCTTGAAGCTCGGGGGCGTCTCGCTCGAAGCGGCGCATCCACTCACGCAGGTTGGCCCCCGGCTCTCGAGAAGCGCGGACGGGCCCTGCTGCAGCACCACGAGGCGAAAGCCGGAGCCGGCCGTACCGCGCTTTACATGGTCTGGCCCGAGAGCCATAGGCCGCAGGCGTTCCCCGACGTGAGCGCGTCCCACCGTCTCGCGGCGGAGGACGTCGAGGGGATGCTGCTGCCCTCTGGCGACGCCCGGGTCGCCGCGAGGCGTGAGGATCCAGGGCTGCGGCTCTACGGCCCGGACGGCTTCCACGCGCGCCAGAACTTTCTTTCGGCCGCCCCTTGACAAGTTTCGGAAGCGACTTTGCACGCGACGAGCCACGCTTTCGGAAGGCCGTGCGTGACGCACGAGCGAGCTCGGCGCGCGGCGCAATCGCGCCGGGATCCGCACGAGACGCTCTTCGCTCGCTGCTCCCGCCATTCGCGCTCCAGAGAAGCGGGCGAACACCTGCCTATATTGGAGCCATGGATTCCGAACCGGCCCTCCACGCCATCCCCGACGACGAGCTGCTCCGCCGCCTCGGCGAGCTCGTGTCCCGCTCGCGCCGCGTCGAAGCCGACCTCGTCGCCCACATCGGTGAAGTCGAGGAGCGCAGGCTCTCGAGCCCCTGTCGCCCGCCCGCTACAAGGTGCAGTTCACTGCCAGCGCTGAGCTTCACCAGAAGCTCGAGCGGCTCTCGGCCCTGATGCGCTCAGAAGTCCCTGACGGCGATCTCGCCGCGATCATCGAGCGCGCCGTCAGCGAGAAGCTCGAGCGGCTCGAGGCCAGGCGCTACGCCCAGACCCGAGCTCCCCGCAAGGGGCTCGGAGACACCGACACGTCACCGGTTTCGCGGCACATCCCCGTCGCCGTCCGGCGAGCGGTGCGCGAGCGCGACGGCGACCGCTGTCGCTACGTCGACGAGCAGGGTCGACGCTGCTCCGCGCGGGACCGGCTCGAGTTCCACCACCGACACCCGTTCGGTATGGGAGGGGATCACAGTCCCGGGAACATTCGCCTTCTGTGCTCGATGCACAACCGCTACCTGGCCGAGCGCGACTACGACCGGGCGGCGGTCAGCCGGTACCGCCGATTGGGTAAGGAAGCTCCCGCCTGACCGGGGGGCCCGACGTGACCGGCAACGCCAGGCAGGCGATCGAACGACAGGCCAGCTTAGCGCGCCGCGGTCAGCATGATCTCGACGAGGCCGTCGGGCGCGACGAGGCCCGTGACGATCGTCACGCCGGCTGCCTTCTGCGCGCCGAGGCGCTGGCGCCAGAGTCCCTCGACCGTGGCTCGGTTCGCGGGGGCCGTCACGTAGACGATGCCGTCCTTCACGTGCTCCCAGTCGAACCCGGCGGCCCGCAGCGTGCGGCCGAGGCGATCCAGGGTGATCCTGGTCTGCGCCGCCGCGTCTCCCTTCGTGGCCTCGCTGTTGCCGAGCATGCCGGAGAGGAACAAGCGCGCGCCCGCCTGGATCGCGGAGCTCAGGTTTGGATTGGCGCGTCCCGGCGTGCCGTCCTCGTTTGGGGTCAGGATCGCCCGGCGCGACGCCGACTTGACGGCCAGGAGTGTGATCTCCACGACGTAGTCGCGGCCGGCGAGACCCGCCTGCACTGTCGCCCGCGCGGGAGGATGCTCCGGGAAGAAAGCCCGGTACGCTTCGTTCATCGCCTGGAATCCGGACGTGTCGGGCAAGTACACGCGTGCGCTCACGACGTCGGCGTGGGTCATGCCGGCGGCGTTCAGGATCGAGCCGGCGCTCTCGAGCACGGCCCGGGTCTGGGTCGCGACGTCGCCGCCTTTGAAGCTGTTGTCCGCCGGGTTGCGCGCGACGAGGCCGGAGAGGAACAGCGTGTCGCCCGACAGGATCCCGTAGCTGTACGGGTTCGGCGACGGCTTCCAGCCGGCGGGCAGCACCACGCGCCGCTCGGCGCCCGGCAGCAGGGCGACCGCGGAAACCTCGAGAAAGGCCTTCGGGTCCGCAGGCGGTACGACGATCGTCGTGCGCGTCGGCCGATCCTGCTGAAAGAAGGCGGCGTAGGCCTGGTTCATCGCCGCGAAGTCCTTCGCGTCCCGCAGGTACACCATCACCGACGCCACCCGATTCAGGTCCGTTCCCGCGGTGCCGAGCCGCTCACGCAGTTTCTCGAGCACGCGGCGCGTCTGCGCCGCGACGTCATCCCCTTGGACGGCCCCGGTCGCATCCACGGGGCCCACGCTCGAGACGTGGACGAGCGAGCCGGACTTCACGAAGGGCGCGTAGGGCGAGGCGGCGTGCGACGGCGGTGCTGCGAATGACATGGCGGCTCCTGCGAGGGAGAAGGCGGCGCGGTGCATGGCGAGGGATGGGAGACGTGCGGCTACTCGCCGCTCGGGGTCCAGATGTTCTTGACCTGGGTGGCCTCGCGCAGGAACTCGTGGCCCTCGCCGGTGGTCGTGTCGAACCAGCCCCGTTCGTGGTGAGACGTCCAGGTGCGCTTCATGTTGCCGGTCGAGAGCTTCTCGACCTCGGCCGCGCCCTTCGCGCTGCCGAAGTACCAGATGGCATCCACGTCGTCGTGTCCGGACAGCACCGGCGCCAGCACGTCGCGGCGTCCGGTCACGATGTTGACGACGCCCTTGGGCAGATCGGAAGTCTCGAGCACCTGGTAGAGGTCGGTGGCCGAGAGCGGATGGCGCTCCGAGGGCACCGCGATCACGGTGTTGCCCATCGCGACCGCCGGCCCGAGCAGCGAGACGAAGCCCAGGAGCGGCGCCTCGTTCGGCGCTACGAGGGCCATCACGCCGATCGGCTCCACGAGCGCGAGGGTGAGCCCGCGCATCGGCACGCCGTGCACCGCTCCGTCGTATTTGTCGGCCCAGGCCGCGTAGCTGAAGAGGCGCGAGATCGCGGCCTCGACCTCGAGCGCGCCGTCGTAGCCGGTCTGGAGCGCGATGCGGTCCGCGAACTCAGCGGCGCGGGCCGCGAGGTTCTCGGCGACGTAGTAGAGGATCTGCGCGCGCAGGTGCGCGGCGGCGTGCGCCCAGCCCTCCTCGGCCGCGTGCGCGGCCTCGACGGCGTTGCGGACATCCTTGCGGTTGCCCTCGGCCACCTCGCCCACGGCCTGGCCGTCGGGCCCGAGCACCTGCAGGCTGTAGCCTTGGTCGGGCCGCGCCTGCTTGCCCGCGATGAAGAGCTTCGCGGTGCGGTCGACGAGCGGCGGCGGCGCCACGCGCGTCGCCTTCGGCAACGTCACGGGCCGCGGCGCGTGCGTCTCCTTCAGGTATTCGAACATCCCCTCGCGCCCGCCCTCGCGCCCGAAGCCGCTCTCCCGGTAGCCGCCGAAGCCGCTCGCCGCGTCGAACAGGTTGGTGGCGTTTATCCACACCGTGCCAGCCTTGATCCGGCGCGCCATGTCGAGCGCCAGGTTCACGTTTTCGGTCCAGACGCTCGCGGCGAGACCGAAGGTCGTGTTGTTGGCGAGCGCGATCGCCTCGGCCGGCGTGCGAAAGGTCATCGCGACCAGTACCGGCCCGAATATCTCGACTTGGGCCACCGTGGCCGAGGGCGCGACGCCCGTGAGCAGCGTTGGCGGATAGAAGAGGCCTTCCTTCGGGCAGGCCCACGACGGCTGCCACAGCGTCGCCCCCTCGTCGACCCCCTGCTGCACCAGCTTCTGGATGCGCTCGAGCTGGACGGGAGCCACGATCGCGCCGATGTCGACCGCCTTGTCGAGCGGGTCGCCGACGCGCAGCAGCTCCATGCGCGCGCGCAGCTTCTCGATCACGCGCTCGGCGACCGACTCCTGAACCAAGAGCCGTGAGCCGGCGCAGCAGACCTGGCCCTGGTTGAACCAGATCGCGTCGACCGCGCCCTCGATCACGCTGTCGATGTCGGCGTCGTCGAACACCAGGAACGGGCTCTTGCCCCCGAGCTCGAGCGAGAGACGCTTCCCGGATCCCGCGGTCGCGCGCCGGATCGCGCGGCCGACGTCGGTCGAGCCCGTGAAGGCGATCTTGTCGACGCCGGGATGGTCGACGAGCGCGGCGCCGGTCTTGCCGTCGCCGGTGACGATGTTGACGACACCCTCGGGCAGCCGCGCCGCCTGACAAAGCTCCGCGAACGCGAGCGCCGTGAGCGAGGTGTACTCGGCGGGCTTCAACACCAGCGTGTTCCCGGCCGCGAGCGCGGGCGCGATCTTCCAGGACAGCATCAGCAGCGGGAAATTCCACGGGATGATCTGGCCCACGACGCCCACCGGGACGTGGCCAGGGAACTCGCGCTCCACGAGCTGCGCCCAGCCGGCGTGGTGGTAGAAGTGGCGCGCCACGAGCGGGACGTCGATGTCGCGC
>Ga0247727_10010223_pt1 | contig 16693 bp, 19 predicted proteins | sample WisWelCaveWW1625_FD_202498 | JGI IMG/M metagenome (GOLD analysis project Ga0247727, IMG submission 202498) | Biofilm microbial communities from Wishing Well Cave, Virginia, United States - WW16-25 | ecosystem: Environmental > Aquatic > Deep subsurface > Groundwater > Cave microbial mat | place...
GACCGCGTTGACGCTGTGCCGCGACCAGAGGCTGCCGGTAAACGTGTTCAGCATCTTCAGGAGCGGCGCCCTCGGGCGCGTGGTCGCCGGAGAAGACGAAGGCACCCTGGTGCACCTGTAGCCGGGGACGGAGGCAGCCATGATCGCGGAGCTCAAGAAAACCACCGAAGCGAAGATGCACAAGAGCGTCGAGTCTTTCAAGGCCGACCTCGCCAAGGTGCGCACCGGCCGGGCGCATACCGGTATCCTGGACCACGTCGCCGTGGATTATTACGGCACGCAGACCCCGATCAATCAGGTCGCAAAGGTGACGCTGATCGACGGCCGCACTATCGGCGTTTCGCCGTTCGAGAAGAAGACCGCGCAGGCGATCGAGAGGGCGATCCGCGACGCCAACCTTGGCCTCAATCCGGCGAATGCCGGCGACATGATCCGCGTGCCGATGCCTTCGCTTACGGAAGAACGGCGCAAGGAACTCGCCAAGGTGGTGCACAAGGAAGCCGAGACCGCGCGCATCGCCATCCGCAACCTGCGCCGGGACTCCATCCACGTGGTCAAGGAAGCCCTGAAAAAGAAGCAAGTCTCGGAAAACGATGAGCGCCGCGCTGCCGACGACGTGCAGAAGCTTACCGACCGGCACATCGCCGAGATCGACAAGCTGCTCGCGCAGAAGGAAGCCGAGCTGATGGCGGTGTGAAACCCGGCCGCATGGAACCTCGCGCCGCGTACACCAGCACCACCGCCGGGATTCCAGCGCACGGCGACGTGCCCAGACACGTCGCCATCATCATGGATGGCAACGGGCGCTGGGCCAGGCAGCGCCGCCTGCCGCGCTTCGCCGGGCACAAACGCGGCGTCGAGACGGTGCGCGCGATCGTCAAGGCCTGTGCCGAGCGCGGCGTCGGCTTCCTGACCCTGTTCGCCTTCAGCTCCGAGAACTGGCGACGGCCGCCGGACGAAGTGGCGCTGCTGATGCAACTGTTCATCGGCGCGCTCGAAGGCGAAGTGCAGAAGCTGCACCGCAATCACATTCGGCTCAAGCTGATCGGCGCTCAGAGCCGCTTCGGCGCCAGGATCCAGGCATTGATCGCCGAAGGCGAGCAGCTCACCGCGGGCAATACCGGGCTCACGCTCACCGTTGCCGCAAACTATGGTGGACGTTGGGACATTCTGCAGGCTCTCAGTCGGTTTTCGAAGGAAAATCCTTCGAAAGTAAAAGACGAAATTCGCGAAGCGGACCTGGCTCCCTATCTTTCGATGAGCTACGCGCCGGAGCCGGATCTGTTCATCCGCACCGGTGGCGAGCAGCGCGTGAGCAATTTTCTGCTCTGGCAGCTGGCGTACTCCGAGCTGCACTTCACGGAAACGCTGTGGCCCGATTTCGACGCTGCCGCGCTGGAAGCAGCGTTCGCGTCCTTCCGCCAGCGCGAGCGGCGCTTTGGCCGCACCAGCGAGCAGCTCGGCGAGGCAGCGCCGGGCAAGGCTGGCCGTGCGCCTTTGCCAGCCGCAACCGACGCCTGAGCGCTTGTTCCTCACCCGGGCCCTGACCGCCGCGGTTCTGCTGGCCGCGTTCCTCGCCGCCCTGTTTCTGCTCGAGCGCGCGGCTTTCGCCGTGCTGGTCGGGGTGGTGATCGCCTTGGGCGCGCACGAGTGGGGCCGTCTCGCCGGGCTGGGCAGAGGCGGGACGCTTGCCTACGCGGCTGGCTGCCTGTTTCTTTTCGGCCTGCTTCTGGGCGGCGATGCCACCCACTACGTGCTTTGGGGCGCCGCCCTGTTCTGGGTCGGGGCGGTGCCGTGGTGGTTGGCAAGCGGCGTGAACTCGAAACAGCGCCTGCTGCTGCTCGCGGCGGGTATCGCGGCGCTGGTGCCCGCCGGACTTGCGATGGCCGCCTTGCCGCGCGACCGGCTCCTGATTGCGCTCGGTTTGATCTGGATTGCGGATACCGGCGCCTACCTGGCCGGGCGCGCCTGGGGCCGCCGCAAACTCGCGCCATCAATCAGTCCTGGCAAGACCTGGGAAGGCGTTGCCGGCGGGGCGATTGCCTGCGTCATCTACGCTATTATCTGGGCAACGTTCGATGCGGAATTGCAGACTCGCGTTCAGGGGGTCGCCTGGACGCCGTTCCTGGCGGGGACATTGCTGCTGTGCGCGCTTAGCGTCACGGGCGATCTGTTCGAATCCGCCCTCAAGCGGCAGGCCGGCGCCAAGGACAGCGGCAAGCTGCTGCCGGGCCATGGTGGCGTGCTGGACCGGATCGACAGCGCCACGGCGACGCTGCCAGTGGCGCTGCTGCTGATGCAGGCGACAGGCGCGACATGACACAGGCACTGACACTGCTGGGCGCAACCGGATCGATCGGCGCAAGCACGCTCGATGTCCTCGCGCGGCACCGTGACCGCTTTCGCGTATTTGCGCTGAGCGCATACCGGGCGGCCGATGCGCTGCTCGCCCTCTGCCTGCGCCACGCGCCCCGCTATGCGGTGCTTTCCGGGCTGGCCGAGGACGCGGGCCTGCGTCGGCGCTACGCCGACGCAGGCTGCAGGACCGAATTGCTGTTCGGCGCACGCGCGCTGGAACTGGTGGCTGCCGATCCAGAGTGCGACGTGGTGATGGCCGCGATTGTCGGCGCGGCCGGGCTGGCGCCCGCGCTGGCGGGCGCGCGCGCGGGCAAACGCCTGCTGCTTGCCAATAAGGAAGCGCTGGTGATGGCCGGGCCGTTCTTCATGCGGGCCGTGCGCGAAAGCGGCGCCACGCTGCTGCCGATCGACAGCGAGCACAATGCCGTTTTCCAGTGCCTGCCGCAGGAAGCGGGCCGGGCGTCGGTGCGGGCAGTCCGCCGCATTCTGCTGACGGCGTCCGGCGGGCCTTTCCGGCTGGCACCGATCGAGCGCCTGTCGCTGGTCACACCGGACGAGGCTTGCGCGCATCCGAACTGGGTGATGGGCCGCAAGATCTCGGTCGATTCGGCGACGATGATGAACAAGGGCCTGGAGGTGATCGAAGCCCGTTGGCTGTTCGACATCGCGCCCGAGCGTATCGAGGTCCTGATCCACTCGCAGAGCATCATTCATTCGCTGGTCGAATTCATGGACGGTTCGGTGATCGCGCAACTTTCCAATCCCGACATGCGCGTGCCGATCGCGTATGCGCTCGGCTTTCCGGAGCGCATCGAATCCGGTGCCACGCCGCTAGAGCTTGCCGCGGTCGGGCAACTTTCCTTCGAGCGGCCCGATGCGCAGCGCTTTCCCTGCCTGGGACTCGCGTATGCCGCGCTGCGCGACAGCGGCACGGCACCGGCTGTGCTCAACGCCGCCAATGAAGTGGCGGTGGCCGCGTTCCTCGAGGGCAAGCTGCGCTACACCGCGATTGCCGAGGTCATCGAGGAGGTCTTGACGCGCATTCCGGCGGCGGCGGCTGATTCGCTCGACGCCGTGCTTGAGGCGGACCGCAGCGCGCGCTGTGCGGCGGCCGACCGGGTGGCCGTTCTCATGGGGCGCGCGGCATGATGATCCTGCAGAAGGTGCTTGCGTTCATCATCGCGCTCGGCGTGCTGATCGTGGTGCACGAATACGGCCACTATCTTGCGGCGCGCCTGTGCAATGTGCGCGTGCTGAGATTCTCCGTCGGTTTCGGCCGTTCGCTGGTCACCTGGCGGCTCGGCCGCGACGCGACCGAGTGGACCATCGCGGCGATTCCGTTCGGCGGCTACGTCAAGATGCTCGACGAGCGCGAAGCGCCGGTGGACGCGAAAGATTTGCACCGCGCCTTCAACCGCCAGAGCGTCGGCAGGCGGTTCCTGATCGTGGTGGCGGGCCCGCTGTTCAATTTCCTGTTCGCGATCGCCGTCTACGCGGGCCTGTACATGCACGGCCTGCCCGAGGCCCGCCCGGTGATTGCGGCGCCGGCGGCAGGTACGCTGGCGCAATTGGCGGGATTCGCGGCCGGCGACACGGTGCGCTCCATCGAAGCCGAGCCCATCGCGACATGGCAGGATCTGCGCTGGCGGGTGCTGCAGGGCGCGTTGCAACGCGAATTGTTGCGCTTCGAGGTGCTCGGCAGTGGCGGCAACCTGTCGATGCACGCGCTCGATCTGCGCGGTTTTCCCTCGGCGGATGTCGAGAGCGATACGCTGGAGCGGATCGGCTTGCGTCTGTACCGCCCGCCGCTGGATCCAGTGATTGGGCGCGTGGTGGCCGGCGGAGCGGCAGAGCGGGCAGGCTTGCTGGCCGGGGACCGGGTGCGGCAGGCAGGCGGCGCACCGATCGCCGACTGGGAACAACTAGTGCGGGCGATACGCGAGCGGCCCGGCGTCATCCTGCCGCTGGTGGTGGAACGCGGCGGCGTCGAGCGCAACATCGAGGTGGCTACCGATGCGGCGAATGAGAACGGGGCGCGTATCGGCCGCATCGGTGTGGCGCCTTTCATCCCCTTGGGCGATACCGAGCGAATCCTGATCCGGGTCAGCCATGGTCCGATCGACAGCGTCGCAAAAGCAGTGGTCAAGACATGGGACATCTCGGTGTTCAGCCTGAAGATGCTCGGCAAGATGCTGGTGGGGGATGTGTCCTGGAAACACCTGTCGGGACCGGTCACGATCGCCGATTACGCGGGCCAATCTGCGCAGATGGGCTGGCTCTCCTTTGCGACCTTCCTCGCGCTCATCAGCATCAGTCTTGGCGTGCTGAATCTGCTGCCGATTCCGCTGCTGGATGGGGGACACTTGATGTATTATGCGGTCGAAATAGTCAAGGGGAGTCCGGTGTCCGAGCGAGCCATGGAATTCGGACAGCGAGTCGGCCTCACGCTCCTTTTCGTCATCATGGCTTTCGCCCTCTACAACGACCTGAACCGCGTGCTCTCGGGATAGCGATGCGCAAGCAATTCCTCGTGGTAACCGCTTGCACGCTGCTCGCGCTGGCCACCGTCGCCCTGGGCCAGGCGTTCCGCCCCTTCGTGGTAAAGGACATCCGTGTCGAAGGCCTGCAGCGCACCGAGCCGGGAACCGTTTTCAGCTACCTGCCGGTGAAGGTCGGCGAGACGATGACCGAAGAAAAGGCGCAGCAGGCCTTGCGCGCGCTGTTCGCGACCGGTTTCTTTCGCGACGTGCGGCTCGAGTTCGAGAACGACGTGCTGGTGGTGCTGGTCGAGGAGCGCCCGGCGGTGGCCCAGATCGACCTGGTCGGCATCAAGGAGTTCGAGCTGGATACCATCAGGCGCATCCTGCGCGATGCCGGTCTGGCCGAAGGACGGACCTTCGACCGCGCGATACTGGACACCGGCGAGCAGGAGCTGAAACGGCAGTATCTGACGCGCGGCCGCTATGCCGCCGAGCTGGAAACCACGGTTACGCCGCTGGAACGCAATCGTGTCGGCGTCCGCATCTCGGTCAACGAGGGCGAGGTGGCGAAGATCCGCTCGATCAACATCGTCGGCGCCCAGGCGTTCAGCGAGTCGCTGCTGCTGGAGCAGTTCGTGCTGCGCACGCCTGGCTGGCTGACCTGGTATACCAAGCTCGACCAGTACTCCAGGCCCAAGCTGGCTGCCGACCTGGAAACCCTGCGCTCGTTCTACCAGGACCGCGGCTACATCGATTTCGCTATCGAGTCGACCCAGGTGTCGATCACGCCAGACAAGAGAGACATCTACATCACCGTCAATGTGGTGGAGGGCGAGCGCTATACGGTATCCGAGGTGCGGCTGGAGGGACAGATGCTGCTGCCCAGGGCCGAGCTGGAGAAACTGGTGCGGGTCAAGGCGAACGAGGTGTTCTCGCGCCAGCGTGTGACTGAGACGAACAAGGCCCTCGTCGACCGGCTCGGCAACGAAGGCTATGCGTTCGCGAATGCCAGCGTGGTTCCCCAGATCGACAGGGCGGCACGCACGGTTGCCCTCACGATCCTGATCGACCCGGGCCGGCGCGTCTACGTTCGCCGCATCAATGTCGCCGGCAACACCAAGACGCGGGACGAAGTCGTGCGGCGGGAAATGCGCCAGCTGGAAGGGTCGTACTACGACGCCTCGAAAATCCAGCTTTCGAAGACCCGCATCGACCGCACGCAGTACTTCAAGGATGTCAACGTCGAGACCGCGCCGGTGGCCGAGCGCACCGACCAGGTGGATGTCAATTTCACCGTCGAGGAAAAACCGACCGGGACGCTCCTCATCGGGGCCGGCTTCTCCAGCGTGGACAAGATCGTGGTGTCCGGATCGATATCGCAGGCGAACCTCTTCGGCAGCGGCAAGTTCCTCGCCGTCCAGTTGAATAGCGGCAAGGTGAACCGGACCTATTCGCTTTCGTATCTCAACCCCTACTTCACGGTAGACGGCTTGAGCCAGGGTTTCGATGCCTATACGCGCAAGACCGACGCCTCGAGCCTTACCGTCGGTGCCTATACCACCGCAACCACGGGTGGCGGCGTCAAGTTCGGTTATCCGATCAGCGAGTCCGATGCGGTCAGCTTCGGCCTCAATGCCGAACATGTGAAGCTCGGCTTGTTCAACGACAGCCCGCTCAGCTATACGAACTTCGCGTCCATATTCGGCAGCAAGTACACCTATGGCACCGGCTCTCTCGGTTGGGCGCGCGACAGCAGGGATAGCGCGATACAGCCTGCTCGCGGCGCGCTGACGCGCGTGGGCGGCGAGCTTGCGCAGGGCGACCTGAAATTTTACCGCCTCAACCTCAACGAGCAGTGGTTTCATCCGCTGAGCCGCACCACGACGCTCGCATTGACCGGGGAATTCGGCTACGTGCACGGCATCAGTGGCAAGCCGGTGCCGTTCTTCAAGAATTTCTACGCCGGCGGCCCGGGTTCGGTGCGCGGTTACCGCTCATTCTCGCTCGGCGAGCAGGACGCGGTAGGAACAACGCTCGGCGGCACGCGCAAGTTTACCGGCAGTGCCGAGATCCTGTTCCCGGTGCCCGGCGCGCAGGCCGACAAATCGCTGCGTCTTGCCGCGTTCATCGATGCGGGCCAGGTGTATGGCGCGACGCAGAAGGTCGACTTTGGCGAATTGCGCTATTCGGCCGGCATCGGCCTCGCCTGGACGTCGCCCTTCGGGCCGTTGCGCCTGTCGCTGGCGCAGCCCTTGAACGAGAAGAAAGGCTTCGACCGGCCCGAGAGGTTACAATTCACTTTTGGCACCGCTTTCTAGGCACAGACAGGAAGTTTTCGCCGCCCATGCGCCGTAAATCGCTCTTCGTTGCAGCCCTCGCGCTGTGCCTGGCCGCACCGGCCGGCGTCGCCTTCGCCCAGGGGAAAATCGGCGTAGTCCAGCTCGAGCGCATCGTGCGCGACTCGGGCCCGGCGCTGCGCGCGCAGAAGAAACTCGAGGCGGAGTTCGCCAAGCGCGAAGCCGAACTGAAAAAGGTCGCCGACCAGCTCAGGCGCATGCAGGAGGAACTGGAGAAGGACGGCGTCACCATGCAGGAGGCGCAACGGCGCAACAAGGAACGCGATATCAATGACCTCAGCCGGGACTTTCAACGCAAGCAGCGGGAGTACCAGGAAGATGTCAACCTGCGCCGCAACGAAGAACTGTCGCAGGTGATCGAGCAGGCAAATCGCATCATCCGCCAGATCGCCGAGTCCGAGAAGTACGACATCATCTTCCAGGAAGCCGCCTACGCCAACCCGCGTATCGACATCACCGACAAGGTGATCAAGGCACTGGACGCCAAACCGCCCGCCAAATGACATGCCGGGGCCGTTCACGCTCGCGCAGATCGCGACGCAGCTTGGCGGCCGCATCGCCGGTGATCCCGAAGTCCTGATCCGGCAGGTCGGCTCCCTCGAGCGCGCCGGACGCGGCCAGATCGCCTTTCTTTCGAGTCCCAAGTACCGCAGCAGGCTTGCGGCGACCGGCGCCTCGGCGGTCATTGTCGGCGCGGATTCGGAGGAACTTACCGGACTGCCGCGGATCGTCTGCGACAACCCCTACGCCTATTTCGCGCGCGTGTCCCAACTTATCAATCCGCCCACCCTGCAGGCAGCCGGTGTTCACGCGACAGCAACGGTCGCAGCCGGCGCAAAGCTCGGCGAGCGCGTTTCGATCGGCCCCGGTTGTGTCGTCGGCGAAGCGGTCGTGATCGGCGAAGACAGCTGCCTGTATCCCGGCGTCGTCGTTTACCCGGGCTGCCGCATCGGCGCGCGGGCCATTGTCCATGCCGGCGCGGTGATTGGCGCGGACGGCTTCGGCATCGCCAATGATGCCGGCCGCTGGGTCAAGATTCCCCAGATCGGCGGCGTCACCATCGGCGACGACGTCGAGATCGGCGCCAACACCACCATCGACCGCGGCACGATGGACGACACCATCATCGGCAACGGCGTCAAGCTCGACAATCAGATCCAGATCGGCCACAACTGCAAGATCGGCGCCCACACGGCGATGGCAGGTTGCGTGGCGGTTGCCGGCAGCGCCGATATTGGCAGTCACTGCAGCATCGGCGCGGGCGCGCTGATCCTGGGGCACCTGGCGATCTGCGACCATGTGACGGTTTCGGCCGATACCGTGATATCGCGCTCGATAGGCGAGCCGGGCACCTATACGGGAATGTTTCCTGCGGACAATCACGGATCCTGGGCGCGCAACACTGCGGTGATCCGGCGACTAGCCGACCTGGTGGACCGCGTGCGAGCGCTGGAGAAAAGCCGGCAAGACAAGGAGGGGAGCGATGGCTGAAATGGACATCCACCAGGTGCTCGAGCACCTGCCGCAGCGTTTTCCGCTCCTGATGATCGACCGGGTGCTGGAATGCGAACCCGGCAAGCGCATCCTCGCGCTGAAGAACGTTTCCGCCAACGAACCTTACTTCCCGGGGCATTTCCCGCACCGGCCTGTGATGCCGGGTGTGCTGATCCTTGAAGCGATGGCGCAGGCAGCCGGCATCCTTGTCTTCCGCACGCTGGGTTCGCGCCCGGACGACAAATCGGTGTATTACTACGCAGGCATCGACAATGCCAGGTTCAAGCGGCCGGTCGAGCCCGGCGACCAGCTCAGGATCGAAGTCCTGATACTGGGTTCCAAGCGCGGCGTCTGGAAATTCGGCTGTACCGCGCGAGTTGGAGAGATTCTGGTCGCCGAGGCGGACATCCTGTGCACTGTCAGGCCCGCCGGTACTGGAGGGCAATGATCCATCCCAGCGCCATCATCGAGCCGGGCGCCAGGCTCGCCGCGGACGTCGCGGTGGGCGCCTATTCCCTGATCGGTGCGCAGGTCGAGATCGGTGCGGGCACCGTGATCGGACCCCACGTGATCGTCGAGGGGCGCACGCGCATCGGCCGCAGCAACCGCATCTCGCAATTCGCCTCGATTGGCGGCGCGCCGCAGGACAAGAAATATGCCGGCGAGGATACCGCCGTCGACATCGGCGCGGGCAACACGATCCGCGAATATGTGACCATCAATCGCGGCACCATCGGCGACGCGCGCGTGACCCGCGTCGGCAACGACAACTGGATCATGGCCTACGTGCATTTCGCGCACGACTGCCAGATCGGCGACCACACCATCTTTGCCAACGCCTGCCAGCTGGCGGGCCACGTGCAGGTGGGTGATTGGGCGATCCTCGGGGCGACCACCCTGGTGCACCAGTTTGTGCACATCGGCGCCCACAGTTTCACCGGCATGGGCACCTACCTGGACCGCGACCTGCCTCCTTACGTCAGGGCGGCGGGCAACATGGCGCAGCCCTATGGCATCAATAGCGTCGGCTTGCGGCGGCGCGGCCTGCCGGCGGCGACCATCGATGCGCTCAAGCGCGCCTACAAGACGCTCTACCGCAGCGGACTCGGGCAGGAGGAGGTCCGGCGCGAGCTCGAGGCGCAGGCCGAGGATTGCGCCGAAGTGAAGCTGATCCTCGACTTCCTCAACGTCTCCAAGCGCGGCTGCATTCGCTAGTGGCGGCGGATCCTACAGTCCACGTCGGCATGGTCGCCGCCGAGGCCTCGGGCGACCTGCTCGCGGCCCACCTGATCGTGGCGCTGAAGGAGCGCCGGCCGCAACTGCGCTTCTCGGGCATCGGCGGGCCAAAAATGATCGCGCAGGGCTTCGAGTCCCATGTGCCGATGGACAAGCTGGGGGTGCGCGGCTATGCCGAGGTGCTAAGGCATTACCGTGAAATCATGGCGATCCGGCGGCAGATCGCCGAGCGCATGCTGCGCGAGCGGCCCGCGGTGTTCATCGGCGTCGATTCCTCCGACTTTAATCTCGACCTGGAGCGCAGGCTCAAGGAAGCGGGGATTCCCGCGATCCAGTACGTCAGTCCTTCGATCTGGGCCTGGCGCGGCTGGCGGACCCGGCGCATCGTGCGCTCGGTAACGCAGCTGCTGGCCATATTTCCGTTCGAACCGGCGCTGTATGAGAAGGCAGGACTTCCGGTGACCTATGTCGGCCATCCGCTCGCCGATGTGATCCCGATGGATCCGGACAAGGCCAAAGCGCGCACCGAGCTGCGCGTGCCCGCCGGCAGCCGGGTCGTCGCGCTTCTGCCAGGCAGCCGGCGCTCGGAACTGCACTATATGGCCGACCTGTTCGTGCTGACTGCGCGGCGCCTGCTGCAGGACCTGCCCGGCGCGTATTTTGTCTGTCCCACCGCTTCGCGCGCGACGCGCGAGCTGTTCGAAGATGCGCTGCGCCGCCACGACGCGAGAGACCTTCCGCTCACGCTGCTGTTCGGACATTCCCATGAAGCCCTCGCCGCAGCCGATATCGCGCTGGTGGCGAGCGGCACCGCGACCCTGGAGACCGCGCTGTTCAAGACGCCCATGGTGATTGCCTACAAGCAGTCGCCATTCACCTGGGCGCTGATGCGCCGCATGCTCTATCTGCCGTACATCGGTCTGCCGAACATCCTTGCCGGCGAAAGCCTGGTGCCGGAGTTCGTGCAGGACAAGGCCACGCCGGGAAACCTGGCCAACGCGCTGCTCGAGCTGAATCAAGATGTGGCCGCGCAGCGCAGGCAAATCGAGAAATTCCGCGAGATCCACATCACTTTGCGGCAAAACACCGCGCAGAAGGCCGCGGATGCGGTGCTGGCGGTCCTGGATGCGGGCCGTCCTTAGAATCTGCGGTATCGACGAAGCCGGGCGCGGCCCGCTGGCGGGACCTGTGTACGCGGCCGCAGTCATACTGGATCCACGCAAGCCGATCGAAGGTCTGAAGGATTCAAAGCTCCTGAGTGAAAGAAAAAGAGAATTCCTGGCGAAAGAAATAATCGATAAAGCGCGGGCGTACGCCATCGCTCATGCCACGGTCGAGGAAATCGAACGACTCAATATCCTGCAAGCCACCATGCTTGCGATGCAGCGCGCCGTGCGGGCGCTTCGCGTCCCGCCCGACGAAGCCTGGGTCGACGGCAATCGCTGCCCGAAGCTCTCCTGCCGCGTGCGGGCCATCGTGCAGGGCGACCGGCTGCATCCGGTGATTTCGGCCGCATCCATCCTCGCCAAGACCGCGCGCGACGCCGAGATGCAGCGCCTGCATGAACAATTCCCGCAATACTGCTTCGACCGGCACAAGGGTTATCCGACACCGGAGCATCTGGCGCTTCTCGAGCGCTACGGACCAAGCGTAATTCACCGGCGCAGCTTCGCACCGGTACGCAACGCACTGCAGCGCGCATGACGGTCATTTCATCCCGCGACAATCCGCGCGTCCGCCGCTGGCGGGACTTGGCGCGCGATGCACACATGCGGCGCAAGGAGAGGCGGGCGCTCATCGAAGGAGAGCACCTCGTGGGCGCGTACCTGGACTCGGGCCGGAGCGTGGAAGCGCTGATCTTGAGAAAGTCCGGGAGCGCGCGGTTCGAAAAGCTCGTCAGACGCGCCGGAAATGCGCCCGTCGTCGTGACCGATGCGCTCTTCCGCTCGATCGGAGACGTTGAATCGCCGTCCGGCGTCGCTGCCGAAATCGCCCTCCCCGATGCCGCGATCCCCTTGGGCGAGGCCGCGTCCTGCGTCTTTCTCGACGCCATTCAGGACACCGGCAACGTCGGTACGATCCTGCGCAGCGCCGCGGCATTCGGCATCCGGCACGCGTTGCTCGGCCCCGGTTGCGCCGACGCCTGGTCGCCAAAGGTGTTGCGCGCAGGTATGGGCGCGCACTTCGCGCTGGCGATCGCGGAACGCGCCGACCTCGCGGCGGCCATCGCCGAGTTCGGCGGCAGGACGGTCTGTACGGTGCCGCGCGATGGCGTGTCCCTCGCGTCAGCCGATCTGTCGGGCCGTATCGGCTGGCTGCTGGGCGCCGAAGGGCAGGGCGTCAGCGAAAGCCTGGCAGCGCGCGCATCGCTTAGGGTGACGATCCCCATGCCGGGTGGCGGCGAATCGCTCAATGTCGCCGCGGCAGCGGCTATCTGCTTCTACGAAGCGGCACGGGGGATCTGACGGGATCGGCGTCGTCTACCTACGAACCTTGGCGTATTGCTTGATGGTCAAAGAATTGCAAAATCAACGTGACCGCGTCGTGCAACTCCTGACCAAACGACTGGTGTCACCCGAAGCCGACACTCGGGGTTTAGATTTGCTACCGCGTAGGTACCCGGATTACCCAAGCTGACAACTGCGGCTTTTCTCGGAATCGTTATTTGCAACTAAGGATGGATGCCAGAAGGACTTTCCTTGAAATCATCGGACAATAAGCAAAGTGTTAAACAGCAGGAATCGTAATGATTTCACCTTAGAGCGCGGAAGGAAGGCATAGGCCGATGGGCGACGAAACTTTTTCGCAGCTTGAACGAGAAGGATGGCAGCGGAACGCGTCCGACTACGACAGTGTTGATCTGCCGGCGACGCGTCAGGCATTCGTGCCGCTGCTGGACAGTATAGGTGACCTCAACGGTCGACAGGTACTGGAGATCGCCTCAGGCACGGGTCACTTGGCGGCACAGGCGGCCGCCCGCGGCGCGAAGGTAGTGGGAATCGATATTGCCTCGAACATGATCGCACTCGCGCGCAAGCGTTTCCCGAGTGCGACATTTCGCGAAGGCGACGCGGAAGCGTTGGTTTTTCAGGACGGGCAATTCGATTCAGTACTGTGCTGTTTTGGACTACTTCATTTTGCCGAGCCTGCACGCGCATTGCGTGAAGCGGCGCGCGTCCTGAGACCTGGCGGGAGCCTAGGCTTCACCGCCTGGTGCTCGCCCCAGCAGGGCAACAAGTTCTTCGGACTTATCCTAGGGATCTATCAGGGTCAGGCGAACATGGAGGTGGGACTGCCACCATCTCCACCCATGTTTGCGATGGCTGATCCCGCCGTCCGCGATCCGATGCTTCTCGATGCAGGCTTCCGGGATATCCGAGCGCGAGACCTCGCTATTGTGTGGCCGGTCGACGGACCCGGAGCATCCTTTGAATTCGTCCTCAAGGGTGCAGTGCGTACTCGGATGGTGTATGAACGGCAGACACCTGAGGTTCAGGAGCGAATTCGCAACGCGCTCGCCGAAGCGACGGCCAAGTACGTGAAGCTAGGTGGGATTCCGTGTCCGGCTGTGCTTGTAACAGCGACCAAAGGATAACCATGTATCTGGCCGAGAATCGGAATCCTCCGACAATGCGCTGCAACTCGCGCGCTTTCTGGCCGCGCATCCGAAAGTGACGAAAGTGTACTACCCGGGCCTCGAAGACCACCCGCAGCACCGGCTGGCCACGGAGATTTTCAAGACCTATGGTGCGCTTATGAGCATCGAGCTGGCGGATGGAATCGACTGCTTCGATTTTCTCAACCGCTTGCAGCTCGTAATTTCGTCCAGCCACCTGGGCGACAACCGGACTCTTGCGATCCCGATCGCCCACACGATATTTTGGGAGATGGGGGCGGAGCGCCGTGCCGAGATGGGCATCGCCGACTCGCTCATCCGGCTGTCGATCGGCATCGAGGATTTCGATGACCTCCAGGCCGATTTTGCGCAGGGATTGGCCTGAAAGCGGGGGCGATTAACCTGCCACGAGTTTATGGTCGCGGCAACCGGTCTTGTTGCACCGCAGGTAGCTGCCGCTCGCGTACCAGTCGGCCAGCACCCAGCGCTCGGATGGGTGACCCTTGACGACATGCCGGTGTAGCGCCGGCCGGTGCGTGTGGCCGTGGATCAGGCGCGGGTAGCCATTCGCGCGCAGGGCGGCTTCGATGCCCGTTTTTACCAATAGCGGCTCGCGAAGCGACATAACCGCCATTGCGCGCCGTCACGCCGGGGCCGATGGCCCACTGCTTCGCGCTTATCAGGTGATCGAACAGTAGGTCCGCGAACGTCGGCTCCGATAGCGGTCATTCCCCCAACGAGCCTTGCAAGACCGGTATCGAATCGCCTAATAGACGTGCCGCTCGAGCCTGAGCTCGCGCAGGATAGAAAATTCAGCAACGAACTTCAGTTCTGACGTACGAGCCAGAATCGTCGTCTCGCATCGGGTGAAAATTAAGTATATACTTTACACATATACTTCGAGGCGGTGACGATGAAAACGGCCAAACTGTTCCGGAACGGACAAAGCCAGGCGGTACGGCTGCCCAAGGAGTTTCGCTTCGAGGGCGATGCGGTGTTCATCAAGCAATCCGGCAGCGCCGTGGTTTTGATCCCTTTGGTCAATTCCTGGGATTCCCTAATCGGCAGTCTGGACAAGTTTACCAAGGACTACATGGCCGACAGGGGTCAACCCAGGCGGCAAAAGCGCGCGGCGGTATTTGAATGAAGGTGATGCTCGATACCAATACCTGCATCGCCATCATCAGACGAAAGCCGCCGCAGGCGTTGCAGCGCTTCAACGCTTACAAGGTCGGTGAAATCGGCATTTCATGGGTTACGCTCGCCGAACTGGAATTCGGCGCCGCCAAGAGCCAGCACCTTGAGAAAAACCAAGCCGCGCTCGACGAATTCGTGTTGCCCTTGGAGATCGCGAACTTCGATCGCGAAACCGCCAGGGTTTACGGGCGGGTACGGGCGACGTTGGAAAAAAAGGGCACGCCCATCGGCTCATTGGACGTGATGATCGGGGCGCATGCCCTAAGCCTTGGCGCGACGCTCGCCACCAACAACACGAGGGAATTTTCCCGCATCAAGGGATTGACCGTCGTCGACTGGCTGCTACAGGTTCAATAGACGTGCCGCTCGAGCCTGAGCTCGCGCAGGATGGTGGTGGCGATTTCCTCGATTGATTTCGCGGTGGAATTGATCCAGCGGATGCCCTCGCGCTTCATCAGCAGCTCGGCCTGCTCGATCTCATAGCGGCAGTTGGCCGGGTCGGCGTACTGGCTGCCGGGGCGGCGTTCGCGGCGGATTTCCTGCAGGCGTTCGGCGGCGATGGTCAACCCGTAGAGCTTGCTCTTGCAGGCGCGCAGCGCCTCCGGCAATTCCATGCGCGCAAAATCCTCCGGGATGAGCGGGTAGTTGGCCGCCTTGACGCCGAACTGCAGCGCGAGATACAGGCTGGTGGGCGTCTTGCCGCTGCGCGAGACGCCCACCAGGATCACATCGGCGTCGCCCAGCTCCCGGTGCGAAGCGCCGTCGTCGTGCGCCATCGTGAAATTGATCGCCTCGATGCGCTGCTTGTAATCCTGCTTGTCCATCGCACTGTGCGAACGGCCGATGGTGTGGCTGGACTTGACGCCCAGGCCCGCCTCCAGCGGGTCGATGAAGGTTTCGAAAAAATCCACGAACAGCGCGTTCGCGCGCCGCACCACCTCGCGCACGTCGCCGTTGACCAGGGTCGAGAACACGATCGGCTGGCCGTCGCCGCGCAGCGCCTCCCGCTCGATGCGCTCCAGGCACTCCTCGGCCTTGTCGACGTTGTCGATGAACGGCAGGGTGATCTGGTTGAACTCGACGCCGTCGAACTGCGTGAGCAGGCTGTGCCCCAGCATCTGGGCGGTGATGCCGGTGCCATCGGAGACGAAGAACACGGTGCGGCGCTGCGGCATGGCGGATAAAATACCAAGGAAATGCACGTCGCGTGGCTCAAAGATCTCCGCATGGCCGACCTGGCGCAGGTCGGGGGCAAGAACGCTTCGCTGGGCGAGATGATCGGAGGCCTGTCCGCGGCCGGGGTGCAGGTGCCCGGCGGCTTCGCCACCACCGCCAAGGCGTTCGAAGCGTTCCTCTCCGCCAGCGGGCTTGACCGCCGCATTGCGCAGCGCATCGAGGCCCTGGACCTGGCCGACGTCCAGGCACTTTCAAGCTGTGGCGCCGAGATCCGCGGTTGGATCGAGCGGGCCCCTCTCCCGACCGATGTAGAGAGCGATATACGTGCTTATTATCAAAAGCTTGTATCGGATACCTCGAGCGATTCCTCTTTTGCAGTTCGCTCCTCTGCAACGGCCGAGGATCTTCCGGATGCCTCCTTTGCAGGCCAGCAGGAGACCTTCCTGAATATTCGCGGTGCGGACCAGGTCGTGGCCGCCATCCGCCAGGTGTTTTCGTCGCTCTACAACGACCGGGCAATTTCCTACCGGGCGCGTCACGGCTTCGAGCACGGTCAGGTGGCGATCTCGGCGGCGGTCCAGCGCATGGTACGCAGCGACCGAGGCGCCAGCGGCGTGATGTTTACGCTCGACACCGAGTCGGGTTTCCGGGACGTTGTCTTCATCACCTCGTCGTGGGGCCTAGGCGAGTTGGTGGTGCAGGGCGCCGTGAATCCGGACGAGTTCTACGTCCACAAGCCGATGCTGGCGGCGGGCAAGCCGGCGATCCTGCGCAGGCGC
>Ga0247727_10010224_pt1 | contig 16692 bp, 16 predicted proteins | sample WisWelCaveWW1625_FD_202498 | JGI IMG/M metagenome (GOLD analysis project Ga0247727, IMG submission 202498) | Biofilm microbial communities from Wishing Well Cave, Virginia, United States - WW16-25 | ecosystem: Environmental > Aquatic > Deep subsurface > Groundwater > Cave microbial mat | place...
ACCCCGACCGCGTGAGCACGGAGCTGATCTTCCGCGTGCCGGACTGCCGCGGGGCGTACGCGACCCTCTCCGAGCGCGGGGCCGAGTTCCTCACCCCACCTGTGGACAACGGCTACGAGACGCGGGCGTTCTTCCGGGACCCGGACGGGCACCTGTTCGAGATCAGCGAGGTCTCCAGTTGAGGGCCCAGCCGCCGAGGGTCACCTCAGCAGGATGCTCGGACGCTCCACCACGGTGTCGCCCACCTCCACGCCGCGCATCGGCCACGACGAGCGCGTCAGGATCTCGAAGCCACCGGCCGTGACGAGGATCGTGTCCTCCGACTTCACGCGGGTGATGGACGGGTTCCAGGCCAAGGCCTGATCGGCCCGCAGCCGGTAAGGCTCCCCCGGCGTCGCGAAGACCTCCCGGCCCGCGTACCCCGTCAGTCCCCCTTGATGGTGGAGCTCCCACTCCCGCGGGAAACCCTCCGCGGCGTACCGGTCCATCCCCACGGCCATCACGTCGCCGAGGGATGTGCCCGGGGCGCTGGCGGCGATGACGGCGGCGTCCACCCTGGTCACGGCCCGATGCCTCGCCTCCAGCTCGTCGTCCGGAGCACCGAACGACACCATCCGGGTGAGCGACGCATGAAGACCGTACCGGCGACCGGTGAGCGCCACGAGCAACGTCTTGCCCACGGGCGTCGCTGCAGGGAGTGGATGCCGGTGCCGGGCGATCCGCTCGTCCGTCGCCACGAGGTTCACGAGCGGCAGGATGTCCCGGCGAGCGCACTCGAACGCGATCCGTCCGGCCACCTCGAGCTCCAGCTCTCCCGGCTGAGCCTCTCGCGCGGCGGTTTCGAGCGCTTCCGCGACATCCCGACCGAGAGCCCGATAGCGGGCCTGCTCTGACGGGAGGAGAACCCGTCGGAGCTCCACGAAGCCCGGGGCCGCGAGTGCGAGACCGGCCGATTCCAGGTCGGAGACGGTGCGCGACGGATCGCAGATCTCGGCGATCGCGGCGCGCTCGTCGCCGGGCGTGTACCAGCGACGATCCACGGGGTCGAGCGGCAGCCCCTCGACCTCCTCTTCGATCAGCCGCCGGACCTCGATGTTGGTGGTCAGCAGGAAGGCGCGATCGTGGGTGACGAGTACCGACGCCACGCCTCCCGCCTCCCCGATCGAGATGTGACTACGGCCACCCGCGGTGATCCACGCGAAGTTGGCCTGAGCGCTCAGTAGCAGCCCCTCAAGTTCGGATGCCTCGAGCCATGCGCGGACGCGTTCGAGCTTCGTCTCGACCTCGGCACGGCGGGCGGCGGGGTCGTCGACATGCGTCGACGACCCCGCCGCCACCCGGACGGTCATAGCGGCTGGCCTCCAGGGGACAGGCCCTTCTCGGCCTGCGCGATCGCCCAGGCGGCGTTCACGAGACCGATGTGGCTGAAGGCCTGCGGGAAGTTGCCGAGCAGCTCCTTCGTGTTCGGATCGACCTCCTCGGCAAGCAGCCCCACGTCGTTCGCGAACGCGACGGCTCGCTCGAACGTCTCCTTCGCCCGGTCGACCTCGCCGGCTGAGGCCTGGGCCTGGGCCAGCCAGAAGGTGCACAGCAGGAACGTTCCCTCCTCGCCCTTCAGCCCGTCCTCGGCCTTGTACCGGAACACCAGCCCGTGCTCGTCGGTCAGGCGCTCCTCGGTCGCCCGGAGCGTGGCCAGCATCCGCGGGTCCTTCGCGTCGATGAACCCCACCAGCGGCATCATCAGGTTCGAGGCGTCGAGCTCGTCGGTGCCGAACGCCTGGGTGAAGGCCTGGGCGCTCTCGCTCCAACCGCTCTCGAGGATGGCGTTCCGGATCTGGTCGCGCGTCTTGGTCCACACGTCGACGCGGTCCTCAGCCCCGATCCGATCCGCGAGGAGCACCGCCCGGTCCAGCGCCACCCAGCACATCAGCTTCGAGTACAGGAAGTGCTTGGGCTCGCCGCGCACCTCCCAGATGCCCTGGTCGGTCTCCTCCCACCTCGCAGCCGCGGTGTCGGCCGCGTCGGCGAGGAACGTGCGGGTCGCGGGGTCGAGCTCGGTCCACTGATCGGAGAGTCGGTACGCCGAGTTCAACAGCTCGCCGTACACGTCGAGCTGCCGCTGGTCCCACGCGCCGTTGCCGATCCGGACGGGGGTGCTCCCGCGCCATCCCGACAGGTGCGGCAAAGCTCGCTCCGTCAGGTCGTGCTCGCCGCCGACGCCGAACATGATCTGCAGATCTCGGCCCCGTCGGAGCAGGGTCGAGGCGGCGCCGGCCATGAACGAGAAGAACGCGCTGGCCTCGTCGGGACATGCGGAGACCCACAGCGCCTCCAGCGTGAAGCTCGCATCGCGCACCCACGAGTAGCGGTAGTCCCAGTTCCGCTCCCCCCCGATCTCCTCCGGCAGCGAGGTCGTCGCCGCGGCGACGATCGCGCCGGTCGGCTGGAAGGTGAGGGCCCGCAGGACCCGGCCGCTCTGGTGCACGAGGTCCTCCCAGGGTCCCTCGTATCTCTGGTGCATGTCGGACCACGTCTGCCATGCCGTGATCGTGTCCTGGACCCGTCGCTCGATCTCACCCTGATCCCAGACGGGGGGGGCGCCTTCCCAGCTCCGCCGGTGGTGGAGCACGAAGGCGAGCGACTCGCCATCGTTCATGGAGATCCGACCCCGCGCGACCGACTCGGTCAGCTCTAGGTCGATCGGTGTAGACAGCGCGAGCACGTCGGCGCCGCCCCGCCCGGAGATGGCCCCATCCTCCTGCGTGAGGATCGGGAAGATGAGCCCGTACTCCGGTCTCGGCGCGAACTCGAAGTCGATCTCGACGTGCCCTTGCGTGCAGGTGATGCGTCGTGCCAGCGCGTGGGGGCTGTCTAGCCCCAGGTCGTGCACCCGCTCACCCTCGCCCACGATCAAGGCGTCCATGAGCGAGACGGTTCCCGAGGGCGTTCGGAACGTCGTCTCCAGCACCACCGTCTTGTCGACGTAGCGGCGGCTCGTCTCCGACGCACCGACGGGGCGGATCGACCAGTGCCCGGCCGCCTCGTCCAGCAGTCGTCCGAAGACCGAGGGCTTGTCGAACCGCGGGAAGCACAGCCAGTCGATGGACCCGTCGTTCCCGACGAGCGCCGCGGAATGGCAGTCGGAGATCAGTGCGTAGCTCGCGATCGGTCGTTCACTCATCGGTAGCCTCCTCCTTCTATGGGACCTACCACTTCGCTACATGAGGCCCCTTTCTCCCTGATCATCGGGCGCTCGCCAGCCAGGCGTCGCGCACCTCCGGCACCGTCGGATCGAAGTCGTCCTTGATCCGCCGGTGCATGTCCCCAAGGTCGGCCCACAGCTGCTCGGCCGAGGGGCGCCCCCAGAACCAGTAGCCGACGTAGACCTTGTCGATCACCAGGCCGGGAGCCAGCAACAGCGCGTGCGGCACGGTGGCGTTGTGGTGCGGGTCGGTGTACTCGGCGATGTCCAGCTGTCGTTGAACCTCGAGATCCGCGTCTGCCAGGAACGGCCAGCGCGCGCCGGTCGAGATGCGGAGCTTGTAGACGTCGTGCAGGTCGTTCGGGAGCACGGTGACGAGCTGCGTGAACGCCACCGCGCACCACTCGTGGAACCGAAGCAGCTCCCGATGGTGCTGACGCTCCCGGGGGCAGTGCTCGCCCCGAGCCAAGAGCAGGACCATCGCGTCGGTGCCCTGGAGCTCCGAGAGGCGGTGGAGCTGCCCGTTCTCGTCGGGGAGCTCGAAGTCGGGGAGCGTCGCTCCAGGCGTGAGTCCATTGCTCATCGTCGTTCCTCCTTACGCGGGGCGGATGCCGGGGATGCCCAGCCGCACCCGGTAGATGCTGGTGAGCGCGGTGACGTACAGCGTCCGGCCGTCCTCGTCGCCCCAGGCAAGGTTGTGCGGGCTCTCGGGCAGGACGAGGGTTCCGAGATGGCTGCCCTCGGGCGAGAGCAGCCAGATGCCGCCGGGACCGCACACGTACAGGTTGCCGGCCTCGTCGACCTTCAGGCCGTCGATGGCGTCCTCGCCTGGCGCGTCCGTCATGTCGAAGAAGACCTCGCCCGCCGAGACACCTCCGTCGTCGCCGACCTCGTACCGCATGACGACCTTGCGCTCCAGATCCCAGTTCCCCACGTACAGGAAGCGCTCGTCCGGGGAGAACGCGATCCCGTTGGGCCCTTCGAGAGTGGCATCGAGCAACGAAACCACGCCGTCCTTCACACGGAACGCGCCGCTGAACGGCAGCTCCTTCTTGAGGTCGCGGAACGCGTCAGGCAGTCCGAAGGGTGGATCGGTGAAGTACAGCGAGCCGTCCGATCGGTACACGAGGTCGTTCGGGCTGTTCAGCCGCTTGCCGTCGTAGGAGTCGGCCATCACCGTGATGTTCCCGTGCGGCTCGACGCGGATGATCCGACGGTTGCCGTGCTGACAGATCGTCAGGCGGCCTTCGGCGTCGAACGTGAGGCCGTTCGAGCCGGGTTGGAAGTATCGGCCGATGTCGAGACCGCTGTACCCGCTCTTGGCGCGAAACACGGTCACGATCCCGGCCGGATCCCACCGATAGATCACGTTGGTGTTGGGGGAGCTGAACAGCAGGGCGCCGTCGCGCGTCCACGCCGGGCCTTCGGTGAACTCGAACCCCCCGGCGACCTTCTCCAGGGTCGCGTCCGCGGGGACGATCGCGTCGACGCCGGCGCCGGCCCGCTCGACCTCGATCGGCGCCTCCAAGGCAGCTGAGGCGCGCCCCGGCGCGTAGAAGTCCAGCGAGGCCGTTCGTATCCAGATGTAGTTGGCCGGCGACGCGGAGATCGGCCCGTTGATACCGAACACGGCAATCTGGAAGCGTTGCCCGGGTCGGGCGTCGTCGCTGATGATCACACGGTTGGGCGCGTTGAACCCACCGGCCACCCGCCCGTCGGTCTGACCAAGGGCGAGCGGTAACTCGCCGTCGACCCAGACCTCGGCGGCGTCGTCCACGACCACCTCGAACACCACCGTCGAGCCGGTCGGATCGAAGTCGCCGACGCGCTCGGGGACGGTCACGTTGATGCGGTACCAGTTGAACGAGACCCGCCCGTTCCCGAGGCGCAGCATCGTGTCCTCGGGGGCGAGCACGCGCCAGTTCGAATCGTCGAAGTCCGTCCCCTGCGCGTGGGGGAAGACGTCGTTGGTTCGGTTCGGGACGTCGCCCGGACCGAGGGGGTCCGCCTCGGAGCCGAGCTCGAAGAAGTCGGTCTCCTGCACCTCCGCGTCCCGATATCGCCACTCACCGGCGACCAGTGCAACCCCCTCAGCGGTCTGCAGGTCGACCACGGCGTCGGGCAGTCCGGGCAGGAGCTCCGGTGGCCCGGGGAGCCTGGCGGCGATCGTGGCGGCGACCACGCTCAGGCCTCCACCTTCACGACGTAGTACAGGAACGGATCGGATACCTCGACGAACTGATGCGGCACGCCCGCCGGAACGGCCAGGACATCGTCCACCGCGAGCTCGTGCGTGGCTCCTCCGTCGATCGCCTCCGCGCGGATTTCACCGGGAGCGACCTCGCGGGGGTTCCGCATGACGCCGCCGGTCACGACGGTCGCCCGCCCCTCGACGACGCGCATGATGTCGGTCACCCGATCGTGGAACTCCACCTCCCCGGGCTTCACCCGGCGGCCGGCGTCGATCTTGTAGGCGCGCTCGTCGAGCAGCAGCCCGCCCTGCTCGAACTTCGCCTGTACGGTCTCGGCTGAGAAGAAGGCCGCCTCGCGGCCGGTTCCCTCGGATGATGCCGCGGCCGCAGCCGTCTCGGCGCCGATCAGCGCCAGCTCCTGGTCCTCGTCGGCCGACGTCGCACCGCTCACGCCGATCGCGCCCGCGACCTGACCGTCGACGATGATCGGAACACCGCCTTGCAGCGGCACGGCTCGCGCCAGGTGCAGGGCCGAGGGCCTACCGTGCGAGGCCTGGTCCTCGAAGTCCTTGCTCGGCCGCCGGTAGATCGCCGCCGTGCGCGCCTTGTCCGTCGTGACCTTCACGCTCGCGACCTGCGCAGCATCGGGCCGGAGCAGATAGATGAGCTCCCCGCCCGCGTCGACGGCCGACACGACCGGCGCCACCCCACGCCGAGCGGCCTCGGCGCCCACCGCCTCGGCGGCGAGCCTCGCCCCCTCGAACGTGAGCGCGGGGACCGATGCCGTGGAGAACGGCGCCTGCGCCCCCGCGATCGAGATGGCCTCGTCCTCGTCGGGGGTCTCGCCGCTCGTGCCGATCGCGCCGACGACCTCGCCGTCGACCTTGAGCGGGATGCCGCCGGTGAGCGCCGACGCGCCGTGGAGGGCCAGCGCTCCGATCCGCCCGCCCGTCACCTGCTCCTCGATCTCGCGGCTGGGCCGGATGAAGATGGCCGCCGTCCGAGCCTTGTCCACCGCGACCCTGCTGCTCGCGATCTGGGCGCCCTCGGTCCGCCGCAGCTGCACCAGCTCGCCGGATGGATCCACCACCGCGATGACCACGCGATGGCCCTTCTCCAGCGCGAACGCCTCGGCCGCCTGCATGACGGCGTCCGCTCCTTTGTCGTCGATGACCTTCCTCGTCCGAACGATCCCCACTGCGGTCACGCTCCCTTCCCCTCGCTCGCTGCCGTGCTCGGCGCGGTCGCTCCGAGCACGGCGGCCCAGATGTCTGTGTCTTTCGTGATGAACAGAACGTTGCGGTCCAGACCCCCGAACACGAAGTTGACGGCGCCGGGAAGGTGGATCTCGCCCATCAGGTCGCCTTCCGGGCTGAACACCTGCACGCCGCTGGCCGCCGAGACGTACACGCGACCTCGCCGTCGACCTTGATCCCGTCGGGGAACCCCGGCGTCGTCACCGCGAAGAGCCGGCCGCCGGTCAGGTGGCGACCCCCTATCACGTCGAACGCCATGACGTGGTGGGGGCGACCCACGTGGAAGCTGGCCTCCTCTTGGTTCGCTCCACTATCGGTGATGTACAGGACGCTCTCGTCGGGCGAGAAGGCCAGGCCGTTCGGCTTGTCGAACGAATCCGCCACGACCGAGAGGCGGTCGGACCGCGGGTCGTACCGGTATACGTGATCCCCGACCTGCGGCTCGGGTTTGAACCCCTGGAGGTAACCGTAGCTCGGGTCGGTGAACCACACAGTCCCGTCGCTCTTCACCACCACATCGTTCGGCGAGTTGAGGCGGAGCCCGCCCCATGCGTCCACCACCGTCTGCTGCGTGCGCGTCGCGAGGTCGAGCCGACCGATCCGGGCCTGCTCCGACGGCGTCCCTTGTTCGCAGATCACCAGTCCGCCTTCGAGGTCGGGAGCCATGCCGTTGGCCGCGTTCGCGTCCGGAACGACGACCGTGACGCTCTCGTCCTCGAGCGGGAACCGATCGCCGTCGAGCGCCAGCCGCTTTATGGCAACCAGCGGGGACCCCGGTTCAGGGATCTCTCCCCGTTGAGGAAGGGTCGTGAAGTACAGCGCGTCTTCCTCGGCAACGTAGACCGGACCCTCGTGAGCGTCGGTGGCGACGACGCGGACAAGCCGAGGGGCGTCACCCAGCACCTCGCTGAACGCCGGGACGTGGATCTCGAACGCGGAGCCGTTCGACTCAGTCGCGATGTGGGCGATGGAGCTGGCCTCGCGCAATGTCGTTCTCCCCGCGGCTACCGAACCGGAACCCTCCGCGATGACTGGTCAGTGCCGGGAGTGGGGCCCTCGTTACACCGGGAGTGGTCGCGCCAGGGCTCAGTAACGTTCGCCGCTCTGCAGGCACTAGACCGGCGTGGCCGTGGAACGGGCGGCCGGTCTCGAGTCAGAGGGGGATCGCGATGGAAGGCCTCAAGGGCAAGAACGTTCTCGTCACCGGCGGCAGCTCCGGCATCGGGCAGGCGATCGCGGTGCGGTTCGCCGAATATGGCGCGAACGTCGCGATCAACTACCTCACGCAGCCCGAGGAGGGCAAAGAGACCGAGGAGCAGGTGCACGCGTGCGTGAAGCGTGTCCAGCAGGAGGGCGTCCGCGACGTGCTCGTGCAGGGCGACGTATCCAAGGAGGACGACGTGGTCCGCATGATGGACGACGCCGTCCGGGAGCTCGGGAGCCTCGACGTGCTCGTGAACAATGCCGGCATCCAGATCTCCCGTCCTTCGCACGAGCTGTCGGCCGCGGACTTCGACAAGGTGCTGGCGGTCAACCTCCGCGGATCGTTCCTGTGCGCGCGTGAGGCGATCAAGGGCTTCGTGGAGAACGATCGCCCCGGCGTGGTGATCAACATCTCGAGCGTGCACCAGATGATCCCCAAGCCGAACTACCTCGGCTACTCCGTCAGCAAGGGCGGCATGATGAACCTGACGAGGACGCTCGCGCTCGAGTACGCGGGCAAGGGGATCCGCGTCAACGGCATCGGCCCCGGCGCTACCATCACGCCGATCAACCGCGCGTGGGTCGACGACCCCGTCAAGGCGGACATGGTCTTGAGCCACATCCCTATGGCGCGCCCGGGCACGGCCGACGAGATGGCCGGGGTCACGTGCTTCCTGGCGAGCGACGACGCCGCCTACATCACCGGTCAGACCATCTTCGTGGACGGCGGCCTGACCCTGTTCGCGGACTTCCGCGAGCCCTGGTCGAGCGAATGAGCGTCGTCGATCGCGCCGAGCAAGTGACGGTGGATCCGTGGTGGCCGTCGCCCTTCGGGCCCGACGACCAGATCGGGATGCTGAACCACGTCACGGACACCAAACGCCGTAAGGCGTTGGCGTCCGTGACGGAGGGCCGCCTGTACGACCTCGCGCACGTGCTCGACGAGCACGTGCCCGTGTTCCCCGGTCGCCACTTCCGCCAGACCCTCGTGACCTCGGCCCATCACGCGAACGCCGGCGCCGAAGGGAAGGCCGGGCTCGGCGAGAACCACGTGAACTGGGTGATCGAGCTGGTGTCGGCGACGACCCAGCTGGGCACGCACCTGGACGCGCTCAACCACCTGCAGATCGGCGACCGCGGCTACAACGGCTGGAGCGTCGGCGAGCTCGCCGAGAACTGGGGAACGAACCGCCTCGGCTCCGAGACCATCCCGCAGATCGTGACGAGCGGATGGCTGGTCGACGTCCCCGCCGTCCGCGGCGTGGACCGCCTGGACATCGGCGATGTCATCACCGTCGAGGACGCCCGGCTCGGGCTCGGCGAAGCCGAGCCCGAGCCGGGCGACGCGGTGCTCTTCCACACGGGCTGGAGCGCTCACTGGGGCGATCCCGACACCTACCTGTCCGGCGAACCGGGCCCGGGCATGGAGCTCGGACGTTGGCTCGTCGACCACGGTGTCGCGCTTACGGGCTGCGACACGTGGAGCTACGGACCCGTGCCGGCCGAGGACCCCGCGCGGCCATTCGAGGTCCCGCAGACCTTGAACGTCCGCCACGGCGTGTTCGTCGTCGAGAACCTCGACACATCCGCGCTCGCCGCCGACGGCGTTCGGCGGTTCGCGCTGATCCTCACCCACCCGAAGCTTCGAGGCGCCACCGGCGCCTGGACGTCACCGATCGCCCTCGTGTAAGGGAGGCTCCTCGATGAGCAACGACTACGACGTCATCATCATCGGCACCGGCGCGGGAGGCGGCACGCTCGCCCATCGCCTGGCTCCCTCAGGGAAGCGGATCCTGCTGCTGGAGCGTGGGGAGTTCCTCCCTCGCGAACAGGAGAACTGGTCGAGCCGCTCGGTCTTCGTCGACGGCCGGTACAAGGCTCCGGAGGAGTGGTTCGACAAGGACAACGAACCGTTCCACCCGGGCGCCCACTACTGGGTGGGCGGCAACACCAAGGTCTACGGCGCGATCCTGTTCCGGCTCCGCGAGGAGGACTTCGGCGAGGTGAAGCACCACGACGGCATCTCGCCCGCGTGGCCGCTCTCCTACACCGACTTCGAGTCCTACTACACGCAGGCCGAGAAGCTGTACCTGGTCCACGGCGAGCGCCGCTCGGATCCGACGGAGCCGCCCGCCTCGGGCCCCTACCCCTATCCGGCCGTGAGCCACGAGCCTCGCATCCAGCGGCTCTCCGACGATCTTGAACGGAGCGGCCACCGTCCGTTCCCGCTCCCGGTCGGCCTGGCGCTCGACGAGTCCGATCCGATGTCGAGCAAGTGCATCAAGTGCCAGTGGTTCGACGGGTTCCCATGCTTGGTCGACGCGAAGGCCGACGCGGACGTTCTCTGCGTCCGGCCATCCATGGAGCACGACAACGTGACGCTCGTCACCGGCGCGAAGGTCGAGAGGATCGAGACCGACGCGAAGGGGCGGACCGCCACGCAGGTGGTGGTCGACCGCAACGGCGAACAGGAGACCTACCGGGGTGATGTGATCGTCGTCTCCTGCGGCGCGGTGAACTCGGCAGCGCTGCTGCTTCGCTCGGCCAGCGAGCAGCACCCGTACGGCCTGGCGAACTCCTCCGGCGTCGTCGGACGCCACTACATGGCCCACATCAACTCGGCCATGATCGCCCTGTCGAAGGAACCGAACCCCACCAAGTTCCAGAAGACCCTCGGGCTCAACGACTACTACTGGGGCGCGGACGACTTCGACTTCCCGCTCGGACACATCCAGATGCTCGGCAAAACCGACGGGCAGATGCTGAAGGCGGGCGCGCCGCCGTTCACCCCGAACTTCGCCCTCGATTTCGTCGCGAAGCACGCGATCGACTTCTGGCTGACCACCGAGGACCTGCCGCATCCCGACAACCGGGTCCGGCTGGACAAGCAGGGGTACATACACCTGCACTACACCGACCGCAACCTCGAGGGGCACCGGCGGCTGATCGCGAAGCTCAAGGGTCAGCTCGGCCACCTCGGCTGCTACGAACACCTCATACCGAACACGTTCAGCCGGGACGAGCGGATCCCGATCGCGGGGGTCGCGCACCAGTGCGGCACGGTCCGGTTCGGCGACGATCCGGCCGCCTCCGCGCTGGATCCCAACTGCAAGGCGCACGACCTGGACAACCTGTACGTGGTCGACACGAGCTTCTTCCCGTCGAGCAGCGCCGTGAACCCGGCGCTCACGGCGATGGCCAACGCGCTCCGGGTGGGCGACCACATCCTCGACCGGCTGGGAGTCAGGGCAGACACGGTCGTGCTGCCAGCGGAGGAGATGGCGTGAGACGGCCGTTCTCTGAACGACCAGGATGGGGGAAGAGATGAAGATCAAGACGATGGCTCAAGACATCGGCATCGGTCTGGCGGCAGGCTTCGCGGGCACCGTCGCGATGACCGTGTCGAGCACGATCGAGCAGAAGCTCCGGCGCCGGGAGGCCAGCACCGCGCCGGCCCGCGCCGCGGAGAAGCTCCTCGGTATCGAGACCTTCAAGAGCGACGGTGCCGAGCGGCGTTTCAGCACGCTCGTGCACTGGGGCTACGGCACCGGCTGGGGAGCCCTCCGGGGATTGCTCCGCGCGATCGGACTCCCGCCGGCGGCCGCGACGGCCGGTCACTACGCGGCCGTGTGGGGAGGGGCCGCGGTGACGCTTCCAGCACTCGAGGTCGCTCCTCCGATCACCACGTGGGGCCGCAAGGAGGTTGCCATCGACGCGTGGCACCACCTCGTGTACGCAGTCGCTACCGGCCTGGCCTACGAAGCGCTCGACCGCCGGCGTTGACCAGACAGGACAGGCTCGCTGATCCAGGCTTCGATCGAGGCGATGACGGCCCGGTGGCCGCGACCCTCATCTCCGTCAACGTCGGGCGTCCACGCGGGTTCGTCCTGAACGGCAAGCGGTTCACCAGTGCGATCTGGAAGGAGCCGGTAACCGGGAGCGTCCCGGTCCGAGGAGTAAATCTGGCGGGTGACGATCAGGCGGACCGTTCCGTCCACGGCGGAGTCGACAAGGCGTTGTACGCCTACGCACAGGAGGACTACGCATGGTGGATCGGGGAGCTGGGTCGCGAGCTGGGCCCGGGCACGTTCGGCGACAACCTTACGACGCATGGCATCGCGCTCGGCGATCTGCTTGTCGGTGAACGCCTGGAGATCGGGACGGTCGTGCTTGAGGCAAGCCAGCCTCGACTCCCGTGCTTCAAGCTCGGGATCCGGATGGAGGACCCACGGTTCCCGAGCAGGTTCGTTCGCGCAGCACGCTGGGGAGCCTATTTCCGGGTCGTCAGGGAGGGAACGCTCGCAGCTGGGGATAAGATCCGCACGATCGAGCGTCCTGATCCCGGCGTAACCCTGGCGCGTATCGCCGAGATCTACCACCACGACCACCGCGCGGCGGGCGAGCTGCTGGCCGCCGCAGAGCTGCCACAGGGGTGGCGGCGATGGGTGGACGGGATCACCACGGGGCGCGCGAAGGAGTCGTCCACGGCGGGCGCGGGCCGATCGGAGCTCTGAACGGCGCGCGCTCACGCGGAGCATCTCGTGCCGCGGCGAGGTGACGAGGGCACCGATCAGGCGGACCCCCCGAGCTCCACGCCGACGTCGTCCGCCGACAACGACACCGATGGGCCACCACGGAGCACCGTCAGCGCCGCCAGGGGGAAGATCAGCACCGAGAGCAGGCCCGCCGCGATCAGGGCTGCGCCGGTCGCCTGGCTGAGCACCCCGAGCTCCATCCCGATCTGGGTCGCGGCCACGATGAACGGGAGCGAGGTCGCCTGGAGCAGGCCGGCCGCGACGGTCTGTCTGGCGTCGATCTGACGCCGATAGAGCAGCGCCGGCAGCCCCCGGATGACCAACAGCGCGAGGATGAACACCGGTACCTGCACGAGCGCGTCGCCACCAGCCAGCAGGGAGTCCAGATCGAACGTGAGGCCGCTCGAGACGAAGAACACCGGCACGAGGAACCCGAAACCGATCGACTCGAGCTTCAGCCGGAAGTTCGGGTGAGTCTGCATCAGGTCCCGGTCGATGAGGGCGAGGATAGCGCCGGCGATGAACGCTCCGAGCACGACCTCCAGCCCGAACACCGCTGCCAGAGCCACCACACCAAGAAGGAACAGCACCGCTCCTCGGACGCGTATCTCCGCGGTGGAGTCCTGCAGGCGCACGAGCTCCTGGGACAGACGCTTCGAGCGCCCCGCTCCGGCGACGGCGAAGCCGACAGCGGCCAGGAGCAGCAAGAAACTCCCCAATAACAGCAGCTTCGTTCCAGGGGCTGTGGCTTCGCGCGAGAAGAACAGCGAAAGCAGGATCACGGCGGCGAAGTCGGTGATCGACGCGCTGGCGATCACGAGCTGACCGAACACGCTCGAGCTCTCCCCCGCGTCCTTCAGCACCGGCGCGACCAGGCCGAGCGAGGTCGCGAGCAGGATGATCGCCACGATCAGCGGCGTATCGATCAGCCCGGTAGCACCCAGCCCGAACGCCAGGATGAGCGAGATCGCGAACGAGACCACCAGACCGAGCACGGATGTCCGCAGGAACCGACCCTTGAACCGCCCGAGCTCGATCTCGAGTCCCGCCAGGAAGAGCAGGAACGCCAACCCCAACACTGCCAAGATCTGGATCACGAGGTCCGGCTCGACCCACCCCAGCACGGACGGTCCGATCACGATCCCGGCCACGATCTCGACCACCACCGAGGGCAGCCGGAGCTTGGGCGCGAGTCCCAGCAGCAGCGGCGCCGCGAAGGCCACCGCGGCGACGATCACCAGCCCGGAGAACGAGACATCAGGCATCGGTGTTCCCGTGACGGGACGCCGCCGTTCGTTACAACGCGGGAGCCCCCGTCTCCAACTACGGCCGGCCTGCCTCCCGAGGTAGGGTGCCTCGGGAGGCGGGGCGGCACGTCGGCGCGACGTGTTCGGCCGGGCTGGAACGGCGCATATGAGGAACCTCGCGGGCTCGGCTGCTTGGGGGGCGGCGGTCGCGGCGAGCCTAGGGCTCGGCGCGACCGCCGCCGCCTTCCTGAGGGTGCCCGAGCAGATCGCCGCGCGGCTCACGGCGTTCGGGGGCGGCATCCTCCTCGCAGCCGTCGCCCTGGAGCTCGTTCCCCAGGCCGATGTGCAGGCGGGCGCCTGGCTCACCGCGGCGGGGCTCCTTGGCGGCACGGTCATCTACGTCTGGGCCGACGTCTGGCTGACGCGCGATCGGTCCATGCGGACGCATCGGCGCCGCGCGCACGCTGCGGCCGCGGGGCGGACCATGGCGGCACAGGGCGATCAGGACGAGGCGGCTCGCGGCGAGGCCATCGCCGCCGGGTTGTTCATCGACGGCGTGCCCGAATCACTGGCGCTCGGGCTCACCATCGCCGATGGGCAGGTAGGGCTCGCTCTGCTGGCCGGGATCCTCGTCGGGAACCTGGTCGAGGCCTACGGAGCAGCGCACCCGATCATCCAAGGCGGCCATCCGAGGCGATTCGCTATCGGGCTCCTCGCCGGTATCGGCGTGGCGCTCGCCGGCGCGACGATACTCGGGGGAACCCTCCTGGCGGACGCGAGCGGAGCCGTGGTCGGCACGGCACAGGCGGTGGCGTCGGGCGCGGTGCTGGCCGTGGTGTCCATCTCGATCATCCCCTACGCGTTCGGTGAGGTGAACACGCGGGTGGCGTTCGCGGCTACCGCCGGGTTCGTGGCGGGGTACCTGCTCAGCTGACCGGGACGGCGGCGGAGGGCGCAGGTGCGGCTGCGGCCCGCCGCTACGATGGCCACGGATGGACGACCGACACCGTGAGGATCACGCCCTATCGGAGCACGACCTCGATCCGGACCCGATCGCACAGTTCCGTCGGTGGCTCGAGGAGGCCGAGGCAGCCGGCATCGATCTGGCGAACGCGGTCGCTCTGGCGACCGCCGATGCCTCAGGCGTCCCTGCCGCGCGCCATGTGCTGCTGCGCGGCTTCGACGAACGTGGGTTCGTGTTCTACACGAACCACGAGAGCAGGAAGGGCAGGCACCTCGCCGAGAACCCGCACGCGGCGCTCGCCGTGTACTGGCGCGAGCTCGACAGGCAGATCTGCGTCACGGGCACCGTGACCCCGACGAGCGCCGAGGAGTCCGACGCCTACTTCGCATCACGCCCGAGGGAGGCGCGCATCGGAGCGTGGGCCTCACGCCAATCGACGCCGATCGTGAGCCGCGACGAGCTGATGACGGCGTACGCCGAGCACGACGTGGCGTACCCCTCCGACGTCCCGCGGCCGCCGTATTGGGGCGGCTACCTGATCGCGACCGAGACGGTCGAGTTCTGGCAGGGGCGGGCCCACCGCCTGCACGACCGTTTCGCGTACACCCGGGACGGGTCGGCTCCCGGGGGTTGGCGGGTCCAGCGCTTGTCGCCGTAGGTATCGTTCGCGGTCATGAAGACCGCGGAGCTCCGCGCACGCGTCGCAGTCGCGATGCCCGGCGCCATCGCCGACCTGGAACGGCTCGTACGGATCCCTTCGATGGGCTACCCCGGGTACGACCCGGCGAACGTGCGCGCGAGCGCCGAGGCCACCCGGGACATCCTCGCGGCCGCCGGCGTCGCCGATGCCCGGCTCCTCGAGCTGAACGGCGGTCACCCGGCCGTGTTCGGCCAGATCCAGGGCCCCGAGGGGGCGCCGACCGTCCTGCTCTACGCGCACCACGACGTACAGCCCGAGGGACCCCTCGACGAGTGGGAATCACCGCCCTTCGAGCCGGTGACGCGCGACGGACGGATGTATGGGCGGGGGGCCGCCGACGACAAGAGCGGGATCGTCACCCACGCGGCAGCCATCCGGGCCTTCGACGGACGCCCGCCCGTCACGGTGAAGGTGGTCGTCGAGGGCGAGGAGGAATGCTCGACCGACCATCTCCCCGAGCTGGTCCAGGGGAACGCCGACCTGCTGCGCGCCGACGTCGCGGTCGTGGCCGACAGCGGGAACTACCGGACCGGGGTTCCCACGATGACGACCTCGGCGCGTGGTGTGACCGATTGCGTCGTCGAGGTCCGCGTCCTGGCCCAAGCGCAGCACAGCGGCTCGTACGGCGGCCCGATCGTCGACGCGTACACGGCGCTCGCTCGCATCATCGCGTCCCTTCACGACGACGAGGGCAACGTCGCGATCGAGGGGCTCCGACGGTTCGCATGGGACGGGTTCGACTTCCCCGAGGCCGACTTCCGCGAGGAGGCCCGCGCGGTCGAGGGCCTGAGGATGATGGGCACCGGCTCCCTCTCGGATAGCATCTGGGCCGGCCCCGCGGTCGCCGTCCTGGGGATCGACGGACCCCGCGTGCACGGCTCCTCCAACCAGATCGTGCCGGTCGCGCGCGCGCGAGTGAGCCTGCGGATCGCGCCGGGCGACGAACCCGTGGCCGCGCGCGAGAAGCTCGTGAAGCATCTGGAGGCACATGCGCCCTGGGGCGTCGAGGTCCGCGTCCAGAGCGAGGGCGGGTTCGAGGCCGGCCGGGGGTACCTGGTCGACACCTCCCATCCCGCCTACCGCGTCGCAACCGGGGCGCTCGCCGAGGCCTGGGAACACGAGGTCCTCGAAACGGGCTCCGGCGGCTCGATCCCGCTCGTGCCTCTGCTGGCCGAGACGTTCCCCGGGATCGCCGTGCTGATGTGGGGCGCCTGGGACGAGCGTTCGAACATCCACTCCGTGAACGAGAGCGTCGACCTGGGCGAACTCGAGCGGCTGGCTGTAGCGGAGGCCGTGTTCCTGCAGAACCTGGGTACCGGCGGCGCGTCCGGTGCTAGCGTGGAGTCATGAGACACCCTTTGTCAACCTCCATCGGCTCAGGCGGCTTCGGCCG
>Ga0247727_10010225_pt1 | contig 16692 bp, 18 predicted proteins | sample WisWelCaveWW1625_FD_202498 | JGI IMG/M metagenome (GOLD analysis project Ga0247727, IMG submission 202498) | Biofilm microbial communities from Wishing Well Cave, Virginia, United States - WW16-25 | ecosystem: Environmental > Aquatic > Deep subsurface > Groundwater > Cave microbial mat | place...
GCCACGCAGTTGAATAAGACCCTCTACCAAGTGAAGACGGATCTCTTCCGAGATTACTTGCGGGCGGAGTTATGCAACCCTCGAATTCCTGCTTTTCAGCCCCCTTGAGCGAAAGTCCTGATTATTTTAGATTTGCGGTGTAGAATCCGATTTGTTATTATACGAGCTAGTTTTGGCGGAGGAGGGTTTACCCCCAATCGTACGCTGGGGAATTTTATTTTAATGCCTGTTTTATTAATCAAATCTTTGTCTCCGTATCTTCTTTGGCTGAGCCAAAGCTCCTTTTCGCATAGGATTTATGGCAAAAAATGAGATCCTTAACGCAATGAACTTGGATAACTCAAAACAAGCAGAGCTTATCATTGAGCCTGTCTCTCAATTTAAGCTGATTTGGCGTCGTTTCAAGCATCATAAACTTGGCCTCATTGGGCTCTTTGTCATTGTTTTGCTATCTTTGGTCTCAATTTTTGCCGATTTTTTTAGTCCGTACGATCATAGCTATGGTCACAAGAATTTTTCGTATGTACCGCCAATGCTCGATCGTATTAAATTATTCGATGTCGACGGTCGTTTTGTCGGCCCCTTTGTCTACGGAATAAGACAAGTTCAAGTGGTAGACCCCATCTCTGGACGCGTTCGACCCGGTGTCTATTCTTGGGTAAATGACCAGACTATCAAGTGCCCGCTTCGTTTTTTTGTTCAGGGCGAAGAATATCGCTTTCTGGGCCTATTTAAGACCAACACTCGTTTCTTCGGGGCACGTGAAGAAAAGCGCGACGTTCCTCTCTTAGAATTAGAAGATTCACCATGTCAACTCTTCGTATTTGGCACCAACAAGCAAGGCTATGACCTCTTGTCCAACACACTGGTGGGCAGTCGCATTACGCTCGGTATGGGACCTTTGGTGATCTTGGTGGCCTTCCCCTTGGCCATTCTTATGGGAGGCTTATCTGGTTTTTACGGCGGGGGCATTGATACCCTGATTCAGCGTGTCGTCGAAATTTTTATGAGTTTGCCGCGCTTGGCGCTCTTGCTTGCGCTCTCGCTCATTCTTTCGTACGAAAAAGTCGAACCCATTACGCGTGTCTGGGGTATCGTATCAATTATTGCGATTGTCAGCTGGGCTCCCATCGCTCGTGTGATTCGCGGGCAGTTCTTAGCTCTTCGTGAAGAAGAATTCGTGACCGCCGCCAAAGCGGTCGGTGCCTTCGATCTCAGAATTGTCTTGCGCCATATCTTGCCCAACACGACAAGCTATTTGGTTGTAGCGGCTACACTAACTATACCCAACGTCATTATTTTGGAGAGCATTCTCAGCTTTTTGGGATTCGGCATTCGTTTTCCCATGGTCAGTTGGGGAGCATTGATGCAGCAAGCCAATCGCACTTCGGACTTGGAGTTGCACCCGTGGTTTTTGATCCCGGGCATTTTCATCGTCTTGGCCGTACTCGCGTTTAACTTTATGGGCGATGCTCTGCGCGATGCGGTCGACCCCTTTACGGTCGTTGGCGGCAAACAAGACCAATCCTAAGCCTATATACTTTTTTCAGTATCGGCTTCCGCAATCTGGGTTAACCAAAAATAAGATAGTGTTTCTCGGTGCTATCCCAGAGAGTCACTACTCTCATTTTCAGACATAAACAAATTTTCTCTCAAAATGTTGCCCTCTTTCACTGAAGCCTGCTAAAATAGTTTGTGACTCGCAAAAAAACGAAAGAGCAGCTCTCATTTTTTGAAGGGCCGGTTGCCCCTCCCAAGGATTTTTTGGTCACAAAAATTGCGAAAAAGAAAACCGCCGCTATAAAAGATTCCGAGTCTCCTGTATACAGCGTTTCCCAGTTGAACCGTGAAATACACGATTTGTTCGAGACGGGGTTTCCCCCGATTTGGCTCGAGGGAGAGGTCTCCAATTTTCGGCATCATACGTCGGGTCATATGTATTTCACGCTCAAAGACGCGAATGCCGAGATCGATGCCGTAATGTTCTCGGACCAGAACGCGCTCCTTTCGTTTGAACCCAACGACGGTCAAAAAGTACTTGCTTTTGGGCACGTGACGCTTTATGAGCGACGCGGCAAGTATCAAATCGAAATCGAGCAGATGAAGCCGGCGGGGATGGGTCTGCTTCAGATGGCCTTTGAAAAATTAAAAGCGCGTTTACAAGCCGAGGGTTTGTTCGATGTAGAACACAAGAAACCGATCCCGCCCTACCCGGAGCGAATCGGCATAATCACATCAGCCGAAGCGGCGGCCCTTCGCGACATGCTCAAAATTATCAGTCAACGTTACCCTGCGCTTGAAGTGCTGATCTTCCCTGCAAAAGTGCAAGGGGAGGGCGCTGCGCTTACCATCGCCCAGGCGATTCGCCAGGCGAATCTATATAGTAGTGTTATCGCCCCCATCGATACGCTCATCGTGGGGCGCGGCGGCGGCTCGCTTGAAGATTTGTGGGCCTTCAATGAAGAGCCCGTCGCGCGAGCGCTGTTTGAGTCAAAAATCCCGACTATTTCGGCCGTCGGTCATGAAGTCGATGTCACGATCGCCGATTTTGTGGCCGACGTGCGCGCGCCGACGCCGACCGCGGCCGCCCAGCTGGCGGTGCCCGATGCGCGCGAGCTTCTCTTGTTTTTGCAAGATAGGTCTCGTCGTCTCGCGCGCGCTCAGAAAAATCGCCTCAATGAACAAGAAATGAAACTTAATCTCATTCTGAATAGTCGCGGGTTTCGTAAACCCCTGGAACGATTGCGTGAACAACAGCAATCATTGGATTATGCAAAAGAGATGTTAGCCCGTAGTGCCAAGCAAAAATTGCTCGGGACTCGAGAAAAAGCATTGTCTTGTGTGCAACGACTAGAGAGCTTGAATCCGGCCAAAATTATTCAGCGCGGTTTTTCAGTCATCGAGAGCTTAGAAGGAAAACCTGTAAGATCAGTCCAACAAATCACGGTAGGCGATCAAATTAAGATTAAACTATACCAAGGGAAATTACGGTGCAAAGTAACCGAAAAAGAGGAGGACGCGAGCGATGGAACTCAAACTCGAAAAAGCGCTTGAACGCCTTGAAGAGATCGTTCAAAACCTGGAAAATCAAGAAGTTTCTTTAGATCAATCATTGGTCTTGTTCGAAGAAGGGGTCAAGCTAGCAGACTCCGTTCAAAAAAGATTAAGTGAAGCCCAGCTTCGCATCAAAAAAGTGATTTCAGAAGCAGAAACATTCAAAATTTCAGATTTTGAAATCTGACCAAAGCTTTATGATTCGTATCGTTGAATTTAACACAAAAGAGAAAGTGGCGGAGGGTCATGCTCAGAAAAAGATTCACATCGCTAAGCCATCAACGTAGTATTACTTCGCTCTTTATAGGGATATTGGTGCTCCTCAGTGCCTGTGCGTTTTCTTCCAACAATACCAATTTGCTTCCAATTGTAAATCAACAGATCGATCCTTGCAGCGTGAAAACGCCATCGGCAAAAGTACCGAAGATCGAACTCCAACGAGTTATAAATGGGTTAACTCGACCGGTTTATCTTACGCACGCCGGCGACAATTCAGGACGACTCTTTATCGTTGAACAGCCCGGCCGCATTCTCATTTTTCAGGACGGGGCCCTTCGGACGACTCCCTTCTTAGATATTCGCAGCAAGGTTTCTTTTGGCGGCGAACGAGGCTTACTGAGTGTGGCGTTTCATCCTAAATATGCCAGCAATGGACGTTTCTTCGTCAATTATACGCGCAGCGAGAAGGGGTTGAAGACCGTTATCTCGGAATTTGGCGTCTCGAAAGAAAACCCGAATATAGCCGAGCCGACAGAGAAAATTTTAATGACCATCGATCAACCTTTCAATAACCATAATGGCGGCTTGAATAAGTTTGGGCCCGACGGTTTTCTTTATGTTGGTATGGGAGATGGGGGCGCTGCCGGTGATCCACAAGACAACGGGCAGCGACTTGACACTTTTTTGGGAAAACTCTTGCGCCTCGATGTCGATGCGACTCCGAGTAACGGAGCTCCCTACGCTGCGCCTGCCGATAATCCTTTTGTGAATAAAAAAAATGCGAAGCCCGAAATTTGGGCTTACGGCCTGAGAAATCCGTGGCGTTACTCATTCGATCGCTGCACGAAGCAACTGTATCTGGGAGATGTCGGGCAGAACAAGTACGAAGAGATTGACCTCATCGAAAAGGGCAAGAATTATGGCTGGCGCATGATGGAAGGCGCGCATTGTTTCAATCCGTCAGACAGTTGCAGCCAGGCGGGTCTGGAGTTGCCGATTGCCGAGTACGATCACACCTCGGGTTGCTCGGTGACCGGCGGCTACGTCTATCGAGGGAAGCAATTTGCGAGTTTACTGGGTCGTTATTTCTTTGGTGATTATTGCGGAGGGCAGATGTGGGCCTTGTCGCAAGATGAGTTGGGCACTTGGAAGATGACCATTTTACCGTCAGCGAATTTTAGCATCAGCTCGTTTGGAGAAGACCAAGATGGAGAAATCTATCTGCTGGATTACAATGGGGGCATCTATCGACTCATTGCGAGAGAGTAGCTTATACGAGCTCAAGAACGAACGCAAAAAAACGAAAAAAATGAGAGGAGGAGTTGCGGTTGGAGTTAAATGGAGAATTGTTATTGAGGTTGCTCTTGGCGGCCCTTTTGGGGTCTTTGATTGGGTGGGAACGTGAGCGTGCCCAGCGTCCGGCGGGCTTGCGTACTTATATGTTGGTGGCGTTCGGCTCGGCGCTTTTTACTATTTTATCCATGAATAAGGCGTTCGGCGGTCCGACTGATCCCAGCCGCATTGCAGCACAAGTAGTCGTCGGCATCGGTTTCTTGGGCGCTGGGACTGTATTTCGCGAAGGGGACGTTGTCCGTGGCTTAACCACAGCCGCAGGTCTATGGACCATGGCGGCGATCGGTATGGCCGTGGGCATCGGCGAATATCTGTTGGCTGTGACTTCGACTATTATTGTCTTCGGTATTCTGGCGGGCGTTCGTTTTTTTGAAAATAAAAAATCGGGCTGAGCGTTGCACTCTATCAAGCCTAAGAGATTAGAAAATGTAGCGCTTACTTCAATTCTTTCCTGAAGTAGATAATATCCGTCTTAGGCAGATAACCGCAATTCTTAAATGTAGCTCGTGATGGTGCATTGTCTACATTGACAAACGCACAAAAAATTGCGATTCCTTTCTTGTGAAAAACCTTTTCTATTTTTTCAATAAGCTGAGTCGCGATGCCCTGTTTCTGATGCGCAGGGTCGACGGCCAGTCGGTTGACCCACCCGCGACGTCCATCGTGAGTGCCAAGAAGCGTGCCAACGATTTTTCCATTGACTTCTACTACTAAAGTGCAGTCTCCATAAATTCGTAATTGTTGTTGAAATGCGTGCGGGCTGTCACGACGATACGGCTCGTAACTTAGCCCGGCTCTGCCCCACAGATCGATGATTGCATAATAGTCCGCTTCGCTGGCTTGTCTTATGTTTGGCATTGTGCCCTCCGCTCATATTTCATCGATTCTCGTCAATGAGATAGAATGCGATAGCTCGCCACCAATATCAAATAAACTGAGGGCGTTTGCAATGAGGCACATCAGTACGTAGCATGACGCTATGAAACTTCTCATTCTTGGTGGCACTGTCTTTCTCGGACGACACTTGGTTGAAGCAGCGCTCGCGGCTGGCCACCAGGTCACGCTCTTCAACCGCGGCCAACATAACGCAGAGCTCTTCCCGCAAGTCGAAAAATTGCGGGGCAATCGTGACGGAGATTTAAGTGCGCTTCAAGGGCGCCAGTGGGAGGCCGTGATCGATACGTGCGGCTATGTCCCGCGCATTGTAAAAAGTTCGGCCGAATTATTGGCAAACTTGACGCGCCACTACACTTTTATTTCGTCCATCTCGGTTTATGGTGATTATAAGACCCTGAATATCGACGAGACCTATCCCGTCGGCACGCTGAAAGATGAGACAATTGAACAGATCACGGGCGAAAGTTACGGCCCGCTTAAAGCACTCTGTGAGCAAGCGGCTGAAAAAGCGATGCCGGGTCGCGTGCTCAACATTCGTCCTGGCTTGATTGTCGGTCCCCACGATCCAACAGATCGATTTACGTATTGGCCGGTGCGCATTGCCAAGGGCGGAGAAGTGCTCGCGCCGTGTCGCCCCGAATATCCCACCCAGATCATTGACGTACGGGATCTTGCTCAATGGACGCTCAAAATGGTTGAAAAAGAGAAAACGGGCGTCTACAACGCAACGGGACCAAACTATGAGTTAACTCTTGGGAAACTTTTCGATGGGTGCAAAGTCCTAAGCAAGAGCGACGCTCGCTTTGTCTGGATGAATGATAAATTTCTGACCGAGAACAAAGTGACGCCCTGGACAGAAGTCACACTCTGGGTGCCAGAAGCGAGCGATAACGTTGGGTTTTCGGCAGTCAATTGTCAGAAAGCATTTTCGGCTAGTCTTGCCTTCCGCCCTCTTGCCGATACTATTCGTGACACGCTGGCCTGGGATGCCTCTCGACCATCTGATACGCAGCGTCGTGGGCTAAAACCCGAACGCGAAGGCGAACTCTTGCAAGCCTGGAAGAAACGCTAATACAAAATTAAACGAGAGAGCAAGCACCCTTTGCTCTCTCGATATACTCATCTCATAATCAAAACAAGAATTAGCTCGGAGTTTTTCGTCAGAGTGCCAAGCGCTTTGGCAAGGGGGACACAATCGAGCTTTTGCTGACACTTTATGAGCATGCCTGCATAAGCCGGGCTCACCGTCAATAAATCTCCAGGCTGGATCGCCCCATTCGCAGTAGTCACTCTGGCCGGCACACGCCCCATCAAAGCCAGCGCCCGTCTCTTATCAGATACATAATTCGCTTTATTGGCCATGACTAACCCGGGCTGGCTTGAGACAATGCCGATAGCCAACTGAGCATTGCCGCGACTCTTGCGAAAATATCCTTTATTTTCGGGGTCAATCTCGATAATATCGCCTGGCTCCAGGGCTTCGAGACTGTCGATGCGTTCTGCTATATCGGCGCCCACCCCAGCGTTGAAGCACGGCGCGGCGGGCGGCGTCACCGACCCCGGAGTCCCTTTGCCACAGGCATAGCTGCCATCGGAATAAATGTTTCCCGTGGCGCGTTCGACCCGAAACTGTGCGCCGGTTGTGATCGTGAGCGAGCTTATGACAAAGAGACTGATCGAGTTGGCTGGAAAGGTATAACTGAAGCCCGATGCTCCAATTGCAAGATCGGATTGACGCACAATTGCATTCAGATTCGCGGAGCTGTAGCGATACACCTGAGCTTGAGTATAGCCTGTCAACTGAACGGTGCTCAATAAATCAGTGCTCGTCTTGTTGATTGTGATCAGAGTCAGTTTGCCGTCGCTGCGCTCGGCGGCGTAGACTGAGAGCTGGCTCTGGTCAGAGCTCGTGGCGCGTGCACTCGTCTCGCCATAAGAGTTACCCGCACCGTCATAATTGCGATATATTCGAAATGCAAAGGCACCCGGCTGCGTACTCGGCATCGGGTCCCACAGCGTTGCTAAATCGAGTTGCTCTCGCCCGAAGATGCCTAAGACATCGGCTTGAGCGAGCGCTCCGTTTATGTGTTCCAGCCCGCCCCAATTGTATTCGGTGATCGCAAGCTTGGTGCCGGGATAATTTTGCGACACCCAATCTCGCATGCGTGGGATCAGGCGAACGGCGTCATCAATCCAACTTTCATCCTGATAGGTTGAATCCCAGAGTGAACGCGTGCTGCGCAATCGTCGGGCTTGCGTGGCGCTGTCGCCCGCGGGAGCAAGAGTCACGCCTGGCGCTTGGGGATAGTAGTGCAAATCAAGATAATCTAGAATGCGCACCCCGTTTTGTTGTTCGTAGGTTTTCATTTGTTGCAGATACCAATCCGTCAAGGGAATATCTCCATGCGCGCGACGATCTGAGCGTGTGTTCCACCAAGCGCCGCCGTCGGCGACATCTTTGGCCGAATAAAAATACTCGACCCAGCCCCAGGCTACCGGGCCAAGGGTGAGAGCACTAGGGTCGGTTGTTTTGATGACTGATGAATACTGATAGGTGCGGTCGCGCAGCTCGTCATAGCTGACGGGGGTGGGATGCACATCGCGATGTGTGCTGTTCCAAAGTGCTGGTTCATTGTCTAAATCATAAAACGTGACACCGCCTTGGCCAGCCGTTCCGTAGCGCGCTTTGAGATGATTGATCCAGCCTTGCACGAACGTGGGGTCAATCGCTGTGCTGGTGTCTGTCGGGTCATTTCCCGTTATTTCAGTCCCGTCCGTGCGCACACCGTTGCCACAATCTGGTTGCCAGAAATCGGTCGATTGTTGTGTGCCGTATTTGGCAACGCTGAAACCACAAGCCACGGCACGACTTTTCGGCGTCCAGCCGATCAAGGGCAGTGTGATAAGGCTCTGTGTATTGGTGCGACGGTTTTGATCGACAAATCGATCGGTCGTCGACCCGTTGGGCAGTGAGCTCGGATTCGGGTTTGCTTCGGGAAGATTTTCGAAATACCAATCGCTGGCGTGATTGGAAGCGTCATTTTGCCAATTGTAACGCGTCGTTGCGTTTCCGCCCCATCGATTGACAGGCAATCTCAGCTCTTGCGCAAAAGCTTCATCGGCAAAGTTCATTCCGTAGATATAGGGGCTGATCGCGTGCCGATCCAAGCTAGGGCTAATTTGCAAAGTAGGCCCATTGACTGCCATTGGCGCGAGAGTTTGTGTGTAGGATGCTTTTTCAGAGGTGATCGTTGGTAGAGCCAGAACTACAAAAAGAACGCCGAGCCATTTGCGCACTTCAAATCTCATTGTTAACCTCTTGTTTGAACCAGCGCTGTAGTTTATCACATAAGAAATCGCTCAGCTATTTTTTGAAATTATGAAAAACTATTATTTCGAAACTAGCTTGATCTGAAAGAGTTTAGGCCATTTCTTGCCGGTGATAAAGAGTTGGTCGCTCGCGGCATCGTAGGCAATGCCGTTCAGTACGTCCGTACCGATTGTGCGGAATTCGGGCTTCAAGATGCCCTTGAGGTCAATCCAACCTACAACTTGACCATTGCTTGGGTTGATGATGGCGATGCGATCGGTCTGCCAAATGTTCGCGAAAACGAAGCCCTTGACATACTCTAGTTCATTCAGACGCTCTACCGGCGTGCCCTGGTCTGTGACTTTTACGCGCCCGATTTCTGTGAGCGAGTCGGGATCAAGCAAATAAAGATTCGCTGTTCCATCACTCATAATCAACTTCTTAGCGTCATGGGTAATGCCCCAGCCTTCTGTCGGATAATTGAATGTCTTCAGCAATTTAAAGCTTTCTTTGTCATAGACAAACCCCGTCTGAGTGGTCCAGGTAAGTTGAATGAGCTTGTCTTTCCAGAGGGTCAACCCTTCGCCAAAGTATTCTGCACTGAGTTTCTGAAATTTCAGCACCGTGCCCGTTTTGTAGTCTACTTTTCTCAAAGTGGATTGCCCGTACAGCCCCGTGCCTTCGTACATGATGCCTTTGTCATAGATTAATCCTTGGGTGAATGCATCGGGGTCATGGTTAAACGTACTAATGATTTCATAGGTGTAGTTCACAGGCGTTTGAGCATCTTTGGAGATATGGGGAACAGATTCGGTACTCGCTCCGTTTGATTTGAGCAAGAGAAACGCGGCGGCTATAGCGACCAGCACAAAAGCGACAATAAGAAACGTTCGATTCATACAACCTCCTCGCGCAGAGTTTAGCTTACTTCAGTTTTACCGCTGATGGAGCTTTGACGCAAGGAAGTTATAATCAAGTCAAGGCCGCGCTGACCAGGGGCGCACAGTGCCCACAATCGAATAGATTTCATCGCTCATAACTGCCCGAATTACACCCGCGCTGATCTCGTCATTCGTCAGCCAGCGCGATCTCCCTTGCTCAATCATAAACCCAAGCACAATTTGCCGATACTGAATTGAAGAAAATTGCTCGAATCGCTTGGATTGGTTTTCGGCGATCTGTGCCGGACCGGCGGCAGCGCTCCCCACGATCTCAAAATAACGACATTTTTCATTTGCTTGTGCCAATGTTTCAGCGACTATGATAGACGCGTGCGGGGCCGTTGAGTGAATCCAAGCAAGAACAAGCGTGATAGGGCCATACGCGTGAATCGTATTCTCAAGACCGGAGCGCAATGCAAAATTATCATGATAATCGACACAAAGAGAATTGATCCGATAATTCTTTTTTCTTGCCGCGTTTGCTAATTGTGTCAGACGAGCAGAGTCACGAGCCATAACAGTCACTCTGTCAAAGCGGGAAGCCAAATACAAAGAGGCACCGCGCAACATGCCGGTGCCTCCCACAATGAGTGCGTGTGACATAATATGAGAGCGCTTACTCCAAAGCGCTCTAAAAATTTGAATTACATGCCCTTGGCTTTCTTGAGTTCTGTTATCAAGGCCGGGATAATTTGCAACGCATCTCCGATTACACCGTAGTCTGCTCGCTGGAAGATGGGGGCTTCGCTGTCTTTATTGATGATCAAAATTTTCTTGGAGGCTTTGCAACCAACCATATGCTGGATGGCGCCGGAAATGCCGCAGGCAATATAGAGATCGGGCGCGATAATCTGGCCCGTCTGACCGATCTGGTCGGAGTGCGGGCGCCAGCCATTGTTGGTCGCCACGCGCGAGCCGCCGACCGCGCCGTTCAACAAACTGGCGAGCTCTTCGAGCATCTTGAAATTCTCGGCAGCGCCCATACCGCGACCGCCGCCCACCACCACTTTCGCATCTTGTAGCGTAATGCCCTTCTTCTCTGAGGCGAGCACTTGCTTGATCTGAATACGAAAATCTTTCTCGGACAGTGCTACGCTCAAAGACTCTATCGCAGGGTCAGCGCCCTCGCCTGATTTTTTGATCACAGCGTGCGGTTGCACGGTGACCAGCTTCGGCGAACTGAGGAGTTCTGCTTCTTCGAGCAGGCTTCCACCCCAATTGAAGCGTGTCACCTTGAGCGCCGCCCCATCAGCCCTAAACTCGGCACAACCCGTTGCCAGACCCAGATCAAGGCGCACGGCCACGCGCGACATCCAATCGTTGCCTAAATCTGTCCCGGCAGCCAGTACGATTTTGGGCGAGCGTTTCTGGATCGTCTCCGCCACGATTTTTGCATACGCTTCTGGGACATAATGATCGAGCTTGGCATCCTCGACAACTAAAGCTTTGGCACATCCCTTCAAGTGTGACAATAGAATCTTCGATTGGCTCCCGATCAAGACGACTTCGACTGAGTCATTGGTCGCTCTGGCTAATTCACGGGCGGCCGTCAGCGCTTCGAGGGATGTTTCAGGAAAGACCCCATTCTGGTGTTCAAGTATGGCTAATATCATTTTTAGAGCACCCCCAACTCGCGCAGCTTGGCGACGATCTTCGGAGCTGCATCTGCGCCATTTCCCAGAATTTCGATCTGACCGCGGCCTTCTTGGGGTTTGCGCAATAATTTTCGTATTAATTGCGGTTCGCGTTTGCCCAGTTTTTTCTTTTCGATCGGTACTTTTTTGGCGCCCATGATGCCGCGCAAACTGGGATGGCGTGGGCTGTTGAGGCCTTCTTTTACGGTGAAGGCAGCCGGCAGTGTGACTTCGTACACTTCGCGTCCGCTCTTTACTTCGCGCATCGCGATCGCCTTCGTGCCTTGAATTTCTAGTGACTTCACGCCCGTCACGCAGGGAATATCCAGCATATGCGCGACCCGCAGGCCCACTTGATAGTTGCACGAATCGGCGCATTCGTTGCCGAAAAGCAAAACTTCAAATGCGCCCGGCTTCGCGGCCTCGGCAATGGCTTGGGCGGTGGCCGCCGGATCCCAGGCTTCGTAATCGGGCGCTTCGAGCAAGATCGCTCCGTTCATGCCCTTGGCGATCGCTTCGCGCAATTGCTCTTGCGCGGGCTCAGGGCCGAGTGTCAGCACGGTCGAGCTGCCGCCATGCTTTTCGATCAGACGAATCGCTTCTTCTACCGCACATTCTTCATGTGGGCTAATTGTGAAATCCATATTGGTCGTATCGACGCGTTGGCCGTCGCCGGTGAGCTTGAAGCCGCCCCCCGTATCCGGTACGCGCTTGACGCAAACTAAAACTTTCACAGAATCACCTCATCCATTTCGGAATATCTTTTTTGAAGAGACAACAGTTTGGTCACTCTATTTGTTATTTTCATAGGCTACGATCCTGCCCTTACTTCTGCCATCAATCGTTGCACATACAGCGGTTCCAACGTGAAGAGTTCATCGTTCTGATTTTTAGCAAACTTTTCATAGCCAAGTTGCGCAATCTCAAGCGCCGAGGGCAAATTGAGCGTTGCAGGAGCTATGCGCACCTGTGCTAATGCTTCAAGTCTTGCACGATGCTCTTCGGCGCCGGTGCCGATACACACGATTTTTTCTTTTCTCCTTTGAAGCGCGTCAATGACTGCTTCGATCGGGTGCGATTCTTCGGGAGAAATTTTTTCGCCATTCTCAAAAAAAGCCGTGTAGACGAGATTGCGTCGATCGGCCAGCATCACGCACTGCACGCCATCGAAGAGCGCGGCTCGCGAGGCAAACGCGTCGGCTGAAGGCACACCCACCAAGGGAATACGCAGCGCTTGCGCCAAACCCTTTGCCGTCGCTACGCCGATACGCAGCCCCGTAAACGAACCAGGGCCGAGCGCCACGGAGATCAACTGAAGCTCACGCTGCTCAACACGTTGAAACTTTAATAGCGCCTCAATGGCAGGCACAAGTTTTTCGGCCTGGCCCATTCGACCGGCGAAAGAGACCTCACCCAACAACGTATGGCCACGACAGAGCGCCACCGCTCCGTGATCGGTCGCCGATTCTATTCCCAGTGTAAGCATGGCTGATGCCTGATTATAGGCGATAGAATGAGCGATTTCAAGAAATTATTTGCGTAAATACTCTCAGCATCGAGATGTTTATTGGAAGGATTTTTTGCTTGCTGCTATGTAGCGTTTTACCAAAAAGTGATTATCTGTGGGGTTCGGGTTTTCATTGTGAGACAGAGTTTTAATGACTCGTTTGCGCCAAAATGATATGGGCTTCTCTAACATCGATCTCAATCTGTTTTTGTAGCGACTCTGAATTCAGGAAATGCATATCGCCGCGAATATGCTGCAAAAGCTCCACTTCGATCTCGGCCCCGTATAAGTCTTCGCTCGTCTCGAACAAGTGAATTTCAGTAGTCTGCGTTTTTCCATCGAATGTCGGACGTTTTCCAATATAGAGAATCGCTTCTTTTGTGGAATGGCGATAACGCGCCCGTGCCGCGTACACGCCCTCGGCCGGCTGTACCAATTCCGGAGCCATACTGAGATTGGCCGTCGGATAGCCGAGCAACCGACCCCGCCCATCCCCGTGAATCACTTTGCCCGACAGTATCGGAAAGTCACCCAAAAATTCTTTCGCCACGTGGACTTGTCCTGTCTGAATCAATTCACGAATTAGTGTTGAGCGAATCACTCGGTCGCCGTTGACAATAGGGGATACTATCTCTACTCGGAAATCGAAGCGCTGGCCAACTTCTTTAAGAAGCGCAATGTCGCCCTGGCGGTCCTTACCAAAGCGCCAATCCGAGCCGACGACCACTATTTTTGTTTTCAGCGTCTTGACCAAAATTTCTTCGATGAAGTGCTGGGCTGGCATCCAGCTGACATCGGGGAAATCGACCGAGAGCACATGATCGAATTTTTTTTCGAGCGACGAAAGCTTTTTCTCCAAGGGCATCAATAACGGCTTCTGAGCGCCAAAATAATTCTGGGGCGGTTGCGAAAACGCAAAGACGATGCTCTCCAAATTTTCTTGCTGGGCCAGGCTGAGTGTTTTTTGAATCAGCGCCTGATGCCCACGATGCAGGCCGTCAAACGTGCCGATCGTGAGAGCCGTGCGTCGGTTCAGCTGAAGCTCTTTAAGGCTTGTTCGCATTCAAGCTCCGGTGCACCTCGGCGAGGACGCGGTCTTGTACTTCGGTCAGGGGCCCTTCGACCAGACAGCCGGACGCTTTCTCGTGTCCGCCACCGCCAAAGAGCCGGGCAATTCCGTTCACGACGGCTTTTCCTTTGGAGCGCAAACTTACTTTGACTTCGTTGCGGTCCAGTTCTTTGAAGAGGACCGCAACTTCGATGCCCTCAACGGCACGAAGCTCTTCGACCAGGCGTTCGGTGTCATTGACATGCGTGCCCGTCTCGCGAAAAATTTGCTTTGATATTCCACTCCAGATCACGCCATTCTTGATTTGGGCATTGGTCAATACGTGAGACCAGAGTCGCAATTCTTCGGGGCTTTTTCGCTCGTACAAATTGATCGCCACTTCACGAGGGTTCACTCCAAAAGTTAATAGTTCTGCCCCAATTTTCATCACATACGGAGTCACGTTGGCATTGCGAAACGAATCGGTGTCGGCGATGATGCCGGTGTACAAGAGCGTCGCCAGTTCTTTGGTAATTTTAATATTCAAAAAGTGGGCCAGCTCATAGATTAGTGACGTAGTCGAGGCGGCTTCTTTCACAAAATTGACTTGACCGAAGTGCGGGTTGTCCCGGTGATGATCGATATTGATAATTTTTGGGTTGCGCGGCAAGAGTTGGGCGATGTCTTCGCCGATGCGACTCAGATTGCCGCAATCGACAATGCACCAGAGATCGATCTGCTCTCCGTGCATAGCCGAAGGCCGCTGCACCGAGCTCGCCCCGGGCAAAAACTCCAAACTGGGCGGCACGGGATCGCGCGACAGTACCAAAGCTTTCTTGCCCAACTCCGTCAAAATATAACGCATCGCCAGTTGCGCGCCGAGCGCATCGCCTTCGGGGCCGATGTGCGTGAGCACGGCAAAACGCTCGTGTTCCAAGAGGACCGATTTGAGCTCGTTCAACATTCCATTTCCCTTTCTAAAGTAAGGCTAAGGCACATTTTTGAGTATCAACGACCAGCGACCCTCACGCTGGCTGGCATAGACGATTTTCTTCCCATCGGGCGACCAGTTGGGATAGGAATCCCGATGAATATCTTGGGTGAGCCATTGCCAGGGTTTTCCGTCAAAACCAATTAATGCGATATCCGACACGTCGCCGCGAATCGACTCAAAGGCCACTCGTCTGCCATCCAATGAGAGGGCGGGGCGCCAACTGATGCCCTCGCTCTCGGTCAGACGCTTTAAGTCCGTTCCGTTCGGCTTGAGTGAATACAGATCCCAGCCCCCATCGCGATTGGAAGCGAAGACGACGCGATTCTCTTTCGATGACCACACCGGAAACGCCTCGCGCCAGATGTCGTTGGTGAGGCGGGTGGTGTCTCCGGTGCGCGGGTCCATTAAGTAGAGATTGGGCAAGCCCGACCGATACGATTCGAATAATATACGGCCCTCCGGCGTCCAGCTGGGGTCCCAGTCGATGGCCGGCTCTATAGTTAATCTTTTCTGATTGGAGCCGTCCGCACTCATAAGATAAATTTCAAAATTTCCGTCGCGCGCCGAGTAAAAAACAAGCTGACTTCCATCGGGAGACCAGCGCGGGCCCGCGTTTGACGCTCCCGTGTGAGTTAATTGGGCTATTCCTAGATTGTCTGAAAGTGCCAGAAGAAATATTTCGGAATTTCCCGATCGATTGGAAACAAACGCAATCTGATCTTTCGTGGGAGACCACGAGGGGTCCCAATCATCGAACCCCGGAGGGCGGCTCGCCCCACTCCACGAGAGGAGCGTAAATATGAAGATGCTGAAGCTGAAAATTCTCACTGCAATTCCCCTTGCGGCATTTTAGCAACGCGGTTTTGATAAAGCAATTTGCGCGCTCGGCTCTCTTTCCCGATATAATCGCACAGAGGTTTGAGGGAGGAAAAATGAAACGATTCGTCGGTTTGTTTTTTGCAGTGGCGTTCGTAATAGCGTTAGGTAGCCCGGTTTTTGGGATTGCCGAGGTCGGAGTGGGCGTTATGACGGGCAGCGGTCCACTCTTAGATGTCGGCAGCCCTGCGATCGAACTCCATGCGCTACTCGATGTAGCGTGCTTTGGCATCGGAGCGGATGTATGGATGTCTCTTACCGGAGATAAATTCGTGCTCTTTCCGTATGTGCAACTTCAAGTGCCCTTGATCGTCGCGAAACTTTATGGAGCTCTTGGGCCGGAGTTTTTGGGCAGCTCAGGGAGTTTGACATTGCTCCCCTTGACGTCGACTCTCTTAACCAAGCTTGGCTTATCTATCACGCCGATTCCCATTTTGGGGTTTTACGGTGAAGTGATTTGGGGAATTTCTCCGCTGCTGATGACAGCGTCGGACCCGGCCTTTGCCTTTGGCGTCAAATTGGGTATTTGAGGGCTATTCTCAGATAAACCGAATTCACGCCCGATGTTTGTAATCACAGAAAGAGCGGAGTACAATCCCGACGATGTCTCGCGAAGCGATTCTTAAAGGCGAAGAACGAGAAGAAGATCGAGCGATAGCCAGCTTGCGTCCAGGCCGATTGGCGGAGTTTATCGGGCAAGAAAAACTCAAGTCGCAGCTCCAAATGTACATGGACGCGGCGCGGGTGCGCGGCGATGTGCTCGATCATTTGCTCTTGCATGGCCCGCCGGGGTTGGGCAAGACGACGCTTGCCCAGATCGTCTCCAACGAGATGGGCGTCAATCTTAAAATCAGCTCCG
>Ga0247727_10010226_pt1 | contig 16691 bp, 13 predicted proteins | sample WisWelCaveWW1625_FD_202498 | JGI IMG/M metagenome (GOLD analysis project Ga0247727, IMG submission 202498) | Biofilm microbial communities from Wishing Well Cave, Virginia, United States - WW16-25 | ecosystem: Environmental > Aquatic > Deep subsurface > Groundwater > Cave microbial mat | place...
TTGCGCAACTGTTCGATTTGCGCGAGATGAACCGGCAGGATGAAGTGAAACGCATGGAAGCGGATTTGAAACGCTTGAAAGAAACGCTGGAGCAACGCCAGAAAAATCGCGCCGGAATTATCGAGCGACGGATTCAGCAACTGGCCGGCGAAGCCGGCGCGATGGAGTGGGAGTGAGGGAGACAAAAAACAAAGAGCAAAAAGCAAAGAGCTTTTTCTTGCTAAAGTTGCTCCATCGCCGCGCGCCTTCCCTGTTGCAGCGCCAGTTGTGTCCACGGCCCGCCGCCCGCATCAGCGCCCGCGAAAGAGATACGGCCCAATTTCATTCGCCCCTGTTGATAGGGCGCTTTCAATTCCTCTCCCGGCAAATGAAAAAAATTGTAGCCGTGTCCCCAGCGATTGATTGTGATCGCGAGAATATCTTTCGCCGCTTCGAAGCCCCACGGCCCGAAGAGTTTTTGCAATTCCTGGCGAATTTGCTTTTCATAAACCTCGAACGGCGTGTCCTGCATCTCCAGACGCCCGAGCGTCATTTGTTCCGTCGGGTCAAGCCCCGGCCGGTAAATGTATTTGTACAGGCTGAGAATCGTCGGCTGGTCGGGATGATAATGCGGACGATACGCGCCGACATGCAGCGGGTCGGAAATATTCATCCACGTGCAAAAGCCGTCCGGCGTGTACATGTTGAAAAGTCCGAGTTCGGCGATGGGCCGCCAGTGCCGCAATAAAACATTGATATAAAGCGCGGAAGTGTAGCGATATTGCTCGAGTGCCAGTTTTTGCTCGAATGGCAATTCCGGCACAATGTGTTTCGCCGCCATGCCCCAGCCGGCCATGATAACGCTTTTCGCGCGCACGCGGAAAACGCGGCCATCCGCTTGCGCATAATGCGCGACCGCGCTCGACGGTGACTCGTGCTCAACACGAACGGCCATCGATTGCAAGCGCATGCGGGCATCGTTCTCACGCCGATCAAACGCGCCGAAATTAACCGGCGCGTTGAAAATTTCTTCAACGGTTTTTGCCTTGGGCATGGCAGATGGAAGAATGGCCTTCAACAACAACCGCGCGATGGTGTGATTGCCGTCCGGAAAACGGGCCTCGGGGGCGTAAAAATATTTCAACATGCTGCCGGCTTCATAAAAACCTTCGCCGCCCATGCCGGCGAAGCCCGGCCCGACGTCGTATGCGGATAGCGCGGAGACCGCATCACAACCGAGGCCGATCAAATCCGTCGCATACAAATTCGCAAAACGCACGGCATGATCGCCGAGCTGCATGTTCGCGCGAATGAATTTTTCCCAGCTCATCGCCGCCAGCGTCGCTTCGATATCATCAACGCCCGCCAGATAGTTTTGGCGCGTCGTATAAAATTCAATCAACTCCCGGCGCGCGGCCTCGGCAATCGGCGCCTGCGCAAAAAAATTTTCATAAGGAATTTCGTAAAACCGATTCACCCATTTCGGCGTTGCGCCCGGATAAAATTGCGGATCAAAGAAAACACCGGAGGAAAGGCCGAACCGTTTCATAAACTGCTGATCGCGATATCCCGCCATGCGATCGGGATCGACGCCGATCTCTTTGAATATTTCCACGGCTTCGGACGGCGAATCTTCCGGATCTTCCAGCGCAAACGTGCCGCCCTGCGCAATCAGTGTCGCGCCCTGATGATGAAACGTGTTGCGCCGCGCATGCCCGCCGAAGTCATCGTGATTGTCGAGAATCAAAATTCGGCAACGCCCTTTTTTCTCGCGATGATAAACATACGCCGCCGCGAGTCCCGCCAGCCCCGCGCCGATCACGATCAGATCATATTCTTCGCCGGTGTCGATGAGATTGGCCGGAAGTTGCAGAAACTCATCGTCGCGCACGCGATGCCCGAGCTGCATCGCCGCCGCATCCTGCCCGCGCAGGCCGGTTAATTCATGAGGGGATGATTGCGTACTGTCAATTTTAGTGCGGCAGCCCAGCGTCAATCCGACAGCCCCGATTCCTTTCAATGCTTTTAAAAGGAAAATCGGGGCGACGCCCTGCAAAAAATCTCGGCGCGTAATCGCGCGATCCATTCCCAGATGGCGATCTTCCGCGCTCAAATTTTTGTATGACTTTTGCATTTTTTGTCGTAATCTTATTGTTTGGATTGTTCCAAGATGGCTAAATTCTTTGCTGAAGGCAAGTGATTTTTGGTGGTAGCTCAACATTGTAGCGCAACATTTATGTTGAGCAGAAACAGGGCGCGCAACATGAATGTTGCGCCACGGGACAAGATTGACGTTCGAACCGGTACATCACTTCTGCACCGCGCGGTGCAGATTTTTCACCGCCGGCATTTTCGCGCTCGTAAATATAAAAAAACTCACGAGAATTTTTCAGGCAGGAATTTTGCTGTTTTGGATAAGATGAGCGCGCCCATTTGTTGGAGAAAGTGAAATGCGGTCATCGCAGGTTTTTGGCCGAATAACTTTTTGTTCTGTTTTTAATTTTAGGCCGACAACGAAATTTTTTGCGCACCGTTGTCGGCAGGGGGAATCCTTTGCCCAAAAAGCAATTCAATCGCTATACCGGAAAATTTCCTTGCCTTGTTTATTCGCCGTTGCCATACTGATTCTTTTTCTCTGGAACCCGGCCAAATTATTCGCACAGGACGTTCCCGCCGATTCGGCGGCGCTGAAATCGGCGGAAGTATCCACTTATGAGATTGATCGTTTCCGCTTGTTGCGCTGGATGCGCGCCCATCAGGATTCGAGCGCGCGCGACTTTCTCGCGCAAATTCTGGATTTGATCACCGAAGCCGACGGGTTCGCGCGTCGGCAGGATTATCTGACGGCGCAACTCATTCTCGATACGGCGCTGGAATTGACGGGACTGCGCATGGAAACGACGGGCGCAACAAAATCGTCCGCGCCGCCGATTGAACCCCCGCGCGCAAATTCCGAATGGCGTCGCGAAGTTTTGTTTGGCGTCGATCTGTCGGGATTTGAATTTAGATTTGCCGATCAAGAAAGTTTGTACGTGGATCGTGACGGCAATCCATTCGTCGGCCTGCGCCTCAGCTTGAATCACGACGCGACGCCGCCATTGAACACGCGCGCATCGAGCCTCTCTGGTCTTTCTCCACAACCGGAAGCGCACGGCTTGAATTTCGACGCTTATGCGCTGCTCAAATCCAGTCGTGATTATTTCAGCGGCGAGCTCGAATTCAATGGGCGGCAAGCGCTTGGCCGCGGTTCTTACTGGCGCGTGCAAAATCGTCTCGAAGCCATCAGCTATCACCGTGATTTTGATTTACAATATTGGCAAAATGTTACCTCGGCCTTGGCCGTTGCCGAAATCAACCAAAATTTTCGCTTTGAGGTCGTGGATGAATTGCGTTGGCGGCGTTATCGCGCGCAAAATGATTTTTATCCGAACTACATTCAGAATCGCGCCGGTTTCGGCGTCGTGTTCAATCCCGCGTACACGACGCGCCTGGATTCGCGCTACAGCTATACCGTCCAGGCGCACGATCTGTGCCCTTCTTATGATTATCTGGAGCATCGTATCGAGGCCGCCGCTTTTCAAAAAAGCGCGGCGAACTCTTCCATTGCGCTCGAAAATATTTGGCGAAGCCGAATTTACCCCAACCATCCTGCGAGCGACACATGTCGAATTGATCTTCAAAAAACGTATCAGGAAGAGTACGCGCGTGTCGATTTGCGATTGGGCTTGAACGAAACGGTTGCGCTGCGCGTGGAGGGAGATTTCACCCTGCTGCAATATAAGGCGCCAAGCGCCGACAAGCCGGATTTTCTGAAGATGCTGGTTAATCCGCAATTGCAATTCCAGCTGTTTGCGGATTTGCAAGTCAGCCTTGGTTATCTCTATTTGTTGCGTGTGAACGACAAAGACATCATTCAATTGAATCCCGTGACCGTCGTCCGCGACACGATTCCTCAGCCGCTCGAGCGCGATTATTACGCACACGGCGTTACCTTTGGCGTCGATCTGATTCGTACTGGCGGGCTTTTGTTGAGTGCCATCGAAAATTACGAAATCCGCACCTACCCCGATGCTCCTGTCAATGACATTCTTAACTACAACCGTAATATAAATTCTTTGCTGCTGTTTTTCTCATGGAATTTTCGTCCGCGCTGGCAGGCGAATGTGTTGGCCAATTTTGACAATGACCACAGCCGCGACGATGATCAGCGCGATTCCCGCAATACTCTGTTCACAATCGATCTCGGCTATTCTTTTTAAATTCCTGCCGGTGTGCTGCAACTTTATCCCCACTTTTTCGTTAATAATCCCACTCGGATCAAAAACTCACGCGGAAAAGTTTTTCGTAGTCCCCGCCCCTTGTGGGCGGCTTTCAAGAAGAGAGACCCACAAGAGGTCGGGACTACGTTTCCTGTACATTCAATTGAAAATCGCTATAAGAAGCGAGGCGCTTATGGAAAATAACAAAACCCGTTTACTGATCGGCGGCGCGCTGCTGGTCATCGGCCTGATATCATTATTGAAAAATCTGGATTTTTTTTACCTCAGCGAGGAATACGTTCTCAGCCTTATTTTTGCCGGCGTCGGCGCGATGCTGATGCAGCATGGTTGGACTCCGAAAGGGCAAGCAACGGCGCGGCAATGGACGTTCTATTTGGGCGGCGCGTTGGTGGTTGTCGGCGCGATTATTTTTATTGCGGAAAATCGCTTTCTTCCCGACCAGACCGTTGCCACGATGTTGCTTTGGCTCTTCGCCGGTCTGCTGTTTAAGGTTTATCAATATGACCGGAAAAAAAACTGGTGGGTATTGTTGTTCGCCGGACCGATGTTCACCGTCGGCCTTGTCGTTTTGCTGGAGGGCTTTCGCTTATTGCGCGGCGACATCATCGGCGTCCTGATCATGTTCGGCTTTGCGGCCACGTTTGGTTACCTCTACACTCTGCGTTCGCCGGAGCGCAAACTGGACTGGACGAAATTTCCCGCCACGGTTTTTTTCCTGATCGGCGTGTTCATTTTTCTGGCGCGGGAATTTCACGGCACGATCCCGTTTTTTATTTCCGGCGTCTTTATTCTCACCGGCCTCTACATGATTTATCGCACCGTGCGCACGGATTTTGGCTCATCGAAAACGGAGCCGCCGAGCCTGCCAAGCGAATTGCCTCAGGCCGGTTAAACATATTTTGTCTTTGTGCTGGGTGAGAGGTTTTTAAAACGGGCAGATGATTAAAAGCTGTCTGCCCGTTTTTTTTGCGTTGACGGGAGCAATTCCCCAAAGTTGGTATTTCTCACTTCGAGCAACTCCGATAGGCTACGCCCGCAGGGAGTGAAATGTTTATAGACCAGAAGTTTACTCAAGAGTAGAAACCCCAGCGGGGTGACATGTTTGATTTTGGCACCAATTGGCGATTTGCCCGTCCCATCACATGTCACTCCTAACGGAGTTAAAAGATTAAAGGCAACTTATCCAACTATAAACATGCCACTCCTAGCGGAGTTGTACAAAATTTGGACATACATATCAGCAAGAAAAGCAATAGAAAGTGAACGATAAAATTATGAAAGGAATATGAAAGTAAAAGGATATAATCTCGCGAATGCGCGGCGCGATGGTCAAAAACGTCGCCAATAAAACACGCATCACAATTCGAGTCGACACGGATATTCTCAATTGGTTTCGCAGCAAAGTGCATCAAGCCGGTGGCGGCAATTATCAAACCCTCATCAATGAAGCTTTGCGAGTACATATTCAGCAGCGCAATGGCGCGCTGGAAGTAACCCTGCGTAAAGTGCTTCGCGAAGAGCTGCAAATCGGCTCATTGCAAGCGCCGGTTAAAAGAAAATCTGCCCCAAAACACGTAATACCTCACGCAAGGAGTAAAAATGTAGCGCAGTCATCCTGACCAATGTCACTAACTTTTTGAGAAAACAAAGACAGAAAAATGTTTACGGTTTCTCGCTGCTCCACGTGAGCATTTCTTTGATGATACTAAACCCCATCTTTCCGTCTTTCATTTTTCTGTCTTTGCTTTCGTTCAAGTCAACCAAATATTGCCGCGACTCAAATAAGGCTTTTTAATAGTTTTGCCCCCAATCGTTTTGCCTTTTTGAAAAGTTAGCAGCATTGGTCATCCTGACTGCAGACAAGATGTCTGCGCTACTCCATCCCTTGAGGGAGTGCCAAAACACACCATCCCGGCTTGACTTTGAGCGGTTGCCGTCATTATATTATCTAAATGAAAGCAACCCAATTCACCTCGACCACCTTCCCTTCAAATGCCTTGGCGGAAACCGTTTCTGTTGCGTCTCTCGTTAAAACCGCATCAAAAGGCGGCCCCGGAGTTTTCCAGCGTAATCTCGTTTACTTGCTCGCTGTCGGGCATTTTGCCAACGACGCTTACACCGGTTTTCTTTCGCCGTTATTGCCGCTGTTAATGGAGCGTTTGCAATTTCCCCTCAGCCGCGCCGGAATACTGGCTTCCGTGCTCTCGGCATCGACCTCGTTGTCACAGCCGATTTTTGGCGCACTCAATGATCGTTTCAATCGGCGGTTTTTTGTTTTTTTAGGGCCGTTGATCAGCGGCGTTTTTATTTGCAGCCTTGGCTACTCGCCTTCGTACGAAATCCTGATTGCGCTCTTGCTGCTCTGCGGACTCGGCTCGGCGATCTTTCATCCGTCCGCGGCCACGATGGTGAGCCGCATCAGCGGCCCGCGCAAAGAATGGGGGATGAGTCTTTTCATCGTCTCGGGCAATATCGGCCACGCGCTGTCGCCGCTGCTCGTCGTGCCGGTGGTCACTTATCTCGGCTTTCACGCGCTGCCGCTGTTGATGTTTCCGGCGCTGGTCGTGGCTTTCCTGCTCTTTCGCCGACTGCCGCAACCGGCGACTTTGCCGATGCCGACGCGAGATCTGTCTCGCGATAACAACTCGCAGCCGCATCGAGTGTTGTTGTCGTTGCATCTCGCCATTTGCATTTTGCGCTCGGTGATGATCACCGCGTTCAGCACGTTCATTCCGGTTTACATGCATGCGAACGGCCACTCGTTGTTTGCGGCCGGCGTTACGATCACCGTCTTTCAAGCCGTCGGCGCGATCGGCTCATTATTCAGCGGCCACTTCGCCGCACGTGTGGGGCGCCGGCGTATCATCATTGTTTCGCTTTTGGCCGCAGCGCCATTGCTCGCGGGCTTCATTTACTTTTCCGGAGGGCTCGCGCTGTTGTCACTGGCTTTGAGCGGCATTCTGTTATATTTTTCGTTTCCATTAAATATCGTGATGGCGCAGGAGCTTTATCCGCATCGCTCCAGCATGGTCTCGGCGTTGATGATCGGCGTGAGTTGGGGCGTCGCCGGTTTGCTCATGACCCCGCTGGGATTTATTGCCGAGCAAGTCGGTTTGCCCAACGCCCTGCTCACACTGGCGATTGGCGGCATCGTGGCGGCGTTTCTTGCCTCGTTTCTGCCGAAAGATGAAATTTCTCCGGCGCCGTGATCTTAGATTTTCTAAAGAGTGCAATCTTTGTAAGAAAGTGCACACCACAAAGGCACAAAGGACACAAAGGTTTTCTTTCTTTTACCAACGGATGAAAAACGACCAACGGATTTAAAGTTTTTTTCTTGTTTAACTTCCAACGGATTGAAGAAGCCAACGGATAAAATTTTTATCCGTGGGCTTTTTCAATCCGTGGGGGAATTTGACATGTCCGTTGGTCGCTGTTTATCCGTTGGGCAAATTTTTTAACCCTGTTTGGTTCCGCCTTGTGTTCTTTAGATTAAAAGCACCGAAAATTTTTAAGGTGACTTATGCCTGTCGAAATGGTCAACCATCTCACCGACGCGCAAATCGACGAATTACACGCGCTCTATCAATTCGAGTGGTGGACGAAAGGCCGCACACTCGAAGACGTTCGTCGCGTCGTGCGGCATTCCGATATCATCGTCGCGTTTTGCGAAACCGCTACCAAACGCCTCGTCGCTTTTACGCGCATTCTCACGGATTATGTTTACAAAGCGCTGGTGTTTGACGTTATTGTCGCCGAACCTTATCGCCGCACGGGTTTAGGAAAACAACTGATTGATGCCGTCGTGAATCATCCCGATTTGAAATCAGTGCGCCACCTCGAGTTGTATTGTCTGCCGGAACTAATGCTGTTTTATCAGAAATGGGGTTTCACCGCGGAATTGGGCGAGTTGCGGTTTATGCGACGAACAACGTAGCACAGGCGGCCTCGCCTGTAGCCATCCTTCTAAAAAACCGTCACTGCGAGCGTTTTTCAGCGGAGCAGTCTTTTCACTACAAGAAGATCGCTTCGTCCCGCTGAAAAGCGGGACTCGCGATGACATTGTTCTATTACATTTTACTCCTTCTTGAGTATATGAAAGTCCTCATCGTCAATCAATCCGAAGTCGCCGAGTGGCTGCCAATGCGCGAATGCATCGATGTAATGGCCGAAGCATTTAAAATGCTCACCTCGGGAATTACAATCTTGCCGTTGCGTCCGATTATGTGGCTGCCGGAACGTGTCGGCGCGCTCGGCATGATGCCGGCGTATATGAAAGACATCAATGCGATGGGTTTGAAAGTGCTCACGCTTTTCCCCGGCAATCACGGCACCCAATATGATTCACACCAAGGCGCGGTGTTGTTGTGCGAAGCGACGCATGGCTGTTTGCTCGCCATTATGGATGCGACGGCCATCACCGCGATTCGCACCGCGGCAGTGAGCGGGCTGGCGACAAAATTACTGGCGCGCGAAGATGCTCACGAACTGGCGATTCTCGGCACGGGCACGCAGGCGCGCACGCATCTCGAAGCGATGTTGCTGGTGCGAGAAATCACGCGCGTTCGGGTGTGGAGCCGGAATGTCGAGCACGCCAGAAAGTTTGCCGAACACGAATCGCAACGCCATCAGATTACAATAGAGTCCGTCGCAACGGCGCGCGACGCCATCATCGACGCGGATATAATTTGCACCACGACTGCCGCCAAAGAACCGATTGTGCTGGGCGAGTGCCTCAAAGCCGGCGCGCATATCAACGCCGTCGGCGCCTGCACGCCGATCACGCGCGAGCTTGATACGAACGCGATGTTGAAATCGCATTTAGTTGTCGATCGGCGCGAATCGGCGCTGAATGAAGCCGGCGATTTTATCATTCCGAAAAACGAAGGCGCGCTCGACGACACGCACATTCGCGGCGCGCTGGGCGAAATTTTGCTCGGGCAAATTTACGGGCGAACTTCGCCGGAACAAATTACGATATTCAAAGCACTCGGGCTGGCGATTGAAGATCTGGCCTCGGCGCACCACATTTATACAAAGATGGCGGAAAAAAGCGCGGGCACCTGGATCGATTTTGGCGGAAGTCGCAACAAGACGCATGAATGAGTTGAATTTAAAAAGGAGAAGGTTTTATCGACGGCGGAAAAAATTGTCCGGCAGTTGCCGGAACGAGTTCAGGATGAAAAAAGCAGGAAGAAAAACGAGAACTCGCCAGGACCATGCTCAAGAAGAACTTCAGTCTCGATCTGATTATCGAGATCACCGGCCTTTCCCAGGAGGAGATTCCAACATTGCATTAGGAATCGGCGAATGACCAAAGCTGAACGGTCCAGGGTTCAGCGTTTGTAATCCTCCGCCTTGATGCCATGCCGCTGCAATTTCTCCGAAAAATTTTTCACATCCATCCCCGCAATTCTTGCCGATTCGCGGACTTTGCCGCCGGTTTGGGTTAAAATGCGGTCAACTCATCGCGCTCGAATTTTTCAATCACGCGCTGCTTGCGCTCTTGAAACGTCGCCGAGGTCTGCGGATCGGCCTCGTGGTAAATACCGGCGGCTTGCAAATCTTCCGGCAGGTGTTGCGTTTCGATGTTCTCACCTTTGCATAAAATTACGGCGCGTTGCATGACGTTTTCGAGCTGGCGCACATTCCCCGGATAATCATAATCGAGCAAAATTTGCTCCGCGGCTTTTGAGAGGCGCGGCGGTTGATCGCTCTTGCTATATTTCCTGAGAAAATGCGCGATGAGCAGCAACAAATCTTCGCGGCGATCACGCAACGGCGGCACGGTCAAATTGATGACATTCAGGCGATAATAAAGAACCTCGCGAAAAGTTTTATCCGCGAGCATTTTTTTGAGCTCGCGATTGGTGGCGGCGATGACGCGCACGTCGCATTGCTTTTCCGCGGCGCTGCCGACCGGCGAGAACGTTCCATCCTGCAGCACGCGCAGCAATTTCACCTGCATGGCCGGCGTCATCTCGCCGATCTCGTCGAGAAAAATCGCGCCGCCGTCGGCTGATTCAAATTTGCCCTGCTTGCGATTGATCGCGCCGGTGAAAGCGCCTTTCTCGTGGCCGAACAATTCCGACTCGATCAAATTTTCCGGAATCGCGCCGCAGTTGACGGCGACGAATGGTTTATCTCTGCGGCTGCTGTTGTAGTGCAACGCGCGTGCGATCAACTCTTTTCCCGTGCCGTTTTCGCCTTCAATAAGAACCGTCGTGTCGGTATCCGCCACCTGCGCGACGAGCTGGAGAATTTTCGTCATCGCCGGACTGGAACCGATGATGTTGTCGAATTTGTAGTTTGCCCGTAGCTCATTTGCCAGTTGTTGGTGGGATTTTTTTAAATCGGAGAAGACATACGCATTTTTCAGCGCAATCGCAATTTGTTCCGAAAATGCGGTGAGCAGATCGGCGACCGCCTCATCAAAAAGCTGTTTGACAGTTGAAATCCATAAATTGCCGTTGCGGTCGTCTTGAAAGCACGCCAGCAAATCTTTTGAGACGATCCGTTCAAAGTGCGTGAAAGCGATCGCACCGTTTGCCGGTAGCTGCATTTGCGCCAGCGGCTTGCCGATTCCACCCAGCCAAAATCTGCCGGCGCGGTCGATAAACAACTTCAGATAATCCGCCGCAAAATATTTATGCCGCCGGCCCGTTTGCGTATTCAGGGCGATCACTTGATTGTTGCCGGTGATCCACAGCGTGTCGGAGCCGTCGGTCGCGAGCGAGAAAATGCTATTCCCGGCGAAGCGATTCGGCCCGCGCTCGCCAAGATCAATCTGCGTTATCCGTTCGGAAACAGGGTCAAATTTGAATAAACCCTGCCCATACGTGCCGAGCCAGAGATTGCCGGCATTATCCTCGCAGAGCTCCGCGACGAATTTCAGCTTGTTGGCCGGCGCGATCCGCGTGAAATTATCGAGGTCAAAATCAAAACGGTTCAAACCATTCGCGCCCACCCACAATATTCCTCGTGAGTCCGAAAACAAAACTTGAATGTCGTTTCCCGCAAGCGAAGTGGAATCCCCGTCAATGGTTTTATAGGTTTTAAATTTGCGACCGTCGTATCGGCATAAACCGTTCTTGGTGCCAAACCACATAAAACCAAACCGGTCTTGTGCGATACAATTCACATATTCGCTGGGAAGGCCGTCCGTCAAGCCAATACGTTCAAACTCAAAATGCGCGAGCGTGGGCGTCGAAGGTGAAGAAGATTGGGCGTGCAATACCGTGGTCAGAAAGAGAACAATCAGGTTCGGCCGAGAAAAATCATTTAGCCTCATGCTATGTGCTCCTAAAAATTTCGGCCTAAAAAATTAAATGCGGTTTTTTTGCAAAAATTCCTTAACTTCTCTCAAAAATTTCCTTCGCAATAATCAATCTTTGAATCTGGCTCGTGCCTTCATAAATCTGGAAAATTTTCGCGTCGCGCATGAGTTTCTCGACCGGATATTCGCGCGAGTAGCCGTAGCCGCCGAAGACTTGCACGGCGTCGGTGGCAACGCGCATCGCCGTGTCCGCTGCGTAGCATTTAGCGTATGCTGCCTGCAACGTGTTGCGCTTGCCTTGATCGATCGTCCACGCCGCGAGCCAAACGAGCAAGCGCGCGGCTTCAACGTCTTTCGCCATGTCGGCAATCATAAAACTCACGCCTTCATGAGCGGCAAGTGGAACGCCGAAAGTTTTGCGTTCTTTCGCATATTGCGCCGCGTGCTCCATCGCCGCGCGCGCGAGGCCGACTGCCATTGACGAGACGACGGGACGCGAATGATCGAACGCCGCCATCGCGGCTTTCCAGCCATCGCCTTCTTTGCCGAGCATGTTGATCGCGGGAACCTTGACGTCTTCAAACGCCACGCCGCGCGTGTCGGAGCAACGCTCGCCCATCTTGGGCTCGTGCTTGCCAACTTTCACGCCGGGCAAATCCGCGGGCACGAGAAACCCGCTAATGCCTTTGTGGCCTTTGGTTTGATCGGTGTACGCAATCACAAAAAACCATCTCGCGTGCGCGGCGTTGGTGATCCACATTTTCTGGCCGTTGAGCACGTAATCGTTGCCGGCTTTCGTTGCCGTGGTTTTAATCGCCTGCACGTCGCTGCCGGCGCCGGGTTCGGTGACGGCATAAGCGCAAAACGAAAATTCTTCGATGAGAGGCGTGAGAAAACGTTTCTTCTGATCCTCATTGCCCGCGACGATCACCGGCGCGATCGCCAGTGTATTGCAAATCATTGTCGTTCCGACGCCGGCGCAGCCCCAGCCGATTTCTTCGGAAATCAAACATTCTTCCAACACGCCAAGCCCGAGGCCGCCGTACTCTCTGGGAACATGTACGTTCATCAAGCCGAGCTCCCAGCCTTTGCGGCAAACTTCGGTGGGAAATTTTTCCTGCTCGTCAAGCTGCGCGGTGACGGGGCGGATTTCATTTTTCGCAAACTCGCGCGCGAGGTCGCGGAATTGCTGCTGGTCTTCGGAGAGGGAAAAGTTGATCATGGCATTAGAACTTTCGGTTTAATTCGAATAGAGTTTTTACATCTACAAGATATAGGATTACACGGGAAAAACCGGCATGACCGCGAAGGTTGTCTAAAGGCAAAACTATTATGGGCAAAACAATTAAAACTGTGAATGCCAAGTAAAAGATATAAGTCAAAATAATTGAAGTCAACATGCCTGCCCTGCCGCAGGCCAGGGATTAAATATGGTGCAATAATTTTGACTTTAATTATTTTGATTTTTTGCTTTAAACCTTTTGTTATTACAACAGGTTATTCGCATTAAAAACGAAATCAAATAGTTTTGCCCTAAATCCCTGGCCTGCGGCAGGGCAGGCGTTTTGCCTTAATTTTTTGAATCCGTTGGCCGCTTTTCATCCGTTGGTCATTTTATTCTGCCGTTGTATTTTACTTCTTGCGTGCTGCTAAAAACTTTTGAATCGCCGCGGCGGCTTCCTTCGATTCAAAGCACAGCGTCTGCGAATACACCTCATATTTCAGCATCGCATCCAAGGATTGCTCGAAAGTTTGGTGCATACCTTTTTTCAGCAGCCGCAACGCGAGCGGCGATTTCTCCGCAATAGTGGCGGCGAGTTTCAGAGTCGTCGACATTAATTCCGCATCGGGAACAACATGATTCACCATGCCGAGCCGCAGCGCTTCATCCGCCGCGATCATCTCACCCGTCATCATCAGCTCCGCGGCTTTCGCGGGGCCGACGAGACGCGGGAGAAAATACGTGCAACCGAGATCGGGATGCAGGCCGATGCGAATAAACGTGAATCCGATACTCGCCGATTGCGCCATCACGCGAATATCACACGACAGCGCGATGCCCGCGCCGCCACCCGCCGCGGGGCCATTGATCGCCGCAATGACGGGCTTGTCCGCCGCGTGAATCATCTCGACCATCTCGCTGCCGGTGGACACCAAAACTTTGCCGCGAGTAATATCGCCGCTCGCGCCAAGCTCATTCAGCAGATTCACATCGGCGCCGGCGCAGAAGCCTTTGCCATTGCCGGTGATGACGACGACGCGCACACTTTCGTCATCAAGCAGCTCCCGTAATGCCACCGGCGCTTCTTGAATCATCACGGTATCAAAAGCATTCAACTGCTGCGGGCGATTGAAGCGGAGCATGCCGACGGCGTTTTGTTTTTCGAGTTGGAGGAATTGGTAGGTCATAATTCCAAATTTTTAGTTTCTTTCTCAAAAAACGCACGGACTTTTTTCCAATCGACGGGTTTGATCATTTCCGGCATTGGGTCACCATCCGCGTCCCCGAAATAGGTCAAACTTTTCTTCACATGAAACGTGCTCAATCCGGTTTCGCCATACCGCTTTTTAAAATCTTCCCAAACCACGTCCATCGAACGAGATTGTGTAATAAAATATAAATCGATGAAATCGCGGCGCCGCCCTCGCCCGCCGATAGCGTTAACCTTCATGGCGCCGATATCCACGATTGAAGCCAATTCAATTTGCCAACGCGATGAAACCGTTTGGTCAATTAAAGGATACTGATAGTATATAAAACTGCAACTGACGTTGTTCAACTCAACGTACAAAGTTCCCTCGCTCATGCTTTGCTTCACACAGTTTGGATGGGCAAGCAATTTTTCGAGAAGCTCCGTAGTGGAAAATTTCTGTGTTGTAAAAAAGTCGAGGTCGACGGAATAGCGATGTCCGATCAACAGAGCCAGCGCCGTTCCACCGGCAAGATAAAATTGTTTGACTTCCGGTATCCGGCCTAATAATTCCAGGTCGGATTTTTGCTCCGGATTGAGGATATTTTCATACATTCTTCCGGCTCCAAATTAAGAATACCTTGCCAATGCTCCATAATGCGGTTGCTAAGAACCCTTGAATTGGTTGACAACAAAAATTTCCTGATCACGCGGTCGCCGTAAATTTCCCGGGCATTTTTCACCGCCTGCGGGTCACCGTATTCAAGAACGCGTCCGAGGATATAAAAGGCATGTTCCTGCGGATCTATATTTTCGGGCTTCACTTCCCAAAAGTATTTATGCCATTCTTTTGGAATCTTCGTCATATTATTTTCTCCAAATTCAGCTCAATAAGGCCAAAGCCGATGCTTTCTGATTGAGACGATCTGTTCGCATTCTTCCGGACTCAAATTAAGAACCACTTGCCAAAAACGCATCGTTTTTTTTCCCAAAACACGAGAACTGGTTGAAAGCAAGAACTCTTTCAAGCGCGCATCGCCGTAATAGCGACGGAGCTTGCGAACCGCCTCGAGGTTACCCCATTCCAAAACTCGCCCCATAACATAAAAGGCGTTTTTTTCGAGGTCAACCTCTTGTGGCTCTACTTCCCAAAAGTATTGATGCCATTCTTTCGGAATCTTCGGCATATCGCTTTTCTCCGGATTTTAAAACCCGCCTCATAATATAATAAACGTGCTGGTCGAGGTCAACCTTTTTTAGTTCAACCAGTTCTCCTTGACTTTGCGCAGCGACTTGCCTATATTTAAAATGCATTGGACCGCAGCAAAAATTTATTTCACCAATAACGCCACATGGAAAATCAAAAACCACGGCGACGGCAGCAATTGCCGGGCAATCGCCGGATGAACCTTTCTTTATGGTACATCATGCTCGCGGTGCTGATGATGTACGCGTTGCACAGTTTTTTTCTGAACGACGATATTCAGCAGATCGAGTACAGCGAATTCAAAAAGTTAATTCGAGGAAAAAAAATAATCGCGTGTGAGATTACCGCGCAGGAAATCACCGGATTTTATAAAGCCGATCCCGGCGTAAATGCCGCGGCGGAGTCGAACCGCCCGTTGGCGCCGGCTGCGGAGGCGAATGCCGACAGCCAGACAACGAGGAAAAAATTTAAAACCCTCCCGGTTGATGACCCCGAGCTGGTAAAAGAACTGGAGGCCGCCGGCGTCAAATATTCCGGCAAAATGGATAGCGGCTGGTGGCAGGTGGTTTTGCTCAATTGGATTTTGCCGCTGTTGATTCTCGTTGCGATCTGGGGCGTGATGTTCCGGCGCGTCAATCCGCAGGGCGGCCTGATGTCGATCGGCAAGAGCAAGGCAAAAATTTATGTCGAGGGCAAAACCAAAGTCACGTTCAAAGACGTCGCCGGCATTGACGAGGCGGTCGAAGAAGTGCGCGAAGTGGTGGAGTTTCTAAAAAATCCCGAAAAATTCAAAAGCCTCGGCGGCTGCATTCCCAAAGGCGTGTTGCTGCTCGGCCCGCCGGGAACGGGGAAGACGTTGCTGGCGCGCGCGGTGGCCGGAGAAGCCGGCGTGCCCTTTTTCTCGCTCAGCGGCTCGGATTTTGTGGAAATGTTCGTCGGCGTCGGCGCGGCGCGCGTGCGCGATTTATTTCAACAGGCGCAAGCGCAGGCGCCGTGCATCGTGTTCATCGACGAGCTTGATGCGCTCGGCAAAGCGCGCGGCATGAGTCCGTTCTCGAGCCACGATGAGCGCGAGCAGACGCTCAATCAACTGCTGGTCGAAATGGACGGCTTCGATCCGAACAGCGGCGTGATCATCATCTCCGCCACCAACCGTCCGGAAATTCTCGACATCGCGCTGTTGCGCCCCGGCCGTTTTGATCGGCAGATCGTCGTGGATCGTCCCGACATCAACGGCCGCGAGGCGATTCTGCACGTGCATGCGCGCAAAGTCAAGCTGGCGCCGGAAGTGGATTTGCGCGTGATTGCGGCGCGGACGCCGGGTTTTGTCGGCGCCGATCTCGCCAACGTGATCAATGAATCGGCGTTGCTGGCGGCGCGCGTCGGCAAGCAGCACGTTGAAAATACCGATCTTGAAGAAGCGATTGATCGCGTCATCGCCGGTCTCGAAAAAAAGAATCGCGTCTTAAATAAAAAGGAAAAGGAAATCGTCGCCTATCACGAAGCCGGTCACGCCGTTGTGGCGGGCAGCCTTCCCGGCG
>Ga0247727_10010227_pt1 | contig 16691 bp, 14 predicted proteins | sample WisWelCaveWW1625_FD_202498 | JGI IMG/M metagenome (GOLD analysis project Ga0247727, IMG submission 202498) | Biofilm microbial communities from Wishing Well Cave, Virginia, United States - WW16-25 | ecosystem: Environmental > Aquatic > Deep subsurface > Groundwater > Cave microbial mat | place...
GCGGAGACCAACCGGGCGCCGTTTGACCTGCCGGAGGCCGAATCGGAGCTGGTGGCCGGCTTCCACACCGAGTACAGCGGCTTTCGCTGGTCTCTCTACATGCTGGCCGAGTACGCCAACATGTTCGTGGTCTCTTCCATCGCCGTGACACTGTTTCTGGGCGGCTGGCTGCGGCCTTTCCCGAGCCTGACCTGGTTGGGGTTCCTGGACATGGCGGTTCCGGCCGGGTTGTTCTTCCTGATCTCGTTCGGCTGCCTGGTGGGCACTCGCAAGCAGAAGCAAACCCACCACCGCGCCATCATGGCCGTGCTGACTGGCCTGACGGCCCTGCTGGGCGCCCTGTTCCTGGTTCCGGCCGTCAACGCCCGCGTCATCGGGGTGTTCTGGTTTTTGCTCAAAGTATCGGCTATCCTGTACTGTTTCATCTGGTACCGGGGGACGTTCCCCCGCTTCCGCTACGATCAGCTGATGCGGATCGGCTGGCGCTACATGATCCCCATCGGCATGGGATCGCTGATCGTGAACGGGTTTGTGCTGCTCTGGCGGCGGTAGAATAGAGCTATGAGGAAGTTCCTGCGCGCGGTCTTGCTGGTGGATCTGATTCAGGGTCTCTGGGTGACGTTTCGCAACCAGAAGCCCAGCCTGATCTACACCGAGCAGTATCCGGCCGAGAGGCCGCAGGTGGCGGAGCGATACCGGGGGGCCCCACGGCTCAACATCCACCCCGACAACGGCGAGACGCTGTGCATTGCCTGCAACCTCTGCGCCCTGGCGTGCCCCGAGCGCCTGATCGTGGTCACCAGCGAGCGCAACGAGAAAACCCGGCGTAAGGATCTGACCAACTTCACCTACGACCTCTCGCGGTGCATGTTCTGCGGCCTGTGCGAGGATGCCTGTCCGGTCGACGCCCTGGAGCTGACGCAGGATTTCGAGCTGGCCACCTATACCCGGGAGGGACAGATCTGGGATCGCCAGATGCTGGAAGAGGGGCCCAGGCCGACGCTGTACAAGTACTAAGGTCAGGAGACAGAAGACAGGAGACAGGAGACAGAATGGCGCCTCCTCGGCGCCTCGCGAGCATGCTGGGTACTGCATGCTCGTAAGAGGGGCCGAGGCCGGCGCAGTAGGAGACAGAATGGCGCCTGGTCGGCGCCTCGCGAGCATGCTGGATACTGCGCTTTTCTACATCTTTGCGGCGCTGACGCTGGGGGGTGGCCTGCTGACCATCACCCGGCGCAACACCGTCCATAGCGCTGTCTGGCTCATCACCAGCCTGCTGGGGGTGGCCGGCCTCTACCTGCTGCTGCGGGCGGAGTTTCTGGCCGGGGTGCAGGTGATCCTCTACATCGGCGGCATCATGGTGCTGTTCCTGTTCGTGATCATGCTGGTGAACCTGGAGCAGGTCGTCAAGGAGAAGCGCTTCAGCGGCCAGAAGTGGGTGGCCATGGCCTGCGTCGGGGCCATGGTGGTTCAGGGGCTTTGGTTCGCGGCCGAGGGGGCCGCCAGGTTCCGCCTGGCCTCGCCGGCGCCGGCCGGAGGGGAAGACCTCGGCAACACCGAACAGATCAGCCGGGTGCTGTTCTCCCAGTACCTGCTGCCGTTCGAGCTGGCCTCCATCCTGCTGCTGGTGGCCATCATCGGGGCGGTGGTGATGGCCAAGAAGCGGATCTGACATGCATCCCATCACGCCCTACCACTACGTCTTCCTGAGCGCAGCGCTGCTGGTGGTGGGAACCATCGGGGTCCTGACCCGGCGCAACATCATCATCATCCTGATGTCGATCGAGCTCATCCTCAACGCCGTTAACATCAACCTGGTGGCCTTCTCGCACCAGTTGGCCAACGTCAACGGCCAGATCTTCGCCATCTTCGTGATCACCGACGCGGCCGCGGAGGCCGCCGTGGGTCTCGGCATTCTGATCGCGTTGTTTCGCAACAAGGAGACCGTCAACGCCGATGAGGTGGACCTGCTGAAATGGTGAGCGCCGGCGATCTGGGCTTCTTCCTGCGGAACATCTGGGTGATTCCGCTGATCCCGCTGGCGGGGGCGGCCGCCATGCTGCTGTTCGGCCGGCGCCTGGATCCGCAGGGGGGCGGCCATGGCGAGCAGGGGCACGACCACCACGCCGGCGGCGGGACCGGCGGCCGGACCGGCAAAGCCCTCATCAGCCTGCTGTGCCCCGGCGCCGTGGGCCTGGCGTTTCTGTTTTCGCTCGGCGCGGTAGTGGAACTGGCCGGCCGGGCGCCCCAAGCCCGCCGCGCCGAGGTGGTTGTCTTCCAGTGGCTGACCGGCAGCGGCAACTTCCAGGCGGCCTGGGGGTTTCTGCTCGATCCGCTCAGCTCGGTCATGATCCTGGTGGTGACCGGAGTCGGCTTCCTGATCCACGTCTACTCCATCGGCTACATGGGCCACCAGGGCGGCTACTACCGCTTCTTCGGGTATCTGAACCTGTTCGTCTTCTTCATGCTGATGCTGGTGCTGGCGAACAACTACGTGCTGTTGTTTGTCGGCTGGGAAGGCGTGGGGCTGTGCAGCTACCTGCTGATCGGGTTTTACTTTCATCGCAAGTCAGCGGGCGACGCCGGCAACAAGGCCTTCCTGGTGAATCGGATCGGCGATGCCGCCTTCCTCCTGGGGATACTGCTGATGTTCGCTACCCTGGGGACAGCGCAGTTCACCCAGGTAACGGACTTGCTGCGCAGCGGCAAGTACGCGCCCCAGGCGGCCCAGTACTTCAACCTGATGGCCTTGCTGCTGTTCATCGGGGCCACCGGCAAGTCGGCCCAGATCCCGCTGTATGTCTGGCTGCCCGACGCCATGGAGGGGCCCACGCCCGTGTCGGCCCTGATCCACGCCGCCACCATGGTGACGGCCGGGGTCTACATGGTGGCGCGGTCCAACGCCCTGTTCGTGCTGGCCCCCGAGACCATGGGGCTGGTGGCGATCATCGGGGCCGCCACCGCCATCTTTGCGGCCTCCATCGGCCTGGTGCAGAACGACATCAAGCGGGTGCTGGCCTACTCCACCGTCAGCCAGCTCGGCTACATGTTCCTGGCCTGCGGTGTGGGGGCTTTCTGGGTCGGGATCTTCCACCTCTACACCCACGCCTTCTTCAAGGCCCTGCTGTTCCTGGGATCCGGCTCGGTGATCCACGCCTTGTCGGGCGAGCAGGATATGCGCAAAATGGGCGCCCTCAAGGACAAGATCCCGGTGACGTTCCGAACCATGTTCATCGCAGCCCTGGCGATCGCCGGCATCCCGGGGCTGGCGGGCTTCTTTTCGAAAGACGAGATCCTGTGGCAGACCTGGTCGAGCCAGGGCGGCGCGCACCGCTTTCTCTATGGGATCGGGATCCTCACGGCGTCGTTCACGGCTTTCTACATGTGGCGGCTGATGAACATGACATTCTACGGGGCCTCGCGGGTCGAGCAGGACGTCGAGCGCCACATTCATGAGTCGCCGAAAGCAATGACCGTTCCGCTGATGGTCCTGGCGGCCGGCAGCGTCGCGGCGGGCTGGGTCGGCATCCCCAAGGTCTTCCATTTCCCGGAGAGCTGGCCGAGCCTGGAGCATTGGCTGGCGCCGGTGTTTGCCGGCGACCCCCGGCAGGTCGCCGCCGCCGCCGAGCACCACTCGGCGGCCGCCGAATGGGGCCTGATGGCGCTCTCGGTGGCCCTGGCAGTAGGGGGCATCCTGCTGGCCCGCCGCATGTATCATCAGCAGCCGGAGCTGGCCGACTCCATGGAGCAGCGGCTCAAGCCGCTCCACACCCTGCTGTTGAACAAGTACTACATAGACGAGATCTACAACGCCCTGTTCGTAAACGGGCTGGCCAAGGGTGGCGGGACCCTGCTGGGACGCTTCGACGCCGGCGTGGTGGACGGCGGCGTAAACGGCGCCGGTTGGATGACCCGCTTCAGCTCCACCCTCTCGATCTGGTGGGACACCTGGATCATCGACGGCAGCATCCGCCTGGGCGCCTTCCTGGTAAAGCTCTCCTCTTACCCGGTGCGCATCCTGCAGACCGGGCTGGTGCAGAGCTACGCCCTGTCCATCGTCGTCGGGGTCATCCTGTTGTTTGGGTATTACCTGTGGAGGTAGCGTGCAGGACCACTTGTTGAGCATTGTCTTATTCACGCCCCTGGTGGGGATGTTCGTCCTGCTGCTGATCCCCAAGGGACAGACCACCCTCATCAAGGTCTTTGCCAACCTGGTGATGCTGGCCGGGTTCCTGGTCTCGCTGCCGCTGTGGTTCCGCTACGACCGCTCCAACGCCGATTTCCAGATGATCGAGCGGCTGGAGTGGATCCCCTCCATCGGCGCCCGCTTCATCATCGGCCTCGACGGCATCAGCCTGCTGCTGGTGCTGCTGACCACGCTGGTGGGCCTGGTTTCGGTGCTCTCCTCCTGGTCGGCCATCCAGGAGCGCCTTAAGGAATACTACGCTTTCTTCCTGCTGTTGCAGGCCGGGATGCTGGGCGTTTTTCTGTCGCTCGATTTCTTCCTGTTCTACGTTTTCTGGGAAGTCATGCTGGTGCCGATGTACTTCATCATCGGGGTGTGGGGAGGCCCCCGGAAACTCTACGCCGCCATCAAGTTCTTCCTCTACACCCTGCTGGGCTCGGTGCTGATGCTGCTCGGCATCCTGACTCTGTACTTCCACCACTACAGCCAGTTCGGCACCTACACCTTCGAGATCGCCGAGCTGATGCGGATGAACACCCCCCACACCATGCAGATGTGGGTGTTCTGGGCGTTTTTCGTGGGCTTCGCCATCAAGGTGCCGATGTTCCCCTTCCACACCTGGCTGCCCGACGCCCACACCGAGGCCCCCACGGCCGGCTCCGTGATCCTGGCCGGGGTGCTCCTGAAGATGGGCACCTACGGGTTCGTCCGCTTCTCGCTGCCGCTGCTGCCGGACGCCTCCAAGGACAGCCGCACGGTGGCGGCCATCGCCTGGCTCTCGATCATCGCCATCATCTACGGGGCCCTGGTCTCGCTGATGCAGAAGGACTGGAAAAAGCTGGTTGCCTACAGCTCCGTGAGCCACCTGGGCTTCTGCACCCTGGGGATCATCGCCTTGAACCCCAACGGGCTGGCCGGCTCCGTGATCCAGCAGATCAACCACGGCCTCTCGACCGGCCTGCTCTTCTTGATCGTGGGGATCGCCTATGAGCGGCGGCACACCCGCGAGATCTCGGAGTACGGGGGCCTCTCGAACGTGATGCCGGGCTACGCCATCGTCTTCTGCATCTCCATGCTGGCCTCCGCCGGCATGCCGTTGCTCAACGGCTTCATCGGCGAGTTCACGATCCTGCAAGGAGCCTTCGAGGTATCGAAGACCTGGGCGGCGTTTTCCGTGGCCGGCATCGTTCTGGGCGCCGCCTATCTGCTGTGGCTCTTCCAGCGGACCATGTTCGGCCCCATCACCAACCCCAAGAACGAGCACCTGAAGGACCTGAACCTGCGCGAGTGGGCCTATACCCTGCCGCTGATCCTATGCTGCTTCTGGATCGGCGTGTATCCCAAGCCCTACTTCGAGATCCTGGAGAAGCCGGTGGCCAAGATCGTCAAGCGCCTCCAGCCGGACTACTACCGCTCGCGCGGGCTGCCGGACCCGCTGCCGGCGCCCGTGCCGGTGGCCCGAGCCGCCCGGACGCCATGAGCCTTCCATGAACCTCCCATGAACCTCGAGTTCACCACCACCGATTTCTTCGTGCTGAAACCGGCGGTGATGTTGTGCCTGTTCGGCTGCGGCATCCTGCTGACAGACTTCCTGATCCCCCAGCGGCAGAAGTTCTTCAACGCCCTGACGGCGCTGGTGGGACTGGCCTTCACCGGCGTGGTGCTGTGGCAGCAGCAGAGCTTCTGGAAGACCAACGGGGACCTGGCGGGGCTCTCGGGCGCCGTCACCATCGACGGCTTCGGGCTCTTCTTCCAGTGGATCTTTCTGATATCGACGGTGCTGGCGGTGATCCTCTCCAGCCGCTACCTGGATATCGAGCAGGAGCACCACGGCGAATACTACGCCCTGCTGCTGTTCGCCCAGACCGGCATGACCTTTCTGGCCACCTCCACCGAGCTGGTGACGCTGTTCATCGGCCTGGAGCTGATGGCCCTGGCGTTCTACGTGATGGTGGGGTTCCTGCGCTCCGACAAGCGGTCCAACGAAGCCGCCATGAAGTACCTGCTGCTGGGGGCCTTCTCGAGCGGCATGCTGGCCTACGGCTTCTCGTTGTTCTACGGCCTCTCGGGCTCCACCAAGCTGGTCGACGTGGCCCAAGCCATCGCCGGCCGCGAGGCCCGCGACCCGCTGGTGTTTCTGGCCCTGGCCACCACCTCGGTGGGCCTCTTCTTCAAGATCGCCGCCGTGCCCTTCCACATGTGGGCGCCGGACGCTTACGAAGGCGCCCCCACCGCCATCACGGCCTACCTGTCGGTGGCCTCCAAGGCGGCCTCCTTCGCTTTCCTGCTGCGGATCTTCCAGACGGCCTTCGAGTCCATCCGCCCCACCTGGGAGCCGCTGGTGGCGGGCGTGGCCCTGGCCACCATGACCATCGGCAACCTGGCGGCCATCAGCCAGTCCAACATCAAGCGGCTGCTGGCCTACAGCTCCATCTCCCACGCCGGCTACATCCTGCTGGGATTGGTCAGCGGCAACCAGACCGGCATGAAGGGCATCGCCGTCTACGTGCTGGTTTACACCTTCATGAACTTCGGGGCCTTCGCCATGGTGGTGGCCATGCGCAACCGCCAGATCATCGGCGACGACCTGGACGACATGGCGGGGCTCATACACCGCCGTCCGACCTATGCCATCCTGATGCTGGTGTTTCTGCTGTCGCTGGCCGGCATTCCGCCCACCGCCGGGTTCCTCGGCAAGTACTACATCTTCCTCTCGCTGATCGAAACCCGTCACTACTACCTGGCGGTGTTTGCGGTGCTCTACGTGGCCGTGGCAGCCTACTACTACTTCCGTATTGTCCGGGTGATGTTCACGAGTGAGGCCGCCTCCGGGGGCGAGATCTCCGACAGCCTGGGGGTGCGGGTGGCGCTGGCCATTACCGCCGGCTTCACGCTGCTGATCGGCCTGTATCCGGAGCCCTTCCTGCAAGCGGCCCAACGGTCGCTGTTTGCCTCCCTGCGGTGAAAGACGAAAATCCCTGGGTTCTGGCCGGCCGCTACACCTCCCTGGCCATGACCCTGCCGGTCTCGGTGGGGGTCGGCTACATACTGGGCAAGCTGCTGGACCGCTGGCTGGGCACGGATTTCCTGCGCGTCGCGCTGCTGATCCTGGGCGCGGCGGCGGGGTTTATCCAGTTGGTGCGGCAGCTCCGGAAGGATGTGGGGGAGGGGTAAATCAGCGCCGCCCCGGCAGATGCTCTCGTAGCCGGCCCAGGGGAATCACGGTGATCTTTTCATCGAGGGGGTAGGGATCTTCGCCCGGATAGACCACCAGGAGCCGGTCGAGCCTAAGATCCTCCATGGCGATGCGCATGGACTTGGTCACCCCCGGGGCGTCGGCGTACTTGACCTCGATCCCGTAGCGCTTGCCGCCGAGCAAGAGCAGAAGGTCCAGCTCGGCGCCCGATTGAGTGGCCCAGAAATAGGCGTTTCGGTCTCCGGTCTGGGCGAGGATCTCGTGCAGAACAAACCCTTCCCAGGAGGCGCCCAGCTTGGGATGACCCTCCAGGGCGCGAAACGAGGGCAGGCCCAACAGGGCGTGCAGCAGCCCGGTGTCGCGCAGATACACCTTGGGGGCCTTGACCTGGCGCTTCCCGAGATTCTCGTGCCAGGGCTGGAGCTGCCGGACCATCAGGGCCCCGGTCAGAATGTCCAGATGCCTCTTGACGGTGGTGTGAGCTTCCCCCAGGGATCGGGAAATCTCGGAGGCGCTCCAGATCTGGCCGTGGTAATGGGCCAGCATGCTCCACAAACGCCGCAGGGTGGCCGCCGGAATCTGCACCCCGAACTCTCGGATGTCGCGCTCCAGAAAGGTGCGGATGAAGTTCTCCAGCCAGGCGCGGCCGGCGGCGTCGCTAGGGGCCAGGAAGGACCGCGGTAAGCCTCCCCGCCACCACAGCCGCCGCAGGGCCGAGGCCTCCACTTCCGAGAGACGGAAGCCTCCCATTTCCACGAAGGCAATCCGGCCGGCGAGGGTCTCTGAACCCTGGCGGAGCAGCTCCGGCGAGGCGCTGCCCAACAGCAGGAAGCGGGCCGGGAGCGGCTGGCGGTCGGCCAGAACGCGCAGGATCGGGAACAGCTCGGGCTGGCGCTGTACTTCGTCGATGACGATCAGGCCACGCAGCGGGCGCAGGGCCGTCATGGGATCGGCGAGCCGCCGGAGACTGACGGGATCTTCCAGATCGAAGTACTCGGCGCGGGCAGTGTGGGCGCCAGTGTGAGCTATGGTTCTCGCCAGGGTGGTCTTGCCGCACTGGCGGGGTCCATAGAGCGCCGTGACCGGGTTGGTCCGGATGGCCCGGCGGACCTGCCGCTCGACGATGGTCCTGTCCAGCATCCTTGAAAATTGAGCATAGCATGTTCAGTTTTCAAGGAACACCCGGTTCTTTTTCGGTACTGTATTTGCCAATGGTAGATCCTTGCAAATTGAGCATGGCCTACTCAATTTTCAAGGATCTAGAACCTTGTAGTTCATAGAGGTCAGCGGGCCTCGAGAAAGCCCGCCAGAACGGCGTTGAAGCGCTCCGGCTGCTCCATCATGAGGAAGTGGCCGGCGCCGTCCCATTCCTCGTACCCGGCCAGGTTCGGGAAGATGCCGCGCAGGTAATCCTGGTAACCGGCGCGGCCGGCGCGCCTGGCCATCACCGCCAGGGCCGGCGCTTCGAAGCGCCGCGGGCGGTCCTGCCACTCCGTGGCCAGGGCCATCATGCCCTCCATGGCCGAGGCCAGCACCTGCTGCGGCGTCGAGAACATCCTGGTCCGGATCTGTTCCCGCAGGGCTTCCGGTGTCTGCTGGGTGAACATGCCATCCACCATCTTGGCCATGGAAGGTTTGCAGCCGCCAGAAGGTCAGATCGCAGGTCCAGCCGTGGATGAAAACCACGGCTTGCGGGCCGGTCCCATAGCTTTGGTAGTGTACGCCGGCGCCGTCAAGGGTGGCGAAGCGGGAAGGCGCCTCGGCGGCGGCCAGGCAGAAAGACGTAAAGAGCATCAAGTTACAGAGGCGTGGCGCCATGAAACCCCCCTTCAGGCAGGAATGCCCGACCCACTGGCCACCAGGGGCCAGACCCGGCGCGCCTTCACCGAAATGGCATGGTCCTGGTTTTGGACCACGCCGTCAACCATCAAAAACGGCTCCTCCACCAGGACCCGGCGGCTGGACTCGTACAGGTCCGGCATCACGATAATATTGCTGATGCCGGTTTCGTCTTCCAGGCTCAGAAACAGGAAGCCCTTGGCGGTGCCGGGCCTCTGCCGGACGATGACCAGGCCGGCCACGCGGACGCTGCCGCCGGTGGGGAGGGCGGCCAGCTCGGAGGCCCGCCGCACGCCGAGACGGTCGAGCTCCGCTCGCCGAAAGGCCATCGGGTGGCGGCCGATGGTGAGGCCGGTCGAGCGGTAGTCGGTGACCAGGCGCTCCTGGTCATTCATGGGGACCAGGGGCGAGACCTCCGTCCGGGTGTCACCAGCGAACAAAGGGCCGGCGGGGCGGGCGGCGCGCTCGGCCTGCCATAGGGCGTCGCGCCGGTCACCGGCCCCCACTGAGTTCAGAGCCCCAATCCCGGCCAGGGTGCGCAGCTCCTCCTGACGCAGCTGGGGCACCCGGCGGGCCAGCTCGTCGATGGAAGAGAAGGGGGCGCGCTGGCGCTCCCGGACCAGGGCGCGGCCGGCCGCCTCGCGGAGCCCCTTCACGTAGCCCAGGCCCAGGCGGAGACATTGATGGGGCTCCTCGATCGAGCAGGACCAGCCGGAGCGGGCGGCGTCAATGGGCAGCAGCCGCACCCCGTGGCGCTGGGCGTCCTTGACGATGGTGGAGGGATGGTAGAAGCCCATGGGCTGGTTGTTGAGCAGGGCGGCGGTGAAGGCCGTCGGGTAATGAACTTTCAAATAGGCGCTGGCGTAGGCCAGCAAAGCGAAGCTGGCGGCATGGGACTCCGGAAACCCGTAGAGGGCGAAGGAGCCGATGGCCTTGACGATGCGGTCCTGCGTTTCCCCGGTAATGCCGTTGCCCTCCATGCCGCTGCGGAGCCGGCCCTCCATCTGCTTCATGCGGGCCTCGCTGCGCTTGAAGCCCATGGCGCGGCGCAGTTGCTCGGCCTCCCCGCCGGTGAAACCGGCGGCGATCATGGCGCCGAGTTTGGATTATCGTGAGGGCGCGCAGTTGCGGGGTTTGTTATGCTCTTGACGACGTCGGAGCGGCGGATGAAGCAAACGGGCCAGCTCAGGGACGACCTTCGCGAGCGCTGGCGCGGCTTCCTGCGGGCGCAGGCCCTGGATCGCGAGCGCCAGCGTGGATTCATCGGGTGGTTTCCATATTTGCTGGCGTTGCGGCTGGTGTTTGTGGCGGCGATTGTCCAGCATTATTATCTCGCGCCCGAGAGATCGCGGTCTCTGGCCGACCCCGCCGTTGGTATCCCGCTTGCCCTCGTGATCTTCGTGGCCCTGTTGCACGCAGGTCGCTTGTACCCGACCAAGGTCTGGCCGGAGTGGGCCCTGATTGCAATGGTGGTGGCGGACATCGCACTGGTCACGTACTTCTACAAACTTGCTGATAACGTCCGCTCGGACTTTTCCCTCCTGTACGTTCTTCCTGTGCTTGTGGCCGTCGAGCACCTCGGCGGCTGGCAGTCGCTGTCGCTGTTTGCTCTGAATTCGGCCGCTTTCGGAGGAGTGGTCTTCGCCCTCCCGTTCGATATTGGGCGGCTGGTGATGTTCTTGACCAGGGAGTTCTTTCTGGCGGTCACTTTGGTGGTCTCTTTGTTCCTGGTGCAGCTGGCGGAGACGCAAAGCCGGAAGATCCGAACGCTGCTCGAGGCCCTGAGCGGAATCAATGCTGCGGCAGTACAGGCTATGCAGTTGGACAGAAGGCTAGACGAGATCTTTGACGAGATCAAGAACCTGGGTTTTGATCTGGCCGCGATTTCCCTGGCCGACGAGTACCGGCGGAAACTGGACATGATCAAGGGCTGGAATATCGCTCCGGGTTGGATGCGACGATCCAAACGCGACATGAATGAGCACGATATCATTGCCGATGTCTATCGTAACGGCAAGGCCGAATCGCCATCGAGCGAGGACCCGAGACACGACGCTGAGACGAGGGAGTTCTTCAAGCATTGGCGACTGGCGCGCGCTTTTGTCCCCATCTTCGACGGCCAGGAGAAGGTGGGCGTGTTGCAAGCCGGCTGGGAGAAAGAACGCAAGGGTGAGATTCCGGCGGATCTCATGGATCGGCTTTCGGAGACCGTCCGCCAAAAGGGCAGGCTGATGGGCCAGGCCAGGCCGTACCTCCTCCTCGAGGAAATTGCGCAATTGGCGGCAAGCGTTCTGGAAGCTGACGCGGCGTGCCTTTTTGTGTATCAGGACGAGAGTGTGATGTTGGAGGCCGGCTGGATAGATCCGGAGGCGGCGCCGCACCAGGTTCGGAGCGACCCCAAGGGGTTTGTTCGAGCATTTGGCGAGGCGGCGCTTTCCCTGTCGTCGCGGCTGAAGCAGGCCAGGGAGCCTGAACGGCTAGAGTCGCTGGAGCTGAAGTCCTCCTACCCGTCGCTGTTCGAGAGCGGAATTCGGGCGGTGGCTGCAAGCTCGCTGCAACTGGGCCCGGAGACAGCAGCCGTTCTCTACGTCGGCTTCTTTCGCACGTCCCGGATCAGCGAGGGTGAGGTACGGCTGCTGGAAGTTTTCGCCGGGCACACAGAGTTCGCCCTGGGGAGTTACTTCCGCGCGCGCGAGTCCGCCAATCGACGCGCCTGGGCCGAACACCGGCGCAAGGCGGTTGAGGAGGCGCTTGCCGAGCATGCACCAATAGACCGAGTACTGCAAGCCGTTGCCGACCACCTGTTGTACAGTTTCGATGCCGACAACGTGACGTTATACCAGTTCTTCGCCGAGTCAGGACGATTTGACACGCCTCCCGTGATGGCAGGACACTTCGAAGAGCCGGCGGCCATGGGGGGCAGAGTGAGCGCTGTCGAGGTTTTTCAGGGGTTGGTGAGTCGCGAGAGCCGGTTCTTGTCGGACGTGGATCTTGAGAAGACACTGAGCGGGCAACGGAACGATAGGGGCACCCGCTTTGCAGCCCGCGAGGGGATCCGGTCCTGCGCGATCCTCGTGCTCAAGCCCACGCCAGCCGAGACGGTGGGGCTGCTGTTCGTCAATTACCGGCGGCCGCAGAGGTTCAGCGGGGAAGAGTGGACATCGATGCTGGCGCTGGCGTCGTCGGCAGCGGTGGCCATTCGCAGCGCGCGCGTAGGTCAAGCTACCGAGCGAAGCCTCGAGCGTCGGAAGAAGGACCTGGAAGCGATCCACGCCATCGACCGGCTCATCGTCGGAAGCATCGAGCGCCGCAACCTCGACTCGGTGCTCGATGCTATTGTCGAACATGGCAAGGCCCTGACTGGCGCCAAAGCAGGTTCGGTCCTCTGGCGGGTGGGCGACCAGGAGCTGTTGAAGATGCGCGTAGACAAGGGTTTCGGGTTTGGCCCCGACTACGTGCAGACGTTCGATGAAGGAATCATCGGCCTGGCTGTACGAGATAAGAAGAGCCAGCTTGCGTCCGACCTGTCGGAGGAAAAATGGAAGCGGAGGTACAAAGAGACGCTGAAAGGAGTCCGGTCAGAGTTGGTAGTCCCACTGGTGGATGGTTCTCGCGTGCTCGGGGTCTTGAACCTGGAGCACTTCGACCGGAACGCTTTTTCCCGGGATGATCAGTCCGTGGCGGAGATTCTTGCCGTCCAGGCGGTAATGACCGCGCGCGGTTTGGAACTCCTGGAGCGCCTCGAGGGAATTGGCAAGCCGCTGGTTGCGTTGAGTTCGATTGCGAACCGGATTCATAAGGTCTATTCGGATCTGGACACTGTCTTCCGACTAGTCCTGACCGGGGTGACGGCGGGCGAAGGATTAGGTTACACTCGGGCTTTGCTTTTCCTGGCCCGCGAGGACGAGGAGGGGTTGCGTGGAGTTGCCGCCGTAGGACCGCTGAACGCGAACGAGGTGGAGCAGTTGTGGCCTCACGTTGAAAAGCGCAAGAGCGAGCCGGGCGCCGCCGAGTCTTTCTTTCACTGGCTGCTCGACGAAGCCCAGGCGACCGGACAACAGGTCCGTATGAACCTTCGCCAGGACTCGGGCCTCTCCAGGGTTGTACGCGGCGTGGCGGTAACCGTTCCGGCAGAACAGAGTGGAATCAGGTCGGCCGTCGTCCGCGAGAACCAAGACCACTGGCTGCGACCCTACCTCGATTCGATTGCGCAGGCCGAGGACCGCTTTGCAGTCTTTGCCTGCGTTCCCCTCAGAGTAGAAGGGGACCTTCGCGGCATCCTGGTCGTCGATCGCAAGTACCAGGGCAATGCGCCTGCCATTACCGACGAGGACTTGCCGCTGCTAGAACTTTTTGCCGAAGTCGCGGCGCTAGCGACCAACCCCGTTCTCACCGGCGGGCAGCGGCTGGCGGCCCTGAACGAGTTCATGACGAGCATGCAGCACGCGGTCCGGAACCGGCTGAACATCATCGATGGTAGCATCCAGGAGTTCCGGAAGGACCTGAAGGCGGAGGTATGCCGGAACTCAGTAGAGGACGTACTAGGACTGGTGCAGACTCAGACCCGAGGGGTATTCAGCGCGCTCGACAGGATCCGGCGATACGCATCGCCCGCGCCGGTTGTCCTGGAAGAGCCAGTTGATCTGGCACGCCTCATCGACCGGGTGAAAAGTCAGAATCAAGCCGCGGTAAAGTTCCCCATCAACGTGCGACCGACAGGCGAGGGGGATGGGTTAACTCCCTTGGTTGTTCGAGGCGACTGCCAAAGCCTCGAGGATGCCCTGATTGAGTTGGTCCGAAACTCCGCAGAGGCGTTGAAGGATCATCGGGGAGCGGAGGATGGTTGGATTCGGATCGCCTTGCTGCTAGAACAGGTGCAGTCCGGCCATTGGGCTGTGATTGAAGTCCAAGACAACGGTCCGGGGATAGCGGCAAGCAAGAAGGGGCAGATCTTCGAGCCTTTCTATAGCGGGGAAAAGGGAAACCGCTGGGGGATTGGGCTCGCATTGGCAAGAAAGACGATCACCGAGCACGCAGGATCGATCGAGGAAGTCGGGCAGGAAGGCGAAGGTGCGCACTTCGTCGTGCGGCTGCCAATGATGGAGGGGAGCCAGCCGCTCGAGACAACGTCCGGGAGTCGGGGATGGTCAAGATCCTTGTAGTCGATGACGTTCCGGAGCATCGCCATCAACTCGTGAACGCCATACGGGAATCTGGACGAGAGGTTCAGGCAGCCGCAAGCCGCGCCGAAGGCGAGGATCGGATCGAACATGAGGATTTCGACGTGGTAGTGACCGACCTCCGGATGGAAGACAAACGAGACGGCTTGGCAGTTTTGAAAGCGGCCCGGCGCAAAGATCCGACCACTCAGGTCATCTTCGTCTCGCAATACGGGACACCGGAGTTGAGTGCGGAGGTCATGCGGAGTGGGGCGATCGATTTTCTCGAAAGGAATCCCTCGGCGATCGACTTCTGGACTATGCTGGACTGCAAGGTCAAGCTGGCAATCGAGTTCCGCCGTCTCCTGAAGGCGCGCCCCAAGCGGCGCGGTAGAACCGCATGACCGACGAGCAGAGGCTGAGCAAGCTAGGATACCAGCATTACTGCTTTCTCAGCTATCCCAACACAGGCAACGCCATGGCCCGGCTGGCAGTTCGTGTCCAGAAAAAGCTCACCGAGGCCTTGTCCTTGTGGCTGGAAGCAATTCCGACGAGGAGGAGAGGATCACCTGCGCCACACGTTTTCTTGGACCAGGACATCAGGAAGGGGCAGTTGTGGGAAAGACGGCTAGGCGAAGCCATCTGTCAGAGCGTGGCGCTGGTAGCGCTGTGCGTCCCCGTTTTCACCGGCCAGAGGCGTTCCTGGTGCGGCCGGGAATGGGAGGCCATGGAGCGCCTGTCGCGAAAGCGCCTGGGCCCGAAGCACAACGCCATCCTTGTGATTCGTCTGAAGGGCAACTTGCCCGACTACCCTGAGCGAGTATGGAGGGTGCAGCACTGTGACCTGACCTCGCTCAGCCTCCAGTGGGTCGACCGCACCAGGGAGTTCGAGAAGTGTCTCGAAGAGATCAGAGACCACGCTGTGCGCTTGGTGCGGCTTATCTTGAAGAAAGAGGTCCGCTCAGGGAATTGCGAGCGTTATAGAATTCCCCGCGCTTCGGCATTCGCTGTGCAGCCGCGGCCGGTCCTTCCGAACCGGCTGGGCGGTGCGGCCGCCGCGGCGAAACCGTCGGGGGCGAGGAACCGAAGCAGAACCGCTCGAAACAGTCCGAGGAGGCGCAGGTGAACGGTCCGGGTCAGATCATCACCTTTTACTCCTACAAAGGAGGCGTCGGCCGCTCGATGGCGGTAGCCAATGTGGGCACACTGCTGGCGCGGGGCAGCCAGCCGGACCGAGTGCTTCTCGTGGACTGGGACCTGGACGCCCCCGGTTTGATCGAGTTCTTCCGGGAAAAAACCAGGGGGAGATCGTCCGGCGAAGGTGGGTTGTTGGAGTATTTCCAAGAGGTCCGGCGGACGCTGCATCGCCGCAAGAGTCTGTACCAGGAACTTGTTGAGTCGGCCGAGGCCCTGGATGACGCCGTGCCGCTAAAGAGTTATGTGCGGCGCGACGTGCTCCCGGGTCTTGATCTGCTGGCCGCTGCAGCCGCGGGCGCGGACTGTCGGCGCATGGTCGCTGAGTTTGACTGGGCGGTGATGTGGGAGAAATACCCCGCTGTCTTCCGGGCATTTCAGGAGTTGCTGGAGGAGCGGTACCGGTTCGCTCTGATCGACTCCAGAACCGGCTATAACGACACTGCCGGCATCTGCACCGCCATCATGCCCCAGAAGCTGGTGGCGGTCTTTACGCTGAACCAGCAAAACCTGGACGGCGTGATCGACGTCGTGGAGCGCTCCGTGAAGTATCGGTCGATTTCCGACGATGTACGCCCTCTCGCAGTCTTTCCGTTGGCCAGCCGGGTGGAGAACTCCGAGCTGAAGCAACAAGAGGTCTGGCTCCGACGGGCTGAGGAGCGGTTTGAGAAGTGCTTCGCCCGCATCTACAAGGCGCGCAAATGCCGTTTAGGGGATTACTTCCAAGATGTCCTGATCCCTTACATTCCTTACTTCGCGTACGGCGAGAAGCTGGTGCTACTCACCGAGGAGAGCCGCGCGGGCTCCATGCGGCGCGCCTACGAAGTTTTCGCAAGCCGCCTGACCGAGTTGGACTATTCTTGGCAGCGACGCGACCGAGCGGACTGGCCCGTCGTTCCCGCATAGTGAAGCCGCTGATTGGATCTCAAGCTCTGGGATCCTCCGGGGCAGCGCCCCTTACCGAAAATCATGCGAGGCCGCCGCGGCCCCGGCCACCAGGGGCCAGACCCGGCGCGCCTTCACCGAAATGGCATGGTCCTGGTTTTGGACCACGCCGTCAACCATCAAAAACGGCTCCTCCACCAGGACCCGGCGGCTGGACTCGTACAGGTCCGGC